>JABAHS010055944.1_pt1 | contig 11055 bp, 9 predicted proteins | sample 7062111 | NCBI WGS metagenome assembly JABAHS01 (sample SAMN14534600, study PRJNA622989) | marine sediment metagenome | biome: marine biome [ENVO:00000428]; feature: marine pelagic biome [ENVO:01000023]; material: deep marine sediment [ENVO:00002113]; isolation source: pool of 4 deep marine... | reverse complement strand
AGTACCGGGTTTCTGTTCAACTGGATCTTTTACCTGCCGTTGTTTTTGCTCGGCATGCCTTTCGAGATATTCGTCACTGTCAACGCGCTCGACCTGATCTACCAGTTCTGGGTGCATACGCAGATGATCGGTCGTATGGGCTGGATGGACCGGGTGTTTGTCACGCCGTCGAATCATCGCGTACACCATGCGCAGAACGAGATCTACATCGACAAAAACTACGGCGGGATCCTTATCCTCTGGGACCGCATGTTCGGCACCTTCCAGGACGAGCTGGAGGAAGAACCCGTGGTTTTCGGCGTCCGCAAACCGCTGGCCAACTGGAACCCGTTCTGGGCGAATCTCCAGGTATACGACTACCTCTGGTTCGATGCCGTCAGGACGCGCCGCTGGCGGGACAAGTTCGGCATCTGGTTCCGCCGCACCGGCTGGAGACCGGCTGACGTCAAGCTGGACTTCCCGAAGCCGCAGACCGATGGCGGCGCCTTCGAAAAGTTCGATCCGCCACTCAGCGCAGGAGCGAGGCGCTATCTCATTGGCCAGTTTTTGGCCGCCGCCCCGGCAATCCTGTGGATCGGCACGGTCTTTGCGACCCGCGGCGCAATGGCCGTTTTGCTGCCGTGCGCGCTGCTGTGGCTGACCCTGTACACGATCGGGCTGATCAGCGAGGGACGTCCGTACGCTGCCCGCGTCGAGTACTTCCGGCTGTTCGTCGCCATGCCTGCGGGCACCTGGTGGCTCGGCGAGCTCGGCACGGTGCCGCCGGATGCGATGCCGGCGCTTTGGGCAGCCCTGGCCGGCTACCTACTCGTTTCGACCCTGCTGCTTAGCGCAGCGGATAATAAAGAAAGAAGTAATACTTTTATTACAAGTATTTAATAACTTTTTCTAGATTTTACTTTAATTTAATCGGTATGCCGTTTCCAGGTATCGCTGCGCCCGAACAGCGGCAGGCCGACGTAGCCGCGTAAAGAAAGCGTATCCCGATCGATGACCGTTATCGTGCCGCGATAGGTATTGCCGCTATTGGGATCGTAAATCCGGCCACCCGTCCAGCGTCCGTCGTCGTAGCGGAAGCCGCTGAGAAAAACGAGACCGATCAGTTTGCGGCTGCGCAGCGCCGGATCCGGGTTCTTGTCGTCGAGCCGCGGCGGCCGCAGGTTGTCCGGATCGTCCGTCCTGCCGACGATCCGACCCTGTAATTCGCCGTTTTCGATGACGAGTTCGATCAGGCCGTCGCCGTCACCATTCACCCAGCTACCTTCGATGTCGCCCGGCTCGGCCACGAGCGCCGCAGGGCTTGCGAGCAATCCAACGGCGACTGCGATGCAGCTGGCTCGCCTCATTGCTCGTCGGCCTGTCCGGTCAATCCCGGCAAGCCGTCCAGGCTTTCGGCATTGCGCGTGCGACGGTACTCGAGGATGTCGGCCTCGGATTGCTTGCTGAAATAGTTGCCCAGCGAGTCCCGATGCTGCCTGAAGTCATAGAGCGGCACGCCATAGCCGCAGGAGTCGATGATTCTCTCGACGTCGATCACGATAATGTTCCTCGCTGCCGGCATCGCCGGAAACTGCTCGAGAAGCCTTGCGAATGCAGCGTCTTGGGGCTCCACGGCCGTGCCCCTGCCGTAGAACCGAAAAATCTTCGGCGGTCCCTCGAATGCGCAGAACATCAATGTGATCCGGCCATTGTCGCGAAGGTGGGCAACGGTCTCGATACCGCTGCCGCCGGTATCGACGTAAGCCAGTTGCAGCGGCCCGAGCACCCGCAGGCAATCGAGGCCCTTGGGCGAACAGTTGATCAGCCCGTCCGGCGAGGTGGGCGCCGTCGAGACGAAAAATACCCGTTGTTTTGCCAGCCATGCCTGAAGCCGGTCGTCTATTTCCGTATATTCTTTGCCCATCAAAGCCCCCCTGGCAGGATCAAGAGTCCAAGCATAGATGGCGCGCACCAAAATCTCACTGTCTGAAGCACGTCGCATCACGCTGGCCGCACAGGGACTCGACCGCAAAAGGCCGGGTGGCTCGGTGACCGCGGGCCACATCCGCCGGGTTATCGACCGACTCGGGCTTCTGCAGCTCGACTATGTCAATGTGCTGGTGCCAGCCCACCTGATGGTGCTCTTCTCACGCCTCGGCGGGTACGAAATCTCACGATTCCATAAACTGGTCTATCACGGTCGGGATTTCACGGAACAATGGGCGCACGAGGCCTCGATCGTGCCTGCAGAGCTGTGGCCAGTACTCGCGCACCGGCGGGAGGATTACGCGCCCTGGCCGAACAGCCCGATCATGAAACTCGCGGGCAGGCAGCAGTATCTCGACGAGGCCATGAAGATTACCCGGGCAAGGGGACCCGTGACGGCGAATGACATGCCACCCGCTAAAAGCCCGACGAGGAAACCCGGCGACTGGCAACGATCAGTGCCGCGCTGGGCACTCGAGTGCCACTTCGGTTGCGGCAATGTCGCCGTAGCGGACCGCCTGGCGAATTTCCAGCGGGTTTATGACCTGCCGGAGAAACTGATCGATGAATGCCACCTGGACAGGCAACTCACGCGGCATGAGGCACAGCGCGAACTGCTGCGGCGGGCTGCCTGCGCGAGCGGCGTAGCGACGCTGCATGACCTCGCGGATTATTACCGCATGTCGCCGCGTGACGCGGCGCCGCGGCTGGCCGAACTCGTCGAGTCCGGAGAGGTGAGGGAGGTCGCGGTAGAAGGCTGGTCGGCGCCGGCCTACCTGGCACGAACGGCGAGGATCCCTCGCTCGCTGGCGGCAACGACATTGCTGTCGCCGTTCGATCCGGTGGTCTGGTTCCGGCCGCGCGCAGAGCGGCTCTTCGACTTTCACTATCGAATCGAGATTTATATCCCCGCCGGGAAACGACGTTGGGGCTATTACGTGTTGCCGTTCCTGATGGGCGAGCGCATCGTCGCTCGTGTGGACCTTAAGGCCGACCGGAAAAACAGCGCCTTACTCGTCCTCGCAACCCACCGTGAGGCGCATACCGACGATGCTGCGACGATCCCGGCACTGGCGAAGGAACTCAGAGCGGTCGCGGACTGGCTTGAACTGGACAGCCTCAGAGTATCGCGGCGCGGCTTATTTGCACGCGCACTGGCTGACTATGTTCGCGGCAGCGGGGGTTAGCGGGAATATTCGTCGATAACGGCTTCGATAGCCGCGGAGCAGACCCTGCAGAATGCTTCAGTGCGGGTAAACATGATGCAATTCTGCTCCGAGCGGTAATAGCCAGCCGCCTGGTACATCGCGCCTTCGAATGCGCCAACGCTGGTCGCATAGGGCGCCTCCGAAAACATCCCCTCGACGACCCGCTGGTTGTCCTCGAACAACTGGTTCATCTGCGATTCGGCAACGTTCTCCGCGCGCATATCGGCGCGACGCGCCTGGTACGCGAGCGAGTGCGCCTCGTATGCTGCCTTCGGCCACGGCGTCGGCAATGGCGTGTCGTCGTCTACGAGGTGCCCCCACTTTACGTTGTCCGGGTCAAGCAACGCCGTGACGTTCGGCTCGTACGGCTCGGTGATCTCGGCCGGCGCCTCGTAAGCGACCGAACTCGTGTAGTACTCGTCGGCCAGGCCGGCGAAATGGTGACCGAATTCGTGAATGAACAGGTACCCGGCCCAGTCGCTGTTGGCCGCGGCCGTGCTGAACAGGCCGTAGATGCCGCCGCCGCCATAGGTCTCGCTGTTGGTCAGGATTTCGACGAAATCATAGGGAACCGATGAAGCGATCCTGCGCCAATCGTCATTGGCGTTCGTCAGGACATAGCGCTCGCTGCGAAAAGCGTCATACGTCGCGCCGAGGGGCGAGTCGCGATAGACACCGGTGGACGGCCTCGACACGCCGGATTCCCGTGCCGGCGGTGCAAGGGCCCAGATATTGAAATCGGCGCGTCTTTCGCGGAACGGGGACGTTGCGAACAGCTGTTCGGCAAGTTCGCGGGCTTTATCGAGAAAGTCGTCCTGTTCAGTCAAGGTATAACCGTCGCCAAGCAGCAGCAGGTCCACTTTCTTCGCCGGATCGCCATTCATCTCGATAGCGACGACGTAGTCGGCGTAGGCGGCAGATTCCCGGTGGACGAGATAGTCCTCGGGGTCGATGCGGATACGCCAGATTTCGGCGAACGCGTTCTGCGCGTCACGCTTTTTCAGCACCAGATCGAATGCTTCGTCCTGTAGCGGGAAGCGGACGGACTCGTGGAAAGTCCGATGCATCGTCCGGGCCTCACCCGTCGTTTCCCACTCACCATAGATGCTGCTGAAACTCCGCGACCAGGCAATGTCGAGGGTCTCCGGATTGACGATCTCGAACGCGTACTTGCCGCGCAGGGTGGCATCGATAGGTCGGCCCAGGTTGCCCGGGAAGGCCAACGGTTCGATGACCACGCGATCGAGGCTGAATAATTCCGATTGGACGTTACCGCTGTGAAAATAGTCCACGCGCATGGTTGGCGGATTGTCGGCGACTGCGATACTCGCCACGAGCAGCAACAGCAGCGGGATGTGATGCGACAGCGTCATGAATCAGACCGTGGTTTGCGGCCTTATCGGCGTGCCGTCAAAAAATCGACTCAGGCGAAACGGTGTCAGGTCGACAGGATTGTCGGCGCCCGTGAGCATCGCAGCGGCCGCTTTGCCACAGCCAGGGCCGATGCCGAACCCGTGGCCGCTGAGCCCCGTCGCGATGTGAAAGCCGCGCGCAGCGCCGACTTCTCCGATCATAGGCACGACATCGGGAGACGTCTCGACCATGCCCGCCCAGGACTCGATCAGATCGACGTCCGCCAGCTGAGGGAAGACCTCGCCCAGATTCCTGCGGATCTTGTTGAGCACGCGACGGCTCGGCGCAGGATCCAGCACCCGGTTGTCTTCGAAAGGCGACGGACGATCCAGCGCCCAGCTTTTCGGCAACGATAGTTCATCGATGAAGTCCCGTCCGATGCGCAGGCGCAACACGGTAAATTCCTTCATGAGCGCGGGAATAAACTTGAAGGCGTAACGAAACGTCGACGGGGTAATGCCATGATCCAGGATGGAGCCGTGCGCGACGGTGTAGCCGCCGTCATCGCGACGCCGGATGCCGATACGATCATCGAACAGGTTGCCATCAATGACTTTCTCCGCCGGCGCCGTGCGCGCCACAGTACCCCGCACCTTGAGTTGCGGTACCGAGATCCCGAGCGAACGGCAGAACATCGACGTCCAGGCACCTGCTGCGCAGAGAACAGTCGAGGTGCTGATGGACCCATGCTCGGTCACGACGGCGGCTACATTACCGCCCGCGGTTTCGATGCCGCGGACCGCACAGCCGGTCATGATCGTGGCGCCTGCGCGGGCAGCTGCCCGCGCTATCGCCGGCGCTGTCTTGTGCGGCTCCGCACGTGCGTCACTCGGCGTGTACATCGCGCCTCGCCAATCGGGCTTCGCCCCTTTGACGATGGCCGATAATTCAGCCGCGTCGATTACCCGGGTGTCGAGCTCGAAATCCCTGGCCGTTTCCAGCCACTCGTGGAAAGCCTGCATGTCCTTGTCGGTATTTGCCGTAAACAGGCAGCCGCCCTGGGTAAAGCCGACGTCCTCGCCAATGTCGTTCGCGAGCTCACGGAAAATCCGCATGCTCTCGATCATCATCGGCAATTCTCGGGGATCGCGCCCCTGCTGGCGCACCCAGCCCCAGTTGCGGCCCGACTGCTCGCCGGCGATGAGGCCCTTCTCGCACAGGACGACATCGACGCCCTGACGCGCCAGGAACCAGGCGGTGGACACGCCGACGATGCCGCCCCCGATGATGACAACGTCCGCGGTGGCCGGGATCTTGTCGGGTGGCTGCAGTTGACCGGACCAGGAGCCGGCGACAAGCCTGTTCTCATTGTTGCTGGTCACTGTTGCACACCGCTCCCATTTAGGCGATAAGGATTATATCGACAAGGCTCGCGGGTGTTTCCAGTTTTTATGTCCATCAATACTCTGCGTCGCAGCCTGCTCGGACTGACGGCATTCACGGTTCTGCTCGTTGCCTGCGCGCCTCGGGAAGTCCTTCTTCCTCGGGACGGGACGGTACCGTCGGGCGTCGACTTCAGTGGTAACTGGCTGATCCAGTCCGACCAGCGCGCGGATCAACGCAGGCTCCGGGAAGCGATACGGCGCACTGACGGCATCAAGGAAGACGACTTGTTTCGCCGCCCTGACCGGGAATCCACGGACCGCGACCGGCGTTCCCGGAGCAGTGGCGTCAAAGGCGGACTCGTATTCGTGTTCCTCGAGACGGGTGCATCACTCAAAGTGACTCAGACCGAGCACGGTCTATTCATCAGTTTCGACCGATCGGTCGTCGAGGAGTATCGTTTTGGCGAGAACCGCATCATCAACGTCGGTGAGGTCGAGGCCCAGCGGGTAACCGGCTGGGAGGGCGCCCAACTCGTCGTCGAGACGCTCGACAAGAACAGCATGAAGATGACAGAGCGCTTTCAGCTACTCGATGCCGGGCGCATCCTCGAGCGAGCAATCACGTTTCGCAGCCGGGAAGGCGACGAAGAAACGGTCGTGCAGCGCTACGATCGTCAAAGCTGACTCGCGCGTCTAGAAGTCCGAGCAGCCGTTTGCGCAAAGCTAGGATCCCGTTGCGGGCTGGTAATCAGTCAATACGGCTCGAACCTGCAATTTTCCTTTGCGATGCTGTTCGATGATCACGGGCAGATAGCCGAGTTCCTCGACAACCCACAACGTCGTAATTCGTGACGAACCCTCGGCCTGGTGCTGTATGCCAGTCGCTTCAAACACGCCGTACGGCACCGTCACCGACTCCACGCCAAGCGTGGTTATCGTCAATGGCTTGAATTTCTCCGCGTCCTGCAGGAAATACTCCGCGCGCTGTATACCGTTCATGAGGTCATGCATCAATCCATACTGCAGCGAAACACGATCGTGCATGACGCCATCAAACTGGTTCTCGAATGGCGCATTGTTCCACATGCCACTGACCGTCCCGGTCTGCCAGTCAAATGTGAAATCGACTGTTTCTTTGCCTTTGGACAGCCCGTCAGAAGAGATGAAACGCCGCGGCCTCACGCCATCGGGTGTCAGCGCAAATTCCGAACTTTCCCGGATCTCGCCCCGCGCGATGATGCGCGACATGCCGGTTGCACGGATCAGGGACTCGGCACGATAACCGTCCTCCGTCGCCTCGAGCATCGTCGTCAGCCTGCCGCCGAGCACGCTGATCTTGACCTTGTATTCGGCCGCATGCGGGACCAGGCCGGCCGCCGGCTCGGCTTGCGCCAAGCCCGCCAGTCCGAGCAACAGCAGGGCGCTCAGTGTTGCCAGGGGTTGACGAGATACCACCATTCAATCCTTTCCTGAAGTCAACAATTGTTTCGACTCCGCCATCAGGGCGTTAGTTGCATACTGCATTTCCAGCCGGTATTCCTCCAGGCCATCCATGGGCGCGTTACGCGGCACCGTCACCGGCTCGCCAACCGCCAGCACGACCTTCGCGAAGGGTTTCGGGATCATGAAGTCATCCCAGCGATCCAGGTACCAGGCGCGATCAGCTGCACAGGCGAGCGGCACGAGGGGAGTGCCGCCGATCCTCGCCATCAAGACAGCGCCGGGTTTGAACTCGTATTTCGGGCCATTGGGGCCATCCGCCGTCGTCACGATGGCGATGCCGCTGCGAATCTTCTCCTGCATATCGCGCAGCACCAGCGCACCGGTCTGGTTCGCCGAGCCGCGAATCACGTCCGCTCCCCAAGACCGTGCAATCCGGGCCGGAACGTCTCCGTCCACCGAGGCAGACACCAGGAAACTGGCCCGGAATCCGCGCCGGATCCAGCTGCGCATCATGTTGGAGCACAAAACGTGGTGCTGGTGCCAGTAGCAGGGCGCATAGACGGTCCTTGTATCGGCGAGAATCCGTTCGGCGATATCCTCGCCGATGACCGCCTGCACGCGGTAGCTGCGCGAAATGAGCCAGAAAACGAATCTCAGCACCGGCATACCGAGCGCGTAATAGAGCTTTCGGCCGGCGCTCATACGCCGGCGAGAACGCGTACTGCGGCGCGCCTCGACGTCGGAAAATTCGCTACTGGAATCGGGATCGGGCATCAGGACACTCTGGCGAGGATCGGTGTACGCAGCGCTCGGGCTAGTGAATGCGGTACTGAGCATTCCGCAATTTTGCACCGCGCGGGGTGAACCGGGCATGAACGAAGCGAGTTTGCAGTATCGGTCGCTTGCCGGTCAATGTAGTATGGCCGCTGCCGGGGACTCGCCGCTGCTTACGCCAGCCGGACCAACGTCAGTATTTCATGAGCTTAGCGAGAGAAGAAAGCCGCTTGCCGCCGGGGCCGGATGAACCGCAGCCGCTCGGCGTGGACCCCGAGACCCTCGAGCGCCTGCAGAGCCTGCGTCGCGAATTCGGCGACTTCGTCGCGGTGACGAAGCCGAACGGACGGCAGGCATTCTTCATCAATGAAGCTGACGAGGTTCGCCGGCTCCTTGTCCGCCACCACCATCATTACCAGAAGGGGCCGGGCTTCGAGCGCGTCAAGATGCTGCTCGGACACGGCCTGATCGTCAGTGATGGCGAGGAATGGCGGCGTTCCCGGCGCATGATCCAGCCGGCCTTTACTCGCCAGAACATTCACCGCCTGATCGGCCTCATGGTCGAGTGCGCAGCGTCGCGGGCGGCCGCCTGGCAGCCGGTCGCCGAGGCGGGCGGCACGCTGGACATCACCCAGGAAATGAGCGAATTCGCGCTCGAATTGATCCTCAGGTGCATATTCGGCCCCGATTACGAAACGAGTATCCTGGCGAGCGGCGAGAACCCATTCGAATTCCTGAGCAAGGAATCGGAGCGCAACCTGCGGATCGTCATGCAGGTACGGGAAACCCGCAACCTGATCATGCAGGTCATCAATGATCGCCGCACACGGGCCGAACACGACGCCTTCGATTTCCTGTCGATGTACATGTCAGCCACCGACAAGGACGGCGAAAAATACTCGGACGAGGAACTGCTGGACGAACTCGTCACCCTGATCGTCGCCGGCTACGAAACATCGGCCGGCACCCTCAACTGGGCCTGGTACCTGTTGTCACGCAATGCGGAAGCCGAAGCGGATCTTCTCCGCGAAGCGCAGCAGCAACTCCCGGGGTCCGGGGCGATCGACCAGCAGCAGCTGACCGACATGGCGTTCACCCAGCAACTCCTGGAGGAGACCCTTCGTCTCTATCCGCCGGTGTGGATATTCAGCCGCCGCGCGATCGAAGACGACGAACTGGGCGGCTATCAGGTTGCGGCAGGCACGGACATTTACCTGTCGCCATACATCCTGCACCGAACCGAAAAGTACTGGCCGGATCCGGGGCGCTTCGACCCGCACAGGTTCGGGCCGGACAGTCCTTACAAAAAGGGCAGCCGGCCGTATTTCCCGTTCTCGCTGGGTCCAAGGCGCTGCCTGGGCGAATATTTCTCGTTCCTGGAAATGAAAGTCCACCTCGGCTTGCTCATCCAGAAGTTTCGTATGACACTTGTCAGCGACCCGGATCCTGGGCTCGATCTTGGCATCAACCTGCGCAGCAAGAGCAGCATCATCCTCCAACCGCACTTACGCGAAGCTACCTGAATGGACCGTTACGAAAGCCTGGCGCAGATCCTGACGGCTGCGCGCGACCGACCACGCGAGATTCGCTTCATCAATGGCGAAAAAGACCAAACCGTCATGCCCTACGCGGAAGCCTGGGAACGGGCGCGGTCACTGCTCGGATCATTGCAGTCGCATGGCATGCAGGCTGGCGACGAACTGGTCATCTTCACACGCTCCAATGAGCACTTCGTTGTCGCCTTCTGGGCTGCGATCCTTGGCGGCATCGTGCCCGTGCCTGTCGCCGTGGGTATCAGCGACGAACACCGGCTCAAGTTGTTCCGCATACTGACCCAACTGAACAACGGCACGGTGTTTACCGAACCGGAGCTGCTTGTCCGCCTGCAGGAATTTGCGACCAAACACGAGCGGAAAGACATTGGATCGCTGCTCTCCGGTCGCTCGGTGACGGAAAATGATATCGACGGCGGAGGGCATGGCGAGCTGATCTCCCCTGACCCGGGCGACATCGCATTCATCCAGTACTCGTCGGGCTCGACGAGCGACCCGAAGGGCGTCTGCCTGACGCACAACAACCTGACTGCCAATATCGAGGCGATCCACGAAGGCATCCAGTGGAACGAAGGTGAGCGCAGCCTGAGCTGGATGCCGCTCACCCATGACATGGGACTGATCGGCTACCACCTGTGCGCCGTGGCTGCGGGCATGGATCACGCCATCATGGATACGAACGTCTTCGTGCGCCGCCCCCTTCTATGGCTGCAGAAAGCGACGGAACTGCAATCCACGCAGCTCTGCTCGCCCAATTTCGGCTACAAGCACTTCCTCAAGCTGTTCGCGCGCAAGGGCATCGAGGGGCTCGACCTGTCGGCCGTCAAACTGATCCTGAACGGCGCCGAACCGATCTCCTGGGATCTGTGCGAAGAGTTCCTCGATGCGATGGCGCCGTTCGGCCTGAAGCGCACGGCCATGTTCCCCGTCTACGGACTCGCAGAGGCAACCCTGGCGGTAACATTTCCGAAACTCGGCAGCGAGTTTTCGCGGATACTCGTGCACCGCCACAGCCTGAAGATCGGTGAGCCATATGAAGACTCGGCCGAGGGCGAAGCAGACGCGGTTAGCTTCCTGAAGGTAGGCAAGCCGATTCGCCACGTCAGCGTGCGCATAACCGATGACGACGACCAGCCCCTTGAGGACGGCAAGGTCGGCAACATCCATATCCACGGCGAAAACGTCACCACCGGCATCTACAACGACCAAGAGGCGGGCGCCGCCCTGTTTGCGGGCGGCGGCTGGCTGCGGACCGGGGATTGCGGTGTCATCGTCGATGGCGAACTGGTCATCACGGGTCGCTCCAAAGACATCATTATCGTGAATGGGCAGAATTACTACCCGCATGACATCGAAGAGATCATCGCCCAGCTG
>JABAHS010084198.1_pt3 | contig 11058 bp, 13 predicted proteins | sample 7062111 | NCBI WGS metagenome assembly JABAHS01 (sample SAMN14534600, study PRJNA622989) | marine sediment metagenome | biome: marine biome [ENVO:00000428]; feature: marine pelagic biome [ENVO:01000023]; material: deep marine sediment [ENVO:00002113]; isolation source: pool of 4 deep marine... | reverse complement strand
CGTCGGGGCTGCGCGTGCGAGTCCTGGCACCGGTCACCCGGGACCGCAACGGTCAGCCGGCGCTCAAGGATTTCGGGGACACCGGGCAGAACACGAACGGACACAGCGTCGGCCTGCGCATCGAGTACGGTGCCGCGCGCATTCTCCTCACCGGAGATCTGAACAAGAAGAGCATGGAGTGGCTGCGGGAGAGCTATGGCGACTGCATGGGTGCGTTCAACTGCGACGTCTTCAAGGCATGCCACCACGGCAGCTACGACGTGTCCTATGCGTTTCTCGAGCACGTGAAGGCCGGCGCCACCATCGTCTCCTCGGGCGACGCCGAGGGCTACGGACATCCGCGCCCGGAGATCGTCGCCGCGAGCGCCGTCACGGGACACCTCGAGATCGATCGCGATACCGACCGTCTCGTGACGCCGCTGGTCTACATGACCGAGATCGAACGCAGCACGTCGCTCGGCAAAGTCATGCACATCAGGTTTCGCGACTATCCCGCCGCCGGGGAGACCCTCGAGGGGGCACTGTTCGCAGTGCCTCTCGACGATATCTCGGAGAAGGCGCTCCCGACCCGGGAGGACCGTCGCGCGATGGCCCGCGCCGGCGACGCCGAGGCCGAGCAGATCGAGAAGGACGCCGTCGCGCGTGAGAAGGCGCTCCTCCAACCCCTGGCCAGCGCCCAGGAGGAGGCGGCCACCGCTTCCCGATATCACTACCGCACCATCCGCAGCCTGTTCAACATCGAGTACGGCGTCAGGAACATCGCGCATTCGCGCATCATGACCCGGAATCACTACGGCCTGGTCAACGTGCGCACGGACGGGGAGACCGTCATGTGCGCGACCATGCGCGAGACGGGGCGAGGCTGGACCGTGCACACCTTCAAGGCCCGGTTCTTCTAACCTCGCAGCGCGGCGACGAAGGCCTCCAAATCGCCGAGATCGTCTCGAATGACGGCGAGAACCTTGTCGGTCTCCACCGAAGCGTAGCGGTGCACGATCAGGTTGCGCAGGCCCGCCGCGCCCGTGAGGCGCTCGGCCAGCCCCGCGTCGATGCGCCCGGCCCGTGCCAGCAGTGCGAAAGCGTCCCCGGGTCCGGCCGGTGCGCCGAGCGCCTCGTCGGCGCACGCGTGAACCGCGAGGTCGATGCACCCCTGGATGGCTTGCTGGAGATCCATGAGCACGACGTTGAGCCGATCCTCGTCAGCGGCAAGCTCTTGGGACGTCATCCCCGGGTGGCGCTCTAAGCGTGCGACGTGATGGAGCACGTGCGCCCTTTTCCGCCGAAGGATGTCCCGATCAACCACGGGCCGCTTCCAGGCGGCGGCGCTGGGCGGCGTCGATCACCGCGCGCGCGTACTCCCAATCGAAGTATTCCTGAAGGGTGCGGGCAAGGAGCTGCCGCAGGCGCCCGCCACTGCGATCGAAGAGCGTTTGGCCGCGGGCGAAGATGGAGCGGCGCAGCTCGCAATCCGCGCGCTCGAGATCCACGAGGTGCACATCGCGCCCCGCCGCCAGCCCGAGGCGCCCGAGCACGCTGAGAAGCTCGCCGTTCACGGAACGCCGGGCGTCCTCGTCGGCGTAGAGCACGGCCACGTCCACATCGCTGTCCGCGCGCAATGCGCCCGCGGCGGCCGAGCCGAACAGGATGGCGGCCTCGAGGCGGGCGTCGCCCTCGAGCGCGGTGGCCAGTTGAGAGGTGAGACTGTCCTCAGACATGAACCGATGATAGCATGCGCACGGCGGCGCCTTGGCGGGCTCACTCCAGGCCGAAGTCCTCCAGCTCGCGGGCGAAGAGCTCCGGAGTCCCGCCGGTGTGCATGAACACCACGGTGCTCCCGTGGGGGATGGTGCCCGCCTCGATCAGGGCGATGAGCCCCGCCATGGCCTTGGCGGTGTAGGTGGAGTCGAGGAGCACGCCCTCGCGCGCTGCGGTGCGCCGCAGCGCCGCCTGCCCCTCGGGGGAGGGGATGCTGTAGCCCGGCCCGATGTGGTCGTCGGTGATCCACAGATCGTCGGGCTCCACCCGTGTGTCGAGCTCGAGCACGGCCGCCGCGTCGTTGGCGTGGCGGGGGACCACTTCGAGCAGCTCCTCGCGGGTCCAGCTCACGCTGATACCGGCGACCCGCGTGGCGGGAGCGAGCACCCCGGCGCCGAGCACCAGTCCCGCAAAGGTCGATCCCGTGCCTGCGGCCAGCGCCACGACGTCGGGGGTGAGGTTCGACGCCCGGCACTGCGCGAGCAGCTCGTGGAAGGCGAGAAAATACCCGATGGTGCCCTCCGGGGTAGCGCCGCCCAGGGGCACGATCATCGGCACCTCGCCGCCCGCGCGCAGGCGCACGGCCAGCGCCTCCATGTGGCGGTCCGCCTCCTGCCGGGTGCACTCGCCGAGGAACTCGGTCTCGGCACCGAAGAGCCGCTCGAGCAGCAGGTTGCCGCGCAGGGCCGCCGGGGCCTCGCCACGCAGCGCCAGATACGACGCGAGGCCGGCGCGGGCGGCGACGGCCGCGGTCAGCCGCGCGTGATTGGACTGCCGGCCGCCGGTGGTGATGAGCGCGCTCACCCCGTCGCGCAACGCTTGCCCCAGGATGAACTCGAGCTTGCGCAGCTTGTTGCCGCCGCCGCCGATGCCGCCGAGATCGTCGCGCTTGAATAGCAGGCGCACGCCCAGCTCCGCGGACAGGGTGGGCGCCGGCTCCAGCGGCGTTGGCAGGGCCAGGAGCCGTTCGCGCGGCAGGCCCTCGATCCGCTCGAACGCCTTCGAGATGGCCGGATCAGGCATAGCCCACGGGCTCGTGGGGAACGTAGGGCGCCTCCAGGCGTTCGATGTCGGCTTCGCTCAGCGCGATCTCCAGCGCACCCACGGCGTCGTCCAGGTGCTGCATCTTGCTGGCGCCGACGATGGGGGCGGTGACCACGGGCTTGGACAGCACCCACGCCAGCGCCACCTGCGCGGGCGGGACGCCGCGCTCGGCGGCGCGGGCCTGCACCGCCTCGATAATCGCATGGTCCGCCGCCTGACCGAGCCTCCAGCGGTCCATGAGCTCGTCGGTGCGCGCGCGCAGGGTCTCGCCCTCACTGCCCGGGGGCTTGGTCCCGGCGAGCAGCCCGCGCCCGAGCGGGCTCCACGGGATGACGCCCACCCCCTGGTCCGCGCACAGCGGCAGCATCTCGCGCTCCTCCTCGCGGTAGATGAGGTTGTACATGGGCTGCATGGTGGCGAAGCGGGTCCAGCCGTTGCGCTCGGCGACGTGCTGGGCCTTGGCGAACTGCCAGGCGCACATGGTCGAGGCGCCGATGTAGAGCGCCTTGCCGGCCTTCACCACGTCGTGCAGGGCCTCCATGGTCTCCTCGATGGGGGTGTCCTTGTCCCAGCGGTGGATCTGGTAGAGGTCGACGTAGTCGGTGCCCAGGCGCCGCAGCGAGGCGTCGATGGCGTCGATGATGTGCTTGCGCGAGAGCCCCCGGTCGTTGGGGCTCTCGCCCGTGGGCATGTACACCTTGGTGGCGACGACCACCTCCTCGCGGCGCGCGAAGTCCTTCAGCGCCCGGCCCAGGATCTCCTCCGAGACGCCGTTCGAGTACATGTCCGCGGTGTCGAAGAAGTTGATCCCCAGCTCCAGCGCGCGCTGGATGAACGGGCGGCCTTCCTCCTCGGTCAGGATCCAGTCACGCCACTCCGGCGTGCCGTAAGTCATGGCGCCCAGACAGATGCGCGAAACCTTGAGCCCGGTGCTGCCCAGCCGGCGGTATTCCATGGCGAGCCTCCTCCGTATTCGTGATGTCTGCGACGGCGTACATACGTCATCTTATCAACGCAGCGCATGCCCCACACCCCGAGTAGAAAAAAGTTGAAAACTGTATAAAAAAACAGTATTCTCGGTGTCATGGAACCGGTTCGCTCTCCAGGTCTGCCGCACGAGACCGCACCTTCCTCCGGGGGGCCCGGTGAACCGCGGAGCATCGAATCCCTCGAGCGCGAGATCACCGAGCTTTCGGCCCACCTCCACGCCGCCACCTACCGCCTGCTCTGTCTCATCCGTGAGTTCGACCGCCGCGAGGGCTGGGGCGGCTGGGGCATCCGCTCCTGCGCCCACTGGCTCAACTGGAAGTGCGGCATCGCGCTGGGCGCCGCCCGCGAGAAGGTGCGGGTGGCCCACGCCCTGGCGGATCTGCCGCGCATCAGCGAGGCCTTTCGCAGGGGCGAGGTGAGCTACTCCAAGGTGCGCGCCATGACGCGGGTGGCCACCCCCGAGAACGAGGACTATCTGCTCATGCTGGCGCGCCACGGCACCGCCTCGCACATCGAGCGGGTGGTGCGCGGCTGCCGGCAGGTGCAGGCCGTCGAGGCGCTGGAGCGGGTGAACGAGCGCTTCGCGNNAAGACGAGCGGCAGGGAAAGTAGTGTCTGACCCCACTTTTCCGGGTGCAGAAGGCGCTGGAGGCGGCGCTGGACGAGGAGGACCGACGCTGGTGGGCGGACGTGCGCGAGCGCCGGGATGCGGCGGAGAAAGACGTTTCCGCGGAAACGCCTTTGCAGCCCAGGGACGTTTCCGCGGAAACGCGGTCCGGGAATCGGGATACGCAAATCCTGGTGGAGGCATTGCAGGAACGCGAGCCCGCCGGGGCCCGGCGCGCGGATGCGCTGCTGTCGATGGCCGAGACCCTGCTCGAGCACGGGCCGGCCTCGGGCTCCGGGGGCGATCGCTACCAGATCGTGGTGCACACCGAGGCTGCGGGGCTCGAGGATCCCGCGAGCGCCGCGCGCAGTGCCATCGAGCACGGCCCGGCGCTTCCCGGACACACGCTGCGGCGGCTCGCGTGCGATGCGAGCGTCGTGCGCATGCTGGTGGACGGGGAGGGCGAGCCCCTCAGCGTCGGGCGCAAGACGCGCACCATTCCGCCGGCGATCCGCCGCGCCTTGAAGACGCGCGACGGCGGCTGCCGTTACCCGGGGTGCACGGCGCTGCGCTTTCTCGATGCGCATCACGTGAAGCACTGGGCGGACGGGGGCGAGACGCGCCTCTCCAACCTGGTGCAGCTGTGCCGCTTTCACCATCATCTGCTGCACGAGGGCGGCTTCGGCATGAAAGTGCTCGACGACGGCGCCCTGGTGTTCACGCGCCCCGACGGGCGGCGCGTCGGTCCGGCAGCACGGGGCCATCCGCGGGATCCGCCGGGCGCGGAGGCGCTGATGCGCAGCAACCGGGCGTGCGGCCTCACCATCGATGCCACGACGGGCGAGTGCCTGTGGCTGGGCGAGCGCATGGATCTGTCGTCGGCGGTGGAGGGGGTTCTTTACGGCAGTGGGTGAATACCTTTCAGGAGGGGGCCATGATCAAGCTCACGGAGAGATTCGACCGCTATCCACTCATGTTCGGGCCTACGCCCATCGAGAAGCTGCAGCGGCTCTCGGACCACCTGGGCGGCGGCGTCGAGATCTATGCCAAGCGCGACGACTGCAACAGCGGCCTGGCGTTTGGCGGCAACAAGATTCGAAAGCTGGAGTACCTCGTTCCCGATGCCATCGCCCGGAACTGCGACACCCTGGTAACCATCGGCGGGGTGCAGTCGAACCACACGCGGCAGGTGGCCGCGGTCGCCGCGAAGCTCGGCATGAAGTGCCGCCTCGTCCAGGAAAGCTGGGTGCCGTTCAACGACGCGGTCTATGACCGGGTCGGCAACATCCTGATGTCTCGGGTGATGGGTGCGGAGATCGAGTTCGTCGATGCGGGCTTCGACATCGGGATCCGCGAAAGCTGGGAGCGGGCCATCGAGGACGTGAAGGCCCGGGGAGGCAAGCCCTATGCGATCCCGGCGGGCGCTTCCGTGCATCCGCTGGGCGGCCTCGGTTACGTGGGCTTCGCCGAGGAAGTGCGCGAGCAGGAAGCGGAGCTCGGCTTCGAGTTTGACTATGTCGTCGTGTGCACGGTGACCGGCTCCACCCACGCCGGGATGGTCGTCGGCTTCGCCGCGGACGGACGTCAACGCAACGTCATCGGCATTGACGCCTCCGCCACCCCCGAGCAAACGCATGCGCAGGTGCTGGAGATCGCACGGAACACGGCAGCCCTCGTTCGGCTCGACCGGGAGCTGACCGCCGATGACGTCGTCTTGAAGACCGAGTATGCGTATCCGAGCTACGGCGTGCCCTCGGACGAGACCAACGAGGCCATCCGGCTGTGTGCTCGAACCGAAGGCATGATGACGGACCCGGTCTACGAAGGAAAGTCGCTGCAGGGCCTGATCGATCTGGTGAGAAAGGATTTCTTCCCGGCGGGATCGAAGGTGCTCTACGCTCACCTCGGCGGCGTACCGGCCATCAACGCTTACAGTTACATTTATAGAAACGGATGATTCATTGCCTCACCCGGCCCGTGGGCCGGGTGGGGGATGAGACGCACAGCCCATCAGTCAACCGCAGGAAAGATCGCGAATTGCTGGTCCTCGCACGCGTTCACGTCACAAGCGCCGGCGAAAGAGCCAATCTGCTCGGCAACCCTGCCGGGAATGAGGCCTTCGTGTGTGCGCACGATCAGGTGAATATCGGCGCCAAAACCGTTACCCCGGTCGAGACCGTCGCCGTCCCCCCTTGCGTCCAGCAGGAAGTCCGCCCCTTCCGGGGGAGGACCCGCCTTGAGATGAAACGAGGCGTTGGCTGTGCCGTCCAGGTCGGTGACGAAGCCGGCCGCATAGAAGACGCCGGCGTCGACTGCGGGTGACCCCAAGTCATCCAGTCCGCAATCCCCGAAACACTCGTCTGGATTGTTGAACACCACCCACCACACGGTGTAAGCCGAGTCCGGATCCAGATCCGCGGAGCTGATGTTTACCCACACCTCGTTCCTCGTGCGTACGAGCGTGGCGGCCCCGGCACGAAAGGCGTCAGTGGCGAAGTCCTGCAAGTCAGCCGTTTGGTAAGTTCTCTTCCCGCCTTGGTTGCCAGCCTGTGCGGAAAAGACCATCGCGGAGAGCATTACGCCCGAAAGAATGCTCACTATCCACTTTTGTAACTTCATTGTCCTCCCTCCTCACCTCATCGCGATTTTTTGGAATCCAACGAAAGAAACTCATCCATGTGTCAGGATGCTGGCGCCCGCCAGGATCGTCTCGTCCGCCGCTCGGCGGTGCTGATGACACCAGTGCAACGGATGGTTCACGGGCGCGTTCACGACAGCTTCTACCATACTCGGACGGTGGTCTGTTTTGGCGAAGGAAGAACGGCCTTTTTGCGAAGAATTGGCGAAGGAGTTATGATTCTGAAAAGCAATCAGTGATCTCGGGCCGCCTCGCTTGCGGGGAGATGCAAATGTCCGGGGATGCGCACAATCACCTCCTATCGTCCCCGCTCGGGGACAAGTTCAAGGTTGCTGGCTGGGTCGTCGAAGTTCGTGCGCTGACGATCACTAACGACGGAGTGACTCGCAAGCTCGAACCCAAGGTCATGGATCTCCTCTCGTGCCTTGCAACGGCGCGGGGTGAGGTGATGACCCGTGACGAGCTGGTGGGGACGCTCTGGCCTGAGGTGATCGTCGGCTACGACTCGCTGACAACCGCAGTCATCAAGCTTCGCAAGGCGTTCGGCGATGACTCCAGGCACCCGCGGATCATCGAGACGGTCCCCAAGGTCGGATATCGGTTGATCGCCGAGGTGGAGCCGAGCCTGCCGAACAGTGCGTGTATTGCTGGACCGGTAACCGTCCAGAACCTGGCTTCGGACGAGGAGCCCGCGGCGCCGCTCCCACCCGCGACCGGGCGGCTGGCGGAGCGGCACCGTCGGTGGCTGCCTCTGGCCGCTGCGGCCATCGTGCTTGTTCTGGTGGTGATCGGCGTGCTGTGGTGGCAGCCCTGGGTGCCGGAGGTCGCACCGGCGCATACCGACCAGATGGCCTATCCGTTGCCCGCCGAGCCCTCTATCGCAGTGCTGCCCTTCGATAACCTGACCGGTACCTCCGAGGAGCAATACCTGGTTGATGGGTTGACCGAGAACATCATCACCGAGCTCTCTCGCTTCAAACACTTCTTCGTGATCGCCCGCAACTCTACGTTGGTCTATAAAGAGGAGCCCGTAAAGGTCCAGCAGGTAGCTGAGGAGCTGGGCGTGCGTTACGTGGTCGAGGGCAGCGTTCAGACAGCGGGCGAGAGGGTACGTGTCACGGTGCAGCTCATCGATGCGCTCGGCGGGAAGCATCTCTGGGTGGAGCGTTTCGATCGCGACCTGCACGACATCTTCGCAGTTCAGGACGAAATCACCCGGACCATCGCCGCGACACTCGAGGAAAACATTGATCTTGCGGAGTATGACCGTATCCGGCGCGAGCCCGTGGAGAACCTCAAAGCCTACGAGCTCGTCATGCGCGGACTGGAGCAAAGCTTGATGTTTACGAGAGAAGGAAGCGAACAGGCGAAACGGCTTTTCGAGAAAGCCCTCGAACTCGACCCCGATTATTCTGAGGCATATCTTGGGCTCGCGTTTGTGCACCTCAACGGCTACCGCTATGGCTGGAGCGACACCCACTCCCGCGAGGAGTCGTTCACTCTTGCGCTCGAGACGGCTAGGAGGACGGTCGAGCTGGATCCGTTCAACTACAGGAGCCACTGGATCCTGGCCAAAGTCACGATGCACAGCGGCGATCTCGATCGGACCATGGCGGAGTACGACCGGGCAATAGAACTCAATCCGAATGACGCTGGCCTGCTCGCGGATTCGACCGAGCCGCTGGGCTACGTCGGACGTTCGGAAGAAGCCATCTCCAGAATGAAGACCGCAATGCGCCTCAACCCGCGGTACCCGGACTGGTATCTTTGGAATCTCGCTTCTTACCAGTATGAAGTGGGAGAATACGAGGACGCCCTGGCCTCTTTCAGAAAAATGAACAAGATGCCCAACATGGCCCGAAAATATCTGGTACCCGTGCTGGTGAGGCTGGGTCGCATGGAGGAAGCACGGGCCGAAATGGCGGGGTTCCGCGAGCAGGTGCCCGACTTCACCCTCGAAGACATCAGGCTGATGCCCTACAAGGACAAGGAGATCCACGAGCGATTGATCGCGGACCTGCGCAAGGCAGGGCTGCCTGAGGGATAGGACAGACCAAGAGCGTTGGTTGCGATAGCGATCTCGTCCGTCTTCGCGTCGGTGATCTCGTACACGGTGGTCGGGTCGTCGCCCGCGCTACCGTCGTGTAGCGCAAGACGCGGCAGCCTGTCCGCTTTGAGCTCACCGAGCAGACACGCGATGCTGTCCACGCCTGGATCGCGCAAGCCCGTCTGCAGGCGGAGGGGTACTTGTTTCCGAGCCGCTTACGGCGACATGGGTGGGAGTTTCAGGTCTCGCGCAGGCCGCGCCGCAGGCGCGCACCGATGCGCCGCGCCGCGAGCGCGAGCGGGAAGCCGATGGCGAAATAGATGGCGCCCGCGAGCACGTAGAGGTGCAGGGGCAGAAAATAGGTCGAGGTGAGATCGCGCGCCTTCAGCATGAGCTCGGGAGTGGAGATGAAGTAGCACAGCGAGGTGTCGCGCAGGAGCACGATGAGCATGTTGAGCGCCGGGGGCAGCACGATGCGCACCGCCTGCGGCAGCAGGATGTGGCGGAACGCGGCGAACGGTGTCAGGCCGACGGCCAGCGCCGCCTCGCGCTGGCCCTTGTGCAGCGCCTCGAGTCCGCCGCGGAACACCTCGCCCATGTAGCCCCCGTGGCAGAGGGCGAGCCCGACGACGCCGGCGGTGAACGCGTCGAGGGCGATGCCGAGAGGCACCAGCCCGAAGTAGACGAGGAACAGCACCGCCAGCGCGGGGACGCTGCGCGCCACCTCCACGTAGGCGGTGGCGAAGAGCCGCACGGGCGTCACCTTGCTCACCTTGCCGAGCGCGAGCAGGATGCCCAGTAACACGGACAGCGCGTAAGCCCCCACCATGAGCGCGATGGTCACGCCCACCGCCGGCAGGATCTGCGGCCACCAAGCATCCCAGTGCTCGGCGTAGACGGCGAGGAAGTCGATCATTGCCAGCTCCTGCGGGCCTGCTCCAGGCGGTTGGCGACACGGGTGAGCGGAAAGCACAGGCAGAAGTAGAGGATCGCCGCCAGCAGGTAGATGGTGGCTGTCTGGAACGTCTCCGTGGTCAGCATGCGGGCGTAGAACATGATCTCCGGCGCCGCGATGGCCGCCACGATGGAGGTCTCCTTGAGCAGGTTCACCGAGTAGTTCGCCAGCGGCGGCGCGGTGATGCGCAGCGCCTGCGGCAGGATGATGTGGCGCAGGGCCTGGAGCGGGGTGAGGCCGACCGAGAGCGCGGCCTCGCGCTGCCCGTGGTGCAGCGCCTGGATGCCGGAGCCGAATACCTCGCAGAGCACGGCGCCGCCGTTCAGCCCGAGGCCCACGATGGCCGCGGTGACGCTGTCGAACTCGAGGCCGATATAGGTAAGTCCGAAGTAGATGATGAAGAGCTGGCTGAGCGGCGGGATGGTGCGAAAGATCTCGACGTAGGTGTCGATGAGCCAGACGATAGGAGGCACGCGAAAGGATCGCAGGATCGCGAGGGCGAGGCCCAGCACGACGGCCACCACCAGGGCGCCGGCCGTGATCTCCACGGCGACGACGGCGCCTTTCAGCAGGACGCCCGTGAAGTAAGCGATCTGCTCCGTTCTCTCGGGCAGCACGTCAGTAGTTCAGGAGCTGTCCGAGGAAGGCACGTGTACGCCGGTGGGTGGGGTCTCCCAGCACCCGCTCGGGGTTTCCCTGCTCCACGATGACGCCGTCGTCCATGAAGATCACCTCGTTTGCGACCTCGCGCGCGAAGCGCACCTCGTGCGTCACCAGCACCATGGAGCGCCCCTCCTCGGCGAGCTCGTGGATGACGCGCAGCACCTCGCCGACGAGCTCGGGGTCGAGGGCGGAGGTCGGCTCGTCGAAGAGCAGCAGCTTCGGCTCCTGGGCGAGAGCGCGGGCGATGGCGACCCGCTGCTGCTGCCCGCCCGACAGGCGTTCCGGATACTCGTCGGCCTTGTGGCTCATGTGCACCTTCTCGAGCATGGTGCCGGCCAGCTCGAGGGCCTTCCCCCTCGG
>JABAHS010027618.1_pt1 | contig 11058 bp, 10 predicted proteins | sample 7062111 | NCBI WGS metagenome assembly JABAHS01 (sample SAMN14534600, study PRJNA622989) | marine sediment metagenome | biome: marine biome [ENVO:00000428]; feature: marine pelagic biome [ENVO:01000023]; material: deep marine sediment [ENVO:00002113]; isolation source: pool of 4 deep marine... | reverse complement strand
TGATGTATCCGGCCACCAGTGTTCCTACTAATGCGTATGGGGAAATTGACAGCCTGAAGGGCCAGATAACCAAGGTGTTCTTGAAAGAAAATGAGCCTATCCTGAATTCAAAACTTTCGTCCATCGGCGGCGGATTATCGCTTTTGATAGAGCCCAATATGAGGGCGGCCTCAATTCAGGTGGACAAGGTTTCGGGCGTCTCCGGTTTTATTCTTCCCGGCGATATGGTTGATGTAATCATGACAGTTGATGATTACGGCAACCACAGAGATGCCATGGCCAAGACCATCCTGCAGAAAGTGGAGGTACTGGCGGCGGGAGAAAAGACCGAGCAGAAGGGTGATAAGGTCATCACTGTACAGGCGGTTACATTGCTGGTTGATTCGAAAGGTGCGCAGGATCTGGCGCTTGCCACTCAGGAAGGAAAACTCCATCTGGCGCTGAGAAATCGTGCCGACAATGAGGTTGTTCCTATGAGTCCGATCAGCAAGACTGAAATCCTGAAGGACAATGCCAAGCCCAAGCCAAAGCCTAAGCCCGCTCCCAAAAAGACCAGGCCAAAGGTGGTCACAAAGAAACCGGAGCCGGTCAAGAAGCCCGATTCGCTTGTAACTGTCTACAGGGAGACTGACAAAAAGACCGAGGTTCCTGCTATTCCTCAGGAAAAAGGAAAAGACGATTCAAAATAGATCACAGGTGGAGCAATTCTGTTCGGAGAAAGGAGATCTGAATTGAAATATAGAATTATGAAACCGGTTATTGCGGTGACGATAGTAGTTGCCCTGTTGATGCTGTGCGCCTCAAATTTGAGCGCACAGGATCAGTTAGTAAGGGTCACCAAAGGCAAGTCGACGCTGATTCAATATAATGAAAAAATAGAAGCGGTTTCCCTTGCCGACAAGGAAGTGGCCGATGTTGTCACCATAACTCCCTCCGCATTGGTGGTAATTGGCAAGGAGGAGGGCATAACCTCTGTAATAATCTGGGGCGAATCAGGAAAACTGACTTCATACGAAGTCAAGGTGGAACGAAATACCAGCGGCCAGCAGGTGGTCCTGGAAGTGCAGGTGGCGGAAGTGAACAAGACAGCGCTTTCGGAGTATGGATTCGACTTTTTATTTATCGATGATGACGATAGGCATATTGCTGAGGGTACGAAAATTTTAGGCTCCTATGCCGGTGAGGTCACCACTCCTGATCCAACCAGCAGGACCCTTCCAGCCAGCCCGACCACCTCTGGGGTGATCAAATGGCTGGGAGACAACCAGGAGTTGTCGATAGCGATTCGGGCAATGCAGAGAAAAGGCGATCTGGAGCTTCTGGCCAATCCGCATTTGCTCTGCCTGAGCGGCGAACAGGCCAGTTTCCTGGTCGGCGGTGAAATTCCCGTGCCGGTTGCCCAATCAGTTGCGGCCGGGGGTGTGCCCAGTATATCAATAGAATGGAAAGAATTCGGTATTATGCTTGATTTTATTCCCACAGTTATAGATACAAATCTGGTTAATCTGAGAATAATGCCGGAGGTATCCAGCCTTGACTACAGCAATGCCGTGACCTACGGGGGCTTCGATATTCCAGCCCTGAGGACACGCAAGGCCGATGCGACTGTGGAATTAAATTCTGGCCAGTCCATAGTTTTGGGCGGACTCTTGTCGAGTGAATCTTTCGAGACCATAAAGAGAATTCCCATTCTGGGGCATATTCCGATTCTGGGTTTCTTCTTCAGTCATAAAGAGACTTCGAAAGTTGAGACGGAACTGCTGATTATCGTTTCTCCCAGAATCATCGAGTCTGTGGAAGATGAGATAATTCCGCCATTGCCATTTGAGAAGGAAGATAAAAAGCTTGATGAGCCGAAGAAACAGAGTAAAAAGAATCTTCAAAAAAACTCATCCCAGGAAAGCTCTTCTCCGAAAATCCAGCCTGATGCTGGAACCGAAGTAATGTCGGATTCATCGGCTGAAAATACGGAGAAGCCGGTCGAGTGAGGTAGTGATTATTATGATCTCTAAAGTAAACAATAATAGAGGTGCGAGCTTGATAATGGTCGCAGTTTCCATTGTCATGATCTTTGCCTTCTCGGTTCTGGCAATCGATGTCTCACTTATACTCCTGGCCAAGACACAGCTTCAGAATGCCGCGGATGCAGCCGCGATTGCAGGGGCAACTGCCTATTATCTGAGCGCGGGCAATCAGGATATTGCCACTCAGGAAGCGATAACGGTCGCCGGCTTTAATTATGCTATCCAGGACTCGATGCAGAATGTAATTATTACTCCGGTCGACGTGACCTTTCCGGATGAAGACAGGATAATGGTTTACACCAATAGAACGAAGGCTACCAATGATCCGGTCAGGCTCTACTTTTTGAAGATTCTGGATCCATTATTCGACAATCTGGGTGAAATGCGCGCTAAAGCCACAGCCCGGGTCTTCCCGGTCGGGGGTACCGATTGCCTTAAACCCTGGTGCTTCCCTGACAAGTGGGATGATGCCGATATAGATAGTACCTATGATGTAGGCGAATATTATGACCCTGATATAACCGGTTATAAGGTGCCCGAGGATGTTGGTGTCCAGGTAACTTTGAAACTGAGAAACTCGAATAAGTCTCCCAGGACGGGATGGTATTATGCTGTTGACTTCGGCGCCCTCAATACCGGCGATCCCGTGATAACAGGAGCGGATGCCTACAGGCAATGGATTGCAGAGTGTGAGCCGTTCTCGATCTCAGTCGGCGATTATCTCCAGATTGAGCCCGGGAATATGGTGGGACCGACAGCCCAGGGAGTTGGAGATCTGGTTGCCCTGGATCCCACCGCCGAGTGGGACCCGATCACCGGATCAGTGATCAATTCAGCTTATCCGACCAGTCCCCGAATCATTAAGGTCTGTGCATTCGATCCAACACAGGGCGTGCAGACCGATTCCAATGGCAGGGACTATCTGGTTGTTGTCAAAATTATTGCGGCTTTCATCGAAACCCATAACGGCAGCGATGTTACCGCTCGTTTTATTAAACGAGCAAGCGACGGGGATGTGTGCGAAGACTGCGAGGACGGATTTTTATTCAAATCGGTTCTGGTGGAATAAAATATCGGAGGACAAAGTGAATGATCAGTTAACTATAATAATGGTTCAGGCCGATGATTCCTTACACAAAGTGATCAAGGATCACATTGACGAAATCGAGGAAATCAGGCTTATATCTGAGGTCGGGGATATCGGAACCTGCTACGAAAACATGGAATCTCTCAATCCCGATATCGTCCTGATCGACCTGCATAAATCCAGCGATGTCGAGAATATCTTTGCTGTCTCAAGCAAAATGAGTATCGATTATCCAGATACGGCGATCTTTGTCAGCTCTGAAATGCAGGAACCGCAATTAATATTAAGAGCTCTCCGTTCCGGTGCCCAGGAATTCTTCAGTAAGCCTCTTAAGATCGATGAGTTCAAAGATGCTGTGGAACGAATTGTATTGAAAAAACAGCGTTTGGCTCAGGTTGCCCCACCCAAGAGCAGAGTCATCAGTGTCTTCAGCAAAAAAGGCGGTCTTGGTGTTACCACCCTGGCGGTTAACATAGCAGGCGCATTGGCAAAAATCTCAAAACAGAAAGCGGCCATCTTCGATCTCGATTTGCAGCTGGGCGATGTGACCAGTTTCCTCGATCTCACGCCTCAATATAATATATTCGACGCCTGTGATGACATGGGTCAGGTCGATGGCACGAAATTACAAAGCTGCATGACACATCACAAACTCGGTATTTCCATTCTCGCCGAACCGACAAATCCGGCGGATTCAAATGGTATAAGCGCCGCACACATCGGCCAGATACTGGACCATCTCAAATCGATGTATCCATATGTGCTGATCGATACATCGCATACATTTGATTCAAAGAATCTGGAGGTCTTTGCTCAATCCGATTATATCTTTCTAGTTTCTGTCTCCAGCATTCCGGCCATACGCGCGACCCGCAAGACCCTGGATTATCTGAGGAATCTCGGTTATGACGAGAATAAGATCAAGATAGTCATAAACCGTTTCAACAAGAGGGACAAGATCAAGGTTGAGGAAATTGAAAAAATACTCGATTTCCCCGTTTTCTGGTCAATACCAAATAATTACCGGGCTTCGATCGACGCCATCGATGCCGGATTGCCCCTGGTAGGAGAAAAGCGACTGACAAACGTGGGCAAGAGTATATTCAAGCTTGCCAAGGTGATGACCAATGGAGACTTTAGCAATAAAACCAGAAGAAGCAGTTAATTTTAGATTGGGATATAAGTTATGAATTTTAGAAAGAATCCAGAGGGAGAAAGAATTCAGGCCAGCCAGCCTTTTCAGAATGCAGATTCAGAGACCCCTCAGCAAAGGCGAGACAGCTTTGAGGAATTAAAAACCCGCCTTCACCAGAAGCTGGTTGACAGGCTCAATCTGGCCGCCCTGGCCAATCTGGACCAGGCACTCCTGCGTGCTCAGATCCGAGAGATCACTGAAATCCTGGTTGCTGAAGAAAATATCTTCCTGAGCCAGGAAAATAAAGAGCGGCTGATTAATGAAATCCAGAACGAGACCCTTGGACTGGGGCCGATTGAAAGATATACCCATGACCAGGACATATCTGATATTCTGGTCAATACTTACGGTCAGGTATATATCGAGAAAAACGGCAAGCTGATGATTACGGACACCAGGTTCAAAAGTGACAGTCATCTTATGCTCATAATTGACAGAATACTATCCAAAGTCGGGCGCAGGGTCGATGAATCTTCTCCCATGGCTGACGCCCGTCTGCCAGACGGTTCGCGTGTCAATGCCGTGATTCCGCCCATAGCGATCGATGGTCCAATGCTCTCGATAAGAAAATTCAGGTCGGATGTTTTGAGCATGAACGATCTCCTGAAAAATAATTCTGTCTCCATGCCCATGGTGCAATTTCTGCAGGGGGCTGTAAAAAGCCGATTGAACGTAATTATTTCTGGCGGAACCGGTGCAGGTAAAACAACGCTTCTGAATATTCTCTCGGGATACATTCCAACCGAGGAGAGAATTATCACAATTGAGGACTCGGCCGAGCTGAAGCTGCAGCAGCCCCATGTGATCAGACTTGAGACGAGGCCGCCCAATATCGAAGGAAAGGGCACGGTCGAGCAGAGAGATCTGGTTCGAAATGCTCTCAGGATGAGACCCAACCGAATAATTATCGGTGAGGTCAGGGGAGCCGAAATCTATGATATGTTGCAGGCCATGAACACAGGTCATGACGGATCACTGACGACAATTCACGCCAACAGTTCCAGGGATGTTTTGCTCAGGTTGGAAACACTGATGCTTCTTGCTGGAATAGAGATTCGAGAAAAAGCTATCCGACAGTTGATAAGCTCCGCCATCGACATCGTAATACAGATTAATCGCTTCAGTGATGGATCCCGCAAGATTTCTAGTATTTCCGAGATAGTCGGGATGGAAAACGACACCATTACGATGCAGGAGATATTTAAATATGATAGAACCGGAGTTGGCGAGGAGGGTGAAGTACTAGGCCAGTATAGAGCGACAGGAATCCGTCCGAGCTCGCTGGAGCGCATCATTACATCCGGTGTTAAGCTTCAGGCAGATGTATTTAATTTGTAGGAGCATATATCTATGATACTCAAGATAGCAATTCTGGTTTTTGCGGCCGTATTTTTCATTACTTTCGGGCTTTTTCTGTTCCTCAAGAATAGAATGAGCAGCGAAAGCAGGCGCATGAAGATGCGTCTGAATGGAATTGCAGCCGGGGGCGAAATTCAGGATGAATTCCTGCACTCGCTTATAAAGGATAATAAGCTCAGCAATATTCCATTGCTGCACAATTTCCTGATGAAATTGAGATTCTCCAGGAATTTGCAGATTCTGATTACACAGGCAGGAGTCTCTGTAAATCTGGGTACACTGGTTTTAAGTATGTTCTCTCTTGGCGCTTTGTTCATGTTACTGGGATATCATCTGCTTCACGATATGCTGATCTCAGTTGCCATGGGAATTGCGGGAATAGCGATACCCTACCTCTTCCTGGTCATGAAAAAACGGAAAAGGCTGGAGGAATTTGAGGGCCAGCTGCCCGAGGCTCTGGATATGATCGTCAATGCCTTGAAGGCAGGATTTTCTTTTGACTCTTCATTGAGGATGGTGGTGCAGGAAATTCCTGATCCTCTGGGACTTGAGATGGCCATTACGTACGAGGAACAGAACCTGGGCATTGAGCTTTCCGAGGCTCTCAACAATCTTAAGATGCGGGTGCCAAGCGATGACCTGGAAATATTCCTGACCGCCCTGCTTATTCATAAGAAAACCGGCGGCAACCTGGCGGAGGTTCTGAATAAAACCGCCAAGACTATCAGGGACCGGCTGAGATTGAAAAGGGAAGTGAAAACCAAGACGGTGCATGGCAGGTTCTCGGGAATGGTCCTGATTCTTCTGCCGATAATAATGGCCATAGCCATTTATCTGCTTAATCCTGATTACGTGATGGTGCTTATCAAAGAGAAGATAGGAAATTATCTTCTTATCGCAGCCATCCTCATGCAGATAATAGGGATTTTTGTAATAAGAAAAATTGTCAACATCAGGCTATAGGTGGATGTAATGGATATATATTTAATAATCGCTTTTGTATTTGTATCCGGCTTCCTGCTGGCATTTACATTGCTTTATATGTACTCCAAGGCCAAAAATCCGCTCAGGCGCAGGCTGGGTGAGCTGCAGAGCAATGAGACGTCTTTAAAAAGGAGGTCAAATGCCGCACGCAAAAAAGGTCTCTCTCTCTGGGGCGAGGCTAATAACCAGTCATCCTATCTCAAATCATGGCTGGCCAAGGCTGGATACAGAAAGCCCCAGAGCGTATCGAATTATTACGGCTGGAGGCTGTTGTCGACTGTGCTTTTTACAGCGGCAGCGGTAGTGCTCGGCTTCAAACTGTACCTCAATTCTGCGGAGATGACCGCTATGGTTTTTGTGGGTGCAGTCGTGGGTGCGGTTATTCCCAAAGCCTGGGTCATGCACAAGATTGTTAAGCGCAGAGAGGAAATCAGAAGGGCGATTCCCAATGCCCTGGATCTCATGGTCGTTTGTGCGGAAGCGGGACTGAGTTTCACGGCAGCAATTCACAGAATAGTGAACGAAAATCGCGGCAGCAAGAATCCTCTATATGAGGAGCTGCACCTTCTGACTCAGGAATTTTTGATCGGCGGCTCCAAGCAGGATGCCTTCAGGAATCTGGCCGACAGGACCGGAGTGGAGGAAATCAGGTCTCTGGCAATCACCCTGATTCAGGCCGAAAAGCTGGGAACAAGCATTGCCGAATCACTGAGAGTCCTGGCCGATTCGATGAGATTCAAGCGCAGGCAGAATGCCGAGGAAAGGGCAAACAAGACCTCGGTGAAGCTGGTATTTCCGCTGGTTCTTCTGATTTTTCCCGAGCTCCTGGTAATTCTGGTCGGGCCCGCGCTGATCATTATGTATAAAACGCTTTCAACTGTAGTGTAGATAACCAATAGTAAGGAGTTTCCAATGTCTACAACAATTATTCTGATCGTGGTTGCGGTCATACTGGGTTTGCTCTACTTTGCCAAGCGGAATGCAAGGCTTAAAAAGCAGACTCACAGAAACCTGTGAAACAGCAGAAGCTGACCTGACAGATTTCATAACTTATCCATCCTCCCCAATAGTAAGACAGATGCCCGGTACTTGTGCGCAGACATAAGAATCGGGCATTTTCTATTCTCCGATTCTGGATTAAAAAATCGGCTTAGCGAATCCTCAGGATTTGATAAGGTCATTAATACTCCTTATATTAGCAATCCGGGATTTCATCACCATTAGTGTCACAGGGCCCACTTCCGCCGATGAATACGTAGTTTATGATCCAGACCGCATCAGAAATATTCACCGCACCGTCACAATTAGTATCCCCGGATTCCGATAAATCTGGAGAAAACGTCAGATACTAATCCTTAATAATAGCAATAGATTACGGGCAATACAGCGTTCGGTGCTTCCCCTTTTTATGTTATGAGGATGTATATGAGGATATCCACAATTTCACAATTTGAAATAAAATTCACTTATAAATATTCCTAAATAGGAACAATTCTACAATAGGAATGTTACAGCATTCATGAAAAAAGCAAGCGATCATGTTGCAGAATTGATGGACAGCTTTGAAAAGGTCTGCAAATCCAAAGGATTAAGGATTACTCATCAAAGGACTGAGATATTTCGAATGCTGATTCAAAATCCCAATCACCCCACAACTGAAGACATTTTTAATCAGGTACGTAAACATCTGAGTACAATCTCTCTGGATACTGTTTACCGGACAATCGGGACTTTTGAAGAATATGGCCTGATCAGAAAAGTTCACCATATCGATAATGCAACCCGTTTTGATCACAACTTATCAATTCATCATCATCTTGTTTGTACACAATGTGGTAAAATAGAAGATTTCTATTGGCCCTATTTTGACCGGATGAAACCTCCGAAATCCATATCTCGCTGGGGTGAAATAGATCTCAAACATGTCGTAATCGATGGCATATGTTCCAGTTGCAGTAAAAAGGATATCTAATATTTATAACTTAAATCATTATAAGGAGACATTATGGCAGATGAGAATGTAAGTAGTGAAAACAAATCCTCGATAGTTGGTGGAGCAAACAGGCGGATGTCTGGAACTTCGAACCGGGACTGGTGGCCGAACCAGTTGAACTTGAAAATCCTGCACCAGCATTCTGCCAAATCCAATCCTATGGGTGAAGATTTCAACTATGCTGAGGAATTCAAGAAACTCGACTATGATGCTCTGAAGAAGGACCTCTATGCCCTGATGACCGACTCGCAAGACTGGTGGCCGGCTGACTACGGTCACTATGGCGGACTTTTCATTCGGATGGCATGGCACAGCGCGGGCACCTACCGCATGGGCGATGGCCGCGGAGGAGGGGGAACCGGAAACCAGCGCTTTGCACCTCTCAACAGCTGGCCTGACAATGTGAATCTCGATAAGGCACGCCGGCTACTCTGGCCGATTAAAAAGAAATACGGCAAAAGGATATCCTGGGCCGATCTCATGATCCTGGCCGGAAATGTCGCTTTGGAGTCGATGGGATTCGAGACCTTCGGTTTCGCCGGCGGACGACCGGATATCTGGGAGCCGGAAGAGGATATTTACTGGGGTGCCGAAGAGGAATGGCTGGCTACGAGCGACAAGCCCAAGAGCCGTTATTCCGGCGACCGGGAACTGGAAAACCCCCTGGCGGCTGTGCAGATGGGTCTGATTTATGTGAATCCGGAAGGCCCGGATGGAAATCCGGACCCGGTTGCGTCCGGCCGCGACGTTCGAGAGACCTTTGGGCGAATGGCGATGAACGACGAGGAAACCGTGGCGTTGGTTGCTGGAGGGCACACATTCGGCAAGTGTCATGGCGCGGGCGATGCGGCGCTTGTCGGTCCGGAACCTGAGGCGGCCCCCATCGAAGAGCAGGGCCTGGGCTGGAAGAGCAGACATGGCAGCGGCAAAGGCGGTGATACAATCACCAGCGGCATCGAGGGCGCCTGGAAGCCGAACCCGACCAAATGGGATATGGGCTATCTGAAGATGCTGTTCAAGTATGACTGGGAGTTGGTCAAAAGCCCGGCTGGTGCCAATCAATGGCTGGCCAAGGATGTGGCCGAAGAGGACATGGTGGTTGACGCACACGACCCGTCAAAGAAGCATCGCCCCATGATGACCACTGCGGATCTCTCGCTTAAGTTTGACCCTATCTACGAGCCGATTGCGCGGCGTTACCTGGAGAATCCTGAAGAATTTGCGGATGCCTTCGCCCGGGCATGGTTCAAGCTGACTCATCGCGACATGGGTCCCCGTTCACGCTATTTTGGCCCGGAAGTACCCGAAGAGGATCTTATCTGGCAAGATCCAATTCCTCCCGTGGATCATGAATTGATTGATGATCAGGATATTGCCGATCTCAAAGCCAAAGTCCTTGCTTCCGGACTGTCTATACCTGAGCTGGTCTCGACAGCTTGGGCTTCAGCATCGACCTTCCGTGGTTCCGACATGCGGGGCGGAGCGAATGGCGCGCGCATTCGTCTTGCACCCCAGAAGGACTGGGAAGTAAACCAACCGAAGCAACTAACGAAAGTATTGAAAGTGCTGAAAGATATTCAGAAGGAGTTTAACAGTGCTCAGTCTGGCGGAAAGAGGGCTTCCCTGGCTGACCTGATTGTTTTAGCTGGTTGCGCGGGTGTTGAGAAGGCTGCGAAGGATGCAGGTTACGATGTGAAGGTCCCATTTACACCGGGACGTATGGACGCCACCGAGGAGCAAACCGATGTCGAATCATTCACCGTACTCGAACCGGTCGCAGACGGGTTCCGTAACTACCAGAAAGCTAAATTCGCAGTACTGCCGGAGGAGTTGCTGCTTGATCGGGCGCAGCTGCTGACACTCACAGCTCCTGAGATGACAGTACTTATCGGCGGTATGCGTGCACTGAATGCAAACTTTGGGCAGATCAAACACGGAGTCTTCACAACCCGTCCGGAGAAGCTAACGAATGACTTTTTTGTCAATCTGCTCGATATGAACACAGAGTGGAAGGCAAGCTCGAAAGACGAAGAGGTGTTCGAAGGCCGTGACAGTGCGACTGGTAAACCTAAATGGACCGGGACCCGCGTCGATCTCAGCTTTGGCTCAAATTCCCAGCTTAGAGCAATTGCAGAAGTTTATGCATGTGAAGATGCTGAAGAAAAGTTTGTACATGACTTTGTAGCAGCCTGGGATAAGGTTATGAACCTCGATCGCTTCGATCTAAAATAGACTTTTCTAATATAACTGACTTACAGGAGGTCGACCATGGTCGACCTCCTATTATTTTGCCGATATGTGTCCAACATGTCCTTGGTAGATTCAATCAGTTTTGGATTCTTGTGATTTATAAGTAATGGTTGTGCATTTAATTAAAATAGCGGGGGCCCGCTTTTCTCTCAAGTGGAAAATAGAT
>JABAHS010061888.1_pt2 | contig 11059 bp, 8 predicted proteins | sample 7062111 | NCBI WGS metagenome assembly JABAHS01 (sample SAMN14534600, study PRJNA622989) | marine sediment metagenome | biome: marine biome [ENVO:00000428]; feature: marine pelagic biome [ENVO:01000023]; material: deep marine sediment [ENVO:00002113]; isolation source: pool of 4 deep marine... | reverse complement strand
CGGAAGTACACTTCATCCGCGTAGTGAGAGTACCGGTAGTCGTTGATGAACCAGTCCATGACCTCCATGGCCTTGTCCGGCTCGCCAAGCTCGTCGTAGGCCCGCGCCATCTGGTAGAGGACCTGATCGTTCCGCTCGTAGTAAGGGTATCGGTCCAGAATCTTCTGGTAGGTGGCGATTGCTTCCAGCGGTCCGGCGGTGGCTGCTGCGGACAGCCCGTCTGGCAGGCCAGCCTCGGCGGCGCGCGCCCAGTTTGCAGACGGCAGCTCGAACTGCGCGGTTGCGCGGCGCTCGAATTCCGCCTCCGGCTCGGAGTGGTCGGCGATGGCCCCATCACCTTCCGTGCTGGCCCCGGCTGCATCCTCCATCGCGATGCGCGCGGGCGCGGCGAGCGTCACGCCGCTGCCGTCGCCGATGACGCCGTACTCCTTCTCGATGTGCAGATCGGCGAGGCGCCGCATAGCGTCCGGCGTCTTGTTGTTCACCGGCGTCTCGTCAAGAAAGTGCCGGTAGCCGGCCAGCGCTTTGTTGAGGCTGTCGTCGATGACCACCTCGGTCATGTCGGGCTTCACGCTGCGCAGCTGCTCGATGGTCTTCCCGCCGCTGGTGGGGGTCGCGCACCCGGCGAGCAGAGCGAGGAGCAGCATGGCGGCCAGAACGACGGGCATCACGGCTCCTCCGCGTATTGGGCCTGAGTGGCGCGGTCGTAGCTGTCAGCCAGGGCGTACCGGGCCTGGTGCTGATAATTCACCAGGCGCCGTTGGCGCGATTCCAGCTCAGCCATGGCCACCTGCTCCAGCATCCGGCCCTGACGAGCCATGAGCTGGTCCACCTTGGCGGAAGCCTGGCGAATCCGCCCGCGAAGGCGCTTGATGGGCGCGTCGTACCCCTGGTAGCTGAGCGTTGCAGCCTGTCGGGTGCGGACGAACGCCTGGTAGTGTTCTTTCAGCAGAGCGACGGATCCCTGCATGTCCTGCAGATTCTCGTAGAAGCGGGTCAGCCGATCGTCGTACTCGGTGTGCAGCGTCCAGGTGACGATCCCTTCCAGGCGGCGGATGCGCTGACGCAGCTCGTCGCTCTCGTCCCGGCCTGCTCCGGCAAGAGCCTGGTCCATGGACGTCAGGTTCGTGCTCAGGACCTTCTCCTCGGTGGTGGCCAGAAACTCGGGGCGGGGCATGACCAGAAGGTCCTGCATGCGCTTCACCAGCAGCTCGTACTGCTCTATGCGAACGCGAAAGCGGGAGTCCAGCTCGCGGAACGTCTGGTCGACCTCCGGGAGCAGCGGCTCGAAATAGTCGGCCCGGGCGGCGATGACGCTGTCGAACGCGTCGAAGCTCGCCTGCCAGGTGGCGAGTTTCCTGCGCAGGTCCTCCAGGTCCAGGTAGTTCTGCAGAGCCGTCTGGAAATCGTGGGAGGCCAGCAGCTCGACCAGGTAAAAGGTCTCCGGGGTCTCCGGCAGGCTGCGCATGCGAACCACCCAGTCCTTGTCCTGGTGGATCTCCTCGCGCACGAGGGCCTTTAAGAACGAGCCGTTTTCGATGCTGCCCATGGAGGCGTCGAGCTTGTTGAGCTCACGGCCGAAGGTGTCGAGCGCTTGCCCGTAGAGAACGGCTGCGCGCCCGTGAACGTTCAGACGGCTGTAGGCGTAGGGCAGGGCCAGCTTCGCTTCCTGCACGGCCGCGTCCGTCGGGTCGCGCTCGGCCAGAATGGACCACGGCACCAGGGCGCGCTCGAACTGCTCGCCGGAGAGCTCGGCCCATCCGGCCCCCAGAAGTGCCTGGTTGGACATGGGACCTTCCAGACGCACCCTCTCCAGGGGCGCTCTGGCCTCCTCGAAGCGCCCGGACTCGAGCAGCATGCCTCCGAGCACCAGATTCGCCTTGTCTCGAATGGAATGGGTCATGGCGTCCCTGGCGTCGACCTGACCCGCGCGGTCGAGCTGCTCCAGGGCTTCGGCCGTGCGGCCGTCCTGAAGCAGAGCGACGGCCAGGTTGAACTCGGAGAAGCCGTTCAGCCCCTTCGTTCCCTGCAGCTCCCGGAGCACCTCGGCGGCGTCGGCCGAGCGGCCGACGGCGAGGTAGACGTTGGCGCGCAGAAACTCCACGTCGTCCCGAACGCGGGGGGGCATGGATCCTTCGATGCGGGCGAGAGCCTCCAGGGCATCGGCCATCTGGGCCTTCTGAAAGTGAATGCGTGCGAGCCGGTAGGCGGCTTCGTTCCGCACGGACTGATCCACGTCGCCGTTCAGGACCGCGCTGATGGCGCGACCTGCGCGATGATGCATGCGGTAGTTGAGCTCGAAGTCGCCGACGAAGAACTCGGCTTCCTTGATGTGGTGGTGCAGGGTGTCCAGCTCCGGCTCGTCCAGACCGTAGTGCTGACCGAGTTCCGCGTCGAGGCGCTCCAGCGCTTCGAAGTATTTCCCTTGGCCTGCCTGGAACAACGCCTCGCCGAAGTACAGATCGCGGACGTCGTCGGCGCGCGCCGGGCTGCAGAGCAGCGTCAAGGCGAGCTGCAACCCGATGGTCCAGGCGATGGCTCTGGTCATGGCTACCAGTCTTTGAGGGCGATCGGGGACTTGCCGGAGCTCGGGTCAACGGTGATGCCGATCAGAGCCGGGTCTATGCCCTTGTCGAAGGTGAAGCGCTCGGCGTGGGCGAAGTCCTTGCCGCTCGGCAGCTTGCCCAGCACGGAAACCTCCAGGGCGTGGGTGCCGATGGGCAGATTGCCCATGTAGAGGCGCTGAACGCCTCCCTGATGCAGCGCCTCGAGCTCCTTGAAGCTGTAGATGTGGTGCGTGGCCAGCTCATCGTTGATGCCGAGCCGAACCGAGTCCAGCCGGAACGATTCGCTCTCGTCGCCGATGGCAACGAACACCGTCAGCTGGGTGTTGGACGGAAAGAGCAGCCTCTCCTCCAGCTGGTCGAGCTCTGCGGCGATGCTCAGAACGTCGGATTTGATTTCCTGAACCTGCTCGTCGAGGCTGCGCATCTCCTTACGGGAAACGTCCTCGGCGGAAACCGGCAACCAGCACAGGCACGCCAGCGCAGTCAGCAATGCGATAATTGGGGTCTTTGGCATCTCGAACACCTAATGACGCGGTGCGTGGAATGCCTCTCGCTTCTCCACAGGCCAACCGCGTTTGTCCCTGTTCCGGCGCAAGTCTTGACGAATCGTGCCGGACGGTGTGTGAACGAGCGCTCAAAGCAGGCCGCGGGCCCCCGAACGGGCTCGTAAGCTTGCGCTATTCAGCGTTTGAAGGGTGTAGACGTCTCAGATTTTCGAGGACGCCGGTCAGCTCAGGGCGGACATCATCCGCAGGACGTCGCACACCCGGTTCGAGTAACCCCACTCGTTGTCGTACCAGGAAAGGGCTTTCAAGAACCGCCCGCCGGCCACCTGGGTGAACGATGCGTCGTAGATCGACGAGTGCGGGTTGCCGATGATGTCGGAGGAGACGATGGGCTCGCTCGTGAACTCCAGCACGCCGCTCATCCGCTCGGAAGCGGCGGCGTCCTGCAGCACCTGGTGCACGTCGTCCACGCTCACGTTCCGCTCGAGCTCCACGAAAAGATCCACCACCGAGCCGTCCGGGACGGGCACGCGGGAAGCGATGCCGTCGAGCCGGCCGGCAAGCTCGGGCAGGACGACGCCCACCGCCTTGGCCGCGCCGGTGGACGTCGGGATGATGTTCTCCGCCGCGGCCCGGCTGCGGCGCCAGTCCGAGTGGGGCACGTCGGCCAGTCGCTGGTCGTTGGTGTAGGCGTGGACGGTGTTGATGACGCCTTCGCGGATGCCGAACGCGTCGTGCAGGACCTTCGCCAGGGGTGCGAGGCAGTTCGTGGTGCAGCTGGCGTTGGAGACGATCCGGTGCTCGCCCTTCAGACCGTCCTCGTTCACCCCCAGCACCACGGTGAAGTCGATGTCGTCCTTTGCCGGCACGGTCAGCAGCGCGCGCCTGGCCCCTGCCTCGAGATGCATGGAAACCTGCTCGCGGCTGCGGAACACGCCCGTGGACTCCACCACCGCGTCGACCTCGAGCTCCCCCCAGGGAAGCTGCTTCGGATCCGAAAGCGCCAGCATCCGTGCCCGGCTCTTGGGGGTGATCATGTGCCCGTCCTCGATGCGCACGTCGCCCTCGAACCGACCCATCACGGTGTCGTAGGTGAGCAGGTAACGGAGCGCCTCGTCGTCGAACAGGTCGTTGATGGCGACGATCTCGATGTCCTCGAGGGTTTCAGCGATGCGGAAGACCGCGCGGCCGATTCGGCCGAAACCGTTGATGGCGACTCGCATTAGGAAGCCTCCTTTTGTTTTGCGTCGTCCAGGTCCGCGTACAGGCCGACGACGTCCAGGATGCGCCGGGCATGGCCCAGGGTTTCGTGCCAGGCGAGCACTTTGACCATGCGACTGCCTGCCGCCATGGTCCCCTCCATGTCGACGAGGAGAGACTGAAGAGAGCCCCTCACGTCCGACGAGACGATGGGGTCCCGGGTGGTGGCGATCAGATCCGGCCTCACCCGGGCGGCGTTGCCGAACAGGTCGTTCACGGCGTCGGCGCTGATGCCCGAATCCCGGAACGAGAACGTGAGATCGAGCATCGAGCCCACCTGCACGGGCACGTTGAGCGCGTAAGCGGTCATTCTGCCTGCCATCGCCGGCACGGCCCGCTGAACCCATTGCAGGGCCGGGGTCGCGTTGGGAATGATGTTCTCGGCCCCGGAGCGGCTGCGCCGGTAGTCCGGCCCTGCGTAGTCCTGCAGGCTCTGATCGCTGGTGTAGGCGTGCACGGACGTCATGGTGGCATGTTCAACCGGCCAGACTTCGGTGATCGTCTTGAACGCGAGCGCAGTTGCGGTTGTGGAAGCCGACCCGGCGGACACCATGGCGTCCGTCGCCCTGGCCTCGGTGTCGTTCACGCCCACGAGCACCACGCGATCGATGTCGTCCTGGGGAAGTGCCGACAGGACGACGCGCGGAGCGCCGTTGTGCAGATGAGGTCGCAGATCGTCGGCTCGATGAAACCGGCCGGTCGCCTCGATGACGACGTCGACCCCGAACACGTCCCAGGGGATCTCGGTGGGATGATCCGCTGGCATGAGGCGGGTGCGCACGTCCCCGCATTCGAGGTAGTTGCCGTTGAGCATCACGCCCATGTCGTGGTCGGTCCTGGTCAGCAGATGGTGCAGGATTTTCGGGCGCCCGATGTCCGATATGGCGACCACGTCGAAACGCTCGTCCTTCAGGGCGAGCCGGTAAATCTGCCGACCGACCCGGCCGAACCCCATCATGCCCACGCGCAGCTTTCGCATCAGGCGACCTCCAGTATCTTCAGTGTGTTGGTGCCGCCCTGCACGTTGCGGTAGTCACCTTTGGAAAGGATGACGCGATCGCCCTTGCTCACGGTGCCCTTGCGCGCGAGCCAGGTGACGGCGGCTTCGTTGATGAGCTCGTAGTCCAGATGCTCGGTCTCGAAGAGTTCGGGATGCACGCCGCGGAACAGCGCCACCCGGGCGAGCGTGCGCGGGTTGTCGGCCAGGGCGTAGATGGGCAGTCGCGAGCGCGCCCGGGACATGAGCCGGGGCGTGTTCCCGCTGGAGGTCAGACAGGCCACCGCACGTACCCCCTGCAGCGATTCGGCGACCGTCATCGCCGCCAGCGCTACGCCTTCGTCGATTGCCGTGCACGGGTACGGCGCGGGTTCCGATCGCGCCGACACGGCGCTCGCTTCGGCACCCTCGATGACCTCCACCATCCGCTGCACCGTTTCCAGCGGGTAGCGACCCACGGCAGTTTCTGCGGAAAGCATCACGGCGTCCGTCCCGTCCACGACGGCGTTGGCCACGTCCATGACCTCGGCCCGGGTGGGGCGCGGATTGGCGATCATCGACTCCATCATCTGCGTAGCAGTAATCACGGGTCGATTGAGCTCCGCCGCCCGCAGGATGATCTGTTTCTGTTTGCCCATGAGCGCGGCGTCGCCGATCTCGATGCCCAGGTCGCCGCGAGCCACCATCACCGCGTCGGAAGCCAGTATCAGCCCGTCGAGATTGTCGGGGTCGGCCACCGACTCTGCTCGCTCCAGCTTCGCAAGCAGCCCGCAGTTGGATCCCTGGGCCTCCACCAGGCGGCGGGCCTCGAACATGTCCTCGGCGGCGCGGGGAAAAGAGACGGCGATGTAGTCCACGCCTTCGGAGCAGGCAAAGGCAATGTCGCCGTGATCCTTTTCGGTCAGCGCGGGGGCGGAGAGGCCGCCGCCCCGTTTGTTGATGCCTTTGCCCGCACCAAGCTCGCCTCCTGTCAGTACGCGGCAGTGAATCTTTTGCCCGCTGATCCGATCCACGACGAGCTCCAGCAGGCCGTCGCCGAGCACCAGCACGTCGCCGGGCGCCACCTCGTCGGCGAGGTGGGGATAGGTCGTGCCGACCAGGTCAGGCCCGCCCGCCTCGTCGTCGGCAGCGCAGTCGATGCAGAACGTGGCGTTCGTCGCCAGCTCCACCGAGGACGCGCCGGCGAAACCCCGGATGCGGATCTTCGGCCCCTGCAGGTCGGCCAGGATCGCGACGAAGCGGCCCTGGTCGGACGCCGCCTTGCGGACCTGTCGGATGCGCCGGGCATGCTCGTCGTGGCTGCCATGAGAAAAATTGATCCGGACCGCGTCGACGCCGGCGGCAATGAGGTCGCCGATCAGATGGTCGACGGCCGGGCCGAGGGTGGCGACGATCTTGGTGCTTCTCACGGTCATCTCACGCGGTTCCGCTTGCTCTGGCGCGCATCTCGGAGAGTGCGGCCTTGCTCGCGCGCAGGTTCTGCTTGGCCGGCTCGCCGAGGCCCAGCGCGAGCGCGATCTGGAGCGCGTCCAGAAGCGCCAGCTGGGCTAGCCGGGAGCTCATGGGCGTGAACACGTTGGTGTCCTCCACCGGATGGCAGGCGAAGACGAGGTCGGCAGCGGCCGCCAGGGGGGAGCGGGGATCCGTCAGAGCGATGATGCGCGCGTGACGTTCGGCGGCCATGGCCATGGCCTTCTCGATCTCGGGCCAGGTGCCGGTGTGGGATATGACCACGAAGACGTCGCGGGCCGATGCGACGGCCGCCCGCTGCACAATCGTTTGCGCATCCACCGCCGTGCTGCAGGGAATGCCCAGGCGAAAGAACTTGTGGCTGGCATCCCTGGCCACGTGCCCGGAGGCACCAAGCCCAACGAAGACGAGCTCCCGGGCAGTCGTCATGCTTTCCACGGCGGCGGGGAAGGGCATGGTTGCCGTCTGCTCGCGAAGGTCCACGAGGGTTCGAATCGATCCGTCCAGAACCTTGGCAGCGGCTTCGGATGGCCCGTCGTCGTCGTCGACGTCGCGATGCAGGAAATTCTCGGGGCTCTGCAGCGCGGCGACCAGCCGCGTCTTGAGATCCCTGAAGCCGGAAAGACCCAGCCGCCGGCAAAATCTGATCACCGTCGGCTCGCTCACGCCCGCGATGGCGGCGACCTCGCCGATGGAGGCGTCGACGGTCTCCCGCGGGTTTTCCCGGATCCACTCCGCGATGCGCGTCTCCGAGCGGCTCAAGGTAGGCAGATCGAGATCGATCTGGCGAAGTATTCCCGTTGTCATGTAGTAAAACTACATAATTTTTGGTTGGTCGGCTACAGAAATATTGCAATATTCGCAATATGTGTAGTCAAATTACGAAATTCGAGTCCAATGGAGCGCGAAGTGGCGCAGCTCATCCCCGTCGATCCGTTCGACCTGATCATCTTCGGTGGTGCCGGAGATCTTGCGCTGCGCAAGCTTCTCCCGGCTCTGTACCACCGTCATCGGGATGGGCAGATTCCCCCCGGGAGCCGCATCATCGCCGTGGGCCGCAGCGCCATCAGCAGGGAGGAGTACGTGGCCGAGGCCGCGCTCGCCGTGGAAGCCGCAGGCGAAGGGATCGGCCCGGACGTCTGGGAGACGTTCACCTCGCGATTGGATTATCTCGACCTGGATGCCGACGATCACGCCGGCTGGGGACCCCTCTCTGAGCGCCTGAAGGGACACGAGAACAAGATACGCATCGTCTATCTCGCCACACCCCCCCACCTTTTCGGCAGGGTAGCCCGGGGCTTCCAGGCCAACTCTCTGATGGTTGCGGACATGCGCATCGTTCTGGAGAAGCCAGTTGGCGACGACTACGCATCGGCGCGAGCCATCAACGACGAGGTGGGTGCCTGCTTCGCCGAGAACCAGATCTTTCGCATCGACCACTATCTCGGCAAGGAAACCGTGCAGAACCTGCTGGCGCTCAGATTCGGCAACTCGCTCTTCGAGCCGCTGTGGCGGCGGGAAGTGGTGGATCACGTCCAGATCACCGTGGCGGAGGAGCTCGGCGTGGGAAACCGGGTGGGCTTCTACGACCGGATCGGCGCGCTGCGCGACATGGTGCAGAATCATCTTCTGCAGCTGGTCTGCCTGGTGGCCATGGAGCCGCCGGCAAGCCTGGATGACGATGCGGTTCGCGACGAGAAGCTCAAGGTCCTGCGCGCGCTGGAACCCATCACCGCCGCCAACGTCGGGTCCTCCACGGTCCGGGCCCAGTACACGGCGGGCGCCATCTCGGGGAAAGCCGTGCCCGGGTACGTGGACGAGCTCGGCGGCGCGACCGATACCGAGACCTTCGTTGCGCTCAAGCTCGGCATCGAGAACTGGCGCTGGTCGGGCGTGCCGTTCTACCTGCGCACCGGCAAGCGCCTGCCCGCCAAGCATTCCGAGATCGTCATCCAGTTCAGGCCCGTGCCCCATCCCCTGTTCGGGAACGCCAGCGGGGACGCGGCGCCTAACCGGCTGTCCATCATGCTGCAGCCCGACGAGGGGGTGCGGCTGGCGATCATGGCCAAGGAGCCCGGGCCCGGCGGTTTCGAGCTGCGGCCCGTGTCTCTCGATCTCAGCTTCGAGGAGACCTTCGGCATTCGCTACCCCGACGCCTACGAGCGGCTGCTCATCGAGGTCATGCGGGGCAATCCTGCCCTTTTCATGCGGCGTGACGAGATCGAGACCGCCTGGCGATGGATCGACGACATCATCGCGGGGTGGGCCGAGGCGCGGCAGAAAGTGGACGCGTACGTTGCGGGTTCCTGGGGCCCGACGGCTTCGTCGCTGCTTCTGGACCGGGACGGCCGCCACTGGATTGCCGGCCAATGATCCCTCCCATCGAGACCTTTCCTGATCGTTCGACGGCCTCTCGCGCGGCGGCAGACGTCCTGGCCGCGGCGCTGTCGCGGCGGTTGGCGACCGGCGCCGGGGCCGTCTTGGCGGTCAGCGGCGGGACGACCCCCGGGCAGTGCCTGAGCGAGCTTGCAGAGCGTCCGCTGAACTGGGCCCGGGTCCGCGTCACGCTGACGGACGAACGATGCGTGCCGGCCGATCACCCCGACAGCAACGAGGGCATGGTTCGGCGCCGGTTGCTCGTTGGCAGGGCGGCTGCGGCCCGGTTCGTGCGTCTGCAGGGTACCGAGATGAGCGCTTTCGCTGAGCCGTTTGCGTGTGTTCTGGTCGGCATGGGGGAGGACGGGCATTTCGCCTCTGTCTTTCCGGACGCGGACAACCTCGACGAGGCGCTGGATCTCGAAAGCGATGCGTGTTGCCTGCCCGTCCGGACGGAAGCGAGCCCCTTCGCACGGATCTCCATGACGCTCGCGCGGCTCGTCAACAGCGATGAGCTGGTTCTCCTGGCTTTCGGCGCGGCCAAGCGGCGTGTGCTGGAAGCCCCCGGGGCGTATCCGGTCGGCCGGCTGCTGGCGCAGACGCGGCTGCCGGTCCGGGTGATGTGGGCTCCGTGACGGGGCCGGAAAGTCGACGGCTCGAGGTGAAGTGAATGAATCCATTGGTTGAAAGCGTGACGGAGCGGATACGTGAGCGCAGCGCGTCGAGCCGGGGCGACTATCTGCGTCGGATCGAGGAGGCCGCCGCCTCCGGGGTGACCCGGGCGGGGCTCTCCTGCAGCAACCTGGCCCACGGGATGGCGGCGTGCCCTGCCGGGTCCAAGACGCGGCTATCCGGAGAAGCCGCCCCCAACATCGGCATCGTGTCGGCCTACAACGACATGCTCAGCGCCCACCAGCCCTACGAGGGCTATCCGGACCTGATCCGACGGGCGGCTGAGGAGGCAGGCGCCGTCGCCCAGGTGGCCGGCGGCGTGCCCGCCATGTGCGACGGCATCACCCAGGGCCGGCCGGGAATGGAGCTGTCGCTCTTCAGCCGCGACGTCATCGCCATGTCCACGGCGGTGGCGCTCTCTCACGACATGTTCGATGCCGTCGTCTGTCTCGGGGTCTGCGACAAGATCGTTCCCGGTCTCCTCATGGGGGCGTTGGCGTTCGGCCACCTGCCCGCGGTATTCGTGCCCGCGGGCCNNAAAGGCTCGCGTCAGAGAAGCCTATGCCGCCGGGGAGGCGGGCAGGGCCGAGCTCATCGCCGCCGAGTCCGCCGCCTATCACAGCCCCGGCACCTGCACCTTCTACGGCACGGCCAACAGCAATCAGATGCTCCTGGAGTTCATGGGCCTGCAGCTTCCCGGGGGATCTTTCGTCAACCCGGGCTGCGAGCTGCGCGATCGGCTCACCGTCGCGGCGGTGCGACAGGTGCTGGAGCTCACCCGTCTGGGGAAGCGTTATCTGCCCGTCGGCCGCCTGGTGGACGAGTCCTCGGTGGTCAACGCTGTGGTGGGCCTGCTCGCCTCGGGAGGCTCGACCAACCACACCATGCATCTGGTGGCCGTCGCCGCCGCAGCCGGGATCCGGCTGGACTGGTCGGACTTCGCGGACCTGTCCCGTGTCGTGCCGCTGATGGCGCGCGTTTATCCCAACGGGGAGGCCGACGTCAATCAGTTCCACGCCGCCGGCGGGCTCGGCTTCATGATCGGCGAGCTGCTCGATCACGGTCTGCTGCACGACGATGTGGAAACCATCGTCGGCCGTGGCCTCAACCGGTTCGTCGTCTGTCCGGAAACGGTGGACGGCGCATTGACGTGGCGGCACGCCACGGATTCGTCCGCGGATCGCAGCGTCCTGCGGGGGGTAGCGGAGCCG
>JABAHS010011979.1_pt3 | contig 11061 bp, 9 predicted proteins | sample 7062111 | NCBI WGS metagenome assembly JABAHS01 (sample SAMN14534600, study PRJNA622989) | marine sediment metagenome | biome: marine biome [ENVO:00000428]; feature: marine pelagic biome [ENVO:01000023]; material: deep marine sediment [ENVO:00002113]; isolation source: pool of 4 deep marine... | reverse complement strand
GCCATGAAAAACAAAGAACGCGGTGTTACTCTCAATGAAGTCATAATCTCACTGGCCGTAGTTGGTGTTGTGACCGCTGTAAGTCTACCAAAATTAGCGAAAATTATACCCAATTACCAACTCACCAGTACAGCACGCTCCCTTGTGGTCCACATCCACAGAGCAAAGCTTAAGGCCATCCAACAGAAATCCATTTACTATTTCGACTTCGATCTTGACGGTGACGGCAACCTGAAATCAGGGGGCTGTTTTCTGTGGGGGGATCGCAATGGAAACCGGCGGAAAGAACTGTTGGAAAAAAGCGATATGGTTATAGACTTTGAGACCTTGTCCAACGTCCACCTCCAGCCCTATTCTCGCAAACTCGGCGGACCAAAGCGTGGGCCAAACAACACGAAGATAGATGCAGGTGGTGGTGACGGGGTCAGCTTCAGTCAGAATCGAATCAAATTTAATCCCGATGGGACATGCAGTACCGGCACCATCTATCTCCATAACTCTAATGGCAGAACCTTGGCCATTCGTGTTCGTTACAATGGCTTGACCCAGCTTTGGATGCATGACGGCCAATCCTGGAAACGATGGTAATCAAAAGCTAACAGTGAGGTGACAGCAAGCGGAGTGCTATTGTCAGTGGTCCGCAGTCCGTGGTCCGTTGCTAGAAGAAAGGAGTTATTATGAAAACTAGGGGCACCATAGAGAGGACTGGTTTCGAAAATCTGCGGGTTTATCAATTAGCGGAAGACATAGCAGATCTTGTCTGGGAGATAGTAATCAAGTGGGATTGGTTACCACGGGATACCGTTGGAAAACAATNNGATAATAGGCGATTTGCCAGAATCGCAAGGGGTTCATTATTCGAACTAAAACACTGGCTAAGAAGGGCCTACAAGAGAAAGCTGCTTACTGAAAAGGAAACAGCTTTATTACAAGAAATGATTCGCGAGTTAACTCCCAAATTGAGCGCTTATATCAGCTCTATTGGAAAAAAGACAGCTTCGTCAAACTAGCTGGTATGGACTCATCAGGCGAGGGCATTTTTGAGATAGAGAACCATTTAGCAACGGACAACTGACAACGGACCACGGACGAGTGCTATGCGCTCTTTCAACTCTCCCCCATGATCACCCGTATCACTTCCTCAAAAGTGGTAATTCCGCGAAGCATTTTCTCAATAGCCGACTGCTGCAGGGTTAACATTCCTTCCTCAGCGGCGACTTCCTGCAGTTCCGCCAGCGGAGCTTTCCGGTTCGTAAGTTTTCCCAGCTTTTCGCTCATGGGCAAAACCTCGAAGATGCCGGTACGTCCCAAATAACCTGTGTTGCGACACTGCAGGCAGCCCTTGCCCATCTTGAGCTCCACTTCGCTTTCCGGGTTCTTGCCCAGGGGCAAGGGAGCCAGATCAGCAACCCGCATTTGGTATGATTCCTCGCAATGAGGGCAAATTTTTCTCACTAATCGTTGGGCCACCACTCCCGTGAGGGTGGAGGAGATCAGAAAGGGCTGAATCCCCAGATCAATGAGCCGAGTTATGGCGCTGGGTGCGTCGTTGGTGTGCAAGGTGCTGAGAACAAGGTGTCCGGTGAGGGCCGACTGCACGGCATTGCTTGCCGTTTCCAGGTCTCTCATCTCACCGATCATGATGATGTCAGGGTCCTGGCGGAGCACGTGGCGGAGGATGTTGGCGAAGGTCAGATTGAGCTTTGGCTTCACGGCGATCTGATTGAACTGCTCATGCACCATCTCTATGGGATCTTCAATAGTGGTAATGTTGTTCCGTTCACTGACCAGAAAGCGCAAGCTGGAATACAGAGTGGTGGTCTTGCCACTGCCGGTAGGACCGGTAATCAGAACAATGCCGTTGGGCACCTCTATGAGCTTGCGGTATTTAATGAGGTCGGGTGATGAAAACCCCAATCCCTCGAGATCCTGTAAGAGAATGTCAGGATTCAAAATGCGGAGCACCGCCTTTTCACCGAACGCCACCGGCACGGTTGAAACCCGAATTTCCGCCTCACTGCCGTTTCGTTCCACCTTTATGCGCCCATCCTGAGGCCGTCGTTTCTCAGCAAGGTCCAGCCGAGCCAAACCCTTGATCCTCGAAAGAATTGCCGGATGCACACTCTTGGGTATCCGATAGATGGTATGCAGGAGTCCGTCGATGCGAAGCCGCACAATAGTTTGGTCCCGCTTGGGCTCAATGTGTACGTCGCTGGCACGCTGCTCAAAACCGTAGGTGAACAGGTGGTCCACCGCATTGGTTATGTGTTGGTCGCTTGAGGAGATCTCGTCGGCCGATTGCAGCCGGGTGAACTGCTCCAGGTTTCCCAGATCTACCAAGGGCCGGCTTATCTGATGGTCAGCGGCGGCAATGGAGCTCTTGAATCCATAGAACTCCGAGATGGTCTTGATAATGTCACTCTTGGTGCTGATCAGCGCTTCTACGCGTTTCTGGGTGACCCGTTCGATATCCTCCAGAACCTGGCGATTAAAGGGATCGTAGACCACTACGGTAATGGTCTCCAGGGAACTCTCCACCGGCAGCACCATGTGTTTCAGGGCGAAGCTTTTGGGAATGGTTTGGGTTACCAACTCCAAATCCAGTTCCAACGGATCAATTTTCTTGAAGGTCATGCCCAGATCAGCGGCCACTGCCCTCATAATGGCCTCTTCATCGAGAGGGCCATCCGCACCCGCTTCCGGCTCCAATTCCATGGAGGCCAGAACATCCACCGGTGTAATTTCAGCATCGCAGCTCTGGGCGGAGAATCCCCCTCTTTTGACCCTACAAATCTGGGCCAGCTTTTCCTGCTGCACAGGTGCTTGTTTATAGATTATCTTCTCCTGGCGTGGGCTGATCAGACCGCACCTGCGGAGTATGCCGACCAAATATTCCAGATCCAACTGGGTTGAACTCATTGACACTGTGCTCCTTGAGTTATGAATGCGGGCCTTGAGTACTTGGCCACTTCCAGGGGAGCTTTCGGCGTCTTTCTTTTCTGCGAAACTCTGCTGGAGTAATGGAGTAATGAAAGGACTCTTTCAAGTTGAAATTCGAGCTTTAGGTTTTTCCAACACTCCAATACTCCAGTACTCCAAACCTGCTCGCAATCTCCACCAGCAAAGCCATGCAACTATGGACTTGGCACTGTGGGCCAGGTTTTCTATAACTATAGCCATTTTCCTTGAAACCGGAGAGAGGGTCAAGCTGATTTGTCTGGCCTAGTCTGGTGGAATTAGTTTATAATCCCTGTTTATAAGTATAATGATTAAGAACCCATGTGCTCTTCACAGCCGCACTCTGGTACTTCTTAGGACTAGCACAATCTCAAAATGCGCCTATGCACATAACTCCACATAGTCTGGATACTAGATTTCGATATGCACTTTTATTTGCTAACCACAGAGACACTGAGAGATGTAATTTCAGATTGTTGATTGTAGATTGCAGATTGGGAAATTTTTTAAGATAGGATTTGTTTAATTCTACAATCTTAAATCTAAAATCTAAAATATACTTCTTGCCTCTGTGGTAAATCTTCACTCAGGTCTCCTTAAGCCGATCCAACACGGAGTAGAGTAAATAGTGGTTTTCAAAATGCGGTAAACGCTATTTGTCATGTGATTTGCCGCCGCTGAACGATTGATCGAAAACGCAACCGTGAAAACAGGCTAAAACTACAAAAAAGTTAACAACTATTAAGTTTTTTAATAGAACCGGTAGTAATGCTGAAAAGAGTATGGTCACATGCGGAGGAGATGGAATGTAGTCTTGTACTAGCCCATTTTGGCTCTCTGTCTCCTTCTGCAAGGAGTGAGCAGATCACTCACTCGGCGAATAATAGCCATCGGAGCAACATTTTACTGCTGGCACACAACTTGCTCAAATCAGGTTCGGGGAAATAGAGTTGATGCTCCGTCCGGTTCTTTGCGACCATAGTTTACATTATTCATGAATCCATTGCGGTTCATGAATAATCTGCTCGAGCAGATGATGAAATGATGGACCGCTGAGCCTGTCGAGTGTGGAATATGATACCCAGGGAAAAGGATGGAGCTGTGATCGTGAATCGCCGACGGGGGTTCACCACGATTGAGTTGATGGTTGTTATTTGTATCATGCTCGTTCTGGCTGCGATAGCTTTTCCCCGTTTCTCGAACTATGCAAGAAATCAGCGGCTCAAGGGTGTAGTCAGGGACTTGATGTCCCACTTTCAGTTCGCTCGTCTGGAGGCTACGAAGCGCAGTACCACCATAGCTCTGGACTTCAACCCAGGAGACGGGGGAGTGGGTAATTATACTGTTTTTGTGGACGACGGCGCCGGAGGAGGTACTGCCGGAAACTTGATCCAGGATAGTGAGGCCGAGGCCACCCTGAGACGTGCCATCATGCCTGGTGGGGTCACGCTGGACAGCACTACGTTCACCAACGATCGGGTTGGATACAATGCCCGCGGCTTTCCTGTTCTGGGGAATGGGGGAACGGTCAGGCTTCGTACAGATCCACCCAGCAGAAGCTACGAGGTGGTGATGCAACCGATCTCAGGAGGTTTGAGCCTCAATGGGCCGTTGTAGCCCTTAAACTGTTTAAGTCTGGACAATCAACAAGGACATCATAGCGTAATGGAACGTGCAAAACGCAACAAAGGTAACCTCCGAAGCGGCTTTAGTCTGGTTGAACTCCTGGTGGCCATGGCAATTACCGGCGTGGTCATGGCAGCTGTTTTCCAAATTTACACAACCCAACAAGATTCTTATGTTCTGCAAGAACAGGTCGCAGAAATGCAGCAAAACGGACGGACAGCAAAATACGTGATGACCAGAGAGATCAGAATGGTAGGGTATGATCCAACCGGTCTCGCCGGGGCAGGATTCATCTCTGCCGGTGGTAACATCATACACTTCACCATGGACATTACCAATGAGGATGGGAACATCGATCCCGGAGATGATATCACCTATTCTCTATCTGCAAACAAGGAATTGATGAGAAACGACGGCACCATTAACCAAGCCGTCGTAGAAAATGTCGAGGCCGTGGGTTTCGCCTATGCTTTCGATGCTGACGATGACGGCAGTATAGACACCAGTGCTGGTGGCAACATTATTTGGGCAATCGATTCAGATGTCACCGACGCTGATAGTCGGCTGGATGCGTATCTGGATACCAACGATGACGGGATCATCTCAATTGATGATAATGCGGCTGGGGCAGCTTTGGCAACGCCGGTGCCTCTCGACAAGATAAGGGCCGTGAGGATGTGGATTCTGGCCAGAACCGGCAGAGAAGACAAGGCTTTTGCTGATAACACAACATATGTGGTGGCTGATCAGAGGGTGACCGCCAACGATGGGAGCAGACACCATCTTCTGACAACCACCGTCAAATGCAGGAACATGGCTCTTTAGTATGGTAATACTGTCTGTTGTCAGTGGTCAGTTGTCCGTGGCAAAGGCAAGATGACTACTGGCCTTGAGAATGCAATGAAAGCAAAAAAACAAGAAGGCTTTACTCTCGTAGAGATTCTTATCGCCATTGCCATTTTGGCCTTTGGTCTGCTGGCAGTTGCCACCATGCAGGTCAGGGCCATCAAGACCAACGCCATTGCCAGCGGCATCTCGCAGGGACTGACCCTGGGCCAGGCAAAGGTGGAAGAGTTGATGAACCTGTCATATGGCCATTCAGACCTGCTCGATACAGACGGTGACGGTACCGGTCAGGACGCGGACAACGACGGTGTGGATGATGATGGGGACAATTTTGGTTTGGATGATACCACCGGCGCCGACGGTTCAGAAGACAATGGCGGCAGATATAAACTTTATTGGAACGTTGCCATAGATGAACCCGCGACCAGCAGTAAAACTATCAGGGTCATTGTGACCTGGACCGAAAAAGAAAGAAATAAGAATATTAAGCTGGATTTTGTCAAGACTGATTTGAGTTAGTGCCTTAGGAAAATTTTGGTTTTCTCTGTCATTCTGAGGAGTCGCGCTGAGGCGAGACGACGAAGAATCTCGTAATTACTGAAACTGACAGAGATTCTTCGCTTCGCTCAGAATGACATTTGCTATGAGATTCGGGAGGTTTCTCGACGAGCATTACGAGACCTTCCTTGATAATGGCACANNCTAGTGTTGCTCACCCTGATGGGTATTTCAGCCACTACTACCAGCACCATCGAGGTGCAGATGGCCGGCAATGAGAAATTTCAAGACCTGGCCTTCTATGCTGCGGAAAGTGGCTGGCAGAGGTCCTTGAATTGGCTGGATCGCCAGTACCCGGCAGTCACCCAAAATCTTGGCTGGGACGGGGCATCTGAGACTTTCGCAGAGGCGAACTACAACAGCTCGGACTACATGGTATTGGCAGGAGATAACGATACCGAATATTCGGTGACCATAGAGTTTGTGGGCACAAGTGCTGTGCCAGGCTATGGTACAAATTTTAGAAGATTCAACTACAGGGTGGATTCAACAGGGTTCGGACCCAGCAACGCTCGTTCACAAGTGCGCGTGGTTGCCGGTAAGATCTTTGACACGGAAGGCTAATAACATGAATGCAGTCAAAAGCAAATATATGATATCACACGTTTTACTGGGCTTCTTCCTGATATTTGCTGGATTTGGCCTGGACCAGGCAGGGGCACAAGCCTTGGATAATTGCCCTTATCCACCTTTTTCTTCCACAGAAACCGGCAAACCAAATATTCTCATCATCCTGGACCACTCTGGATCCATGAACAGTTCTACTCCCAGTGGTGAGTCCCGCTGGAATATTGCCCGCGACGTTGTGCCTCAGATCATTGATGCTTTTCCCAATGTGCGTTTTGGCTTGATGAGAATGGACGGCTCCACTCACTCGGGAAACGATAACATAAGCATCGAAAGTCCTTATGTCAGGCAAGGCGGCAAACTGTTGAAACCCATTGGTACCCCGGGAAGTGAGATAAAACAATATATTAGCGATTGGGGATCTGACGCCGGCCATCCCCAGACCTGGACCGTACTGGCCGAAACCCTGGCCACAGCAGGTCAATACTTTGCCACTGTTGAAGTGGGAGGCTTCCATACCGGAAGTGATGATGCAGCCACTCTCACAGACGAAAATGGTGATTTTGTCAACGACGGCATCGAAAGCGGCGATCTGATCTTTAACACCACAGACGGCTCGTACGGGAGCATAACAGCGGTCACCGCCACAACCATAACAGCCACCCTGGCCAACGGCAGCGACAATGATTGGGACACTGACGACGCTTACACTACCACCCAAAAAGCGGGCAAGGGCCCGTCCGGTTTTGGGGCCTACAACAAACCATACCACCCGGATCACAGCGAGAGCACATGTCATTTCAGGACGGGAAANNGCCGGTTTCGAAAATTATGTTGCTATTCGAACCTATAAGGATAGATTCGATGACGACGACAATACCGAGGCAGCACTGATCGATTTGGATCTTCCGGTGGCAGCTACCGTTTACGTGGCCTACCAAAGCGGTAGGACCATCCCTACCTGGCTAGAGAGCTACACTCAAACCAGTCAAACTGTGACAACATCGGGGGGCAGAACCTTAACAATTTATGAAAAGTCATTTGATGCCGGCAGGGTCACTTTGGGGGGGAACCAGAACGGTAGTGGCAATGGAAGTTACACCTACTTTGCGTATGTCTCCCTGCCCGGCGGCATCACCGACTGTATCGCCTCAAATGTCGACGATCAGGGCAGAAACCTGGATACAACCAGCCCCATAGAAAACGAATGCCAGCAATCCTTCATTATCTTCATTACCGACGGTTTGCCCTGGTATGACAACAACTGGTCCGTTGTCACCGATGTCATTGGCGACTACGACAACGACTCAGAGAGCGGCGATCGCAAGTATACCGGTGATTCGAACGATTATGGGAAAACCACCTATCTTAATGATGTGGCCAAATACTTATATGACAACGATATGCGTTCCGACTTGGAGGGCAAACAAAATCTGATCACCTATGTAGTTGGTTTTTTTACTGATTTTGCCCTTCTGGCACAAACGGCCGCCAATGGGGGCGGGCTCTATTTCACCGCCGACAGCGCCGACGCCCTGACAGAGGCTCTGAGCGGGGCGATTACGGATATTCTGAATAGAATCTCTGCTGGTACCGCGGTTTCAACCATTACCACTTCTTCGGCATCGGACGACTACCTCGTTCGGGCCAAGTTCCTGACTCTTTCCTGGCAGGGATTCCTTGAGGCCTTTACCCTGCCCTATTACGACGGCGAAACTCCCATTTGGGAGGCAGGCCAAGTCCTGGCCGACAGGATAGATCTCAACACCCCAGCTGACCGGGACATCTTCACCTATATCGGCTTGGAATCTATCAAGAAGCAGGATTTCGATTCGGCCAATTCCACTTTAGTGGATTGGTTGAACTTAGAATGGACCGAATTTAACGACAGCGAGGTTCAGGACATCATAGATTATCTGCGGGGTGACGACACCAATGACGGCGGTAAATACAGGGACAGGCAGGGCTGGTTCCTGGGTGACATAATCTACTCTGCCCCAAGCGTTGTGGGCCCGCCTCGTTCTTTCTTTTTCGACAATGACTATCAGACCTTCAAGAGCAATAACCTCAACAGATCCACCATGATTTACCAGGGAGCAAACGACGGCATGCTCCACGCCTTCAATGCTACGGACGGTTCAGAAGCGTGGGCCTTTATTCCGGAATACATACGCCCTTACCTCAGGAACCTGACTCTCCCGGCCTGTCACAAGTACTATGTGGATTTACCTGCTACAGCCAGAGACGTATACGATGTGGCCTGGAAGAGCGGTGCTGATGACTGGACTGGGTGGAGAACAGTTTTGCTGGGCGGCAATCGGTTAGGAGGGTACGAATACTTCGCCCTCGATATAACCGACCCTGCTGCCGATTCTGTTTCCATTCTCTGGGATCGGATACCTTTTTCAGGGAGAAGGTCCTCGACCATTCCTTTTGTCGGCAAGATGAAGGCTCTGGAAGGAAAGGCTGGAGAGGTTGATAAATGGCTTGCTGTCTTAACTTCCGGCTATGACGAGGACGCGGCGCGGACTGGTATGATTGCCGCGGTCAATTTCACCAATGGCAGCAAGGAACTGATCTGGGAAGAGGGCAATTCAACAGTCAACGAACTGGCGACCCACGTCAAAAGCGGAGCAAATCCTTACTATACCCTGACTTCACCGGTTGCGGTGGATTCTGATAATGACGGCTATCTCGATCTGATCTACGCAGGTGACACCGAGGGGGCACTGTGGAAGTTCTACTATGACTATAACGATACCCTGTGGAAGAAAGTAAAGCTGTTTGCCACCGGTGGCCAGCCCATCACCGGCAGACCTACCCTGGTGTTCGACGACCAGGAAAACCTCAGGGTTTTCTTTGGCACCGGGAAATACCTGGTTGGGGTCGATAAGGACAACTCCACCCGGAATGGGTATTACTGCATCGTTGAAAAGAAATTTGTAAAGACCAACCCCAACGACGATAATGACGGCCATTACACCATTGTGCCGGCATCACCCCTTGGACCAAGTGATTTGGCGGATTTGACTGCAATCAAAACCGAGGGGGAATTGAGTAATTACCTGAGCGGCTTGTCCCAGGCGGAAGAGGATGCCTTCAATGACAGGTACGAAACGGGCTGGTACTTTCAACTGGATGATCCTGGAATCGATCCCGGCGAGAGAGTGATTGATGAGTCCACGGTGGTTGCCGGTGTTTCCTTTTTCACCTCTTTTACGCCCAACGAGGACATTTGCGGTTTTGGGGGCGATGCCAGGGTATACGCGGTGGACTACAAGACAGGACTGATCGCCACCGCCGGAAACGTCACCACCCTGAGTGCTGACGGTGGAGGTGATGTAACCGAGCGATATAAAGATTTGGGCCCTGGCCTTCCTTCAAAGGTGGTCTTCCATCGGGATTCCGGCAGCGGGCTATCCAGTGTGATGGTGCAGACCAGCGACACTACTATCCACGTTGAAACCGTAACCTTGACGGGCAGGTTGTGGGGTATCGGCTCCTGGAGGACTGTGGATTAGAGATTGCAGATTTAAGATTGAATCAATCTGTAATCTGAAATCAACAATCTGAAATTCCATCTCACCACCAAAAGTCCCCCTTTGGTAAAGGGGGATTGAGGGGGATTTCTTATTGGGGGAAAGTTACTATGAAGAAATATATTCCACTACTGTTCCTGGCGATTCTACTCATCCCCGGCTTTGCCCAGGCAGAAAAGCAGGCAGAGAACACAGAGACCTTTGAAATCAAGGGAGTTATCGGTGATTGTGCTCCGCAATCCCGCATCTTTGAAGTCGATGGCACAATCTATGAATTCGATGAAGACATTCCCATCCAAACCCCCTCCGGAGACCCTTTGACTTTTGCTGATTTGAAAGGTGGAATGAGAATTAAAATCATCGCTGAGAAAGTCTTCGGTCCGGACGGCAAGGAAGAAATTAAATACGTTGGTATCGAAGTGATGGGAAAATAAGGGGCAAAGAAGTAATCATAGATTGCAGATTTAAGATTTCAGATTGTAGATTGAAACAACCTGCAATTCAATCTCTCCATTAAAGATTCATCATTCCTTGTTCGATATTCTGCGGTTTGACAGCCTTCACGGGCGGGGATAAACGGCTCGACTGAGCGACTCGACCGGAGCTCGTCGACAGGTCTCGCCGAACGTCCCCGCCCCTACTAGAGACCAGATCACATTTCGTCATCCCGGCCAAGTCCGCCCGCGGCTGAGGATCTAGTAAAGGTTCGATTATATTGCTCTTTGACTAGATTCCGGAATGACGGGGAGTGGGAAAGGGTTTACTTCGTGATGCCGCGGTTCTTTTTGCCCCTCACTCTACAAATGGTGAATACATCTCTCTCCCCCCTTTTCTAGAGGGGGTTGGAGAACAAAAAAGGGCCGTGGTACATTCAAGTCACCACGGCCCTTACTGGTTAGAGAATTGCATCAGCTCAGGTGTCGCCCTGGTTGCTGCGACCCCACGATTCTCTCTCGATCTTCAGCAC
>JABAHS010007831.1_pt1 | contig 11065 bp, 10 predicted proteins | sample 7062111 | NCBI WGS metagenome assembly JABAHS01 (sample SAMN14534600, study PRJNA622989) | marine sediment metagenome | biome: marine biome [ENVO:00000428]; feature: marine pelagic biome [ENVO:01000023]; material: deep marine sediment [ENVO:00002113]; isolation source: pool of 4 deep marine... | reverse complement strand
AAGGCGCCGGCGTCTCCGCGAACCAGGAGATCAGGGCCGCGACGTGAAGGGCGGCAACCAGAAGTAATTGGTCGTCGTGCGAGCATTTTCCAGAATGTGAACGGGTTTGTATTATGGCGCTGTACACGTGAATCGCCGCACTTCTGTTTGCCCGGACCTCCGCGTAACATAACGGCTTTCCAGGCACTGACTGGCATCCGTGGCGCGACATTCCCCATTACAGCTGCACAGCCCCGCGCGCCTTTGGGCGACGCGGTTCCTGATCGTCGCACTGGCCGCCGTTGGCGGCTACCTGGTCTATGAATTTGGCAGGATCCAGGCCGGCTATGACCTCGTCGACGCGGCGAGCGAGCGACGCGGGTACGAACAACGCATCGACGCGCTCGAGGACGAGATCAGCACGCTGAAAGAGCAAGTCGCCCTGCTGGAGACGCATCGCGAAATCGACCGGGAGGCCTACAGGGAGGTCGAAGCGAGCCTCACCGAGCTGCAGGCGAAGATCCAGGAGCAGCGCGATGCCATCGCCTTCTACAGGGGCATCGTGTCGCCCGCCGACGGCAACAAGGGTCTGCGGGTCCAGGACCTGAAGCTGACGCGCGGCAAGAACGAGCGCGAGTACAATATTCGGCTCGTGCTGGTGCAGGCGCTGAAGCACGACCGCAAGGTGTCGGGCAACGTCAATCTCTCGATCGAGGGGGACCTGGACGGGGTCGAGAAGACCTTCAGCTACGCGGAACTGCTGCCCGAGGAGGCAGAGGCGGCGTGGGCGTTTTCGTTCCGGTATTTCCAGGATTTCAACCGGCAGGTCGTCCTGCCGGACGGGTTCACGCCGCAACGCGTGAAGGTCGAGGTCCAGTCGAGAACGCGCTCGATTTCGAGTATCGAAGAGAGTTTTACCTGGACGACGAGCCAGGGCTGATTTTTTGCCGCACGGCGGCCTTTGGAGGTACACATGCTAGGACGGAAAAATCGCAGGCACACGGTGGTCGACACGCTGGTGGGTGCAAATACACGGATCAGTGGCGACCTGCATTTTTCGGGCGGTTGCCACATCGACGGCACCGTGAACGGCAGTGTGACGGCGGACCCGGACAGCAAGTCGGCGCTCTCCATCAGCGACGGTGGCAACATTGACGGTGGCGTCACCGTGCCCTACGTGGTGCTCAACGGTATTGTGCGGGGGGACGTTTTCGCGAACCAGCGGGTGGAACTCGGTCCGACAGCGCGTGTCATTGGCAATGTGTATTACAATCTGATCGAAATGGCCATCGGCGCCGAGATCAACGGCAAGCTCGTGCACCAGCCCGAAGGCCAGGTGCCGCTGCTGGAGCAGACGGCAAAACTCGACGAATCGGCTGCCGCCGCGGCGGAGAGCTGAGCAGGACGAAAGGACATGCAGACAGACAATCCGATAATCGGCGGCAACGCAGCGCCGCCACCCATCGTTTTCACCGACGCGGCGGCCAGCAAGGTCGGCGAACTGATCAGGGAGGAGGACAATCCCAACCTGATGCTGCGCGTATTCATTTCCGGCGGCGGCTGCTCGGGTTTCCAGTACGGTTTCACGTTCGACGAGACGATCGAGGAAGGCGACAGCCAGGTCGAAAACCAGGGCGTCAAGCTGATCGTGGACCCGATGAGTGTCCAGTACCTGATGGGCGCCGAGATCGACTACAAGGAAGACCTGCAAGGTGCGCAGTTCATAATCCGCAATCCGAACGCGCAAACGACCTGCGGCTGCGGATCGTCATTCTCCGTATAGACTGACAACGAGTCGTCAATACGGCCGGGACCATAGCTACCAGCAGCGAAGAGAATCGCGCCGGCATGCCGGCGGCCAGCGATGCAAAGGAAGTCATCGCTGCGGTCGATCTCGGTTCCAACAGTTTCCACATGATCGTCGGCGAGCTGCGCCACGGCCAGCTCACGATCATCGATCGCATCAAGGAGACCGTGCGCCTTGCCGAGGGCCTGTCGGACAGCGGGGACCTGTCGCCGGATGCGCGCGCCCGTGCCCTGCAGTGCCTCTCCCGGTTCGGCCAGCGGCTGCGCGACATGCATGCCGCAAGCGTGCGTGCCGCCGGCACCAGCACGATCCGGCGCGCGCGCGAAGACACCGGCTTCATGGGCGAAGCCGAGGAAGCGCTGGGTCACCCGATCGAGATCATCTCGGGCATCGAGGAGGCCCGCCTGATCTACAAGGGCGTTACGCACAGTCTCCCGCCCAACGACGGTCTGCGTCTCGTGATGGATATCGGCGGCGGCAGTACCGAACTCATCCTGGGGCAGGGCGCCAGGCCGCGCGCGCTAGAGAGTCTGCATCTCGGCTGCGTCCGCATGACCGAAGGCTTCTTCCCCGACGGCGTCATCACGCGTGAGAGATTCGATGCGGCGAGAGTCGCGGCGCGGCTGGAGCTGCGCCCCGTGAAGGCGTTCTTCCGCGGCTCGGGCGAAGTTGAGGCGATCGGTACCTCGGGCACGATTATTTCAACCGAGCGAGTCGCCAGCGCAATCGGCATTGTCGAAAGGGACCTGACCCTCGAGGCACTCGAGGAACTGATCGAGCGGGCCATCAGGGCGGGGTTCGTCGATAGGCTGAAGATGCCGGGATTGTCCGAGCGTCGCGCACAGGTATGGCCGGGCGGGTTGTCGATCCTTGCGGAACTGATCGGCGTGCTGCGTATCGAGCGACTCAGGGTTTCGGACGGCGCGCTGCGGGAAGGGCTGCTCTACGACCTTCTCGGCCGGCTGCAGCACGAGGATGCCAGGGAGCGTACCGTGCGCTCGATGGCGGCACGCTACAACGTCGATGAAGCCCAGGCCCAGCGGGTTGCCGATACCGCGTGCCTGCTCCTCGAGCAGTGCGCCCAAGCCTGGCAGCTGACATCCGAGCTGGCCGAACAGGGCCTGATCTGGGCGGCGCAGCTGCACGAGATCGGTCTCGATATCTCTCACGACGGCTACCAGCGGCACGGCGCCTACATCGCGGAAAATGCAGACATGCCCGGATTTCCGCGCGCCGAGCAACGCCTCCTCGCGTTCCTGATCGCGAGCCAGCGGCACCAGATCGTGATGCGTTATCTCAAGGAATTGCCCCGCACCTGGCGCGAGCCGGCGCTGCGGCTGGCCATCATCCTGCGGCTCGCGGTGCTCATGAATCGCAGCCGGAACGACGCCGAGATTCCGCCCGCAGAGATTTGCGTCGACGCTCGCACGTTGGCATTGAAGTTCGATCCGGAATGGCTCAGTGTCAATCCACTGACGCTCGCCGACCTGGCACGCGAGCAGCGCCTGCTTTCCCAGGCAGGTTACGAACTCCGCTACGGCTGACCACTCGGCAACGCCAGCAGCTGCAGCAGCGTCTCCTGGGCGGATACCGGCTCCGCCTCGCCAGGGACGAGCCGCTCGTAGCTGCCATCCCCGTGCAGCACCCAGGCATTGCAGTTGTCGGCCAGATACAGCTTCAGATCACGTTTCAGCTGCTCCTTCAGCGTCTTCTGGCGAATCGGGAAGCAGCTCTCGTTGCGGTGCAGCAGGTTTCGCTCCATCCAGTCCGCGCTGGCGCAATAAATCTCGTCGTCGCCGTCATTGTAGAAGTAGTAGACGCGCGAGTGTTCCAGGAAGCGCCCCAGGATCGAGCGCACCGTGATGTTGTCGGACAGCCCGAGCACGCCGGGGCGCAGCACGCAGATGCCGCGCACGATCAGTTCGACCTTAACGCCGGCCTGCGAGGCTTCGTAGAGCGCGTCGATGACGCGCGGCTCGTTGATCGCGTTCACCTTGACGATGATGTGCGCCTTGCGGCCCGCCCGCGCGTTTTCGGTCTCGCGCTGGATCTTGGCGATGACACCGTCGAACAGGTTGAACGGGGAAGTCAGCATGAGGTTGAGGTCGCGCGCTTCGGTCAGGCTGGTGAGCTGCATGAAGATCTTGTGCACGTCCTCGCCGAGTTTCTTGTCGCTGCTCATGTAGCCGTAGTCCGTATAGACCTTGGCCGTGCTGTGATGGTAGTTGCCGGTGCCGAGGTGCACGTAGCGCCGCAGGATGTCGCCTTCGCGCCGCACGACCAGCGTCATCTTCGCGTGGGTCTTGTAGCCGACGAGGCCGTAGACGACGTGTGCACCGGCCTCCTGCAGCCGGTTGGCGAGCGAAATATTGGCGGCTTCGTCGAAGCGGGCCATGAGCTCAATGATCACCGTCACTTCTTTGCCGGCCCGTGCGGCGTTCACCAGGTGATCGACGACCGGCGAATCGGCACCTGTTCGGTACAGCGTGATCTTGATCGCCAGTACTTCACTGTCCGTCGAAGCGGATTTTATGAAGTCGATGACCGGCGCGAAGCTCTGGAAGGGGTGGTACAGCAACACGTTCTTCTTCGACAGTGTCGCGAAGATGTCCTTGTCGGTCAGCAGCTCCTCGGGCAGCCCTTGCGAGAAGGGCTTGTACAGGAGTTCCGGCCGGTCCTCGATGTCGCAGACGGTCGCCAGCCGGTTGAGGTTGACCGGGCCGTCGACCAGGTACATGTCCTGTTCCTGCAGGCGGAAGTGATCCAGCAGGAATTGCTGCAGGTCGGGCGGGCATTCGTGGCCAACCTCGATGCGCACGGCCGCGCCGTAACGGCTGGCTTCGAGCTGGCCTTCGAGCGCGCCGACGAGATCACTCACTTCTTCCTCGTCGACGTAAAGGTTGCTGTTGCGGGTTACGCGGAACTGGTAGCAGCCGTCGACCTTGAGACCGGGGAACAGCCTGTCGACATGGACGCGAATCACCGATGACAGGAACACGTATTCGTGGCAGCCCTGGTTGCCGAGGTGCTCGGGCAGCTTGATGATGCGCGGCAGCGATCGAGGTGCCTGCACCATGCCCCGATGGCGCCGGCGCCCGTAGGCGTCGCGACCCTTGAGCCGGACGATGAAGTTCAGGCTCTTGTTCAGGATGCGCGGGAACGGACGCGACGGGTCGAAAGTCAGGGGGGTCAGGACCGGAACGACCTGGTCGTCGAAGTATTCACTGAGCCACCCTTGCTGTTCCTCCGACCAATCCTCGCTGCGCACGAAGCATACTCCCGCATTTGCGAGCTGCGGGAACATCACGTTGTTCAGTAGCTCGTACTGCTGGCTGACCATATTGAGCATCTGGTGCCGCAGCGCGTCGAATACCTGCTGGGCCGGCAGCATCTCCGGCCCCTGCGCGAGAGCGCCGATCTCCATGCGCTGTTTCAGCGCGGCCACGCGAATCTCGAAGAACTCGTCGAGGTTGGTGCAGGTGATGCAGAGAAAGCGCAGCCGCTCGAGCAAGGGCACGTCCGGGTCCTGCGCCAGCGCCAGCACCCGCTTGTTGAACTCGAGCATGCTGAGTTCGCGATTGATGTACAGGTCGGCAGGTGGCAGGGAGGGCGCGTCCACGGTCTTCTCTTTCTTGTCCGGCCATCCAGTATAGCAATGCCGACGTTACGAGACCTTTAACTGTTACTCGGATTAGCGGCCGCTGTGGATGGCGCCGAGCACCGTCTCCCGGCTGGCGCCTGTAACCCCCGGGGCATTGCCCGGATCTCCGTTCAACGTGCGCATTGCCAGCCAGGCGAAGGCGCAGGCCTCGACGCGATCCGGATCGAGGCCGGTATCCGCCGTGGATGCCAGTGGCACTGGTGCGAGGCGTTCCCCGAGACGGCGCAGCAAATCGAGATTCTTGACGCCGCCGCCGCAGACCAGCACCTCGCGGGTGTTGGTTGCGTAACGGCCAATGGCCTCCGCGACGGTGACAGCCGTTAGCTCGGCAAGGGTCGCCTGGACATCCGCAGGCGGCATGTCGTTCGCGAGCCACCCGGACAGCCACGCCTCGTTGAAATACTCGAAACCGGTGCTCTTGGGTGGCGCCTTCGCGAAATACGGGTCGGCCAGCATCGCCTCGAGCAGTGAACGGATCGGCGTGCCGCTGGCGGCCCAGCGCCCGCCGTCATCGAAGGCACGGTCCTGGTGGCGCCTGATCCATGCGTCCATGAGTGTATTCCCCGGGCCGGTATCGAAGCCCGTGACCGGGTCCGGGCCTGAGGACAACACCGTGATGTTCGCAATACCGCCGATATTCAATACACAGCGATCGGCGTCCGGCGAGCGGAACAGCCACTCATGAAATGGCGGCACCAGCGGCGCGCCCTGTCCGCCCAGCGCCAGGTCCGCGCTGCGGAAATCGGCCACGCAGTCGATACCCGTTCCCTTCGCGATGACGTCGGCATTGCCGATCTGCAGCGTGTACGGCCGCGCCCGGTCCGGCCGGTGCCGGAGTGTCTGCCCGTGACTGCCGATGGCGCGCACCCGGGCGGGATCGACGGCCACCGCCTGCAGGAGTTCGCGCGTCGCATCGCGAAAGCACTCGCCCACCCATTGGTCAAGCGTGCCGATGACGTCGGTCGTGCAGGTGTCCGGCTTCCATGCGGCATCGAGGAGTTGCTTGCGAAGTGCATCCGGGTATGGGGTCGTCCGTCCGCTCACGATCTTCAGGGAACGATTGCCGAACTCGACCAGCGCGGCATCGACCCCGTCCATGCTCGTGCCCGAGATAAGGCCGATGTACAGATCAGGCATCGTGGGCCGGCACTACTTGTTGCTGTAGGCAACGGACGCGAGCCGCGTGCTCTTGAAGTCCTCGAGTTCCTCCAGGATCGGTTCCACGGCGGCGAGGAACCGCTGGCGATAGCGCTGGTCGATGGGGTCGGCCTGCGGCAGCTCGACGGTGCGCGGATTGCGGTGCACGCCGTTCAGGCGGTACTCGTAGTGCAGGTGATTGGCCGTCGCGAGCCCGGTTGCGCCGACATAGCCGATGGTCTGGCCCTGCCGCACACGACTGCCGACACTGACACCGGCGAAGCGCGACATGTGCGCGTAGAGCGTCGTGATATTGCCGCCATGCTGCAGGATGACGGTATTGCCGTAGCCGCCTTTCACGCCACGAAAGATGACCTTGCCGTCGCCCGCCGCCTTGATCGGTGTACCCCTGGGCGCGGCGTAGTCCACTCCGCGATGGGCGCGGATCGTGTTGAGGATCGGGTGGCGTCGCCTCGGGTTGAAGTTGGAACTGATGCGGGTGAAATCGACCGGCGCCCGGATGAAGGCTTTCCTGACGCTGTGGCCGTCCGGCGTGAAGTAGTCGCTGCGGCCCTCGTCGTCGACGAAACGAACCGCTTGGTGCGTGCGGCCGTTGTTGTTGAATTCCGCCGCGATTATATCGCCATCGGTCACGTACTCACCGTCCTGCCATATCTCTTCGTATTGAACGTAGTAGTCGTCACCGCTACGTATATCGAGAACGAAATCGACATCCCAGGCGAAGATGCCGGCGATGTTCATGATCACCCGGTCGGACAGGCCGGCGTCGGCGGCGCTTTCGAAAAGCGAGGTTTCGATCGTGCCGTGGGCCAGCCGCTTGCGCTTCTCCACGGGCCGCTCGACGATTTCGGCCTTGAAGCCCTTGTCGTTGCGCTCGATCTTGAGCGCACTCGTCAGGTTCAGTTTCGAGTACATGCTGACCAGGTCGCCCTGGTCGTGCGTGATCTCGAACTGGTCGCCGGGCTTCAGTTTGCGAAAGCGATTGCGCGCTTCTTCCAGCCGCGAAATCTCCGCAAGGTGACCGAGGTCGAGGTCGTGCTGCCGGAACAGCTTGTCGAGCGTGTCGCCGCGGCGGATGGTCAGGTTCAGCTTCTGGTACGGTGGCGGATTGATCGCGTCAACGAGGACCAGCGGCGTTTCCGCATAAACGAGTTCCTCGACTTCGTATCGGGCGGGATCGGCTGCGGTAATCACCGGCTCTTCCGGCGCCGCCGCCGGCGGCGTCATCGGGGTGAGCTTCGAGACGAAGGCGAGGCCGGCGAGCGGGATACCGAGGCCGACGACAAACCATTGCAGTCCTTTGAGACTCTTCGGCTTTTTCGCTGCAGATGGCTTGTAATCGTGCAGTAATGGACTGACCGGACGATGCAAGTCTGCGACCCCAGGTTCGAGAATGCCGCTACTCTACCGTGGCGCTGCCGTAACGTCAAAGAAAAGTGTTATAAGTCAGTCTGTTAACGATCAAGCTTCAAATGAACGCAAGGTGGCGCTCGAGGGCTTTCATCGGTGGCGGAGAATGCTACAGTTCCGCTGCACGCCGAGGGCGGTCACCAGAAAGGCAATAATGAGCACTACAAAGGCACAAATCGCGGAGCTGACCCGCGGCACCGACGAGGTGCTGCCGGAAAACGGGCTCGAGGCCAAGCTGAAGGAGGGCAGGCCGCTGGTCGTCAAGGCCGGCTTCGACCCCACCGCACCCGACCTGCACATCGGGCACACGGTACTCATCAACAAGATGCGGCAGTTCCAGGAATTCGGCCACGAGGTCGTCTTCCTGATCGGCGACTTCACCGGCATGATCGGCGATCCCTCCGGCAAGAACGCCACGCGCCCCCCGTTGTCCCCCGACGAGATAAAGGAAAACGCAAAGACCTATGAAGCGCAGATCTACAAGATCCTCGACAGGGACAGGACGCGCATCGAGTTCAATTCGACCTGGATGGGCGCCATGGATGCCGCGGGGCTCGTCAAGCTCGCGTCGCACCACACGGTTGCCCGCATGCTCGAGCGTGACGACTTCAGGAAGCGTTACGAAGGGGGGCAGCCCATATCGATCCACGAATTTCTGTACCCGATCGTACAGGGCTATGACTCGGTCGCCCTGAAGGCCGATGTCGAGCTCGGCGGTACCGACCAGAAATTCAACCTGCTGGTGGGCCGGCAGCTGCAGCAGGATTACGGGCAGGATCCCCAGGTCGTGATGACCACGCCCCTGCTGGAAGGCCTGGACGGCGTGCAGAAGATGTCGAAGTCGCTGGGCAATTACGTCGGCATCACGGAGCCGCCCGGCGAGATGTTCGGCAAACTCATGTCGATCTCGGACGATCTGATGTGGCGGTATTTCGAGGTCCTGAGCTTCCGCTCCCTGGACGACATCGAGGACCTCGGAAAGCGGGTCCGGGACGGTATGAATCCGCGCGATGCGAAGTTCGAGCTCGCGGCCGAAATCGTGGCGCGATTTCATGACGATGCGGCGGCGGAGGCCGCGAAACAGGCATTCATTTCGCGCTTCCGGGAAGGGGCGATGCCCGACGAAATGCCGGAGCTTACCCTCGAGAGCGACGGTGGGACGCTTGGCATCGCCCATCTCCTTAAAGGTGCCGGTCTCGTCAGCAGCACCTCCGAAGCCTTCCGCATGATAAAGCAGGGGGCGGTCCGCATCGACGGCGAGCGCGTCGAAGACCGGTCGCTCGCGATCGATGCCGGCAGCACCAATGTCTACCAGGTTGGTCGAAGACGTTTTGCCCGTGTCAGCCTGAACTGATACCGAGGAGGCACCTTGAATTCAGTGCTAACAAGAATCTGCCTGCTGGCCGCTTTCGCTTGCTGTTCGCCGGCCGCGCTTGCGCAGGACGACGCACGCGACGCTCGGGAGCAGGCCGAATTGGAGCGCCAGGAGATCTTTCGTGCCGGTTTCCAGGAAATTGTCGCCGACCTGAACAATGACTCGCTGGAGCGGTTCGCGCTTGCGATAGACAGGGATGACATGCTCGAGCGCATTTTCGGCTTGCGCCTGATCGATCAGAAGGTCAAGCAGGGATTCCGCGAGAGTTTCGACGATAACCTGACCGGTATCCTCCAGTCGGCATTCGCCGGCACCGGCGGGGACATCCGCGCAGCGTGGCTAGGATTCGGCTCGAAGGGCGACCGCGGCAAAGCGATCGTGCGCTACGACCTGCCGGATTTCCAGTTCAACTACCATGAGTACGAACTTCGGCTCGACGGCAAGGGCCGCGTCGTCATCGTTGACTGGATCGATTTCCTCGACGGCGAGAAGTTCAGCGACGCTGTCGGCACTCAGCTCATCGCCACGAACCCCGGAAAAGCGGCGGTCCGCAAGCTACTCAGCTTCCAGGGACCGACGGAGCAGCAGACGTTCCAGATGACGGAGCTCCTCAAGGCATCGCGAGACAGGCAGGTGGATCGCTATTTCGACATCCTCGACGACCTCGACGACAAGTTGCGCAGTCAGCGCATCGTCGTATTGACGTCCGTGCATCTGACCAAGGCGACGCGCAACCGTCGCAAATTGCGCGCGGCGCTCATCGACGTCGACAAGTATTTCCCCGAGGAGCCGCTGTACTCGCTGATGCTGCTCGACTATTACTTCCCGTCGCGAAAATACGAGGAGGCGATGCAGGCGCTGCTCAGGCTGCAGTCCCGCCTCGGCGTGCCGGACGCGGCGATGGTTGCCAGGCTCTCCGCAGCTTCGCTGGTGCTCGGCAGCACCGAGGACGCGTTGAGCTATGCGGAAAAAGCGGTGCAGATCGAGCCCGGCCTGGAGCTCGGTTGGTGGTCGGTGCTGCGGGCGAGGACCGTTAAGAAACGGTTTGGCGGGGCGGTGGAGGCCCTGGACACGCTGGAAAAGACGTTCGGCTATACGCTCGGGCCCGAGGCCTTCGAGAACGATTCGTCCATGGCGGACCTGCTCCTCTCCGAGGAGTACGAGACCTGGCTCGCAAGCCGCGAACCGGGCGCGAGTGGGGACGAAGAGACCGTGGACGATGAGACCGCGGATGCCGAGACTGACTGATCGCCGCTATTCGAGGTCGAAGAACAACGTCAGCCGCAGATGCAGCTCGTCATCGGGCCTGACGCCGTCCGCATTTGCGCCATGGTTGTCCAGATCACGTTTGGCGTCAGTAAGAAGATCTTCGAAAATCGGTATTCGATGCCGGCAAGCAATATCGCTGCCATTGCCGTCGGGTCGAACGGGCTGTAGGAAATGACATGCCGATGTCACGGCTTGCAACGCCGTTGGATATCCCTCGGCGTGCGCATGAAATAACGGGCGGTCCCAGACAGGCTCGATAAGATCGAACATCAGCGTCGGCGAGAGGCCTGCCATGAACTCGTGGGCGCTGAGCTTGCGAGCCAGGTAAAGGTCCTACGCGCCTGCCTCGAATCTGAAGCTCTCGAATTCGCCGTCCTGGTTGCCCTCGATGCGCGCGGCCGTACCA
>JABAHS010004424.1_pt1 | contig 11065 bp, 8 predicted proteins | sample 7062111 | NCBI WGS metagenome assembly JABAHS01 (sample SAMN14534600, study PRJNA622989) | marine sediment metagenome | biome: marine biome [ENVO:00000428]; feature: marine pelagic biome [ENVO:01000023]; material: deep marine sediment [ENVO:00002113]; isolation source: pool of 4 deep marine... | reverse complement strand
CGGTGAAGGCAACGTAGATCCACCACAGCCGCTTCGCCGTCTCCCGGAATCTCGGGGTCAAACGGTCGGGTTGCGGTCCGGGTGACTCGGCTTTGGCGAGTTGGACACCACCAACCCCGAGCAGCGGGAGCACGGCGATGGAGAGGACGATCACCCCCATGCCGCCCAGCCACTGGGTACCGGCACGCCAGATGAGGATGCCGTGAGAGAGCACACCCGGGTCCGGAACAACGGACGCGCCGGTTGTGGTGAAACCGGCCGCAGTCTCGAAGAAGGCGTCGGTGATGTTGTCGATCGAGCCCGTGAAGAGGTAGGGGAGCGTTCCGAAGAAGGCCATCACGAACCAGGCGAGCCCGACGGCCGCGAAGCCCTCCTTCGTCGTGACCACGCCGGGTCGTCCGATGTACCGCCACGCGACCGCGCCGACGGTGGTGGTCACGAGGGCGGCGAGAGCAATCTGACCGGCTTCGACCCACTCCTGGTAGCCGAGCGAGACGAGGGCGGCCGGGATCATCGCGGCTCCGCTGGCGACAACGACGGCCCCGATGATGAACGAGAGCCGGCGTCCCATGGAGACCTGGGACGATGCCGAGAGGGCGGCGGAGATCGACATCAGCCGGTGAAGAGTNNTACCAGTACGTCACCTTCGCGATGGATGCCGCCGATGATGGCTCCCGAGTTGAGGTCGAGTTCGCGGAGGAGTTTGCCAACGGCGCTGCTGCTGGCGGCGACCTCGATTTCGATCGCTTCGGCATCGGTGTCTTTGAATGTGGCGACCGAGTGGATCCGGCCACGACGAACGAACCGGAGAATGGCGTTGGCGGCCGCCAGACGTGCGGACACGGCTGCGTCGATCCCGGTCCCGCCGAGAAGACCGACGTAAGAGATCCGGTTGAAGCGAGCGACCGTCGTGGCGGCGCCGAGGGCTTTGCCGACCATGCAGGTGAGGGCGTTGACATGGTCCCAGCCGGTGAGCCCGATGATGGCATCCTTGCCGTTGACGCCGAGTTCCTCGAGGACGGTCGGATTGGTGGGATCGGCGCTGAGTACCAGCACGCGATCGTGCTTCTCGGCCAGTGAGCGGCAACGGTCGCCGTCCTGGTCGATCATGACGACGTCGATTCCCTCCTGCAGCAAGTGGTCGGCGGTGAGTTCGGCGAGACGGGTGGCGCCGACGACGATTGCCCGGCGGACGGGTTTCTGGTGGACACCCATGAATTCGGTGGCGTCGTCGAGGTGGCCACTGGTCGTCATGAGCAGCACGTGGTCGTGTTCGTGAATGACGGTGTCGCCCCGGGCGACGATGGTCTCTCCATGCCGGACTACGGCGGCGATCACCCATTCCCAGGTGCTTCCGGCACGGAGTTCCGCCAGGTGTTTGCCCACCATCGGACTGTGCTTGCGGACGATGCCCCCGACGAGCACCAGATCTCCTCTGGCGAACTCGATGAGGTCCGAGACCCCGCTGTGGCCGATGAGGCCGACGATCTCGCGCGCAGCCATCTCGCCGGGATCGATGACCACATCGACGCCCAGGCCCGTGAGGCCGGACCGCAACTCCTGGTCCTCGATGCGGGCCACCGTTCGGCGTACGCCCATCGACCGAGCGGTGTGACAGGCGAGTGCGTTCGCTCCGTCAGAGTCGGATACGGCGATGAGGAGATCTGCCTTGCGGATGCCCGCTTCCTCTAGTGAGGTGGGGCTGGCGCCGTTGCCGACGATCACGAGGGCGTCGACTCGGTCCTGCAGGCGTGCTGCGTTCTGTTCGTCGCTTTCGATCACGACGACGTCCTGCCCCTCACCGGAGAGGCGCGCGGCGAGGTAGGAGCCGACGGCTCCCGCTCCGACGATGACGATTCTCATGGGCTGGATGGCGTCTCCCCAAATTGTCGCCCGTAGGGTAGTACCCGGCGGTCCTGCGGAACGCGACAACTACACTCCGCCCGCATGATCGATCAGATGGGTTCCAGCGCCAGGAGAGCAGCCCGCGTTCTCGCGTCCGTTACTCCGGCTGTGAAAAACCAGGTGTTGCTCACCATGGCATCGACCCTGGAAGCGGGGGTCGACGCCATCCTCGAAGCCAATGAGCTGGACATGGCGGAGGCGCAGTCCCAGGGAATCGGGGGAGCCTTGTTGGACCGGCTGGCGTTGACGTCCGACCGGGTGGCCGGAATCGCTTCTGGCTTGCGGAAAGTAGCGGGGCTGCCGGATCCGATCGGGACCGTCACCGGTGGTTGGGCGCTGGTCAATGGGATCAGGTTGCAGCGCGTGCGGGTGCCGCTCGGCGTGGTCGCCATCATCTATGAGGCGCGCCCAAACGTCACCGCCGATGCCGCCGGGTTGTGCTTCAAATCCGGCAACGCCGCCCTCCTACGCGGCTCTTCGTATGCGCTCCAGTCGAACAACGCGATCGCGGGTGCCCTCCGGGAGGCCCTCGCAGCACACGACCTGCCCGCCGACGCGATCCAGTTGCTGCAGGACACGAGCCGCGAGGCGGCGACGGCCCTGATGCAGGCCAAAAGCTACGTCGATCTGCTGGTTCCCCGGGGAGGTCCCGGGCTCATCTCGGCCATCGAGCAGCACGCGACGGTGCCGTACGTGATCGACGGAGCCGGCAACTGTCACGTCTACGTCGATGCGTCGGCCGACCTCGACATGGCCGCCGAGATTGCCTTCAACGCCAAGACCCACCGTCCCGGCGTCTGCAACGCCGCCGAGAAACTCGTGGTGCACGCCGATGTGGCGGCCGAGTTCCTGCCGGCCATCGCCGCCCGTCTCGTCCAGGCGGGTGTGGAGCTGCGTGGGGACGAGGCGGCACGGGCCCTGCTGCCAGATGTCGCTCCTGCCACAGAGGACGACTGGCCGACCGAGTATCTCGATCTGGTCATGGCCGTGAAGGTGGTGCCTGATCTGGACGCGGCCATCGATCACGTGCGACGGTTCTCGAGCGGCCACACCGAAGCGATCGTGACTGGCGATCTCGAGGCCGCCGATCGCTTCGTTCGCGAAACCGACAGCGCCGTCGTGATGGTGAACGCCTCGACTCGCTTCACCGACGGCGAGGAGTTCGGGTTCGGTGCTGAGATCGGGATTTCGACGCAGAAGTTGCACGTGCGCGGACCGATGGGCCTCGAAGCGCTGACCGCCGAGAAGTACGTTTTGCATGGGGAAGGCCAGGTTCGTTCATGAACACATTCGACAAACCCGCCGACGTGCGAGTAGCACTCGGAGAAGCCAGGTATCTCGCCGACGATCGCATCGCCCAGGTCGTGTTTCTCGCCGAACGCCTCGGGAAGCCGGTGTTGATCGAGGGGCCGGCCGGAGTGGGGAAGACCGAACTCGCCAAGGCGCTCGCCGAGGTCCATCAGCGCCGTCTGGTGCGTCTGCAGTGTTACGAAGGACTGGACGAGTCCAAGGCGTTGTACGAGTGGAACTACAAGAAGCAACTCCTGCGCATCCAGGCGGACCAGGGGTCGGACTGGAGCCGACTCGAAGAGGACATCTTCAGCGAGGAGTACCTGCTGACCAGGCCACTCCTCGAAGCGATCGCCTCCCACGAACCGGTGGTGCTCCTCATCGATGAGATCGACCGTGTCGAAGTCGAGACCGAAGCGTTGATGCTCGAGGTGCTGTCCGAGTTCCAGGTGTCGATTCCGGAACTGGGAACCCTACAGGCGGCGTCTCAGCCCCTCGTGCTCTTGACCTCCAACAACACCCGGGAGTTGTCGGAGGCCCTCAAGCGGCGCTGTCTGTTCCTTCACATCGGCTATCCGACCGTGGAGCGCGAGAAGGAGATCCTCCTGGCGAGAGTCGAAGGTGTGAGTGAGCACCTGGCCGAACAGGTGGCGCGAATCGTCCGGAGTGTTCGGAGCTTCGACCTGAAGAAGGCTCCTTCGGTGTCGGAGTCGATCGATTGGGCGAGAACGCTGATCGCGCTGGGAGTCGACGAGGTGGAGGAGGCGCACGTCACCGACACGCTTCACGTCCTGCTCAAGTACCAGACCGACATCGAGCGGGTGGCCAAGGAACTCGAGGTATGAGCTCGGCGGCATGTTGCTCGACGTTCTGACCGGGTTCATCCAGGAGTTGAGGTCCGCCGGGGTTCCGGTGTCCATGGTCGAAGCCATCGACGCTACCCAGGCGCTCAGGCACACCGATCTAGGTAACCGATCGGCGTTCAAGTCGACGCTCGAGGCGACGTTGGTGAAGAACGTCCGCCATCTCGAAGCATTCGACACTGCGTTCGAGGTGTACTTCGCCGACCACCGGCCCGAACCGGAGCGTCCAGTCGAAGAGCGATCGACCGACCGCGGGACACCCGGTGAGATTCGATCGGGCGCCGGCGGTGACCCCGACCTCGACCAACTGCTCGAGGCGCTGTACCAGGCACTGCTGTCGGACGACCTCGGATCGTTGCGCGCACTCGTGCGCAGGGCGGTAGACGAGTTCGCCGGAATCGAACCGGGGCGTCCGGTGGGTGGCACCTACTACCTCTATCGCACGCTGCGCCGGCTCGGTGTCGACGGGATGCTGGATCGGTTGCTCGAAGCAGAGGAAGGGATGGAGCGATCCGATCTGGAGCAGCGACTGCTGCGGGAGGAGTACGAGGAACGGATCGAGCAGCTCCGAGAGGAGATCCGCGATGAGATTCGCCGCCGGCTCGTCGCCGACCGTGGACGGGAGGCGGTGGCGAAGACGCTGAGGAAACCACTGCTCGAGGACGTCGATCTGATGCATGCGTCGCGGGCGGACCTGGCGCAGATCGAGCAGGTCATCAATCCGCTGACCAGGAAACTCGCGGCGCGCCTCGCTCACAAGCGCCGGCTTCGTCGTTCGGGGCGTCTGGACTTCCGTCGCACGATGCGGCGTTCTCTGTCGACAGGCGGGGTTCCGCTCGAACCACAGTTCAGAGCACCGCACCCGATCAAGCCGGAGATCTTCCTGCTGTGTGACATCTCCGGCTCGATGGCGACGTTTGCCCGTTTCACATTGCAGTTCATGTACGCCATGTCGAGCCAGTTCTCGAAGGTGCGTTCGTTCGCCTTCATCGATGCGCTGGACGAGGTGACCCCGTACATGGAGGTCGGAACAGATTTCCCTCAAGCCCTCGATCGCATCGCCTCGGAGGCGGAGGTGGTCTGGATCGATGGCCATTCTGACTACGGTCGATCGTTGGAGCAGTTCTGGACACGATTCGGCGGTCACCTGACCAGGCGCTCGACCGTGATCATCACCGGCGACGCCCGGAACAACTACCGGGACGTCAACGGAGAGATCGTCTCCCGGCTCGCTGAGGTGTCGCGCGCCGTGTACTGGCTGAACCCGGAGCCGGAGGCCTACTGGGATACGGGAGATTCGGTGATGGGAGCCTACGCGCGCTACTCCACCGGCGCATATGAAGTGAGGAATCTCCGGCAACTCGAAGCCTTCGTGGAAGAGATAGCTCTTCCACCGATAGGCCGGGTCGCCCGTCCCGTGCCCCACGAGCCGGGACCGGGGCGCTTCTGGCGCCGATAGGCATGTCGAGCTAGTCATTCTGCGTTTTGTTCGTATAGTCGGAAAACCGCGTAAAGATGTAGGCTCCTGCCGTCGATATGAGATTGATGGTGGTTCGAGTCGATGATCTCCCGAACCACCGCATCTGCCCACGCGACGGGCAGAGGCGTTCTGCGAGGAGTGAGCTGTGGCGCAACGTGTGCTGGTGGTTGAGGATTCAGCGGTGATTCGGCGCCTGATCGAGGTGTGTCTGCGGCCCGCCAGCCTGGAGGTCGTCATGCGGGAGGACGGTCCCACCGGCCTCGAATCCGCCCTGAACGATGACCCCGATCTGCTGGTGCTCGACATCGGACTTCCCGAAATGGACGGTTGGGAGGTCCTGGACAGGCTCCGTTCCGACCCGCGTACCAAAGCTTTGCCCGTGCTCGTTCTAACCGCCCATGCCGAAGAAGAGTCGAGGCGCCGTGCCGACGAAGGCGGCGCCGATGCATTCGTGACGAAGCCGTTCCAGCCGAACGACTTTCGCCAGGAAGTGCTCAATCTGCTGGCACGTCCACGCTCGAGGGTGAACGTCTAGTCACAGCGGCCGACCGCCGATCTCGAGTTCTCTGTTCCGGATCGTCCACGTTTCGTCGGTGACCGAATCGGCGAGGTGCTCGTCGTGGGTGACGATCAGCAACGCGCCCGGATAAGCCGTGAGAGCTTCCTCGAGCCTTTCTATCGATGGGAGGTCGAGGTGATTCGTAGGCTCGTCGAGCACCAGGCACCAAGCTCCAGTGCCCATTCCGANNCCGCCGATAGTGAGTCGCTGGCGAGGATTCTGGCGGGATCGCTTCCAAGGGCAGCGACCAGCTGCAGGACTCGACCCCTCTCTCCGGCGGTCAGGGCCATCAACCGTTCGATCGATCGCCGCGTGTCGTGCGGAGCGGTTTCCTGAGGCAGGTACAGCATGCGTCCGGGGTCGAGACCGGAGTGTGCAAGCAGCCGGCCGAGCAGCGTCGTCTTGCCCGATCCGTTGGGTCCGTTGAGCCGGACTCTGTCTTCCCGGCTCAATGACACGTCAACGTCATCGATCAGCGGTGTGGAACCCACCGATATAGGGCCCCGATAGGAGAGGGGGCCGTGTCTGCGAGACGGCTCGAAGCCGAAGAAGATGTCTCCTCCCCGTTCTCTCGCCGGTGCGAGTTCTTTTGCGCGGGCGTCGAGTCGTGCAGCAGCCGCCCTCGTGGTTCGAATCCGGCGGGCGCCGGCGGTGTCGCCCTTGGCAGCCTTGCCGGTAGCGGCGGCCGAGTGGGCGTCGTGGTCCTTTGGGCCCGACATGCGGAAGCTCCGCTTCGTGCGGGCCCGTTCGCGCTCTGCCGTCCTGCGATGATCGGCGAGCCGGCGTTCGGTCTTGCGGCGTTCGCTCTTGACCCTGTCGTACTGGGCCATCTCTTGTTGCCTCACCGCTTCCCATTCGAGGCGGGCCGTCGAGTACGGTGCCCGCCACACGGAGAGGCTCCCGCGGTCGAGCTTGAGCGTGGTGGTGGTGAGACGATCGAGGAAGCGCCGATCGTGGGAGACGATGATCCCGACCCCGGTGTAGCTTCGCAGGGCTCTCTCGAGGAGTTCCGTGGCTCCCCNNAACAGAAGTACGTCCGGCGCGCCGGCGAGGACGGCGCCGAGTTGCCAGCGTTTGCGTTCACCGGGGGAGAGGGTGTTCCACCGGTCGAGGTCCGCGGGGTCGAGACCGAGGGCGTGCCGTAGTCGGTAGTCGGCCCCATCGACTGATCCGGCCAGGCAGTGGACGGCGGTGTCGGGGTCGTCGACGTCCTGGTGGCACCATCCGACGGCCCCGTCCACATCGACCGAACCTCTCTGTGGAGCAACCTCGCCGGCCGTCAAGCTCAGCAAGGTCGTCTTGCCGGAGCCGTTGGCGCCGACCAGGCCGGCCCAGCCGGGGCCGAGGTCGAAGGTGACGTCGGTCAGAAGATCGACGGCGGATGAGTGCGAGTACGAAACGGCGTGAAAACGGACGAATGGCACGAGAACCTCCCGGTTGGTCGGACTGGTCAATGTGCCGTGCGCACCTACGCCTCCGCGTCGTTCGGCACCACCGTACCCGGGAAGCACGACGCCATGCGGTGGTTTTCGAGAGCGACCGGCCCTTCCGGTGCGCAGCGCCGTCACCGAGACTCTGGTATTCGATTGCGTACGCCGCCGCAGGTGTGCGCCGTTCGTCGGTGGATTCCGTCTGATGTGACATGCGCGGTAAATTGCGCAGGTCGGGGGATCACATACCGCAGACGCCAAGAAAGTTGTCGTGTCCAGGAGGACTCATGAAGGTAGCCATCAATGGTTTCGGCCGTATCGGAAGNNTCGGAAGGGCCGTGTTCCGGATCATCGCCGAGCGCAACGACCCGGATCTGCAGGTCGTGGCGGTCAATGATCTGACCGACGACGACACCCTGGCCCATCTGCTCAAGTACGACTCGGTGTTCGGCCGCTTTCCCGGAACCGTCGAGGTCGGTAGCAACGAGATGCGAGCAGGCGGACAGACGGTCGCCATGCTGATGGAACGGGACCCGGCCGCGCTGCCGTGGGCCGAGCTCGGCGTCGACGTCGTGGTGGAGTCGACGGGTGTCTTCCGCGATCGTGCCTCGCTGGAGAAGCATCTGACCGCCGGCGCCAAACGGGTGCTGCTGACGGTTCCCGCCAAGGACCCGGTCGATGCCACCGTGGTGCTGGGCGTGAACGGCGAGACGATGACCCCGGACACCAAGCTCGTGTCCAACGCGTCGTGCACGACGAACTGCCTGGCGCCGCTGGCCAAGGTGCTCGACGACGCGTTCGGCATCGAGCGCGGCCTGATGACCACGGTCCACGCCTACACCAACGATCAGACCATTGCCGACAGCCCGCACAAGGACCTGCGGCGGGCCCGGCACGCAGCCGTCAACATCATTCCGACGACCACCGGTGCCGCCCGTGCCGTCGGCAAGGTGCTTCCGCATCTCGACGGCAAGCTCGACGGCATGGCGATGCGCGTTCCGGTGCCGGATGGGTCGATCGTGGATTTCGTCGCCGAACTCAAGACGGACGTGACGGTGGACCAGGTCAACGCCGCCTTCAAGGCCGCCGCTTCGGGCGAGCTGAAGGGCATCCTGGAGTACGTCGAGGATCCGATTGTGTCGTCCGACATCATCGGCAACCCGCATTCCAGCATCTTCGACTCGCAGTTGACCGCGGTGATGGGCGGCAACATGGTCAAGGTCGTGTCCTGGTACGACAACGAGTGGGGTTACTCGAGTCGTGTCGTCGACATGCTGTCGGTCATGGCGGATCAGTAGACCATTCGCAGGCACCTGATGGGAGCCGCCACGGCGGCTCCCATCGTCGCGCCGGGGGCCTTCTCCGCATATACGGAGTTCGATAGGCTGACCATGGCGAGGCGACGGCGGGCAGAGGAGTCTCCGTGCACACGGTTCTCGCCCTTCTTGTTCTCGCTTCGGCGCTGACGCCGCTCGAGTCCTGTCCGTTGATGCAGTCGGTGGATGCTCCCGTATCGTATAGCTTTGCGCCGGTCGGCCGGTACGGCGGGCATTGGGGGGTCGATTTCGAGACCCCCATCGGTACGGAGGTGATGGCGGCGGACTCCGGGACCGTCTCCTTCTCGGGTGTGGTGGCAGGGAACCGCACGGTGACCGTCGATCATGGCGGTGGCCTGAAATCGAGTTATTCCTACCTGGTCGCGGCGAAGGTCGAGGTGGGAGAGCACGTCCGCCGGGGAGACCTTCTCGCATTGAGCGGCGTTGCGCACGGCGAACCGGCGCTGCACTTCTCAGTCCGGGTCGCCGGAACCTATGTGGATCCTCTCCACATGTTCACGTGTTCGACCTTCGATGTGTCCGCTGCGCTTCGGCTCGTGCCGGCCTCCCGAAGCGGCCGATCGACCGCCTATCCTGGCGGTCGTGAAAAGGGGCATCCTCGGCGGAACGTTCGACCCACCGCACATCGCACATCTCCTGGCGGGCGAAGCCGCCTACCGGCAGCTCGCGCTCGACGTGGTGACGTTCATTCCTGCCGGTGATCCATGGCAGAAATCCGACTCCACCGTTTCGAGAGCCCAGCACCGTTTGCAGATGACCAGGTTGTCGGTGGACTCCGTTCCGTACTTCGAGGTCGACGACGTCGAGATTCGGCGGGAGGGTGCCACATACACGATCGATACCGTCGAGTCCTTCCGCACCGACGACGTGGTCCTGGTCCTGGGCGCTGATGCGGCCCTCGGTTTGAGGACGTGGCATCGGTGGCGAGATCTCGTCGACCTCGTCGGGATCGCGGTCGCCCCACGGCCCGGCATCGGAAGGCATGAGGTCGAACGTGCCGTTCCGAAGCCGGTTGAATGGCTCGACATGGCTCTGCTGAACGTCAGTTCCACCGAGCTGCGCCGGCGAGCCGGGGCCGGATCGAGCATCCGGTTCTACGTCTCGGACGGCACTTGGAACTACGTCAAGGAGAGCGGGCTGTATGGCTAGAGGTCGACGGCGCAGGTCGGGGAGTATCGACCTCCGGCGTGCCCAGTCTCGTCGTGAAGCGCAGCGCGATGAGATGTCGCGGGCAACGCAGATCGCCACGCGGCGGGTAGCGGTGGCGGCAGCCGTGGCCATCTTCATCGTCGCCGTCACGATCATGGCGACGACCTGGGCGAACCGGGGAGGCGATACGACACCTCCCGACATCGATGCGCCTTCCGACACGGGTGCTGCGGTCTTGATCGGACTTACCGACCAGTCCGACGAGCTCGTGTCGATCGTGCTGATCGCTTCTCATCCGGTCGAGCCTGCTCGCCTCGTGCTGTTTCCTCCTTCGCTTGCGGCCGTGCTTCCGGGCTACGGGGAGCGCGACCTCTCCGACTCGATCATCTTCGGAGGCACCGACCTCCTGCGCCTGACCGTCGCCAATCTCCTCGGCATTCGCATCGACGCGGTGGGGGTCGGCTCGGTGCAGGACTTCGTTGCTGTTCTCGATGGACCCGTTGATGTCGACCTGAACTCACCGTTGATCGTGGCCGATGCGCAGGGTGAGACGGTTGTCTACGGTCGGGGAGTCGCCGAGCGCAGCACGCGTGATCTGGCGCGTTTGCTGTCCGAGCAGGGGGAGGGTGATCAACTGGCCTGGCTCGTACGGCAGGGTGCGGTGTGGGAAGCCATTCTCGATCGTGCGTCTGAGGACGGCGAAGTCCTCGACGGCGTCGTCGAGGTCGCCGGCGTGGGGACGGAGGTGGCATATCAGGCACTGTCGACGGCGGTCGTCGCCGATCCGCTCCGTATCACCGCCGTCCCTGCCAGCCGGGCAGTGGGTGTGGGCAGCGACGCGGAGAGGTACATCGTCTCGACGGACGAGGGGGCGAGCTTCGTCGAGGAGACCTTTCGCTACTTGCAACTGGCGGAGGAGCCGCGGGTACGAGTCGAGATACTCAACGGCAACGGACTCGTGGGAACCACCGGTCCGGTTGCGAGGCTCCTGATAGATGCCGGCTTTCGGGTGGTGTTCACCGATAACGCAGACCGGCAGGACTACACGGCGA
>JABAHS010148042.1_pt1 | contig 11067 bp, 11 predicted proteins | sample 7062111 | NCBI WGS metagenome assembly JABAHS01 (sample SAMN14534600, study PRJNA622989) | marine sediment metagenome | biome: marine biome [ENVO:00000428]; feature: marine pelagic biome [ENVO:01000023]; material: deep marine sediment [ENVO:00002113]; isolation source: pool of 4 deep marine... | reverse complement strand
CCTGCACGAGATCCCGGCGGTGGTTCGCGAGGTCCCCGACCAGGCCGCCATGGCCATGGCGCTCATCGAGAACATCCAGCGGGAGAACCTCAATCCCCTGGAGGAGGCGGCGGCGCTCAAGCGCCTGATCGAGGAGTTTGGGCTCACCCACCAGGCCACCGCGGAGGCCGTGGGGCGCTCGCGCGTGGCGGTCACCAACCTGCTGCGTCTGCTCGAGCTCAACGACGACGTCAAGGAGGCGGTCGAGCGGGGCGAGCTCGAGATGGGGCACGCCCGCTGCCTGCTGGCGCTGCGAGGCTCGATCCAGAGCGATGCCGCCAGGCGCGTGATCGCCAAGGGGCTGTCGGTACGCGAGACCGAGCGTCTGGTGCAGCGTTTGCAGCGCGAGCGCGATGCGCCCGCCAAGCCGGCCCCGGCCGAGGATCCCGATATTCGGGAGCTCCGCGAGCGGCTCGCGGAGAAGCTCGCCGCGCGGGTCGAGATCCGCCACGGGACGGGCGGCAAGGGCACGCTGGTCATCCACTACAACAGCCTCGACGAGCTCGACGGGATCCTGGGCCACATTCGCTGAGCGCAGCGTGACGCCCGCCGCGTAGTTGACCCTGTTCCCCCGAGTCTTTATACTGCGCGCCGCCTGTTGAGGGGGGTCGCCGTTTTATCCCGGTGCGCCGCGAGGCGGCGCCGTCGTTGGCCGGGCCTGCGCCACGAGACCTGGCACCTATGCGCGACGGCATTCGAAGCGTGCTCCTCACTCAGGCGGTGCTGGTGGTGGTCGTGGCCGCTGTCTACCTGTTCCTCGGAACGGAGCGGGCCGCGCTCTCGGCCCTCTACGGCGGCGGCGTCGCGGTGGCCAACGCGCTGCTCCTGGCGCAGCGCCTGCAGCGAGCGGGCGAGGCGGCCCGGCAGGACGCCGGTCGCGGCACCGCCATGCTGTATCTCGGTGCGGTGCAGCGCCTCGTCGTGACCCTGGTCGGTCTGGGCGTCGGCATGGGGTTCCTGGGGCTCGATCCCCTACCCATGGTCATCGCCTTCGCCCTCGCGCACGCCGGGTATCTGCTCGCGGGCCCGAGCGCCACGGGGACCGCGAGCTGACGCCCGCGCCCGATCACCCTAAGGCTATGCCCGTGCGCCCGCGCCCCACGCCCGGGCCCTGTCGGCGGTGCAGGGCCTCGTGGTGCGTCCGGCGGCGACGCCGGTCACCGGGCAGGGATTCGAATCGACGAACATGCGAGCGGAGACCGCGGTGAACGCAACGCCAGGCGCATCGGCGACCGACAAGCCCGTCGAGTACATCAATCACCACCTCACCAACCTCGGCGTGGGTGAGGGGTTTTGGACGCTGCACATCGACACCCTGTTCTTCGGCGCGGTGCTGGCGCTGCTGCTGATCATCATCGCCTGGTTCGTCGGCCGCTCGCTGGACCCGGACAAGCCCGGCCCCATGCAGAATTTCCTCGAGAGCCTGGTCGAGTTCACCAACTCCCAGGTCGACGAGACCTTCCCGGTGCACAATCCGCTGGTCGGGCCGCTGGCCCTGACCATATTCGTGTGGGTGTTCCTCATGAACGCCATGGATCTCGTGCCGGTCGATCTTCTGCCCAAGGCGGCCAGCATGCTGGGCGTGCACTCTCTGAAGGTGGTGCCGACGACGGACCTGTCGACGACGTTCGGCCTGAGCCTGAGCGTCTTCGCGCTCGTTATTTATTACAACGTCAAGATCAAGGGGGCGTGGGGCTACGCCAAGACCTTCCTCTTCCATCCGTTCGGGAAGTGGTTCGTCCCCTTCAACATGCTCATGACCGCCGTCGAGGAGATCGCCAAGCCGCTGAGCCTCGCGCTGCGACTCTTCGGCAACATGTTCGCCGGCGAGCTGGTCTTCATCCTGATCGCATTGCTGCCGTGGTGGATCATCTGGGCCCCGGGAACCGCCTGGGCGATTTTCCACATTCTGGTGATCACCCTGCAGGCGTTCATCTTCATGGTGCTGACGATCGTGTATCTCAGCATGGCCCATGAGGAGGCGCACTGACGCTGCGGCCGCCGCCCGGTTCGTCCTAGGATTGAGCTGACAACTATATATTTATGCGTTAGGAGACGAGGCCGATGAACCCAGAAGCCATCGCACTGATCTACTCCTACACCGCGCTCGGTGTAGGCATCATCCTGGCCGCCGCGGGGTTGGGCTCCGCGCTCGGCTGGGGTCTGATCTGCTCGAAGTACATGGAGGGCGTGGCGCGCCAGCCCGAGATGATGCCGACGCTCCGTGTGCAGATGTTCATCACCGCCGGGCTGATGGAGTCGTTCCCCTTCATCGTCCTGGCGTTCGCGATGTGGTTCGTCTTCGCGAACCCGTTCATCGCCTCGGCCACGGCGGCGGCCGGCGGCGGCTGAGCAACCGCCGACCGCGGACTCCGGTCCCGGCCCCATGCCCACGACGGAGGGTTAGGTCGTGAACGTAACGGCTACGCTGATCGGCCAGATGATCACTTTCGCGATTCTGGTCTGGTTCGTGAATCGTTTTCTTTGGGTGCCGATGACCCGCATGCTCGAGGAGCGCAAACGGCGCGTCGCCGACGGCCTGGCGGCGGCCGAGCGGGGCCGGCGCGAGCAGGAGCTCGCCGAGCAGCGCGCCAAGGAGCAGCTGCACAAGGCCAAGGAAGAGGCGGCCGAGGTCATCGCCCACGCGCAGCGGCGGGCGAGTGAGATCATCGAGGAAGCGAAGGACAGCGCCCGCGCCGAGGGCGAGCGGATCATCAGCGCCGCCCGGGCCGAGGTCGACCAGGAGGTCAACCGCGCCCGCGAGCAGCTGCGCGCCCAGGTCGCGCAGCTCGCCGTTCAGGGTGCCGAGCGCATCCTCGAGCGTGAGGTCACCGACCGGGACCACGGCGCCATGATCGACAAGCTGGTCGCTCAGATATAGGTAATACATGAGCGAGATCGCCGCACAGGCCCGCCCCTACGCCCAGGCCGTCTTCAAGCGGGCGCGCGAGCGCACCGACTTCGAGGGGTGGTCGAGGATGTTGCAGACCGCCGCCCAAGTGGCCGAGGACCCGCGCGTGCGCGCGCTGATCGCCAGCCCCCGCGTGGGCTCGGAGGAGCTCGCGCGCGTGTTCCTCGACATCTGCGGGGACGCGCTCGGGGCCGAGGGGGGCAACCTGATCCGCCTGCTCGCCGAGAACGATCGGCTGGCGGCATTGCCCGATATCGCAGCTCTTTACGAGCTTCAGCGGGCCGAGGCCGAGGGCACGGTCGAGGCGCAGGTGATCAGCGCCTATCCCCTTGAGGAGCGGGCGGAGCGGCGTATCGCCGAGGCGCTCAAGAAGAGGCTCGGTCGCGAGGTCAATATCACGCAGCGCACGGACCGGGCGCTGATCGCCGGCGCCGTGGTGCGCGCGGGCGACCTGGTCATCGACGGTTCGGTACGGGGCCGGCTCGCCAGGCTGGCGAGCGCCCTGAGCCACTAAGAGGACTTCCCCATGGCAGCAGTGAATCCTTCCGAGATCAGCGAGCTCATCAAGCAGCGCATCGAGCGCTACGAGGGTGCGGCCGAGGCCCGGACCGAAGGCACGGTGGTGAGCGTCTTCGACGGCATCGTGCGCATCCACGGCCTCTCGAACGCCCTGTTCGGCGAGATGCTCGAGTTTCCCGGCGGGAGCTACGGCATGGCGCTGAACCTCGAGCGCGATTCCGTCGGCGCGGTGGTGCTCGGTCCCTACGAGCACATCACGGAGGGCGACACGGTCAAGTGCACCGGCCGGATCTTCGAGGTGCCCGTCGGCGAGGCCCTGCTGGGGCGCGTGGTGAACTCACTCGGTGAGCCCATCGACGGGCGGGGCCCTCTCGAGACCGATCAGCACGAGCCCATCGAGAAGGTCGCGCCCGGGGTGATCACTCGCCAATCGGTGAGCCAGCCCGTCCAGACGGGCCTCAAGGCGATCGACAGCATGGTGCCCATTGGCCGCGGGCAGCGCGAGCTGATCATCGGCGACCGCCAAACGGGAAAGACGGCGGTCGCGGTCGACGCCATCATCAATCAGAAGGGCACCGGCATCAAATGCATCTACGTGGCGGTCGGTCAGAAGAACGCCTCGGTCTCCGCGGTCGTGCGCAAGCTCGAGGAGCACGGCGCGCTCGAGCATACCGTCGTGGTCAACGCCGGCGCCTCCGATCCGGCGGCGATGCAGTACATCGCGCCCTACGCCGGCTGCGCCATGGGCGAGTACTTCCGTGACCGAGGCGAGGACGCGCTCATCGTCTACGACGACCTGACCAAGCAGGCGTGGGCCTACCGCCAGGTCTCGCTCCTGCTGCGCCGGCCGCCGGGGCGCGAGGCGTACCCCGGCGATGTCTTCTACCTGCACTCGCGCCTGCTCGAGCGGGCAGCCCGGGTCAACGCCGATTATGTCGAGAAGATCACCGGCGGCAAGGTGAAGGACCGCACGGGGTCGCTCACCGCCTTGCCGATCATCGAGACTCAGGCGGGCGACGTCTCCGCCTTCGTGCCGACCAACGTCATCTCGATCACCGACGGGCAGATCTACCTCGAGTCCGATCTGTTCAACGCGGGCATTCGGCCGGCCATCAACGCCGGTCTCTCGGTGTCCCGCGTAGGCGGCGCGGCCCAGACGAAGATCATCAAGAAGCTCGGCGGCAACGTCCGCCTCGCCCTCGCGCAGTATCGCGAGCTCGCCGCGTTTGCCCAGTTCGCCTCGGATCTCGACGAGGCGACCCGCCGCCAGCTCGAGCGCGGCGAGCGGGTGATGGAGCTGATGAAGCAAAGGCAGTACTCGCCCCTCACCATCGCCGAGATGGCGGTCTCGCTGTTCGCCGTGAACGAGGGGTATCTCGACGACATCGATGTGAAGAAGGTCGTCGACTTCGAGAACGCCCTGCACAGCTACATGGCGTCCAACCAGAAGGAGCTGGTCGAGAAGATCAACGAGACGGCCGACTACAACGACGAGATCGAGCAGGCCTTGCACTCGGCGCTCAAGGACTTCAAGGAGCATCATGCCTGGTGAGGCGGCTCGAACTGGCGGGTGACCGAAGATGGCTGGCGCGAAAGAAATCCGCACCAAGATCAAGAGTATCCAGAATACTCAGAAGATCACCAAGGCCATGGAAATGGTCGCGGCGAGCAAGATGCGCAAGGCGCAGGACCGCATGCAGGCGACCCGTCCTTACGCCCAGCGCATCCGCAACGTGATCGGCCATCTGGCCCACGCTCACCCGGAGTATCGCCATCCCTATCTGAGCGAGCGCGAGCGCACGAGCCGTGTGGGCTTCATCGTCATTTCCACGGATCGGGGGCTGTGCGGCGGTCTGAACGTCAACCTGTTCCGGAGCACGCTCGGTGAGATGCGCGCGTGGGACCGGAAAGGCGCCGGCATAGACCTTTGCGCTGTCGGCCAGAAGGGTCTGGTGTTCTTCCGGCGGTTCGGCGGCCGCATTGTCGCGGAGACGACCCATTTGGGCGACCAGCCGCGCCTGCAGGACGTGATCGGCACGGTGAAGGTGATGCTTGACGCCTACACGGAGGGCAACATCGACCGCCTGTATCTCGTGTTCAATGAGTTCATCAATACCATGACGCAGCGACCGCGCATCGAGCAGCTTTTGCCGGTCGAAGCGCCCCAGGACGAACGGCTCACCCACCACTGGGATTATATCTACGAGCCGGACGCGACGGCGGTGCTCGATGACCTGCTCGTGCGTTATATCGAGTCTCTCGTCTACCAGGGGGTGGTCGAGAACGTGGCCTGCGAGATGGCCGCGCGCATGGTCGCGATGAAGAGCGCCTCGGACAACGCCGGGCAGCTCATCGACGACCTGCAGCTCGCCTACAACAAGGCGCGGCAGGCGGCGATCACCCGGGAGCTCTCGGAGATCGTCTCCGGGGCGGCGGCGGTTTGAATCGAGGCCGGCCCCAGGGCCGGCGGCATTGCCGCCCGGAAAGGGCGGCGCACCGATGGAATACGCGAGGGTTGTGACATGAGCGCAGAAGCACCTCAGGCCGCCGAGGCCTCGGTCACCGGAAAGGTCGTGCAGATCATCGGCGCGGTCATTGACGTGGAGTTCGACCCCCAGTCGGTTCCGAAGGTCTACGACGCGCTCGTGCTGGACGATCCTGACGCGGCGGGCGATCTCACGCTCGAGGTTCAGCAGGAGCTCGGCGATGGCGTCGTGCGCACCATTGCGCTCGGCTCCTCGGAAGGGCTGCGGCGCGGGCTGAAGGTCCGCAATACGGGAGCGCCGATCAGCGTGCCGGTCGGGACGACGACCCTGGGACGGATCATGAACGTCCTCGGCGACTCCGTGGACGAGAAAGGGCCCGTGGAGTCCGAGGAGCGCTGGTCCATTCATCGCCAGGCGCCGACCTACGAGGAGCAGGCGGGCACCACCGAGCTGCTCGAGACGGGCATCAAGGTGATCGACCTGCTGTGTCCCTTCGCCAAGGGCGGCAAGGTGGGATTGTTCGGCGGCGCCGGCGTGGGCAAGACCGTCAACATGATGGAGCTGATCCGCAACATCGCGATCGAGCACGCCGGCTACTCGGTGTTCGCGGGGGTGGGCGAGCGCACGCGCGAGGGCAACGACTTCTATCACGAGATGCAGGAGTCGGACGTGCTCGACAAGGTGGCGCTGGTCTACGGCCAGATGAACGAGCCGCCGGGCAACCGGCTGCGCGTGGCGCTGACCGGCCTGACGATCGCGGAGTACTTCCGCGACGAGGGGCGCGACGTGCTCCTGTTCATCGACAACATCTATCGTTACACGCTGGCCGGCATGGAGGTCTCGGCGCTGCTCGGCCGCATGCCCTCGGCGGTGGGCTACCAGCCGACCCTGGCGGACGAGATGGGCGAGCTCCAGGAGCGCATCACCTCGACGAAGAAGGGCTCGATCACGTCGATCCAGGCGGTCTACGTCCCGGCGGACGACTTGACCGACCCGGCGCCGGCGACGACCTTCGCGCACCTCGACGCCACGACCGTGCTCTCGCGCCAGATCGCCGAGCTGGGCATCTATCCCGCCGTGGACCCGCTCGATTCCACCAGCCGGCAGCTCGACCCGCTGGTCATCGGCCAGGAGCACTACGACACGGCGCGCGCGGTCCAGGGCATCCTGCAGCGTTACAAGGAACTGCAGGACATCATCGCCATCCTCGGCATGGACGAGCTCTCCGAGGACGACAAGCTGACCGTGGCCCGGGCGCGCAAGATCCAGCGTTTCCTCTCCCAGCCCTTCTTCGTGGCGGAGGTCTTCACCGGCACGCCCGGCAAGTACGTCCCGCTCGAGGAGACCATCCGCGGCTTCAAGGCGATCGTCGAGGGCGAGGCCGACGATCTGCCCGAGCAGGCGTTCTACATGGTCGGCTCGATCGAGGAGGCGCGGGAGAAGGCCGCGAGCCTCTGAGCGCGCGGCGGACTATACTCATGGCCATGACCCTCCACGTCGATATCGTGAGCGCGGAGCGCGAGATCTACTCCGGCACGGCGGAGATGGTCTTCGCCCCGGCGGAGATGGGCGAGGTCGGGATCGCCCCCCGTCACGCCCCCATGCTGACCCGGCTCAAGCCGGGCGAGGTCCGCGTCCAGACCGGCAAGGAGGAGCTGTTCTTCTTTGTCTCCGGCGGCATGCTCGAGGTGCAGCCTCACGTCGTGACCGTGCTCGCCGACACGGCGATGCGCGCCCGTGACATCGACGAGGCCGCGGCGCAGGAGGCCAAGGAGCGGGCCGAGCGCACGATCGCCGAGCGCACCTCGGAGTTCGAGTACGCCAAGGCGCAGGCCGAGCTCGCCGAGGCGGTCGCTCAGCTGCGCGCAATCCGCCGCCTCCGCGAGCGGGCCAGCGGCAGCCGGCAGTAGCTCGCCGCCGGCCGCCCGAGCCGTGCCGGGCTCCCTTGCAATCCCCGGGGGCCGATAGTTCAATAGGCTCAAAGCATCGGCATGGCGCCCCCCGCCGCCGGACATACCGACCCAGAGGTAGGCAGGATGTCGTTGAGCGTGGTCATCCTTGCGGCCGGGCAGGGCACGCGCATGCGCTCGGCGCTGCCCAAGGTGCTCCATCCGGTCGGCGGGCGCCCCATGCTCGCCCACGTCATCGACGCGGCCGCGGCCCTCACCCCGCAGGAGATCGTCGTCGTGCACGGTCACGGGGGCGATGCGGTGCGCGAGGCCCTCGGCGATCACTCCGCGCGCTGGGTCGAGCAGACCGAGCAGCTCGGCACCGGCCACGCGGCCGCGCAGGCGCTCGAGCACATCGATGATCGGCAGACCGTTCTGGTCCTCTGCGGGGACGTGCCCTTGATCGCGCCGCGTACCCTGGGGCGTCTGACCGACGCCGCCGGACCGCAGAGCGTCGGGCTGCTCACCGTGCACCTCGAGGATCCGACGGGCTACGGCCGCATCGTGCGCGACGACGCCGGGGAGGTGCGTCGGATCGTCGAGGAGAAGGACGCCACCCCCGTCCAGAGGCGCATCACGGAGATCCACACGGGCATGCTCGCCGCCCCCGCCGGCCGGCTCAGGCGCTGGGTCGCGGGGCTTGACCGCGCCAACGCCCAAGGCGAGATCTACCTCACCGACGTCATCGCCAGCGCCGTGACGGAGGGCTGGCGAGTGTGCACCGTCGTGCCGGGGCAGCGATCCGAGGTAATGGGGGTCAACGATCGCGTGCAGCTGGCCGAGGTCGAGCGGCGCTATCAGTACCGTCAGGCCGAGGCGTTGATGCGCGACGGCGTCACCTTGAAAGACCCCTACCGGTTCGAGCTGCGCGGCACGCTCGAGGCCGGCCGCGACGTGGTGATCGACGTCGGCGTGGTGATCGAGGGCCGCGTGCGCCTGGGCGAGGGGGTGGTCGTCGGCCCCTACAGCGTGCTGCGCGACACCGAGCTCGGCGAGGGCGTGCGGATCGAGCCGCACTGCCTCGTCGACGGGGCCCGCATCGGCGCGGCGTCGCGCATCGGGCCGTTCGCGCGCGTGCGGCCGGGCACCGCCCTCGACCGGCAGGTGCACATCGGCAATTTCGTCGAGATCAAGAACGCCGAGGTGGGCGAGGGCAGCAAGATCAACCACCTGAGCTACGTCGGCGACGCCACGGTGGGCAAGCACGTCAACATCGGCGCCGGCACGATCACCTGCAACTACGACGGCGCCAACAAGCACCGCACCGTCATCGGCGACGGGGCGTTCATCGGCTCGGACACCCAATTGGTCGCGCCCGTGAGCGTGGGCGCGGGCGCGACGATCGGCGCCGGCTCCACGATCACCCGCGATGCCCCTGGGGGCGAGCTCACGCTCTCTCGCGTCAAGCAAGAGACGCGGGCCGGCTGGCAACGCCCCCAAAAACGTGACAAAGGTGATTAACGCAAAGAACGCAAAGCCGCAGAGGACGCAGAGAAAACAATATTATTGTATGAGCGAGTGGGGGCGGCCTTGCGCCGGTTGTGATGGACGTGATCAGTCCACGTGGACAGTTCTCAATGGGTAAGGCCCTTATCGGCGTTGGTGGCCGATTTTTTGCCATCTTTGCGCCGTTGCGTCCTCTGGGTTGAATAACGGAGCGTAAAGAAACCATGTGCGGGATCGTCGGTGCGATTGCCCAGCGAGAGGTCGTCCCGATCCTCCTCGAGGGGCTGAAGCGGCTGGAGTACCGGGGCTACGATTCGGCGGGCGTCGCGGTGGTCAACGGCGAGGCCTGCCTGGAGCGCGTGCGCTCCGCCGGTAAGGTCACGGCCCTGGAGGAGCTCGTGGGGGCATCGCGACTGCGCGGCACCACCGGCATCGCGCACACGCGCTGGGCGACCCACGGCGCGCCGAGCGAGCACAACGCCCACCCGCACGTATGCTACGGCGCCGTGGCGGTGGTGCACAACGGGATCATCGAGAACTACCAGGCGCTGCGTGCGCAGCAGGAGCAGGCGGGGTTCGTCTTCACCTCCGAGACCGACACCGAGGTCATCGCGCACCAGATCTACCATCACCTCGCCGTCACCGGCGACCTGCTCGAGGCCGTGCGCGCCGCGGTTCGCGATCTGCACGGCGCCTTCGCGCTGGGCGTGATCTCGCGCGACGAGCCCGGGCGAATGGTCGCCGCCCGTCGCGGCAGCCCGCTGGTGCTCGGCGTGGGGATCGGCGAGCGCTTCATCGCGTCCGACATCGCCGCGCTGTTGCCCGTCACGCAGCGATTCCTGATCCTGGAGGAGGGCGATATCGCGGATATCGGGCGCGACTCGGTGCGCATATTCGATCGCGACGACCGTCCCGTCGAGCGCGCCGAGCGGGTCTCGGAGCTGCGCGCCGACGCCGTGGAGCGCGGCGAGTACCGCCATTACATGCTCAAGGAGATCTTCGAGCAGCCGCGCGCCATCGCCGACACGCTGGTGGACCGCCTCGGCGGCGAGCGCGTCCTCGATGAGGCCTTCGGGCCGCGCGCCGGCGAGCTGCTCTCCGCGACGCGCAACGTGCACATCGTCGCCTGCGGCACCAGCTACCACGCCGGGCTGGTGGCGCGCTACTGGATCGAGGCCTTCGCCGGGATCCCCTGCAGCGTGGAGGTCGCGAGCGAGTACCGCTACCGCCGGCCGGTCGTGCCGCCGGGCACCCTGTTCGTGACCTTGTCGCAGTCCGGCGAGACGGCGGACACCCTGGCAGCCCTGCGCGAGGCGAAGACCCTGGGTTATCTGGGCACGCTCGGCATCTGCAACGTCCCCGAGAGCTCGCTGGTGCGCGAGTCCGATCTCGTCCTCATGACCCGCGCCGGCCCGGAGATCGGGGTGGCCTCCACGAAGGCCTTCACCACCCAGCTCGTCGCCCTGATGCTCTTGACCCTGGCCGTCGGCCGCCAGCAGGGCATGGACGCCGGGCGCCACCGCCGGCTGCTCGAGCAGGTCAAGCGGGTGCCGACGCAGATCGAGGGCGTCCTGCGGCTCAACGACACGATCGCCGAGCTCAGCCACGAGCTCGCCGACAAGCAGCACGCCCTGTTCCTCGGGCGCGGCGCGCAGTACCCGGTGGCGATGGAGGGCGCGCTCAAGCTCAAGGAGATCTCCTACATCCACGCCGAGGC
>JABAHS010147515.1_pt1 | contig 11074 bp, 11 predicted proteins | sample 7062111 | NCBI WGS metagenome assembly JABAHS01 (sample SAMN14534600, study PRJNA622989) | marine sediment metagenome | biome: marine biome [ENVO:00000428]; feature: marine pelagic biome [ENVO:01000023]; material: deep marine sediment [ENVO:00002113]; isolation source: pool of 4 deep marine... | reverse complement strand
AAAGGTCAAGTTTGAAAAGGCAACGGAATGGCATGACGCGGATATTGCAATTTCCTTCATAACGCCGGAAGACAACGGCTGGGAAATATCCGAGTTCACGGCTCCAATTCAACTGAAATATCTCGAGAAATATGATCTCGATATAGTAGTTCTCCCACTGGAAGTAGTAGACGGAAATGTTGTGAAAGGGGTACAGAAAACACCATGAAAAAAGTCTACATCGAAACCTACGGTTGTCAGATGAACGAATACGACACGGAGTTGATTCGTTCCATTCTGAAAGCCAACAATTATGAATTTACCGACTCCCAGCAAAACGCCGACGTGGTTTTCTTGAATACGTGCGCAATTCGAGAAAATGCGCATTCAAAAATCTACGGGCGTCTGGGTGAAATCAAGCATCTGAAAGAGCGAAACCGAAATGTGGTGGTCGGGCTTCTGGGGTGCATGTCACAAAATCTGCGCGGCAATTTGAAACGCCAGGAAGAGTTGGTGGACATATTTGCCGGACCCGACAGTTACAAACGCTTGCCCGCCATGATCGAGTCGGTGCTTACCAAAGGTGGGAAAAAATACGATTTTGCGCTTTCGGAATTCGAAGATTACGGCGACGTCTATCCGCAACGCGTCCCCGGCGTGAATGCCTGGATAGCTGTGATGCGCGGCTGCGATAATTTCTGTACCTTTTGCGTTGTCCCGTACACCCGGGGTCGCGAACGCAGCCGCAGTCCGGAAAACGTGGTCGCGGAGGTTCAACGTTTGGCGGAGGAGAGATTTAAGCAAGTGACGCTTTTGGGACAAAATGTCAATTCGTATCGTGCTGACGGTTACGATTTTGCTGATCTGATGATGATGGTGTCGGAAGTTGATGGCATCGAACGCATTCGGTTTACGTCGCCGCATCCCAAAGACTTTCCCGATAAATTCCTGGAGGTCATGGCTGACAATCCCAAAATCTGTAATCACATTCATTTGCCGTTGCAGGCGGGGAATAATCGTATTCTGGAGCAAATGGCTCGAACCTATACCAAGCAGAGCTTTCTGCAACTGGTCGACAAAATCCGCGATAAGATTCCGAACGTCGCGTTAACCACTGACGTCATCGTTGGCTTTTCCTCCGAAACCGACGCCGATTTTGAGGACACATTTGAAGTGATGGAGACAGTCGAGTTCGATTTGGCGTTCATTTTCAAGTATTCGGAGCGCGAGAACACCATTGCAGACCGGAAATTTTCTGACGATGTGCCCCCCCACAAGAAGACGGAACGAATCGTCCGATTGAATGAACTGCAGAAGCGCATCTCTCTGAGGAAAAATCAGGCGGTCATTGGTCAGTCGTTTGAGGTGCTGGTTGAAGGTCCAAGCAAGAAGAATCCCAACGAATGGATGGGACGAACCGACGGCAATAAGATTGTGATCTTCGAACGAGGCCCTTTCAAGGCCGGAGACATCATCGAGACCGAGATTGTTGATGCGACGGCGAATACATTGTTTGGCAAACATGACCTTAGCGCCCACACATCGGCACGCCATGCTTTGCCCATCTTGCACGAAACCAACTAATTTGAGACATTGAAATGGCGAAATTCAAAGGAACAGACCTGTACCAGATTGACGACCTGTTGTCCGATGAGGAACGTCTGACAAGAGCCATGGTTCGGGAGTTCGTCAACGAAGAATTCCTGCCCATCATTCGCGAACATTACCGAGAGGGGGAGTTTCCCGCTGATCTGATTCCCAAAATTGCCGAATTGGGGCTACTCGGTGCCAATCTTGAAGGATACGGTTGCGCCGGGTTGAACAACGTCGCGTACGGCCTCATCAATCAGGAACTCGAACGCGGAGACAGCGGACTCAGGAGTTTTGTCTCGGTGCAAGGAAATCTGGTCATGTATCCAATTCACGCGTTTGGCAGCGAGGAGCAGAAGAAAATCTGGCTGCCAAAATTGGCTAACGGAGAGGCCGTTGGCTGTTTCGGGCTCACAGAATCCGATGCTGGCTCAAATCCCGGGGCCATGCGAACACGTGCCGAACGTACCAACGATGCCTGGGTGTTGAATGGCGGCAAAATGTGGATCACGAACGGAACTCTGGCCGACGTCGCCGTGGTTTGGGCGAGAACAGATGAGGGCGTGCGTGGATTTCTGGTTGAAACAGGGACACCCGGGTTCACCGCCAAGGCGATTCACGGAAAGCTGTCTTTACGCGCATCTGACACCGCGGAATTGTTGTTCGATAATTGTGAGATCCCGGAGGACAATCTTTTGCCGAAAACCAGCGGCTTAAAGAACGCGTTGATGTGTTTGACGCAAGCACGCTACGGCATTGCCTGGGGCGCCATCGGGGCTGCGATGGCGTGCTATGAAGAGGTCTTGAACTACGCCAAAGACCGCATTCAGTTTGATGACAAACCCATCGCCGCACATCAGCTTGTGCAGCAAAAGCTTGTGGACATGGTCACCGAGATTACCAAAGGTCAGCTTCTGAATTTGCAATTAGGGCGGTTGAAGGATGAGAATAAAGCCACCCATGTTCATATTTCGTTAGCCAAACGCAACAATGTCTCACAAGCACTGCAGATTGCCAGAAATGCACGACAATTATTGGGTGCAAATGGCATCCTCGATGACTATCACAGCATGCGCCACATGTGCAACCTGGAAACCGTCATTACATATGAAGGCACACACGAAATACATACCTTGATTGTGGGAGAACATATTACCGGCCATCCAGCATATTCGTGACGGAGAGAAAACCATGAATCTTTACGACAAAGACGACGGGTTTAAACAATTTGTGCTGGACGAGGCAAATGCCTTGTTACCTGACATCATCGCAAAAACGGAAGAAGCCTTGGAGGACCTCCAAAACATTCAGGATCGCTTCGAATCGGAGAAAGTCATTGACACGGAACTACATGAGGACGAATACGAGGGTGAGACAGCTGTAATTCTACAGAAATGGTCTCGAGACATGGTTGCTTTGGGTGTGTATCCGAAGGGATATTTTACCGTGGATTTTAAGTCACCGGTACCGGATACACTATTTTGTTGGACCTATGGAGAAACAGAGATCACGCACACTCACAAAGTATTTGAGACGTTTCGAGACCGTCGACTGATCAAAAACAAAGACAAGCCCGGATTTGAACAGTCATTGAACTAAGCCTGTGTTAAGATACTTCTTTTTTTCGCTTTTCGTCCAATTATCGACTGGTTTGCTATTCACCAGCCTCTTTATTTCTCTTGCTGAAATCGGGAAATTCTATTTTCGATTGACCACCATGGTCGCGCTGATTTTGTTGACCTTAGGCCTGTTGTCGAATCCTTTCAACCATATTAATTACTTGAACCTGGTTAACTTGGGCGATGGGTTGCTTGCGACCACTGAAAAACTAACTTACATCTTTTGTGTTCTTAGTGGTTTGTCAATCGTTGTTTATAATTTAATTCATCCGAGGCTGCACAAGCCGTTGTTGGCGAGTGCGGCCATGATGGGTTTGCTTGGAATCTCCGCGTATGCCTTTTCAAGTTCACAATCGCAGCAATTTAGTACATCCGAGGCTGCGATTCTTGTCAGCAATGGGATTGCTTCAGCTTTGATGCTGGGTTCGGTGCTCGGTGCAATGATAACGGGCCACTGGTACCTCGTACAAAACAAACTGAGCATGTCTCCTCTGAAGAATAGTTCGATTATTTACATCTTAAGCGTACTGCTCAGGATAGGGTTGGTGTCATTCTCTCTGTTTTATTATTGGAATGCAGGTTTGGCCAACATCGATTTTTCGTTTTTAAAAAGCATTAATTTTCACAGCCTGATTTTCTATGGTCGATTCGCCATCGGATTGGTCATTCCGTTAATCCTGGGAATTATGGTTTGGAATACGGCAAAGATTCGCTCGACCCAATCCGCCACCGGCATCCTGTATGCCACAACAATTCTGGTGCTGATCGGCGAAACATTTGCAAAATTTCTGTATTTTTCTACTGGCATTCCGTTTTAGAAGTATTTCGCAACATTTTATTTATCTTGATTTTCAACCTTTTATTTTTATATTTGTTTATTAAAGCATTCAGTTTTTTATCCAATAGCTACAAATGCCCCAAGATAAGAAAGAACATCTAAGGTTAAGCCAAAAGTTGGATTTGATGGCCGCCTTGTTTAACGGTGACTCCATTCGTCCCATTTTAGAGGGGTTCACCACGGAGCAGTTGGTTGAAGCCCACGGTTTCTTGTGGGATAAGTTGGTGGAGTTGCATTATCTGACTCAAAAACGAGAGTTTGTCCGCGAAGAAGTGACCAGGAACATGGTGTCGTCAGCCACATATCAGCATCAGCAAGGCTGCGATCTGCGACTGGATTATTGCAAAGGCGTGGAATGCATCTGGTCAAATCCAATTTGTGCCGGGAATAAAGTTAAGAATAACATGGAAGTCATGGCAGAAACGATCACACGCTACCTGAATTCAAATTCATCAAACGATAATTCTGAAGCACCTGCTGAAATCAGTCAAAAGGATAACATATTGTTTTAGTTAATGGGCACAGAAGAGGATGGAAGTTACGATGTTTGAAGGTTTAACATATATCTTAGGAGGTCTGGTCTTATTTGGCCTGGGATGGGCTGCTTCCCTGATTATGTCGGGTAAGAAACTCAAAAGCGCTCAATCTGAAGCGAAAGAAATTATTGATGAAGCGCGGAAAGAGGCAGAGCGCGAAAAACACAAAGTCGTCTTGAAGGCCAAAGAAGATTGGTTCAACATTCGGGATGAACAGGAAAGGCGCATCAAATCTCATCAGAGGAAGTTGGACCAGATTGAAAATGAAATCTCGGAAAAAGAGAAATGGCTGAAACGCAAGGACAACGAGTTAAGTCAGAAAGAAAGCAAGTTGAACTTGGATGAAAGGGCAGTTCAGGAACAAAGGGATGCGCTTAAAACAAAAGAAATTGAACTGAATCGGTTGATTCAACAACAGAATGTGGCGCTTTCCCGTGTCTCCAATCTTAGCGTGGAAGATGCAAAGGAGCTTTTGTTAGAGAATCTTAAACGAGAGTACAAAACCGAAGCAGCTGAAATCTACAAAGAAATTGTTGATAGTGCCAAAGAAAATGCCACTAAGGAAGCCCGTCGAATCATCACAATGGCGATTGAGAAAAATGCCTCAGACCATTGTGTGGATACATCCGTATCTGTGGTTTCGCTTCCCTCGGATGAGATCAAAGGCCGGATCATCGGACGAGACGGTCGGAATATCAAAGCATTTGAAGCAGCGACTGGGGTAAAAGTGATCGTCGATGATACTCCGGAAGCTGTTGTGCTTTCAAGCTTTGATCCGGTCCGTCGTGAAATCGCGCGTATTACCTTAGAAAAAATTATCAAGAATCACAAAATCAACCCGCAGAGAATAGAAGACCTCGTCAGTCATGCCGAGAAGGAAGTTGACAAACTGATTTGGCGAGCCGGCAATGAAGTCATTGCCAGAGTTAGTGTGGGCAGAATGCATCCGGAATTAATCAGGATACTTGGTCGGCTGAAATATCGTACGAGTTATGGTCAGAATGTGCTGCAACATTCCGAAGAGGTTGCGGCTTTGGCCGGGGCAATGGCGGAAGAGCTCAAATTGAATGCAAAGCTCGCACGAAGGGCAGGCCTTTTCCACGACATCGGCAAAGCAATGAGTCAAGACATGGAAGGCACGCATACACAAATTGGCATCGAACTCGCCAAGAAACACCATGAGGATTCGGTTGTCATCAATGCCATCGCATCTCACCACGAGGATGAAGCGGCTACCTCTCTGATTTCAGTGCTGGTTTGCGCCGCAGATGCCATATCTGGCGCTCGGCCCGGTGCAAGGCGAGACACGCTCGATGGTTACGTGCGCCGAATTGAAAGCCTTGAAAAATTGGCGGATTCCTTTGATCTGGTTTCCAAGGCCTATGCCATCTCCGCCGGCAGAGAAGTACGGGTCATTGTGCAGCCTGAGAAAGTTAGCGATTCCCAGGCAGATTTATTGGCGAGCGATATCTCAAATAGAATTAAATCCGACCTGGAATATCCAGGACAAATTAAAGTTACAGTTATTAGAGAAACGCGTGCTGTCAGCTACGCGTGACATATCGATTAAATTTAGATTACTAAAATCAAGGAGATAGAAAATGGCTGGCAAGAGAATCAAAATAGCGGTGTCATTTGGGATCGTGGCGCTGGTTTTAGGTTGGCTGCTCATTTCCGGTTTCAATGAAAACATGCAGTACTATGTAAGCATAAAAGAAGTTAAGGCAATGCCTGCAGACGACCTCACAAAAGGCTTGCGAGTGAAAGGAAAACTGGTTTCAGGGTCATTGGAGCAAAGCGATGAGAATTTGGACAAGAGCTTTCAAATCGTGCAGGATAACGAGGTGCTAAAAGTGCATTACAATGGGTTGCTTCCGGATACGTTTAAAGACGGCGCGGAAGTACTGGTTGAGGGGAAATATACCGATGCCGGGTATTTTAACGCTCAAAAAGTGATGGCAAAATGTCCATCAAAATATGAGACCACGGAAACATATGATCAAAAGGTCGGAAATTACAAATCAACAAATTCCGATGCCAATAAGGAGGGGACGTATTAATATAAGGACTTAATAACTATGATGAATTTAGGTCAAAATATTTTGATCTTAGCCTTAGCTACTGCAGGCTATTCTGTTTGGAGTTCGGTCGCCGGTGGCAGAAAACACCGAGGTGACCTGGTCAAATCCGGTGAACATGCTCTGTTTGCGGTCACTACACTCCTGAGCCTGGCGGTTCTCTTGCTTTGGAGAGACATACTCAGTCATGATTTTCACAACGTGTATGTCACGAATTACTCCAACCGCGACATGCCAACGTTTTATGTGTTTTCGGCTCTATGGGGAGGCCAGAAGGGCTCACTGCTTTTTTGGGGATGGATTCTAACGCTCTACTCGGCGTTAACGGTTTATCTTAACAGAAACAAGAATCGCGAGTTAATGCCTTATGTCGTGGCCACCCTAATGGTCGGCACGATGTTCTTTATTGCGCTCAATGTCTTTGTCTCTCAGCCTTTTGAAAAATTTTGGCAATTAAGCGACGGCCGAGTGATTCATGCGGTCACCCAGCCAGCCAATTCCGTGGCCTTTGCTGCGGCTGATGGTCGGGGATTGAATCCGCTACTTCAGCATCCGGCCATGGCGATCCATCCACCGGTTTTGTATATGGGGTTTGTCGGATTTAGCGTGCCGTTCGCCTTTGCAATTGCGTCCCTTATTACAGGTCGGCTTGGTAATCAATGGCTGCAAACCATCAGACGGTGGACCCTAGTGCCCTGGTTCTTTCTCGGAATCGGCATGCTACTGGGTGGCAAATGGGCCTACATGGAACTTGGATGGGGCGGCTACTGGGCCTGGGACCCCGTTGAAAATGCTGCCCTCATGCCGTGGTTGCTTGCCACTGCGTTTATCCACTCTGTGATGATTCAAGAAAAGAAGAATATGCTCAGAGTGTGGAACATGGTACTTATCCTTGGTACCTACATTCTCTGCATATTCGGGACCTTTCTGACCAGAAGCGGTGTCATCTCTTCGGTTCATTCATTTGCTCGTTCCGACATTGGTCCCATGTTTATGGGTTATCTGGCTCTATTGATAGCCGGATCTGTTTATCTGCTTCTCAAAAGATTGCCGCAATTGAAGAATGACAACCATTTTGACTCCGTGGTTTCGCGAGAATCGGCATTCCTTATCAATAACCTCATATTCCTGGGAGCGCTGTTTGCTGTATTTTGGGGTACCATTTTCCCGCTTGTAACGGAGGCCATTCGAGGCGTGAAGATCACGGTTGCGGAACCATTCTTTAACAAAGTCACGATTCCAATTGGCCTGTTCTTGTTGTTTTTGTCCGGCGTGGGCCCGTTGGTAGCCTGGCGTAAGACGTCCACAAAGCTGCTGAAGAAGATATTCTTGAAGCCCACAATAGTTGCGCTGATCGGCCTGGCGGTCATGCTCGTCTTCGGAATCAGGCACTTTTACGCCCTGGTTTCATTGACGTTGTGCATTTTTGTGACTGCGACAATCGTTTTAGAATTTCACCGCGGAGCAAGAGCAAGAATGCGCAGCAATAACGAAACCTATGCCTTTGCCCTTTATCGACTCATGCAAAAGAACAAACGTCGATATGGGGGGTACGTTGTGCATTTCGGCATCGTGGTCCTGTTTGTCGGGTTCACCGGGAAGGCTTTTAACGCTGAAAAAGAGAGCCGTCTGGAAATCGGGGATTCGATGCAAATCAGAAATTACAGACTGGAATACCTGGATATTAAAACTATGCAAGACCCGAATAAAATCGTCTGGCAGGCCACGATGGATGTCTACAAAGATGGCGAAAAAGTAAAAAGAATTTATCCAAACAAGCATTTTTATATTGTGCAGGAACAACCAACGACTGAGGTGGTTTTGCGGTCCACGCTATTGGAAGACCTTTACGTTGTGTTGGCTCAGCCGAATGAAGACAAGAGTGCGATTTTTAAGGTTTACATCAATCCGCTTGTGAATCTTGTGTGGTTGGCAGGGTTTATCGTCACGATTGGAACCTTTATTATTTTGCTCCCGGATAAACAAGTTCCAAAGCAAACCGCCCGCTCAACCAAGGCGAAGAAACCGCGCGAGAAAGAGTTCGCATAGAAATTCTTTGACTTTGCTAAGTTTATACCCCATCTATTTGTTGCCCAAAAAATGGATGGGGTTTTTTATTTTGTAAGTATTTACCAAGCGAATGGATTTGCAACGTTACTCAAAAAAACAGACAGGATTCACAGGATTTTCAGGATAATACGTAATCAACACAGCATCACAAATCATGAAACACTGGAAAGCCTTACCCCGTGGGAGAATCTATTTAACCGGACAAGCGGGAACCAAGCAAAGAAAAGTTGTCTTGACTCAATGGCAAAATAATTTTTATAATAATTAACATTTCTCACTTCAAAAAATGGACGTATGTGTTTATTACTTTGTGACTTAATCAAATATCGAAGTAGAAGTTTTCGAAAATAGTATTTTTTGTCTTTATTGAACTTAAGTTTCTTTTGCCAAATCGAATGTCTCGATATGGGCACAAATACTCAAGATTTAGCCTCAAATCGAAGTGAGAAATGTTAGTAATAATTTTGTCCTTTGCAAGAAATTGAATTTCCAAGGGATGCGAATAAAGATAGTGACGATCGGTTTTAGTAGGATTGTCGAAAGCGAAGACGTCAAAGCAAAATCATTTCTTTTACAAGTTCGAACTGTGCAGAAAAAACAAAAATTTCCAAAAGGCAGAATGATTCTCCGGTAGAATAATTGTCCTGGTGATTTTAATCGTTTTGCCCCAAATTGTTTTGCCTTTTAGTTTTAAGTAGATCCGGTCGACCGAACCGATTTAAATCCGGTTTAAACAGTGGCTGCATGAATTCCCATGATTTACAGGATTTGTTCAGATGGCTTAAATGTTACTTTATTTTGTTATGTAACCTCTTAAAAAATAACCCCGATTTTTTTGAATTTTCTCTTGACAAAAGGGGTTACGTTCTGTATATTAAATACGACTTAAATGGTCGTATTTAGAGGTTCTTTATGTTACGATTAACCAAAAAGACAGAATACGGAATCATTGCTTTGAAACACATGCTCAATCAACCAGGCGGAACCGTCACGCGTTCGAAGGAGATTGCCGAACGTTACCATATCCCGTCGGAGATCATGGCAAAGATACTTCAGGAATTAGCACGAAAAGGCATGATTCGATCAAATCAGGGTGCAAAAGGGGGATATGTGCTGGCAAGAGACGGGAATAAAATCACACTTTCCGACATTATTCAAACATTNNAAGCGGATTGCGACTGTGTACAACTACAGCATTGCAATATTAGCGACCCTTTCAGAGTCATTCAAGAGCAGTTGAAACTCTTTTTGTCCGGTATTTCTTTAGCAGATCTGGACAACGAAATGGAAATGCANNAGCGGTCAGATTTCATAAATTTGTCTAATTCAACTTAAAGGAGTCATATATGATAGACGTGACCGAAAAAGCGATCAAAGAAGTCAAGAAATTGATGCAACAAGAGAATAAGGGTGAGCAGATGCAAGGATTGCGAGTGGGTGTGAAAGGAGGCGGTTGTTCTGGACTTTCTTATTTTCTGGAATTTGAGAAGGAGCCACGCTCCGATGATAACATTTTGGAGTTGGATGGCATTAAGGTGTTTCTGGATCCGAAAAGCGCTCTCTATTTGAAGGGCACAAAACTTGACTTCTCAGATGGTTTAAACGGAAAAGGATTTGAGTTTAGCAATCCAAATGCTCAGAGAACCTGCGGTTGTGGAAGCAGTTTTGGAGTGTAATTAAAACAAAACTGAATGCAGATGGCGCAGAACAATCACAAAAAGTACCGGAATAGCAAACAACGAACGAAAATTTTAGAAATCCTGAAGTCGACAAAAGATCATCCAACGGCTGTCCGGATTTATGAACAATTGCGCACGGAGTTTCCGGCGTTGAGTCTGGGGAATGTTTATCGAAATCTCAACATTCTTGTTGAGCAGGGCCAGATCAGTGAGTTGCGCTTCGGAAGCACCTTTGATAGGTATGATGGCGATATTCGTCCACATTATCATTTCATTTGTGAAGGATGCGGTTCAATCGAGGATTTGGATATTGAGCATGAGGACGTGTTGAACAAAAAAGTTGAAGAGAATACAAATTATAAAGTCAATCATCATCGCCTTGAGTTTTACGGGCAATGCGAAAATTGTCTGCAATGAACTTTGAACGGAGCGGGAAACAAAGAATTCAAAAGATAAAGAGAGGAGATCTAAATGAGTAGTGAACTCCAAACAATTGAAAGATTTACTAAGTCCGATTACAAATGGGGCTTTACGACTGAAATAGATATGGATACTGCCCCGAAAGGACTGAACGAAGATACAATACGCTTTATCTCGGCCAAAAAGAACGAGCCGGAATGGATGCTTGAATGGCGCTTGAAGGCGTTTAAGCATTGGCAGAAGATGCGAGAGCCGGGCTGGTCGA
>JABAHS010021535.1_pt3 | contig 11076 bp, 11 predicted proteins | sample 7062111 | NCBI WGS metagenome assembly JABAHS01 (sample SAMN14534600, study PRJNA622989) | marine sediment metagenome | biome: marine biome [ENVO:00000428]; feature: marine pelagic biome [ENVO:01000023]; material: deep marine sediment [ENVO:00002113]; isolation source: pool of 4 deep marine... | reverse complement strand
TTTCGATTTCTATATACGAGTTGCGAAGCCTGTTGGCTTCGTCTCTGTCATTTATCTCCTTAAACTTAAAAACAATTTTGCCGCTATGCTTTTTTGTCCATTCCACATTGAGTTCGATATCCTGCCGGGCAGTCGCTACGGTGACTCTCTCAAGCTGCTCAAAACGCCGGGGAAATTCCGTGAGAGGCTCAGCTGTAACCTCTCCTCTGACCCCCCAGGCTTTATTTATAAAAGCGATGGCGACTCTGTCATCAGACACTTGTTATTCCAGTATCTCCAGGACAGCACGTTTGCCTTTTTTGGCGCTGATAGCCGCTATAAGCGTCCGGATCGACTTGGCCGTCTGACCTTTTTTACCGATTACCTTTCCCAGATCTCCTGGACCTACTCTCAATTCGTAAACAGTTGTCTTCGCGCCCTGTACTTCGGTTAAGCGGACCAAATCCGGTTGATCGACTAGATGCTGAACGATGGTTTCGATGAACTCTTTCACTTTACACTCCTTTGAATAGAATCTCCAGATTAGCTTTCCTCAGCTTTAGCCTCTTCTTCTTCGGTTTTCTCCTCTTCTTCTCCAGTTGTCGTTTCTGCTTCTTCGGTTGCCTGTGCCTTTTTGGCACGTTTCGTCTTCTTTTTCCGCTCGCTGATAGTGTCCTTTATGGTGATATCTTCTCCGGTCTCTCCGGCTTTGATCTTCTCCCATTTCTCCAAAATGGAGATTTGCCTGAACAGTGATTCCACAGTCTCCGACATTTCAGCGCCGTTTCTGAGCCATTTGAACACCTTATCCTGGTGGACGACCACTTTAGCAGGTTTCTCAATCGGATTGTAGTATCCTAATACCTCGATGAATCTACCATCTCTGGGCGACCTGCTGTCAGCGGCAACAAACCTGTAAAATGCCCTCTTCTTGGCACCCATTCTCCTTAAGCGTATGCGTACTGCCAAAAATCAAACCTCCTTCATCATGAAAATAAACCTTTGGCAAAATCCTTCATCTGCCCACGGGAAATCTTCTTGATCATCTTTTGCATCATATTGAATTGTTTTAATAATCTGTTTACATCGGCCACCGAATTGCCGGAACCCTCCGCAATTCTCCTGCGCCTCGAACCGTCAATAATATCCGGCTTCGTTCTTTCTTCCGGTGTCATAGACTGGATTATCGCTTCCACCTTGCCCATGGCGGAATCATCGATCTTGAGCCCCTTCAGCGCTCCGCCGACTCCCGGAAGCATTGAAACCAGTGATTCCAGCGGCCCCATCTTCTTGAGCTGCTGCATTTGACTGTAGAAATCCTCCAGCGTGAACGCTTCCTTGCGCAGCTTCTTCTCGAGCTTTTCAGCCTCTTTGGTATCGATCGTTTCCTGGGCCTTCTCGACCAGCGATACGACATCACCCATTCCAAGGATGCGCGAGGCCATGCGGTCGGGATGGAAGACCTCGATATCATCCATCTTCTCACCAGTACCCACAAGTTTGATCGGCTTGCCGGTGACGCTCTTGATCGACAATGCTGCACCGCCGCGCGCATCGCCATCCATCTTCGTTAATATGACGCCGGTCAAATCAAGACGTTGATTGAATTCCTGCGCAATATTGACTGCATCCTGGCCGGTCATAGCATCTGCGATCAAAAGTATTTCATGCGGCTCGACATTCTGCCTGATTTTCTCCAGCTCTTCCATCAGAGCGTCGTCAATATGCAAACGTCCTGCCGTATCGATAATGACCACGTCGTTATTCTTGTCATAGGCAAAATCGAGTGCCTTCTTGCTGATTTTGGGCGGGTCCTTATCGATATGAAATACCGGAATATCAATGTTTTTGCCCAGTGTCTTGAGCTGATCCACAGCTGCCGGACGATATATATCAGCTGCAACCAGCAACGGCGATTTATTTTTCTTGCGGTAGAATTTCGCCAGTTTGCCGCACATCGTGGTTTTACCGGAACCCTGCAGGCCCACCAGCACTATTTTGGTGGGGGGGGAAGAAGCTATGGTCATCTCCTCAGCCTCACCACCCAGTACCTCGACCAGCTGATCATGCACTATTTTTATTATCTGCTGACCGGGGGAAATCGACTGCAGCACCTCGGCGCCGAGAGATTTCTCGGTGACATCTTTTATAAAACGCTTTACTACACGGTAGTTTACATCTGCCTCCAACAGGGCCAGACGCACCTCTTTCATGGCATCCTTGATATTGCCTTCAGTCAGCTTGCCATGCCCGCGCAGCTTCTTGAAAACGCCTTCTAATTTATCTGTAAGCTCATCAAACATAAAAATCCTTCTTAAACAAACCGGAAATATATTATATAATCCTGATATTGCAAGCTATTTTTAAAGGGGAGCTAAAAAGTTGGAATTAGGATTTTTCGGCCAAATCCTTTATTTTTTGTGTGAATTCGCGGTAATTTCCGGATTTATAGAAGGCCGATCCGGCCACCAGAATATCGGCCCCTGCATCTATGACCTTTTCGGCCGTTTTCATGCTGATCCCGCCGTCAACCTCAATTTCAACATTCAGCTTGTTGGAATCTATATATTCACGGGCCTGCTTGATTTTCGGCACCACCTGGCCCATAAATTTCTGCCCGGCGAAACCCGGATGCACTGTCATAATCAGGATCAAATCACAATATTCCAGGATATCCAGGATTGCCTCAAAGGGTGTATGCGGATTTATGCTGATTCCGGCCTTTCTGCCCAAATTTCTGATCTTCTTCAAGAGCGGGATTTTGTCATATTCTATCTCGTAATGGATGACGATAAGATCGCTTCCAGCCTCGGCATAGACCTCAAGATATTTTTCAGGATTTGAGATCATCAAATGCGAATCCAGGAATAGATCCGATTTGGATTTTACATATTTCACAATTTCCGGGCCGAAGCTGATATTCGGCACCAGATGGCCGTCCATGATATCCAGATGAATCCAGTCGCAGCCGGATTCATTAGTTTTGATGATTTCTTCTTCCAGATGGCCGAAGTCAGCTCCCAGTATCGATGGCGCCAGTTTTATCATCATTCACCCACCGGTACCACCAAAAAGATATCCGTCGAATCGATTATGGATTTTGTGCCCGCAGCTGGATGCTGGTATGTGATAATTTGCGGCAGGAGCAATGGATTAGTCACATATTCCACCCGTGGTTCAGGGAAACCCAGCGAATCCAGAAGAGCCAGGGCCTCGTCCAGCGGTTTTCCGAGCACCTTGGGCATATAACCTTCATCCGACTCAAGTCCGCGATTTATATAAAGATCGATACCTGAGCCACGTGGGACCAGAGAGCCTGAGGGTGGCACAGTATATGCAATGACATCATTAGCCAGCGTATCAGTTTCAGCCCAATAATAGTTACCCACTTTCAGCCCGAATTCGGGCAGCTCCAGTTCCGCCTGACGCACTGAATATCTTGCGAGTTCAGGAACTTCAACCATTTGTTCACCCGCCGAGATAATGACTTTGACTACACGGTTCTCCTTGATCTGAGTCCCCGGCGAGGGAACCTGAGACAATACTGTTCCTTCCGGAATACTGGGGGATGCCTGACGGCCCTGAATAGCTATCTGAAAATCATAGCGTTTCGCTATTTTTTCAGCGTCTTCAAAGGACATGTTAACTATATCGGGGAGAGGATATTCTGTGCCGTGACGTGTGTAAGCCGGCATTATGATATTGTCGAAAAGCAAGAAAATGACGATCCCAACGGCTAACACTATTCCTATATATTTTAACGCCTTAAGAGACGGTTTTATCAGTTTCTTAAAATCCGGTATATGTATCTTGTCTGTAGGCATATAATTCCCGTTGTTTCAACTCTAGATATTATACCCCTGAGATAAAAATATTTCAACAAATTTAATTTTCACTGAAGATTTATTAGTCATCAGAGTAAGTCGAAGGGGTCTATTAAATTACAATTCTCCATGCGATACATGCCTTTTCTGTGAATTTCCAGTTCGGAGAGGAGATTCGGGGGAAGCTCGAATCCATGTTGCAGTAATTCCAGAGGCTTTATAAAACCAAGATCGGCCATTCCGGTTTTCATCGTCAACCTGTTATTGCCGTTATCGGTTTCCTCGCAGGTTAGATCAATAATCGCTTTACGCCCCTCAACATCCACAAAGCCCGACTTGGTTTCGCGCTGGAAATGCAGTTCAGAAGCTTCAAGAATTTGACTACATTTTTCTTTCAGATCTTCAATATCAACCGGCAAATCAACTTCATACACTGCCAGATTAAGTTGTGAGGATAGCGATTGTGTTTTGCCCAGCAGAGATTTGGTGCCCAGCAGATTGAAATCAGGCGGAAATTCCCGACTCAGATTACCGAGCATGTAGTCATGAACTGGCACATCCAGCTGAATATCAAAATATTCGGCTTCAGATGTAAAACCCAGCGAAAGGGGCGGGCCATAGCTGATTTTCGGTTTGGGCCTGAATCCCTGACTAAAACTGAATGGAAGATTAGCCCTTCGAAGTGCTCGTTCAATCGCTTTCATATTATCCAGATGTGAAAGGAAACGCGCCAGACCGCTTCGTCCCCATTTGATTCTCAAACGGCTTTGTGGTACTGTGGTTGGAGTTTGTACTTTTTGAACTTTTGGCGCGCGGCCATACATAATCTTCTCATCATTGTCTTTTCTTTTCTTTCGGGGCGGTTCTTTTTCGAGTTTTTCCTCTTTGTCCAGGGATTTGACTGCTTCAGTCAGGCCTCGTGATTTTGCAAACTCCTTCAACAGCGATTCCTTTGAAAGCCCTTTTTCGATATGATCCCATGGCAGAGGGTTACCTGTTGATCTCTCGGCCAGATATCTTTCGGGATCTACTCCTTCCTCCCGGCAGGCCTTTTGCCATACTTCGAAATCAAAATTCTCGCTCCAGCCATCCATATGCGCACCCGACCTATAGGCCCTCAAGATAACGTCCCCAATCCTGCGGTCGCCTCGTCCCAGCACCCCCTCCAGCCAGGTAATTTTGGGATCATGAAACTTGAGATGGACATTGCGCTTCCTGATCGCCTTTTTAAGAAAATCTATTTTTTTGTAGGTTTCCTCTATGCTAATTTGCCGCTCCCACTGCCAGGGAGTATGCGCCTTTGGAGAGTAAGGGGAGATTGTGATATTAAAGTTTCTTCGACCCCTGTGCTTCTCGGAAATGCGATTCAATTTTGCTATCAAATCTGCAATACCCTGAAGATCATCTTCGGTTTCAGTCGGCAGCCCGATCATAAAATACAATTTTATCGTCTGCCAGCCCTGCTTGAATGCCTCGGTCAGAACTTCTGTCAGAGTATCCTCATCAACTGGTTTGTTTATTACTTTCCGCAATCGTTCCGTGCCGGCCTCCGGCGCAAATGTCAGCCCGGTGCGTTTGTTCTCGGTGATCATCTTTCCCAGCTCCAGAGACAATCCGGAAATGCGCAGCGAGGGCAAAGATACAGCCACATGTTTATCTCTTAATTTTTCAACCAATCTTCTTACCAGGGTCTCGATTTCAGGATAGTCCCCGGATGACAGCGAGAGCAGTGTTACCTCATCATATCCGCTCTTCTGCAAATTTGTCATAACCTGGGAGATGATATCATCGACCGGACGTTTGCGTGCGGGTTTGTAAATAACAGTTGCCTGGCAGAAACGGCAGGCATGCCCGCAGCCGCGCATGATTTCCACCGGCAGGCGGTCGTGTACGATCTCTACAGCAGGTACCATAGGAGTAGAGGGATAATATGAGTTCTTTAACTCACGAACGACCCGTGCCTTTATTTTTTTTGGCGCCAAATCATCGACAGGCGTCAAGGACCTGAATTTTCCATCCTCTGAATATTCATCTCTGTAGAATGATGGGACATAAACACCTTGTATTTCAGCCAAAAACTTAAGTTTTTCCTCACGCGAATGGTTGAGCCTGGAATTCATTGTTTCCAGTATTTCCATAATGCCTTCTTCCGCATCACCGAGGAAGAAAAAGTCGGCGAATTGGGCCAATGGCTCGGGGTTAAAGGCGCATCCGCCGCCTATAACTATAAGGGGGTCATTTTCGTCACGGTCCTTTGCCAGCAATGGGATTCCTGCCAGATCTATCATCGAGAGAATATTGGTGTAATTCAACTCGCTGGCAGAGTTAAAGCCCAGAAGATCAAATTCGCTGACAGCCACTTTCGATTCCAGCGAAAAAAGTGGAATCTGCTTCTCACGCATCCTCTCAGCGACATCATCGGAAACCGCGAAGACCCGTTCGGCATGACCTATTTCAGAAGTATTGATTATATGATATAGGATGGAAAGCCCCAGATTGGACATACCAATATCATAGAGATCGGGGAAAGCAAGTGCAACTTTTACCCGCCCCTCCCATGATCTTCTTACAGACCCGATTTCATTTCCGATAAAGCGCCCGGGTTTGTTGATGAATGGGAGTAGTTCCCTTATTATTCGATTTTTTAAGTTATTCAATTTTCTCTAAAAAAAGAAAAACCAAGAGAGATTAAGCCCTTGGTTTTGAATTCCAGATAATTCTCGGGTTATCAGGCAAAGACTTCTTTCTCATTGCATTTGCAAATGCCGATATGATCCTGGTTGAACTTATAACCATTGCCGTCTTCGCGCTCCACCGACTTAACCATAAGAACATATTCGATCGGCTCGTTGCATACCGGGCAGGTTTTCGCCGTAGCCTGTTTCTTTTTCAGCTTATCTGCAAAAGTCTGTTTCTTAGCCATAGTATTCCTCCATAATGGGATATTTATATAATCAATTTCACCGTTATGTCAAGTCTAATAATATACGAATTAATCCGGAAAGTTCCCACAATTTTATTGGTCGCTGATAGGATACATCAGGCCCATAAACAGAAAGTCCGTATCCGTTGTGTCAGCCGACCCCAAGGTTGTGTAACGGTAAATTTCGACTCCTGCGTAATAGAAATGATCTTTGCCCTGGTAATTGCTGGAAACTGTCCATTCAGCCTCTTTGATAACATCATTGACCCTGGTGAATTTGATCCTCCTCGTAGTACCGGTTTCATTGATATTGAGATAACCTATATCACTCGGTAATCCCTGATATTGCACGGTAATCCGATCCCCGGGCTTTAGTGCCGGAATATTGGTTTTCCTTATAATCTCATTTGAATTAGGCAATTCCCCCTGTTCTTCTGAAAACCATCTAATATTCGGTTGAGTCCGGGACAGGTTGAAAATCATATTTGTACCCCAGTAAACCCATCCTCTAAAAGGCTGGGTGGATTGTCCAAGCTTAAGGAGATAATGTCTTTTACGCGCCCTGGTCGAATCGGTGACCAGGTGCTTCATAACAGAATCTCCGGCTTCATTTTTAAGAGTCAACTTGTAGAATATTTGATACCGGGAATAGGCATATGCCTCCTTGGCCCAGATAGCATCCACAAGCACAGTATCTCCCACATCAACACGATATGATAGCAATGCGGAGTCAATTTCCAGCTTATATTGAGTTGTACCAAAATCGCCGGATTGGGCATCCGCCAGGGTGGTATATGATCCTGTATCAATGAAATCGAACTCTTCAGCCTCCTGTGCGAGCTCATCAACCTCCAACAAGTCCATAATGGCGGCTGGATTGGTGTAAGGTGGATCCACTGAACGATCGCATGCGAATGTGATTAAAAATGCCGCCAGGGTCAATACCATGACTATAATTAGTTTGTTCATGCCAGCTCCTGTATATTTAACGTCTTTGACTGGATTTCGTTCGATGATCCCTTTCCAGCTCACGTAATTTATCCCGATAGAATGTGGCCTCTTCAAAATTCAGATTGTCGGCCGCCTTCTTCATGGATTGCTTGAGAAAATTGATCTTGGCCGAATACTCAAGATGCTTGAAAAATTCGGGAAGAAGAACCTGCTCTTCTTCCTTTGTACGGGAATCTGCAAACAGTGTAGTCCTCATGATTTCATCCCGGGACTTGAAGATTGTGGCCGGGGTGATGTCGTGTTTCTCGTTGTATTGCAATTGCTTGCGTCTTCGCCTGTTGGTCTCGTCGATGGCCCGTTGCATCGATCCGGTAATCTTGTCCGCATACAGGATAACCTGCCCGGAAACATTCCTGGCAGCCCTTCCCGCAGTCTGGATCAAGGATTTCTCGGAACGCAGAAAACCCTCCTTATCGGCATCCAGAATAGCCACCAGCGAGACCTCCGGTAAATCCAGGCCTTCACGGAGGAGGTTGATTCCGACCAAAACATCGAATTCCGCAAGCCGCAAATCCCTGATTATTTCCACCCTGTCGATCGCATCAATCTCCGAATGCAGATATCTCACCCTGACATTAAGACTCTTAAGGTAATCGGTCAGGTCCTCGGCCATCCGCTTGGTCAGTGTTGTAACCAGAATCCGTTCCTTTTTCGCTACTCGCTTGCGAATCTCCTCGATTAAATCATCGACCTGGGTGGCCAGGGGTTTTACTATAATTTCCGGATCGACCAGTCCTGTTGGTCGAATAATCTGCTCGGTGACAACGCCTTCCGACCGCTCCAGTTCATATTCGTCAGGGGTGGCGGAAATGAAGATGCATTTGTTTATATGTGATTCGAATTCGTCGAAAACCAGGGGGCGATTATCGAGAGCTGACGGTAATCTGAAACCATACTCGACCAGCACGGTCTTGCGCGACCTATCGCCGGCATACATACCCCGAGTCTGGGGAATTGTCTGATGGGATTCGTCGATAATCAGCAGAAAATCATCCGGAAAGAAATCGATTAATGTATAGGGCGGCTCTCCGGCCGCTCTTCCGCTCAAGTGCCGTGAATAGTTTTCGATTCCGCTGCAATAGCCGATCTCCCGCATCATCTCGATGTCAAAATTCGTTCGTGATTCCAGCCGCTGGGCCTCGAGAAGTTTGTTCTGGCTGCGAAGCTCGTGCAGTCTTTCATCCAATTCCTTTTCTATATTTATAATCGCATCCTCCAGCTGCCTAGGGCTGGTTATAAAATGCTTGGCTGGATAAATTGCCAGTCCGGGCTGTTCCCCCCGTATTTTCCCGCTGACATGATCGATTTCGACAATACGTTCGACTTCATCCCCAAAAAACTCAACCCGGTAGGGAAAGATTTCATAAGCCGGAAATATTTCCACGCTGTCTCCTCGTACACGGAATGTTCCCCGGCTGAAATCGATATCATTGCGTGAATAATGGATGTTGATCAGATCGCGCAGGAGTTCATCGCGATCTCGTGTCTCGCCTTTCTTCACAAAGGCCATTTGTTCTTTATAATTTTGGGGTGATCCGATGCCATAGATGCAGGAAACCGAAGCTACAATGATAACATCCTCCCGCTGCAGGAGGGATGCCGTGGCCCGAAGCCTGAGCCTGTCAATATCATCATTTATCGAGGTATCTTTTTCAATATACGTATCCGTTACAGGTATATATGCTTCAGGCTGATAATAATCGTAATATGAGATAAAGTATTCCACCGCATTATTGGGAAAATATGCCTTGAATTCACCATAAAGCTGAGCGGCCAGGGTCTTATTGTGGGAGATGACCAGTGCCGGACGCCCATACTTCTGAATCACATTGGCCATTGTAAAAGTCTTGCCCGATCCGGTTACACCCAGGAGGGTCTGGAAGCGCCGATTTCTCTCGAGACCGTCGGCCAATTCTTCGATTGCCCGGGGCTGATCGCCGGTGGGTTTATATGTCGATACTANNATACTCTATTATGCTTAAATTAATGCGTCCGGTCAAGATGATTTAAACGCCTGGAAAGCCTGCCGGTTTCATATATCTGGAACATTTATATGCACTGTTGTTTAAAAGGTTGAGTATGCAAAATGACCTTGACATAAGGTTTGATTTTCGTATAATTCCGGCTTAGTTTTTTGGAATCTCGAAAGGAGACTTGATGTACGCTGTTTTTGAAACTGGTGGGTTGCAGTTTGAAGTGGCCGAGGGAGATAGCCTCAATGTTCCCAGGCTTCCGATGTCCCCCGGAGAGACTGTCAAATTTGACAAGATTCTCCTAATTAAGGCCGACAGCGACCCGTTGGTTGGAAAACCATACATTGAAAACGCGGCGGTGGAAGCCGAGGTTGTTAATCAAGGTAAAGCTGAGAAAATCATAGTTTCAACTTACAAGAGACGCACGAAATACCGCCGCAAAGCCGGTCATCGTCAACCCTATACGGAAATCAAAATAAACAAAATATCCATACCGTAATCCCAGGGTTCAAGAAGGATGAATTTTAAAAGGCTTTTATTTTCACTAATTCCTCTGTTAACAGTTTTTTTTGTGTCAGACCTGTCGGCCCAGAATCTGACCATCGCATCAATTGAGGTCGAAGGGAACAGGATGGCTGACGAGAGCCTGATCCTGTCCGTTTCCGATCTGACCGTGGGGTCGGTACTGACCTCTACGGCTACTCAGGATGCCATCAGGCATATCTATGACCTGGGGCTTTTTTCGGATGTTCAGCTATTGGGCGAAATTGAGGACGATAAATATATCGATCTGATTATCAAGGTCGAGGAATACCCGGTTGTCACCGAGGTCCAATATAAGGGCAATGATGAAATAAGCGATAAAGACCTGCGGGAAATAGACTCCATCAGAATAGGGCAGATGATATCCCCCAACCAGGTGCTCGCGTCGGTCAAGCAGATCAAAGCAAAGTATCAGGACAAGGGTTATTACCGAGTCAAGATCGAATCGGAATTGAAAGAAGTTACCGATGATCCGCTCACCAATGAACATATCCTGGTTTTCAATATCGATGAAGGGCCCAAAATCAGAATCAGGGAGATAGAATTTGTCGGAAACGAGGTCTTCACGGATGATAAATTGCGGAGCAAGATGGGCAACAAGCCCAAGGGATTTTTGCGCTCGGGAAATTTCGATCCGGAAAAACATGAGGAAGACAAGGAAAAGATCGTTCAGTTCTATCGTGAGAAGGGCTATATAGATGCAGCAATTTTATCGGACACTGTTATTATCGACGAAGTTGATCCCAGATGGATGACGGTCCAGATTGAAGTCTATGAGGGGCCCCGTTATTACTTTGGCGAAACCTCATTTTATGGCCACAAA
>JABAHS010126658.1_pt2 | contig 11079 bp, 13 predicted proteins | sample 7062111 | NCBI WGS metagenome assembly JABAHS01 (sample SAMN14534600, study PRJNA622989) | marine sediment metagenome | biome: marine biome [ENVO:00000428]; feature: marine pelagic biome [ENVO:01000023]; material: deep marine sediment [ENVO:00002113]; isolation source: pool of 4 deep marine... | reverse complement strand
AAGCACTTAGATGAGCAGAAAGTTGAGAATGCCAATGCTTTGATCGATGCAGAGGCAATCCTGAAAGAAGGGACCCAGCAGCTGGAGAGGACTTCCTTGGATGAACAAGTTTCCCAGGTTTCTTATTGGGAAGCGCAGGTGTCCATCGGAGAACAGACATTGGAGAATGCCCGGCAAGTATTCCAGGATCAGGAACGGGTGCTGAAAAACTCTGCGACGCGTTTGCAAGAGCAAATGAAACGCATAAGCGAGGTAAAAGCCCAACTGGTTAAACTCGATCATCAGGTAGAACAGATGCGCTCTTCTGAGGGCGGGATTGGGGAAGAAATCCAGAAGTTAAACCAGCTGATTGAACCGGCAGAGGCTGAACTAGAAGAACTGGAAGCCATTCAAGAAACCGAAATGGACCAGGAAAGCGAAGTGCGCAAGAAAACGAACCTCGCCGAGCGCTATTACAACCAGGCGCAGATCACGCTCGCCCGCCGGCAAGAATCCATGGACACACTCCGCCAGCGAATTGAGACCGATTTTGGCCTGGTAGAATTTGAATATACCAGCGATGTGCCTGGCCCATCTCCGCTTCCGTTTGGGGATGTCGTGCAGCAGTTGCCCGTGGTAGAGTCGATCTCCGGCGACCTTGAGGATATCCTCAAACAGCAGCGCTTGCAGCTCCGGCGGCTTGGCTCGGTCAACCCGGATGCCCAGCGAGAATATAAAGAGGTGAGTGAACGGCACGAGTTTCTCACACAGCAGGTCGAAGACCTGCACAAAGCCGAGCACGACATCCGTGAGGTGATCGCCGAATTGGATGAACTGATGGAGCTGGAATTCCGGGAGACTTTTGAGATCGTGGCGAAGGAATTTAAACAGGTCTTTACCCGCCTGTTTGCCGGGGGTGCCGCGAAGCTGATCCTCACAGAGGGTGAGGACTTGGATTCGATGGGCATTGCGATTGAAGCCCGGCTGCCAGGAAAGCGCACGCAGGAGTTGTCCATGCTCTCTGGCGGCGAGCGCAGCCTGACGGCTGCTGCTCTGGTCTTTNNACACCCTTCTGCGTGATGGATGAAGTGGATGCCATGCTGGATGAGGCCAATGTCGGCCGCTTCCGGCAGGTGCTGGAAGAACTCAGCCGGGATACCCAGTTTGTGGTCATTACCCACAACCGCCACACGGTTCAGGCCGCAGATGTGATCTATGGCATTACCATGGGGCGCGATACTACCAGCCAGACCATCAGCCTCAAGCTGGAAGAAGTTGACGAACGTTACTCAGCCAATTAAGTTTTATATAGTCGAAAAAAAGAAAACGGGTATGCTTATATGCATACCCTCCTTAATTTAATGAATCAGGAGTAAGTGATATCACTTACTCCTGATCAGGAAAGTTAGAAGCAATCTAGATTTTTTTAGTCGTGGTAGCCGTCTGCAGCGTCGATCAAAACATCATCAGTCTTGGGTTGACCAGGGCCGCTGACCTCATTGTGGCATTGGCGGCATGCAAAGTCTAAAGAGATTTGCGAGAGCGACTTGCTGCCATCCTCAGTAAACTGTCCAACCTGGTAGGGATCGATCGCCATGACGTGTGTTCGAATATCTCCCTGGAATATTTCAGCATTACCCAAAGCACTCTTGGAGATCCTTGGCATATGGCAGGTCACGCAGTCAACGAGACCGGAATGGATCTCAACAGCTTGATTTTGTGCCTGTTCATAATGGCAGTTTTCGCAACTTGTGCGCGTGGTTTTGACCCCTGCCTGGCGGTATTGGATCACACCGCCATGTGGATCGTGGCAGGTCACACAGTTCAGGGTGATATGTTTGCTCTGGAAAAGCTCTTCATATTGTTCGTGATGCTTGATAAATCCTTTACTAGCATCAACCTGTGTGACATCGCCACGTATATGGCAGTCGCCACAGGCTTCTGAGTCGCGATCGATTTTCAGAGCTGCACCATAAGGATCAGCCGCATGAAGGCTGCCTGGGCCATGGCATTCTTCGCAACGGATGCCGGGTTCTGCCCAGGTACCCACCATTCCGGGCAGTCCGTCCTGGTTGCCTTCAGATTTGTAACCAGTGGTGTGGCAGGTGCCGCAGTTGTATGGTTTTTCAGTTTCACCGGCATGGTAGCCGACCCAGTTGTCTCCCATATCAAGATTTTCGTTATAGAAGTTATATTGAGTGGTTGCATTCTCATCGCCGGTGATGATATAGCCATCTTTGTCGATAAAACGGGCTTTCCAATTGTAACCGCCAATGACATAGGTAATGTCATCCCAGGTATACCCTTCGGGTGGTGAGGGAACTTCTGTAAAGGGATATTCTGGGGGCTGTCCATCCACGACTTTGCTCAATTTGTACGGATGTCCGGACAAGATAAATGTGTCATAGATGTCAGTGTGGCATCCTCCGCATGTCTCCATGCCAACGTACTGTGCACCTGCGGACACTGCTTCAGCATCAGCGCCTGCTGGGCCTGGAGGGCCCTGTGGGCCTTCTGGCCCAGCAGGCCCTTCTGGCCCTTCTGGCCCGGGAGGACCAGCTGGCCCTGGTTCACCAGCGCAGCTCGCTAGCAAAAGGGCAGCAGCAATTAGCCCGATGATAAGGTAGGAATGTTTTCTCATAAAATCTCTCCTTGTGCTCGTAGTTTTCTGGCAGCTTTTACCCTGGATCGGGCAATGAACAAACTACCATTGGTTATATATACTTATTAATTTTGATTATATATATGTATTTTACTTGATTAAGTTTGGGTATGTTTGGGATATCTGTCATGTTGTGTTTGGGACAAATGTCATGTATGATATTTTATATTGAGTATATATAACCAATATATGGTAAACTTGCGCTATGGAGAATGTAGATCTGACGTTTGTCCTGATTTATTTTGTTTACGGATTGGCTTTTTTTAGTATGGGATTAACCACGATTATGGAAGCCATCCGGTCTCCGTCTGTCCAGGCTGCTCGTATCTTAAGACCACTGGCGGTTTTTGGTTTTGTCCACGGCCTACACGAGTGGCTGGAAATGATCTCTTACCTTATTGATGGTGTTGGCGGATTGGTGCCCGAAACATGGAACCTGCTGAGAATTTCGATGCTGGCGTTCTCTTTCGCCTCGCTAATAGGCTATGGCGTCCAGGTGCTCTCACCTCCAAACCGTCTGGCGGCAAAGGATCTTTTTGTCGGGTCTGCGATGTTAGGTCTGTACGGGATTTCTTTGCTGGTGATTGGGGCTGTGCCAACGACATCCAACACAGAATGGGTTGTACCTGCTGAGTTTATGTCTAGGTATATTCTGGCGACACCAGGAGCGATTATCGCAAGTTTGGCATTGAACCATCAAGCGCGGCGTTTCATCATAGACGGTCGCGAACCCCTGTCTCGCAACTTGCGTTGGGCAAGCATCGGGTTTGGCCTTTACGGGGTTACGCAATTCTTAGGGCCACTAACTGGGGCGATTTCAGAACTTTATTTGCAGTCGAATAGCTTTTCAAATTTGCTGCTCTACCCACTCCCAGCAATTCGCGCGATTTTAGCTGTGATCGTGACCATCAGCCTCATCAGGATGACTCAAACCTTGGAACTAGAACGTCGGCAGGCTTTGCATCAAGCTCAACTGGATCGGGTCGAAGCTTTGGAGGCACTTCAGAATGAATTGCATAAGAGACATGAACTCCGCAGGCAGCTTCTTCGGAAAACAGTTACCATGCAGGAGGAGGAACGATCCAGAATTTCCAGGGAGTTACACGATGAGACTGCACAACTCCTGACTGGCTTTAATGCCAATCTGGCTGCACTGAAAAATTTAGAATCTAAAAATGGAAAATCGTCAGCTGTGCTCGACAGGCTGAAACAATTAAGCAGCCAAATGTCGGATTCTATTCACCGTTTGGTAAGTGATTTGCGTCCAGCGCAATTGGACAAGTTAGGCATCCATTCTGCACTGAAGCATTTGGTCGATTCTTCTGAATTAAACCTTGGATTGACGATTAACTACAATTTTAATCGTGAGTGCAATCAATTAGATCCTTTGGCTGGGACTGTCATTTTCAGGGTTGTGCAGGAAGCGTTGACCAACGTTGCAAAACACGCGGAAACGAAAAAGGCGGAAGTGAAACTCATCGTACATAAGGATTTTATCCAGGTATCTGTTTGCGATGAAGGAAAAGGTTTTGATTCTCAGGAACAGAATCAAAAGTTGGGATTTGGGCTGTTGGGATTGGATGAACGTGTGCGAGCTATGGGCGGCAGTTTTCAAATCAAGAGCCAGAGGGCGGTTGGTACTGAGATCATCGCAAATTTCCCGCTCGATGCCTTGTGTGGCGAGGAGGAGAATGAAAGTGTCTGACAAGATCCGTTTGATGCTGGTGGATGACCATGATGTTGTCCGTCAGGGATTGATTGCATTATTTGAAGGATACCCTGAAATTGAAGTGGTCGCTGAGGCGCGGGATGGACAGGAAGCGATTACCAGGGCGCTAGAGTCGAATCCTGATGTAATTCTGATGGATGTGACTATGCCCGTTATGGATGGGTTTGAGGCAACGAGAATTCTTGTTGAACAATGTGAGGATTGCCGTGTTCTGGCATTAACCGTTCATGAGGACCGTGAATTTATGCTGGAAATGATCGATTCAGGGGCTTGGGGATTTGTGACCAAACGGTCTCTTGCTGATGATGTTGTGGATGCTATCCAGACTGTTTCAGAAGGTGGACTTTTCCTTTCTCCCAATTTCACACGTGAGTTGGTGGAAGATTTTCGGAAACTTACTCGCGGTAAGCAAATCGGGATCGGAGCTTCATCACAACATAAAGAGGATGAAAAAGCTCTCGCTAGTCTGAGTGAAAGAGAGCGCCAGGTGACTCAACTTGTCGCCGATGGGCACACAAGCACAGAGGTGGGGGATATTTTGGGGATTACAACCAAGACGGTTTCCCGGCATCGAGCGCGCATTATGGAAAAACTAAGCCTAAGTAACACCGTAGATTTGGTCAAATTTGCCATCCGGAATGGCTTATCGTCTCTCAGGTAATCCCTAATTAAGACCCCATCAATTTAGAGAGTAATGCCTTTTACATGCANNCCTAATTAAGACCCCATCAATTTAGAGAGTTTGGTGTTAATGCCTTTTACATGCAACCTCCAGCTCTTTTTTTCGTATAGAGAGTTGAATAGATTATGATGATTTGAGTAGCGAATGGAGTTGAAAAAATGACGAATCAAACGGCACGTGTTTTACGGCGTTCAAAAAATAACCGGGTGATTGCCGGTGTGGCTGGTGGTCTGGCAGAATTTTTTGGTATCAGCGCATTTTGGTTCCGGCTGGCGTTGATCATTGCCTTGCTGCCGGGAGGTGTACCAGGAATTGCCATCTACCTATTGCTGTGGATCATTATTCCAGGTGCAAGATAACATCCACACACGCAGCCCGGATGGAAAGATCAGGTAATCTAACCTGATCTTTTTATTTGGGGGACAAGTTTAAATTCAAAACGGCTGAGGGATTCACCTCAGCCGTTTTATCAAAACATTCTTGATTAGATTTATGGTTGAGCAGCCTGGAGGATTGAGATCACATCCGGCTCGCTGGGTGTGCGGCTCAGCCAGTTCTCCGCAAACTCGATCTCTGCTCCCTCCTTGTACTGGTTGAGCAATTCAATCAGGGTCGTATTGACCAGGTTGTCATAGGCATTTTGGTCAATCCGGTTATCCTTGCCCAGGATCTGGATCAGGTGGTNNAACTTCAGCGCTGAAAGCGGCTTCCTCAAATGGTGCCACCATCTGGCCGCGGCTGAACCATCCCAAATCCCCTCCGGTGGCGCTGGTGGAATCTGGATTATATTCTGCCGCCAGGTCTCCGAACTCGGCTGTGCCTTCGTTGATCTGGTCAAGCAGGTCTTGTGCGGTTGCCTGCGCTTCTTCTTGGGCAGCTTCCTGGTCCTCAGCTGTTTCATCTGGCTGAACCAGAATGTGCCGCGCCCAAACCAAGTCCTGCTCCGGGGGGGTGATGCCTGCGGCCAGTTCTTCGTTGAGCTTATCGCGTACCAGCTGCAGTCGGATCAGACTGCGGAAGAATTCCTCGTCAATGTCAAATTCCTCCACCTGTGTGAAGAAATCGGATTTGCTGGTTTCAAACTCTTCCCTGGTCACGGATGTTGGGGCCGGTGCAGCGGTATCTGGAGCAACTTCTGGCTGCTCCTCTTCGCCTTCGGCGGGAGTGGGTTGGGGGGTCGGCGTGATTAGAGCCAGCTGGGTGGCAGACAGGGTTGGGGTGGGAACAGCCGTTGGGGAAGTTTGTTCCAAAACACCATCTTCGGAAAAGTTAAAGTAGCTGTTGAAAGAGGCATCCACTTCCTCATCCGAGACGGTAATCCCTCTTCTTTCTGCTTCCTCCAGCAGGAAAATCTCATCAATCATCTGATTCATGACCCGCTGCCCGATGGTCTCATTTTGCAGGTCAGCTTCTATGGATTGCAAGAATCCATAGATCTGCTGCTGGGCGTTGGGGTCTTGGGTAAATTGGAGGTAGTTGGTATATAGGTTGTAAGATTGAACAAGGTTGAAGCGCTCGAAGTGCACCCGGCGCTGGAATTCAGACGTTTTGATCTCCTGGCTGTTAACAGTGACGATTGTAGTGGATGGAATGACCCACAAATTTATGATGATCCCGCTCAGGGCGACGATCAGGACTATTGCCACCACTGCAATCGTGGAGATTTGGACAATCCTGTTATAACGCTGTTCTCTTTCTACCCGGCCAACTCTTCCTAGGGATTGTTTCTTCTTCTTTTTTTTGTTGAACATTATTTTTCCTCAGGAATACAAGGCATAAGGCTCTTGAAACCTTATGCCTTGTATTCCGAAAATTGTTGTGTTAGTTCAGAGATTCTCCGGCAAATTGCAGGAGAGCCATGTGGCGGGCTCGTTTCACTGCTACCGCGATCCTGCGCTGATGTTTGGCACAGTTGCCGGTTTGCCGGCGTGGTCGGATTTTTCCTTCCCGATTGGTGAAATTGGAAAGGAGTTGGGTATTTCGATAATAGATTTTAAGCTCGGGATCGGAGCAGAACTGGCAGGATCGTGGGCGGGAATAGTATCTCCGGCCACCTCTGCTTCTTCTGCTGCCCCGGCTTCCAGATCGACTAGACATTCAAGGCTCCTTATTAAATCTTTTTATGATTGTTTTTTCTATTTTTAAATCAGAAGGGGAATTCGTCCTCTTCGTCTTGGTCGAGATCGTTCTCAAAGTCTTCGATTTCATCCTCGTTCTGGTCGGCTTCTTTTCGTTTGCGTTTGCCCAGCATCACCATTTCTTTGGCAACAATTTCAACCGTACTGCGGCGGACGCCGTCCTCTTCCCATCGCCGGGTTTGCAGTCTACCTTCAATGTAGACTTGCTGGCCCTTCGCCAGGTATTGGTTGCAGATTTCCGCCAGGCTGCCCCAGGCAACCACATTGAACCATTCCGTCTCTGTTCGTCGTTCGTTATCTGATGTTTTCCAAGAACGGCTGGATGCGACGTTAAAGTTCGTTACTGGACGACCAGAGGGGGTGAACCTCATCTCAGGGTCTCGTCCTAAATGACCGATCACCATTACTTTGTTTAGACCTCTACTCATGACAAACTCCACATTCCTAATATATTTGTTCCTTGCGGATGGACACTAAATCAGTTTAATTACTCTTCCTCGGCTTGAACGATCATAAACCTCATGACAGGTTCAAGCAGGGTAAGATTGCGTTCAATCTCTGAACACAGCGTTGGTGGCATTTCGGTTTGTAAGAAAACGTATTGGCCTTCTCTTTGCTTGCGAATTTCGTAGGCTAATCGCTTTTTACCCCACAAATCAGCTTTCGTTACCTTGCCGTCACCATTTTCGATCAATGCTTTGATCCGGTCATTCAACTCCGAAAAGGCAGTCTCATCCAGATCGGGATGAACGATATAAGCAACTTCATATTGGCGCATGAAAGGTTCCTCCTTTCCTCGGGATTGCCCCTGGGCCGGTCGCCAACCTGCCAGGAGCGGAAAGTGAGCAGATACAGGGAAAATCCCCGTCATTATCGGCGTCACGAAGAAGTAGTTTAGCACAANNTAGTTTTTCAGGGCTGGATGGGTATCATAGACAGGCAAATGCCCTATGGATCGTGTGTTTTGGGTTTCTATTCGTTGAAGGTAGCCCGTAAAAACAACCAAACTACCAATCCAGCTCAGTCAAATGTCATCAAATACGCAACCAGGGCGTTCAGGTCTTCTTCTGTAAGGCTGTTTTTATACGTGTCCGGCATTTGGTTCTGGAAGCCTTCATTAATGTAAGCTCCTGGTTCCACGATTGACTGCTCGATGTATCCGCGCGCATCCAGCCCTTCAACTTTATCGCCTGCCCGGTTGGCCAATCCAGCCAGCGAAGGACCCACGATCACCGCACCAGGTGTGGTGGAATGGCAGGCTGAGCAGTTCGCCTGGAAGACGAGCTTTCCTCTCTGTAGGTCAGCTTCATTTGATCCATTGCTGCCTTGGCTGCCGCAGGCACTCAAGGTGAGGATGGCGATCACAGCCAGGCTTATCAGCCAGATAGGTTTTGGGTTCATTCTCCCTCCTCTAATTCTACATAAATACGCTTGTTGATTTTGCCCTTGCTCTTATAATCTGCAACCCTGATCCTGCCGACTTCTGATGTGTTGGCGACATGCGTCCCGCCGTCCGCCTGCAGGTCGAGGTCCTCGATCTCTACCACGCGTACCTCCTTGATGCTCTCGGGCAGCAGGTTGATCTTGGTGCGGATCAGGTCTGGGATCTGGAAGGCTTCTTCTCTTGGCAGGATGCGCACCGAAAGCGGCCGGGCATTGGCTACTTCCTGGTTGATGGCTTCTTCGATTTCAGCGACCAACNNGGTCACCTGAGCGCCATAATCACGGAAGATGACCCCGCACAGGATGTGCATTGCGGTATGGGTGCGCATCAGCTGGTAGCGGTGTGCCCAATCAATTTCACCAATAACCTGGTCGCCGGCTTGTGGTAAGGAGGCTTCCGAATCCAAAATGTGCAGGTACTCCCCGTCCACCCGCCTGACCTTGGAAACCGATGCGGATTGCCCATCGTAGGTCAGGGTGCCGGTATCGTTGGGCTGACCACCGCCGCCGGGATAAAATGCCGTCCTGTCAAGGACAACCCCGTGCAGATCTTTGTTTACTGCGGTCACCTGGGCTTCAAATGTTTTTAGATAGCTGTCGGTCTGATATAAAAGTTCGGTCATCGAAATCTCCTTCCTACTTGCTCCGATTGTATCAAAAAACGCAAGGTGCGCGAAGAATGTTTTACCGAGAATATTCTTTTTGATCGGGTTGTCTAGATTATGCTGATTGTGGTTGGCCTAGATATCGTCACTCTAACGGTTGGATGTTCTCCGGTGTTTCGTTTGCCGGGCTGTTCACTGAAGTAGAGACTGGATAGGCGATCATTTCCTCCGCCGGGTAGGCGGTGAGCAGGTGTTGGAGTGTGTCTGGTGATTTTTCCTCCGCTGATAGCCAGAGTGGATAATCGTCGCGGTGCACGATGACCGGCATCCGGGCATGCACCTTCCCCACCAACGGGTTCGGGTCGGTGGTAATGATCGTCGCGGATTTTAGCTGGGAGCCTTCCGGGCTGTTCCATTCTTCCCATAAGCCGGCGAAGGCAAAGGGGGTGCCGTCCTCCATGCGGAAGTAATAAGGCTGTTTGGTTTTCTGCCCGCTTACTTTTGCCCATTCATAGAACCCATCAGCCAGGACCAGGCATCTGCGCCGCTTGTAAGCATTTTTGAACGAATTTTTTTCTGCCAGGGTTTCCGAACGGGCGTTGATCATCCTGCTGCCGATGCTGGGGTCTTTGGCCCAAAAAGGGATCAAGCCCCAGACAAAATGGTCCACCGCATTGCGCCCGTCATTGGGCACCACCGCAATCGGCTGGGTAGGGGCAATGTTGTAGCGGGGGGCGATCTGGTGGGGAATCTGCTCCAGCCAGGGGAAATGGGTCTGGATGCTGTCTGCATCTACGGTTAATGTAAATCGTCCGCACATAATATATCTCCTATTAATTACCTTCTGGTGGTGATGAATCTGGTCCAGCTGAGGAGTGAGGTTCTTCTATCTTACCGTATCCGCCGCCGCCCGGGGTGCGGATCGATAAAATATCATCTGGTTCCAGGTAAAAGGTCGCCTTGGATGGAAGTTTCCGGGCTTTTCCATTCCTGATCAGCAGGTTCTCACCTTTTGCTCCGGATTTTCCCCCGTCCAAACCGTAGGGGGAGGTTTCTCTCCTCTCTGTCAGCAGGCTGGCCTGGGCTGATCCGAGCATCAGCAGGTCGCGGATCAGTCCGTCTCCGCCGGGCTGCATACCCCCCCCGCCGCTGTCTTCCCGGATGGCATACCGAAGCACGCGAAAGGGATAGGCGTATTCCAGGGCTTCTACCGGGGTGTTGAGGGTATTCGTCATATGGCTGTGGATGGCAGAGACTCCCGGTTGGTCCGGCAGGGCGCCCATTCCGCCGCCGATCGTTTCGTAATAGGTGAAAGGCCGTCCCCTGAGCGCATCCCAGCCGCCGATCAGGGTGTTGTTCATCGTTCCCTGGCTGGCGGCGGGAACTGAGTCCGGCGCGGCCTTGGCTAACGCACCAAGCAGCACGTCCACAATCCTCTGGGAAGTTTCCACGTTGCCGCCGGCGACCGGTGCCGGGTGAACGGCATTCACCACGCTCCCTTTAGGCGCAATTACCCTTATCGGCGCCAGGCAGCCGCTGTTGTTGGGTACATCCAGGTTGAGCAGGCAGCGGAAGACGTAATAGACTGCTGACAAAGTGATGGCATATACCGCGTTGACCGACCCCTGCTGCTGGGGGGCAGAGCCGGTGAAATCCACCTCTGCTTGGTCGCCGCGGATGGAGAGCTTGACACGGATCGGTACGCGCTGGTCGCTGATACCGTCATTGTCGAGCTCGTCCTGGAACGCATATTCGCCGTCCGGCAGGTTGCCGATCAGGGTGCGCGTCATTCGTTCGGTATAGGCCAGTAGATGGCCGCTGTAGGTGTCCAATTCTGGCCT
>JABAHS010128896.1_pt2 | contig 11081 bp, 9 predicted proteins | sample 7062111 | NCBI WGS metagenome assembly JABAHS01 (sample SAMN14534600, study PRJNA622989) | marine sediment metagenome | biome: marine biome [ENVO:00000428]; feature: marine pelagic biome [ENVO:01000023]; material: deep marine sediment [ENVO:00002113]; isolation source: pool of 4 deep marine... | reverse complement strand
GTCTGCCATTTCGTTGCCCCTAACCCATAGCTTGCCAAGCGCAAGGATTGTGGTACTGCGCGGATGGCTTCTTGGGCGTTGATGATGATCAATGGAAGGATTAATAAACCCAATGTAAGCCCGGCTGATAAAACGGTACGTCCGTTTGCCGTTGTGGGGTCTTCCAAGACTCCGAAAGCTGCCCCGCTGGTGATTTTTTCCAGCGATCTGACAAAAACTGCCAGTCCCAGCATTCCATAAATGATGGAGGGAACTCCGGCAAGGTTATTGATGTTAGTCTGGATGATGCGGTTGATAAAATTTTCTCCTGCATACTCTTCCAGATAAATTGCTGCCCCCACACCGATCGGGAAAGCGAATACAATCGCAATTCCGATCGTCCATAACGAACCCAGTATCGCGGTACGCACACCGGCCTTGATGGCTGTTTCAGACTGGGGAGAAACGATAAAATTCGGATTTAGCCAACTCCTCATTACCAGACGGCCATCAGGATATTCTTGGGCAGCTTCGGTTTTTATTTCCTCTGAATTGAAAACAGAATTCCAGAACCCCCAGCTCTCCACAACTCTGGCTTCAAGCACCCACTCATAAATCAAATCAAGGAGATCAACCTCTGTGGGGTTTTCAAAAGCTTCTTCTGCCTCAAATNNGTGTGTTCTGTTCCTCCAAAGGTTTTCCCTCCACTTCCAATTCTTCAGGCTGGATGGTGTACTGGATGACGACATACCCAAATGCCCCATCAGCGACATTGACCAAGAGAGCCAGCAGGGCAAAAATCCCAACAAGCGTTGAAATCCTAAAAATAGTTCGCCAAATTGACCCTGTTCTGTGCCTTTTCTGAAGTCGCTGTTTTGCTTTTTGATCTTCTAGGATGTTCATTCGTATTCCTCCCTGAACCGGTTTACGATATATTGGCTGAAGACGTTAAGGACCAGGGTCATGAAGAACAGCAGCAGACCGATAGCAAATAGACTGTTATAGTCTATCGAGTTATAGCTTAAGTCTCCACCACTGATTCGGACGATATGACCGGTCATGGTTTCTGCGCCTTCAAACGGGTTGAAAGGTGAATTTTGAACCGGCTCCTGCCGCGATGGCGACAATCATCGTTTCCCCAACCGCTCTGGAAGCTGCAACGATGAAGGCTGCCGCTATTCCAGATATTGCAGCAGGAACAACAATTTTGATCGCCGTTTCTAACTTGGTAGCGCCTAACCCATAGGCTGCTTCTCGTAGGGATCGGGGAACTGCATGGAGTGCATCCTCACTCATCGAACTCACCAGTGGGATGATCAGGATGCCAATCACAATACCCGCCGAAGCAGTGTTGTATATCTCCACGATCTCTTTTCCGAAGATTAATCTTAATAGCGGGGTCATTAAGGTGAGAGCGAAATATCCATATACTACTGTCGGAACACCGGCAAGGATTTCCAAGATTGGCTTTAACGTGTTGCGAACTTTTTCGGTTGCATACTCGCTGAGATAGATCGCTATGCTCAACCCGATTGGCAGGGCGACGACCAAAGCCGTTAAGGAAGTCATCAGAGTAGCATTGACCAATGACAATACGCCAAACTTCCCGATCTGGGGATTCCATTCGGTTTTTGTAAAAAACTCAATAACCGAAACTTTAATGGCAGTGTAAATGGTTCTTCCTTCCTCATGTGAGGCTGGGTTGGTATTGTTGTATCCCCGGATTACACCGAGTCTTGATCCATCAACAGAGGTTACCAACATTTGTTCTTCATCAATTCGGATGACTTGATCCACCACTAATTCGCTTCCGCTGGTGGTGATAAGAATGTCGGTGTCCTCGGGATCGATACCGGTCGCGATTTCTTTATTAGGCTCTTCCCATTGAATCTTTGTGAAGAAAAGCATTGCCTCTTTACCAAGTTCGTACACAATTCCGACTGTAACCAATATTGAAACAACACCACACAGAAATAAAAATCCCTGGATGATGGTTTCGCGGAAGCGAGGTTGTTTTCTTAAGTTTTTTATAGAATTTTTCTTTGATGTATTTGTCATATTTTCTCCTCATTGCAGATCAAAAATCCTTTAGCCATGAAAACTCTTCCCCCCATGCTTTGGGCGCAATAATTTGGGGGGGAAGAGTCCTGTATGGATGATCCAATGATCAATTATTAGTTTTTTTCATCAATCCCTATTGAGTCATTGCACCTATCCATGAATTCAGCGCACCTGCCAGGTCGCTGTCGCTGGCCGGGAAGTAACCGACCTGTTCGATTTCCTCGTTGACGTAGGTGAGGAAATAGAGGATGTAGCTGGCGATTTGTGGTTTTTCCTGCATGATAGAGGCATCGGAGTAGATGAAGAGCGGACGGGAGAGCGGATAGCTAAATGTATCCACATTTTCTTTGATTGGCTCGACACCGTCGATGGTCAGGATGGTCAGGGCATCCGCGTTTTCGGCATAGTAAGCGTAGCCGAAGAAGCCGATGGCATTCGGGCTGCCGAGGACGCCCTGGACGAGGATATTATCGTCCTCAGAGAACTCGGTGCCAGTCGATTCGAGGATGGGGGCTTTATCGTCATCGAAGACCGCTTCGACGAAGAAATCGAAGGTGCCGGAGTCGGTCCCTGGCACATAGCGCAGGATGGGCTCGGCAGGCCAATCAGGATTGACGTCAGACCAGTTCTCAGCAGTGGAGAAGACCTGGGCCAGTTCTTCCATGGAGAGCTCAGTCAGGAAGTCATTCTCGGCAGAAACAACCACGGCGAGAGCGTCGGTGCCGACGCGGAACTCGATGGCTTCACGGCCGATGTCGTTGCAGGCTTCGCGCTCGGAGTCTTTGATCGGGCGGGAAGCGTTGGAGACATCAGTCTCGCCTGCTTCGCAAAAGCGCTCAAAACCAGCACCTGACCCGATGCTGTCGATGGTGATCGTCCCTGGGAAGCCTTCATCTCCCAGGCGTTCCGCCATGCGGGATGCTAACGGGAAGACCGTGGAGCTTCCAGCAGACACCACGTCCCCAGTCTGTGCTAATGGGTCAAGGTAATCAGCAAAAGACATTTCCATAACTTCGTCTTGAGTGTCTTCACTCGACGGTGAATTCGAATCTGAGCTATCGTTATTGGCACCGCCATTGTTCGAATTGTTGTTTATCGTTTCTGTTCCGTTTCCGCCACAGGCTGTAAGCAGGATGGCAGTCAGGATGATGAGTGCTAAGACAACTCGGAATTTCTTCTTCATAAGGTAAATCCTCCAAAAAATTTTATAGATTACCTCTGAAGTTTATCAATCCCAAATTAACAACAATGCAAAACTAGGTTAAGGTTAGGTAATGATGATATTAAGATTTTGTTAATAATTTAATTGAATTTTGGAAGAGAAATGATGAAGGTTGACCCCTCACCAAGGTGGCTTTCCGCCCAGATTTTACCCCCGTGCGCACCTACAAGGTGTTTGGCGATCGAAAGGCCCAATCCGGTACCTGTGCCTTTTTTTGTCCGTCTTGATTTATAAAAGCGTTCAAAAATTCTTGGAAGATCTTCGCGCGCGATCCCAGATCCGGTATCTTTTATCGAGAACTGGATATTGTCATCCTGCAGCTTTAAAATGCAATCGATCTCCCCATTTTCTGGTGTGAATTTTATAGCATTGTGAATGATGTTTACCAACACCTGAGTGAGGCGCGGCGAGTCAGCGAGGATATCAACTTGCCCGGCCTGATTTTCCGCCTTGAGAGTGATATTCCCATTTTCAGCAAGAATTTTCATGCGGTCTACCGCATTAGAGAAGATGTGCCAGGCATCAGTTCTGGTTAATTCCAAAGGAACCTGTCCTGATTCAATTCTTGAAAGCTCGAGCAGTTCGCTGACCAGTTGGGCAAGGGAATCGATCTCCGTTTCCATTTTGCTTAAGAAACGTTTTGCTGCCTGGGGGTCGTCTAAAGCGGAAATTTGCAGGGTTTCGGCCAGCGCTTTGAGAGATGCAAGGGGTGTGCGAAGCTCATGTGAAATATTGCTGATGAAGTCCCGGCGAACTGTTTCCAACTGCCTGAGCTGGGTCAGGTCCTGAACGATGAGAAGGGAATTTTTTTGAGGACTGTTTTCTAAAGGTGTAATTGTTGCCAAAATCATTTTTCCCAAATCGGATAGCTCGATTAGAGAGCTTTGTTCTTGTTGTGATGTCTGAAAAATTTNNGAGGACTGTTTTCTAAAGGTGTAATTGTTGCCAAAATCATTTTTCCCAAATCAGATAGCTCGATTAGAGAGCTTTGTTCTTGTTGTGATGTCTGAAAAATTTGCCAAAGTTCTACAATTTGGTGGTAGGAAATTACGCGGTTAATTCGTTCCCCAATGATTTCGCCTGTTTTGAGGTTGAAAAGATCTCTAGCTGAATTGTTTGCCAGTCGAATAAATCCTTCTTGATCTAAAATGATGACTCCATCATTGAGTTGTGTTAAGACGGCATTAAATTGCGCCTGTTCTTCCTGGACAGATGTAAATTGAATTTTTAAATGGTTTGCGAGGTTGTTGATTGCGTGGGTGGCTTTTCTGAATTCGTCGTTTGGTCCCGATTGGACTTCAATATCCAAAGTTCCTTGAGATAATAAATCAGCGGCATTCGCGATCTCATCAAGGGATCTATTTCCCCTAAGACCTAGATATAATAGGGGCACGCTGATTGAGATTAATAAAATTCCTCCAATCCCCCAAATATACCGGCCAATCATATTTCTTGCTTCGAACAACCGGTTGGTTTTGAGGATCAAATAAACAAATTCAGCGTTTGAATCATCAATATTTATTTGTGATGCAGCATGAAAGATGTGTAATTGTTCATCGAGATTTTCATCTACGGATACACCAATACCTGTACTGATTGCTTCCTGGATTTCTGAGCGGAATGTTTGAATGCTCCCAGAAGTATTTGAAGAGCTGGCAGTGATTTCGCCTGACGAAGATAAAATCAATATCTCTACCTCTTCCCAGTTCCCAAATTGATTGATTATGGAAATCAGGGAGTCTTGGTCCGTGTTATTAAAATTGATTTGTTCGATTAGTTTAGATATCAGTGGGAGTGATGAGCGAATTTCTGACTCAAGTGTTTGCCGGATCGTTTGGGAGACCTGATCAGCAACAGTTTTATTCAGGATAATTAAGCCAATGATAAATATCACCAGCGTGGGTATAAAGAGCCGCCATTGAAATTTTTGAAATTTCATTGCTACCCGTCAAATCGGTATCCAACACCATGAACTGTAACAATTCGAGTTGGGTTGGTCGGATCTGCCTCGATCTTTTCCCTCAACCATCTGATGTGAACATCTACAGTTCTAGTTCCTCCACCAAAATCCCAGCCCCAGACATGTTCAAGAATCAAGTTGCGCGTCATGACTTTGCCGGCATGATTACATAGGTAGAGCAGGAGCTCAAATTCCTTGGGTTTCAAACGTAATGCTTTATCATCGAGATAAACTTCATGCTTTCTTTCATCGATGACCAAATCCCCAAAAGTGTGGACCTCGGATGAAGAAAGAGGGGCAGCCTGTGTGTCAAGCTTCACCCTTCGCAGAAGTGATTTCACCCTGGCAATTAATTCCCGCATTGAGAAAGGTTTGGGCATATAATCATCAGCACCCAGTTCTAAGCCTACTACCCGGTCGATCTCTTCTCCCTGTGCTGTGAGCAAAAGGATCGGAACCCCTGATTCTTTCCGCAAAATTTTTGTAATTTCAAGTCCATCTAGTCCTGGAAGCATGATATCCAAAACAATCAAGTCAGGCTTAAAATTCCTGGCAAGGGCTAAGGCTTCATTGCCATCCATAGTGGTTTTGACGTCATATCCTTGTTGTTCAAAGTTGTAAACAAGGGTTTCGTTTAAAGTAGATTCATCTTCAACGACCAGTATTTTTTCTGCCATTCTTTTACCTAGATATTTATTATTTCAAAATTCCATTAGATTCTTGATCTTGAGGATGAAAACGTGAAAGGAATTAGTTACTGATAATAATAGGAAGCTTCAGAATACGCAAGTTTGTGCTGCACCCTATTCTTTTTTCTCTATGTTATTTATGGGTTTTTGTGCATTACATTCCTTGTTCAACGGTTTTACCAATCATTGAGTCTAATTACTTTGGGACAGATGTCATCCCATATGGATGACATCTGTAACTTCTAAATTGGCACCTATAATTCTACACTTTATTTGTAAGATAGTGTATAATTTCACAAACGAGAAGCTAAGAAAAAAGAAAACTTAGCTGTCAAAACAAATAACCATGAGGGCCGCCAAAATTTCTGGCGGCCTTTTTTAAGTTCTAACTTACAAAATGGATGGAGGTGTAAATTGACGGTTACAACACAGGTTCGCACCAAAAGAGGGCCTAGGCTTGATCAACTCAAAGGGCGTTCTTTGATTGATTGGGTTGAATCTCGGACACCAGGCGATTCCAGATTGGAAATGTGTATTCAATGCGGTACGTGTGGTGGTTCCTGTCCATCCGGACAGGACATGGAGCATACTCCACGTCAGCTCTTTGCTATGTTACGCGCTGAGCTTGAGGATGCAGTATTGGAGAGCAATACGCCTTGGTTTTGTGTCTCCTGTTATCTCTGTACATCTCGGTGTCCGCAATATGTAAAGATAACCGATATTATGTACACATTAAAAACCTTGGCGGTAGCCAAAGGAAGGTCGCATGCCAATACTGCAAGGGACTTTTCCGAAACCTTTATTGGTTATGTGGAAAGGTATGGGAGAAGTTTTGAATTCGGTTTGGCTACCAGGCACAGCTTATACCATATGCCGACAAGTATTCCAGGAACTCTGGAATTGGGTATGGGCATGCTTACAAAAGGTCGTATGGATATGACACCCCATAAAATTAAAGACATTCAGCAGCTTCAAAAGATATTGACGCGAGCAAAAGAATTGGAGGCAGAGTTATGAAGTATCTCTTTTATCCTGGATGTTCGATGCAAAGAAGCGCGATCCCTTATATGGATTCCCTGCTTGCCATCGAAGATCATTTGGGGTTGGAGCTGGTTGAAATTGAGGATTGGAATTGCTGCGGTGCAACAGAATACAGTTCCATCAATCGAACAGCTTCACATGCCTTAGTGGGAAGAAATCTTGCCCTCGCTGAGAAGATGTCCAATGGGGCAAATTCTTTGGTTGCAGCATGCAGTGCCTGCTATCTAAACTTGAGTAAAACAGATCATTATATGCAGGAAGATGACATCTTCAACCACCGGATCAATGATGCATTGTCATCGGGTGATTTGCAGTACGATCCGGGGTCATTAGATATTAGGCACGCGCTCGATGTTTTCTACAATGATATTGGTATCGAGAAGATAAAAGAGCAGGTGGTCAAACCTCTTAAGGGATTGCGTCTAGCAGCCTATTATGGCTGTATGGTCGTCCGTCCAGATGTTCAAGACAAATTCCATGACCCTGAATATCCAACTGTCTTGGAAGAACTTCTCGAAGCATTGGGAGCTGAAGTGGTTGACTTTCCAATGAAAACGCATTGTTGTTCCGGGCACATGACGCAAATTAGTGCAGAAACGGCTTACGAGCTTATCAGGCGCTTGATTTATGGGGCCACAAGGTACGACGCGGATATGTTGGTCACATTATGTCCAATGTGCCAGTTGAATATCGATGCCTATCAAAACGAAACAAACCGCTTTTTTAAGACCAATTACCAGGTGCCTATCTTGTATTTCACCCAGCTGATTGGGCTCGCATTTGGTATCGATCCAGTGAAGTTGGGAATTGGCCGGGAATTTGTAGATTCCAGGCCTGCATTGGCAAAGATCGGGGTGGAAATCGAAGAAGAATTGCCAATCAAAAAACCGAAAAAGAAAGATGGGCTTCCTATGCCGGAAATGCCGGCTAAGAATGGAAGAGGTGACTGATGGCTGAAGACGCAAAAGAGCGCATTGGTGTTTATGTTTGTCACTGTGGCAGTAACATTGCGGGGGTCGTTGATGTAGAAGAGGTAGCAAATTGGGCCAGGGAAGAACTGAGTGATTTTGGCGTTGTTGTTTCAAAGGATTATAAGTTCATGTGCTCAAGCCTCGGTCAGGACATGATCCAATCAGACATTGAATCCGAAGGTCTGACGCGGGTTGTGGTGGCCGCATGTTCTCCTCATCTTCATGAAAAAACTTTCCGGGTAGCTGCTTCAAGGGCTGGCCTTAATCCATATCTGACTGAACTGGCTTCCATACGCGAACAGGTTTCTTGGGTCCATACCAACAAGCATATCGCGACCCAAAAATCTAAGGCTATTGTTGCAGGGGCTGTATCACGGGTAGTCGAGCACGAACCTTTGGAATCCATCATCGTACCGATAGCGGAGCCTACACTTGTTGTTGGAGGAGGCATTGCTGGTATTCAGGCTTCTTTGGAGATCGCCAATGCAGGCCATCCGGTAACTTTGGTAGAACGTGCTCCTTCGATAGGTGGGCACATGGCTCAATTTGATAAAACTTTTCCAACCCTGGATTGTTCGGCGTGCATTTTGACACCACGAATGAGCGAGGCTGGAACTCATCCCAACATTACCCTGATGACTTGGTCTGAAGTGGAGAAAGTCGATGGCTATGTTGGTAATTTCACTGTGACCATCCGCCAAAAGGCACGTTATGTGGATACAAGTGTTTGCACGGGATGCGGGATTTGCGAACAAAAATGTCCTAAAAAAGTTATCGATGATGACTTTGAGGTGGGATTGGGCTATCGAAAGGCCATCTATACACCTTTTGAACAAGCGGTTCCAAAATACCCAGTGATTGACCATGAAAACTGCACATATTTCATCAAAGGCACATGTAAGGCCTGCGAAATATTTTGCCCGACGGAAGCGATTGATTTTGAGCAGGAAGATGAATTGATTGAAGTCAAAGTTGGAAATATCATTTTGGCAACTGGGTATGATCTGTTTGATGCCCGCAGAATCCCTCAATATGGGTACGGCCGTTTGGCTAATGTGTTCACCAGCATGGAATTTGAGAGGATGTGTAATGCAGCTGGACCTACCAATGGGGAAATAGTGCTTCGTGATGGGAAGACGGTGCCAAAATCTGTTGGGATTATCCATTGCGTTGGCAGTCGAGATAGGAACTATAACAATTATTGTTCTGCAATTTGCTGCATGCAAAGTCTAAAATTTGCCCACCTGGTTACTGAGCGTACCGGTGCAACAGTCTACAATTTTTACATAGACATGAGAACCCCCTTCAAAGACTACGATGAATTTTATCAACGCGTGTTGGATGAAGGAACGTTGTTTGTTCGAGGGAAAGTGGCTGAGGTGACGGATGCTGCCAGAATGCATGGCGAGGAAGAAAAACTAATTGTTCAGGTCGAAGACACTTTAGCCGGTAAACAACGAAGAATTCCTGTGGATATGGTCGTGCTCTCTTCTGCTTTGGAGCCACGGCATGATGCCTATGAAACTGCTCAAAGATTTGGAATTTCTTGCAGCGCAAACGGTTGGTTTACAGAGAAACACCCCAAGTTGGATCCCGTCGCAACTATGACGGAAGGGCTCTTCATCGCTGGCGCTGCCACTGGTCCAAAAGACATTCCAGCTTCAGTATCTCAGGGTTCTGCTGCAGCCGCCCGGGTGCTGTCTTACATCGAACAAGGCCAGTTGGCACTCGAACCAGTCAGGGCTTCAGTGATACAGGAGAAGTGTTCGGGCTGCCGAATTTGTAATGACCTTTGCCCATTCAATGCGATTTTGTTCCACGAGGAAGATATGGTCTCTGAAATTAATCAAGCGCTTTGTCAGGGCTGCGGGACATGCGTGGCAGCTTGCCCTGCTGGGGCAATCACTGGTACAGGTTTCAGCGATGAACAGGTCTTTGCACAGATTGATGGCCTTCTTCTTTTGAAAGAGACTGTTCCTGTACTGGAGTTAGCATGAGCGAGGAGAATAATGATGACACAAGATTTTGAACCCCTGATTATCGGCTTCACTTGCAACTGGTGTAGTTACCGGGCAGCAGATATGGCGGGTACTGCCAGAATCAAATACCCTCACAATATCCGGTTGATTCGCCTGATGTGTTCTGGACGATTAGACCCCTCATTTGTTTTGAAAGCATTATCAGGTGGAGCGGATGGGGTCTTAATTACCGGATGCCATCCTGGAGAATGTCATTACCTGGAGCAAAACGATAAAGCAATGCGTAGGGTAAAACTCTTGAAACGAACTATAGAGCCATTTGGGATACACCCAGATCGGGTAAAGCTGGTTTGGGCCAGCGCCGCAGAAGGAGTGAAATTGGCCAAAGAAATTGCGGTTTTTGTTGAGGAAATTAAAGAGCTTGGACCTTTGAATTGGCCGGAGCGGTTAAATCCGGAAGAACTCACTGAAATCCCGGTATTGGAGGAGGTAGCCTGATGAGCGAAAATGGAAAACCAAAATTTGCGATGTATTGGGCTGCCTCCTGCGGTGGTTGCGAAATCGCGGTGCTTAACATACACGAAAAGATCCTGGATGTCGATGCCAATTTTGAGGTTGCTTTTTGGCCTGTGGCGATGGATGCCAAGTACAAAGATGTTGAGGTAATGGGCGATGGGGAAATCCTGCTGACGTTGTTTAATGGCGGGATTCGCACAGATGAAAACGAGCATTTGGCAAAGTTGCTTCGCCAGAAGTCTCAGATATTGGTTGCCTTTGGGGCATGTGCGGTGGAAGGGGGAAACCCGGGTTTGGCGAACTTCACAACTGCCGAAGAAATTATGGATACCGTATATTCAACGGTCAGTACAGAAAATCCTGACAATATTCGACCTCAGTTTACCCATGAGGTTCGAGAAGGAACTATCCGAATTCCTGCATTTGAGCCGGTCTTGAGAACGCTGGATCAGGTTGTGGATGTGGATTATTACATGCCAGGATGCCCTCCCGAATCACATCAGATTGCGGCAGTAATTGATCTCGTCATCCAGGTTTTGGCAGGCAAAGCGGAACTGCCACCCAGGGGAACGACGATTGGGGTTGGTGATTCCACAGTCTGCGATGAATGTGGTAGGACCCGAAACCTGAAAAAGATCACCTCCTTCAGGCGTATCCAGGATG
>JABAHS010115577.1_pt1 | contig 11084 bp, 12 predicted proteins | sample 7062111 | NCBI WGS metagenome assembly JABAHS01 (sample SAMN14534600, study PRJNA622989) | marine sediment metagenome | biome: marine biome [ENVO:00000428]; feature: marine pelagic biome [ENVO:01000023]; material: deep marine sediment [ENVO:00002113]; isolation source: pool of 4 deep marine... | reverse complement strand
GAGTCCACAATAGCCTGGTCCAGGATACTTATCCTCCACTATTTCCTTTTCAATTCTTTCACGGATTTCTGGGTTCCTCAGTCTCTCAATCACCTGTTCAATCCCGCCTGCTTGAGCCCACTGCGGAAGTATATGAATCAGCTCGGGATTGAAGTCTGTATGTGCATCGTTGTCCATGGTGACGTCAACGCCTCTCGCTCTAGCCTCCTCGTACAGTCTGAACATCTCCGGTAACTTTTCTGAGCCACCCCATTTAGGACAATTGTGCGACACCTGTACCGGAACGCCCGCTTTTTCACCAATTTCTATAGCCTCTCTTAAGGCCTCTACGACCGTCTCTCTCTCACCTCTTATGTGAGAAGCATAGAAACCTCCATATCTAGCCGCCACCCTGCAGAGCTCAATCAACTCAGACGTATCAGCGTAACAACCCGGCAAATATACTAAGCCCGTTGACATGCCAAAAGCTCCGTCCTCCATGGACTGTGCAACCAAGTCTTTCATTTTTTCCATCTCCTCAGATGTTGGTGGTCTGTTGTCGACGCCCATCACTGCTATTCTCACTGTTCCGTGTCCGACAAGAGGAGCCACATTCAAGGCTACTCCCTGCTTTTCCAGTTGATCGAGATACTCTCCAAAGGTTGACCAGTTCCATGCTACTTCTTTTGCCTCAAGCCCCCACTCATCTTTTAGAAAACTAGTGTTTTCCTTATTTGTGGGGGCAGCACTATCGCCACAGTTGCCTATCACTTCGGTCGTAACGCCTTGCCTGATCTTGCTTTCAGCTCGAGGATTTATCAACAAGGCAAGGTCTGAATGAGAATGTATATCTATGAAACCGGGGGAAACCACCAATCCTCTGACGTCGATGACTTTCTCAGTTTCCACAGTGTTCAATCTGCCAACTCTTGCTATTCTTCCTCCTGAAATGCCCACATCCGCCTTGAGCCATGGATTCCCCGCACCATCAATCACGAAGCCATTTCTGATCATCAGATCAAACGCCAAAGAGAATTCCCCTGGTTGCGCTATCAACTTTTTAGCGCCCTTAAAAGTATTTCTTCCAAAATGTTGGAAAAGATAAACATTTGACAAATAGTCAAGTTAGGATAATGTATAGGGTAGGTTAATAATGTAATCTATTGACTGTCTCGAGGCAATTAGTCGGTGGAATTACGATTTCACAAAGATTTTTAGACTGTTCTATGTAGACATATCAGCGATCGATCATGGTAAATGTAGATAAGGTTAGTAAATACATTGACACCCACTTAGACCAGCACATAAGCAAAGTGCAAGACTTCCTACGCCAACCCAGCGTTTCAGCAGAGAACTACGGAGTTAGAGAGTGCGCTGAAATCCTAAAGGACTACCTAGCGGACCTTGGATGCCAAGACGCTAGACTCATTGAAACTGGAAGCTTCCCCGTGGTTTACGGCGAATATGACGCTCATGCTGAGAAAACGCTTCTCGTGTACATGATGTATGACACACAGCCCTTTGCAGGTGAAGAGTGGAAGAGCCCTCCTCTAGAAGCCAGACTAGTCGACATCGAACCATTTGGAAAATGCGTCGTTGCCAGAGGAGCCATAAACTCTAAGGGACCACTGATGGCTTTTCTCAACGCCCTAGAATCCATTTTAGCCGTTGGAGAAGAAATTCCTGTAAACCTCAAGTTTGTAGCTCAAGGAGACGAAGAGCTTGGAAGCCAGCATTTCGCCCGATTCGTAGAGGAACACAAAGAAACGCTGAGCAGAGCAGACGCTCTATTCGGTCCAGACGCCTGCCAAGATGAAAAGGGAAAAGTGCTTATGGGGCTGGGTTGGAAAGGAATCGAGTACATCGAACTTGAATGCAGCGGCAAATCTTGGGGCAGAGGCCCAACAGAATTCGGCATACATAGCAGCGACAAGTCTTGGGTTGACAGTCCAGTGTGGAGAATGATTCATGCGCTCGCAACCATGACCTCGAAGGATGGAAACAAAATCCTCATCGATGGCTGGTATGACAACGTTAGGCAACCCAGCAAGGAAGACCTAGAACTCATCGACAAGCTTGTGGAGACTTTCGACGAAGAATCGATGAAGCGTGAGATGAAAGTTGAAAAATTCATAAACGAATTGCACGGAAAAGACCTCCTCATCCAATACCTTTACTCAACTACATTAAATATAGATGGAATTTGGGGCGGATATACCGGGCCAGGTTCGAAAACCGTTCTTCCCCATAAAGTCACCGTGAAACTCGACACCAGGCTCGTTCCAGATCAGAGTCCGAAACAGATTATACCCAAAATTCGCAAGCATCTGGATAAGCATGGCTACAAGGATATAATAATCCGGCCTATGGATCCCTACGACTGGTCTAAAACAAGTGTGAAGGAGCCCATAGTTCAAGCCACAATCCACGCATACAGAAAACTTGGATACGAGCCTGAAATTTGGCCTATGTATGCTTCAAGCGTTCCCTACTACCTGTTTAATCGCAAACCGTTGCGTCTGCCCTTCATCGACGCTGGGCTTGGGTACGGCGCAAGGGCTCATGCTCCAGACGAATTCTTCGTTATTGAAGGGAATGAAAGAGTTGCTGGCCTAGCAGGATGCGAAAAATCCTTTGTGTTTATACTTGACACTTATGCCCAGTACGAGTTTTAGGACACAGTAACATAAAACGCTAAAATCAGAATTCTTGAGTAAGAAAGTTGAAAAATGCAACGAGCTCTAACGTGAAGTTTTCCCAACGTAATCTCATGATGCTGGGAAAGGTTCTTTTTCTTCCTTCAGAAGGGCTCCTGTCTCAAAGAAAAATCTTAAGTATTCAACGCTTTAAACTGGGATAGACACAGGAAAGATGATGTAGCATGTCTAAATTCTCTTTCTCCAGCGGTCCGAGGCTTCAATTGCTTTCCAAAGACGATATTGAATCCATTCACCTAGCCTCTATGAAGCTCTTGGAAGAAGTCGGTGTCATGATCTACAATGAGAGGGCGCTAAAGCTGCTCGCTGACGCAGGCGTTGATGTTGATTTCGATAAGAAGCTTGCGCGTATTCCACAGTATCTTGTGAAGGAATCTTTGGTCAAGGCACCGTCAACCATTAAGCTTTATAGCCGCGATGGAGAAAACGATCGAGTTCTTGAAGGAAACAGGGTTACCTATAACCCTGGTTCAGCGGCATTATTTATCCTCGACTCTAAGACCGGCGAAGTCAGACGTCCCTTGTCAGGAGACTTAGCTGATTTAGTCAAATTGACTGACTCCTTGGAATATATTCAGGCCCAAAGCACGGCGCTAGTGGTTTCAGACGCCCCTGAGGCTATCGTTGACCGCTATCGGCTGTACATTGTTCTAAAGAATTCTCCCAAAACAATTATTACTGGTACATTCAGCATCGATGGTCTTTACGACATGAAACGGATGCTTGAGGCCGTGGTGGGTGGAGAAAAAGAGTTAGCTCGAAAACCCATGGCAATTTTCGACACATGTCCCTCGGCGCCGCTAAAGTGGAGTGAACTGCTTTCCCAAAACCTGATTGACTGTGCCAAGTTTCGTATTCCAGCTCAAATCCTGCCGATGCCACAGCTGGGTGCTACGGGACCAGCGACGCTGGCAGGGTCTCTGGTTCAGCACAACGCAGAGTTTCTTAGCGGCCTCGTGATGGCTCAATTAACAAATCCGGGGGCTCCAGTGATTTATGGCGGTTCGCCAACCACGTTTGACCAGAGATACCTCACAGCTCGTCTCGGGGCCATAGAGACCATGATGCTTGGTTGCTCCTACGCCCAAATTGGGAAATATTATGGATTGCCAACTCACATGTACCTTGGACTCAGTGACACAAAAGTTGTTGATGCACAATGCGGTTTTGAATCTGGAATTTCAATAACTCTTGGAGCGCTTGCTGGAATCAATGTGATATCTGGACCCGGCATGCTAAATTTTGAGAACTGCCAAAGTTTCGAAAAGCTGGTTATAGACAATTCGATTTGCGGTATGGCCTTACGATTGGTGGACGGCGTTAGAGTTGACGACGAGACAATGGCTGTCGACTTGATAAGAAAAGTTGGTCCCGGTGGACACTTTTTGGCTGAAAAACACACGATGGAATGGTTTAGGAAAGAGCAGCTCATGCCATCTGAACTGATTGATCGACAAGAGTTTAAGGCGTGGAAAGCGGCTGGGTCTAAAGACGTCGTTCAAAGGGCAAGAGAGATTGTGAAGAAAATATTGAGAGAACACAAGCCTGAGCCATTGNNTATCGTCTTTGCCTTTAGTTTCCTGACAGATTCCTAAATCGTCCTTGCTTTCCTTCGTTTCTGACTTCTTGTAATAGAGGCTAGGCTATTTCGCTACGGTCTTTATTGCCTCTTTGATTGCGTCGAAAGTTTTGTTTAGATCAGCTTTTGTGTGTGCGAGAGAGGTGTAGAAAGGTTTGCCTGGCCTAACGTAGACTCCTCTGTTGATTAGTTCGAGATCAAAGTTTACACGTTTTTGAGCGTCAGCTTTAGCGGTGTCTCGGTAGTTTCTGATTTGTTTCTGAGAGGTGAACAGGCACTGAAACATGGAGCCCACACCAGTCGCTTGAGCGGCGATGTTGTAATCCTCGAAAACGTTGTTCATGCATTTCTTAACCTCTTCAGCGACCCAGTTTATGTGATTGTATACTCCTGGCTTTTCCAGTACCTCAATTGTGGCTAAGCCTGCAGCGAGCACTGTTGGGCATCCACTGAAGGTTCCGCTGTGGAACAAGTGATCGTAGGGATGCTTAGATCCTACTGGAGACATTACTGCCATAATTTCGGCTTTGCCAGCGAATACGCCTGCTGGGAGTCCGCCTCCAACGATTTTCCCTAGAGCAACCATGTCTGGGATTACTCCAAAGTGTTCTTGAGCTCCTCCGAGGCCTAGTCTGAAGCCTGTCATGACTTCGTCGAATATTAGCACTATTTCGTTTTCTTGGGTTATGGTTCTTAGGCCTTTCAGGAATTCTTTGTCTGGTGCTATGAAACCTCTTGCGACGGGTTCTAGGATTATGGCTGCTAGTTCGTTGCGGTTTTTCTTGATTATTTTTTCTGTGCTGGGTAGGTCGTTGAAGGGTAGGACTAGTGTGTTTTGGAGGATGTGGTTGGGGAGTCCGGCGGAGTTTGGGACTGGGGTGGGTGTGTGGTTTGGGCCTGCTTGGTTTAGGGGTGGTGTTATGCTTATTGTTACAGAGTCGTGTGCTCCGTGGTAGTGACCTTCGAACTTTGCTATTTTTTCTCTTTTTGTGTATGCTCTCGCTGTTCGTATGGCGTGTAGGGTGGCTTCTAGTCCTGAGTTTGTGAATCTGGTCATTTTTGCGCATGGTACGTCTTGTTTTATTTTCTTGGCCATTTTTGTTTCGATTTCGTTGGGTGTTCCGTATACTGTGGTTCCTCCTTGGTGTAGTTGTTTTTTGATGGCTTCTGTTACTGCAGGGTGTCCGTGTCCGAGGATTAGTGGTCCGTAGCATAGGCAGTAGTCGATGTATTGGTTTCCGTCTACGTCGTAGAGTTTTGATCCTTTTGCCTTTTTCATGAAGATTGGGTAGGGGTTGTAGTGTTTGACGTTGGCTGTTATTCCGCCTGGTATTAGTCGTTGTGCTTTTTGCCAGAATTTCTGGGAGGTTGGTGTGCGTTTTCTATAAGTGACTGTTGGGTCTTTCATGAGTTGAGTCTCCTCTTGTTGATGTTACTGTGTTCGTCATATTAGGAGTTTGGATTATTGTTGTTTTTTGTTTTTATTTTTTGTAGACCCTTTGTAGCCGGGGGGGCGGTCTGTGTTTTTCTTTGCTAGGCTGCAGAAAGGAGGGCGCATAACAATTCCGAGAGTAGAGGCTGAAGTGCTTGGAGTTGAGCCTGGAAGCGTTTTGAACGTGGGACTCTTAACAGAAAAGCCCACCAAAAATAGTTTGACTCAGAAATAGTCAACTAAAGCCCTTTTATTATGCCTGTGCCCGATCACTGTGCGTGTTTTTTCTCAATGAGTTCTGTAAGCTTCTTTATGGCTCTGTTTATCTTGAGTCTGCAGGCCTTCTCATCCTCCGCGAAGACTACGACGTCAACCGGAAGCCCCGTGTCGTGATGATAATGGCCAACAAGTGGCTTCAAGTAGGTTCCAGGTATTTCTTTCATTATTTCCTTCGTTATCAATGTATGAATACCGTGCCTCCCTTTTATGAAGCCTCAAGTAGACGACATCACTCATCGACACTGCTTTCATACGCAAATATCCCCCGATTATTAATATAGATAAACCAGCAAGGGCAAAAACTTGAAATGTTAGGTTTTGGAGAAAAACAAAATCAAGTATCGCTACAATAAAACCTGTCCCTGCGGTTACGGTTAAAGGAAGCAGTGTCCAATCTTCTTTAATTGATTTTCTCACTTTTAACACCTATATTTATTTGAATACTATGCATATGTCTTAACCCAAAAGAAGGGAAAGTCAAGAGTCGGGTTATCCCCACTCACCCTTCTCAAACAGCAAGTAATGATGCATGCACACGTTATTCTTTTAATTATTACAGATTTATCAAGGTGTCGGGATTGAACTTAAGAGATTAAGGGGGAACTTGTAATATGATTAAACCACTTGGAATAAAAGGTTCAATCATTCTGTTTGTTATTCCGGCAGCCACACTATATACAGCCCACTATTACTTTGCACCAGCTTTTATTCGGCATAGTGGTAAACCATACTTTGTTGCCTATTTGATAGCCTGGTTTACAACAATGCTGATGTTCTTTATCGCTTCAATTATCGCTTATCTTCAAGAAAGCCATCCGGTAAAGATTAGAATGTTCGCTGACAGATACAGATTATCCCGAATGCCGAAACAAGACTGGATCTGGATACTTGTCGTATTAATAATTCAAGCCGGTATTTATTTCGGACTAGGGTTTACTGCAAAATGGCTTGCCAAGATTTCAATATTTGCTCCTCATCCTGTTTTTGCTCCTGAGTTTGGGCCTGCAGGAGGAAGCGCTCATATTCCGGGTGAATTAATGGGAATGCCACTCTTAGGCAAATGGTGGATAGTAACAGCATATCTCTTTGGTTGGATCCTCAATATACTCGGTGAAGAGTTCTGGTTCAGAGGATACTTGCTTCCCAGACAAGAGCTTTCATTTGGTAAGTTTGCATGGCTTGCTAATGGAGTAATGTTTGGATTTAATCATATCTGGCAACCGTGGAATCTGCTTATGGTAGTTCCTGGGTCATTAATCGGTGCATATGTTGTGCAGAAAAGAAAAAACACATGGGTTCTTTTGGTTCCACACGGCATTCTGAATGCAACACTTTTAATAGTGATTGTATTGAATGTAATCGGGATTAAAGTATAGGCCGCCAACACCGCTAGCTAGCTGGGGGATTAAATTTTAGTTCTTAGCATTTAGCAAGTGCGACTAGCTTCCAGAGAAATCAAACTGGAGTCCTCGTTTTTGGAACAACGGCTTGATCCAACATGGTTGTTATACCTCAGAGAAAATTGGACGGTTTGCTCTTCGGCTTGGATGATAGAAGATTTCTCCTTAAACTATTTAGCACACACAGTTCTTCGTGGGCGAAGAAGTTAAAGCCAAATTCGGGGTAGCATAATATAAGACTAGCAATGACTTCATACGAATCAGATTCACGAAAACATTGGCAAAAGGCCACTTGGATTCAGTTGCTCGCTATAGCAATAGGCGTTTTACCAAGTTATATCTCCACTATCTTGTCATATTTGCAGAGTGGTCAGCCATTAACTGTGAAAGGTGCCGTGCTTTATTCAATCGTTTTAGGGGGCATCATGATCGTTGTCATGCTCCTTTTATTGCGGTATTTATGTGGGGAAAGAATACGAGATCTCAACCAAAGAGAAGGAAAGTGGTGGAAAGATTTTCTAGTCGGTATTGGCCTTTCTGCATTGACACTGGCATCACTCATTCTGCTTAGTAATCCAATCCACAGCATGTTCCCAAGTGAACCACAAAGTGGATCAGAACCTTTCTTCAGCGAGATTGTACAGAATCCCTGGCTATTTGCATTGGTTATGGGGCCAGTGCTCATAATAGGTGCAGGCGTGTTTGAAGAACTAACCCGAGTCTTCTTGCTGACCCGTTTGTGGAATATATCTTCAAACAAAGTATGGAAATGGATGGCGGTGATACTCTCAGCAGTATTGTTTGGCCTAAACCATATATACCAAGGGCCTGCTGGGGCAATAATGACGGGGATTTCTGGGTTGATCATGGCCATTTATTATCTTTTCTTTGGCCGTATCGCAGCCATGATGACTGCCCATTACCTCCATGACGCATTACAACTTGCGATTATCTATGTTATGGCAAATGCATCTTGATAATCGCTACATGCATGCATCTCATCTAAAGTTTCATGGGTAGGCTAAAGGCGTTTTTTAGAAAGCAGAAATGGAAGTATGGACACCTTCCTAAAACTGCTGAACCTACCTTTCATGTCATGTAGACTCTGCTTTTATGCTCTCTCTAGCCCTAGCGTAGCTCTCGCATTCCAGTTTTGTTAGAAATTTCCTATACNNGTATGAGAACCTCTTCCTTAGAATGTTCCTTAAGGTGTTCATAGAACTCTTCTGGAGTGAAGTATTTTGAGCAGAGTTCACAGATCAGCATGCCTTCTGCTAAGTCTTGCCATTCTTCATAATTTTCAGTCATTTCTTCAGACTTCCAAAAACAATCAAGTCCTTGCGTCTTCTCTTCTGTTTTTTATGAGGATCCCGGATCAAGATCTCTGATTAAGATCTCAATAGAGGATAACTAGACAAAAAACGACTGTTTGCTCCCGCAAAACTCCCTTTTTCTGTATGTTTGCATGCGCTCTCATGAAGAACAATTCACTTAAAACTGCTCGTCTCCTTAGTATGTCAAAAGACGTCTAATTAGGCGTAATCTATGTTGTCATTCCAGTTGGACACCCTGTCATCGAAAACTCTTTTCAAGGATGTTCTTGTGAGACTCATTAACGGGAATGAGCTGACACTAAACTACTTTGAACTCAAGAGCAAAGCTGTGACAGTTCCCTTTCATGAGCATCCTGTAGAACACCTTATCGTCGTGCTGCAGGGAGAAGTAGAGTTCATGTTCAAAGGTCATAGACTCTCCCTTAAGGAAAGAAACGGCCTATTTCTCCCAGCCAACACACGTCACTCAGCTCGAGTAGTCCGTGCTCCAGTTAAGGCTCTGGAAATATACAACATCGCAGAAGACAAATATTACGAACAATAAAGTGCGCCCGCACATTCTTGGTTCTCCACCATTTTGCACTTTCACAGCAATTTTCACCCTCCAATTACAGCCAAATTTTTGGTATCACATACACTCTCATTCGACAACAGCTTGTTAGACATCAACGAACATATTAGACTAGTATATCTCCAAGACTTAACAAGCCTTTTAGGCAAAATCGCTAGGACTACTTACGCACTCACACCCGTGGAGGAATAATTTTTTGAACATTAATAAGATGAAACTTCGTGCTTTCCATTTGAGACAGTTAATTAACTCAAAGAAAAAACCAAAAGAACAGACGGTTGAAGAATATGCACACCTTATCTGGCTAATCAATACTCGTTCAAAGCCGCACGCGTCTCAAAACTATATCACTAGATAATAGCATGTTACAGGTGGTCTGAGGAATATGCGAAGATCCAAGCTGGAAATGTATATCGACATCCTCAAAGTTCTGGCCCGTCATGGACCTTTGAAGCTAACCCACATCATGTACAAGGCTAACGTAAACTGCAGCGTTCTGAAACAAGATTTGAACTTTTTAATCCAGCAAAACCTAGTTGAAAAACAAAAACTACACAAGAAAAGAAGCAAAAAAAGAGTTGTTTACGCCGTCACAGAAAGAGGTAGAACCGTACTCAAATACTTCAAGGAGCTAGATAGTGCTCTACAAATAACTGAAGAAGCAAGCAAGATCCCGGCACTGCTATACTAAGCCAAAGCGCACCTATACGGGTATCAACGAAGACAGCGAAGATTTCTGCTTCGAGTCGTGTAGTTGACGCGGTAAAGCCTTTCAATCAAAGCCTGCAACTTCGAAGGAACGATAAAATAGCGAAGAAAAGCAATCAACCTCCGTCAGCAAGTTTTGTCTCATCAAAAACCACTTGCACCTAATCCTTTAGAAGGCATTTGAAAAGCTCTTTGCGCAAGTGCCGAGAGTTAAGGTTGGGGAGAGTGCGCATTTCCGTGAGCGCTGAGTCACATTATTTCTTCCATGTCTTAAAGATCGTGAAGTACTCGCTCGCCACGATTTTCGGGATCATTTGGATTTCTCTGACCACGTCCCTTAGCTTCTCTAGGTTTGTCGTCCCTATCTTTACAATGATGTCACTTGGACCATGAAGCTCTTGAATCAAGGTTACGCTTTCAATCGAACCTAGCCTCTTCGAAACCTCTTCGATTGATCTTGGCTTCACTTTCATCAGCATATAGCCAGCCACGCTCCTTCCCAGCACGCTCTCATTAACCACCACCGTGTACTTCTTTATTACACCAGCCTTCAGCATCTTCTTCACTCGGAAGTGGACTGTGGCGTCGCTGATGCCCAGCTCCACACCTATCTCCGTGAAAGGGGTTCGTGCATCATTCTGAAGAGCGTCAATTATTTTTCTATCGATGCCGTCCAGTCTTTGACTCAAATACAACCGCCCCGTTACATGGAGGCGCACTATCTTTGAAAGTATTTAGGACATTCGAAAAATTTATTAAGAAAATCTTAATTGCAAATTTGCGTTGAGCTAAATGTCGGAGGAAAGAGTTATGAGCGAAGATTGGGAAGAGGAAGACATGGAGGAAGAAGACTGGTTTGGAGAGGAAGACAAATGGGAAGAAAATTGGTAATCAGTCCAAAAGCAAAAGAGAGGTGCTATTGTCAAAATGTCTGCAACCCCTGAACTTGCCGGAACACCCGTCCTCATTCTAAAAGAGGGATCAACGAGAGAGCGGGGCAGAGGGGCTCAACACGCCAACATTATGGCTGCTCGGATAGTTGCTGAGGCGGTGAAGAGTGCTCTGGGGCCCAAAGGAATGGATAA
>JABAHS010019230.1_pt2 | contig 11085 bp, 21 predicted proteins | sample 7062111 | NCBI WGS metagenome assembly JABAHS01 (sample SAMN14534600, study PRJNA622989) | marine sediment metagenome | biome: marine biome [ENVO:00000428]; feature: marine pelagic biome [ENVO:01000023]; material: deep marine sediment [ENVO:00002113]; isolation source: pool of 4 deep marine... | reverse complement strand
CCAGCGTGCTGGCCATCGCCAGCGGCAGGTTGGCGACGATGCCCGAGAAGATGATCAGCGAGATGCCGTTGCCCACGCCGCGCTGGGTGATCTGCTCGCCCAGCCACATCAGGAAGATGGTGCCGCCGGTCAGCGTGATCACCGTGGTGAAGCGGAAGAACAGGCCCGGGTCGATCACCGCCGAGCCACCGCCGGGCCCGGTCACGTTCTCCATGCCCACGGCGATGCCGTAGGCCTGCACCGCCGCCAGCAGCACCGTGCCGTAGCGCGTGTACTGGTTGATCTTCTTGCGGCCGGTCTCGCCCTCCTTCTTCAGCGCCTCCAGGCTCGGCGAGACCGCGGTCAGGAGCTGCATGATGATGGCCGCCGAGATGTACGGCATGATGTTGAGGGCGAAGATCGTCATGCGCCCGAGCGCGCCGCCGGCGAACATGTTGAACATGCCCAGGATGCCGCCGGCCTGCTGCTGGAAGATCTGCTCCATGATGGCCGGGTCGATCCCCGGCGCCGGGATGTAGGTCCCGAGCCGGTAGATGACCAGCGCGCCGAGCGTGAACCAGATGCGCTTCTTGAGCTCGGTGGCCTTGGAAAGGGCGCCGAAGTTTATGCTGGCAGCAAGCTGCTCGGCGGCAGAAGCCATTTAACCGTCCTTGTCTAATCCGCCTCTGGGGCCGCAGCGGCGGGGGTCGGCCCTGCAGCGGCGACTGTCACGCTGCCGCCTGCCTTCTCCACGGCCGCCACGGCGGCCTTGGACGCCCCCGCCACGGTTATGTTCACTTTGGTCCTCAGCTCGCCTTTTGCAAGCAGGCGAACCCCATCCCGTGCCTTGGTGACCACGCCGGCGCCGCTCAGCGCGGCGCTGTCGATCGGCTTCTTCGGGTCCAGCTTGCCGGCATCGATCGCGCTCTGCAGCCGCCCCAGGTTCACGAGCGCGTAGGTCTTGCGGAACGCGTTGTGGAAGCCGCGCTTGGGCAGCCGGCGGTCGAGCGGCATCTGGCCGCCCTCGAAGCCTCTGAGGGCGACGCCGCTGCGCGACTTCTGGCCCTTGTGGCCGCGTCCGCAGGTCTTGCCCCGGCCGGAGCCGAGGCCGCGGCCTATGCGCTTGCGGGCCTTGCGCGCCCCGGGCTTGTCGGACAGTTCGCTCAGCTTCATGAGTTTTCGTTCCTAGTTTCCGTCGTCTGCCCCGCCATGACAGCGGGACGCACGTGCGCTCAGGTCTCCCCCTCGACCCGCACGAGGTGGCGCACCTTGCGGATCATGCCGCGCACGGCCGGCGTGTCCTCCAGCTCGCGGGTGCGGTTGATCTTGTTCAGCCCGAGGCCGACCAGCGTCGCGCGCTGGTCCTTGGGCCGGCCGATGGGGCTGGCGGTCTGGGTCACCCTGATGGTCTTGCGCTTGGCACTCATCGCCGCCTACTCCTGGGCGTCCGCGACCGCCGCACGGCGCTCGCCGAGCAGCTCGGAGACCTTCTTGCCGCGCCGCTGCGCGACCATGCGCGGGCTGGCATTGCGGGCCAGGCCCTCGAACGTCGCCTTGATCATGTTGTAGGGGTTCGAGGTGCCGACCGACTTGGCGACCACGTCCTGGACGCCGAGGGCCTCGAAGATCGCGCGCATCGGCCCGCCGGCGATGATGCCCGTGCCCGGGCCCGCCGGGCGCAGGACGACGCGGCCGGCGCCGAAGCGGCCCTTGATGTCGTGGTGCAGCGTGCGCCCCTCGCGCAGCGGCACGCGGATCATGGCGCGCTTGGCCTGCTCGGTCGCCTTGCGGATCGCCTCGGGCACCTCGCGCGCCTTGCCGTGGCCGTAGCCGACCCGGCCGCGGCCGTCGCCGACCACCACCAGCGCCGCGAAGCCGAAGCGCCGGCCGCCCTTGACCACCTTGGCCACGCGGTTGATCCCGACCAGTTTCTCGATGAGTTCCGGCTCCTCGCGGGCGCCGCGGTCATCGCGCGGACGCCGGCCCTCTCGTCTCCCACCGTCTCGTCTGGGGCCGTCTCGTCTGGGGCCGTCTCGTCTGGGGCCATCTCGTCTGGGGCCATCTCGTCTGGGTTGCGCCATGGATCCTTCCTTCAGAACGCTAGGCCGCCCTCGCGCGCAGCCTCTGCCAGGGCCTTGATCCGGCCGTGGTAGAGATAACCGCCGCGGTCGAAGACCACCTCCTTGACCCCGGCCGCCGTGGCCCGCTCGGCGACCAGCTTGCCGACCTCCGCCGCAGCCGCCTTATCGGTGCCCTTCGCCAGCCTGCCCTTGAGCGCCTTGTCGAGGCTCGAGGCCGCGGCCAGCGTGCGGCCGTGGGCGTCGTCGATGACCTGGGCGTAGATGTGCTTGCTCGAGCGGAACACCGACAGCCGCGGCCTTCCCCCGCCCTTTCGGGCGATGGCGGCGCGGACCCTGCGCTTGCGGCGCTCGTGCATGCTCTTCGCGGACACCATGATCCTACTTCTTCTTGCCTTCCTTGCGCAGGATGATCTCGTCGGCGTACTTGATGCCCTTGCCCTTGTACGGCTCGGGCGGACGATAGCTGCGGATCTCGGCCGCGACCTGGCCGACTTGCCGCTTGTCCACGCCCGAGACGGAGATGCTCGTCGGCCGCTCGCACTTGATCGTGATCCCCTCGGGGATCGGGTAGTGGACGTCGTGGCTGTAGCCGAGCTGCAGGTTCAGCGTACCGCCCTCGACCGCGGCGCGGTAACCGACGCCGCTGATCTCGAGCTGCTTGGTGAAGCCCTCGGAGACGCCGGTCACCATCGCCTGGATGCGCGAGCGGGCGGTGCCCCACATGGCCCGCGCACGCTTCGAGTCGCCGATCGGTCGCACTACGACCTTGCCGTCATCGAGCATCACCTCCACGTCGTCCGTCGCCCGGTAGGCGAGTTGGCCGAGCTTGCCTTTCGCCGTGACGGTCTTGCCGTCGAGCGCGACCTCGACGCCGCTCGGCACGTCGACCGGATGCTTTCCAACGCGAGACATGGCGCTTCCCTCTAAAACACCCGGCACAGCACCTCGCCGCCGACGTTGGCGGCGCGCGCCTCGTGGTCCGACATCACGCCCCGCGGCGTGGACAGGATCGTGATCCCCAAGCCATTGTAATATGGCGGTAATTCCTTGATCTTGGAGTACACGCGCTGACCCGGCCTGGAGATCCGGGAGATCTCCTGAATGACCGGCGAGCCGTCGTGATACTTGAGCTCGATCTCCAGCTCGGCCACGCCGGCACGCTGGTCGGTGGTGCGGTAGCCGCGGATGTAGCCCTCGCGCTTCAGGACCTCGAGCACGTTGGAGCGCAGCTTTGAGGCCGGTGCGCGGACCTTGGACTTCCCGACCCGCTGGCCATTGCGGATGCGGGTCAGCATGTCCCCCAAAGGATCGCTCATTGCCATCGCGCGCAGTCTCCCTCCCTACCTACCAGCTCGACTTGACCATGCCGGGGATCTGGCCCAGCGAGGCCAGATCGCGCAGCGCGATGCGGGAGAGCTTGAACTTGCGGTAGAACCCGCGCGGCCGGCCGCTGACCTGGCAGCGGTTGCGCACCCTGACCGCGGCGCCGTTGCGCGGCANNCCTGGAAACGCTGCTCCGGCGGGAGCGAGCGGTCGCGCGCGACCGCCTTCAGCCTGGCGCGCTTGCCGGCGTCGCGCTTCACCATCTTGGCGCGCTTCTTGTTCCTGTAGATGGCGCTCTTCTTGGCCATGGTCGTCCTATCCTTTTCGCCACTCAGTCCGTGAACGGCATGTCGAAGCCTTTGAGCAGAGCACGGCCCTCCTCGTCGCTCCTTGCCGTCGTGCAGATCGCGATGTTCAGGCCGCGGATCTCGTCGACCTGGTCGTAATCGATCTCCGGGAACACGATCTGCTCCTTGAGTCCCATCGAGAAGTTGCCGCGCCCGTCGAAGCACTTCGGGGAAATCCCGCGGAAATCGCGCACGCGCGGCAGGGCGATCGTGATCAGCCGGTCGAGAAACTCGTACATGCGCTCGCGCCGCAGCGTCACCTTGCAGCCGACCGGCATGCCCTCGCGCAGCTTGAAGGCGGCGACCGAGCGCTTGGCGCGTGTGACGACCGGCTTCTGGCCGGCGATCAGGCTCAACTCCTCGACCGCCGAGTGCACCTTCTTCTGGTCCTGCACGCCCTCGCCGACGCCCATGTTGAGCACGATCTTGTCGAGGCGCGGCACCTCCATGGCGTTCTTGTAGCCGAACTGCTCCATGAGGCCGGGCCTCACCACGTTCTCGTACTGCTCTTTCAAGCGCGGGGTCATGGGTCCTGCCTCGCCTTACAGATCGATCGCCTCGCCGGAGCGCTTGGCGTAGCGCACCTTGCGACCGCCCGATTCGATCCGCCAGCCCACGCGGGTCGCGCGGCTGGTCTTGGGGTCGACGTGGGCCACGTTCGACACGTGCAGCGGCATCTCCTTCTCGATGATGCCGCCCGGGCTGCCCGGTCTCGGCGACTGGTGGCGCTTGGCCACGTTGACGCCGCGGACCAGGACCCGGTCCTTATTGGGGTAGACCCGTAGGACCTCGCCGGTCTTGCCCTTGTCGCGCCCGGTGAGCACGGCCACCCTATCGCCCTTCTTGATCTTCAGCTTCTTGGCCATCACAGCACCTCGGGCGCCAGCGAGACGATCTTCATGAACCTGCTGGCCCGCAGCTCGCGCGTGACCGGACCGAAGATGCGGGTGCCGATCGGCTCGCCCTGCTTGTTGATCAGCACCGCCGCGTTGCGGTCGAAGCGGATCGCGCTGCCGTCGTCGCGGCGGATCTCCTTGGCGGTGCGCACGATCACCGCCCGGTGCATGTCGCCCTTCTTCACGCGGCCGCGCGGAATCGCCTCCTTCACGCTGACCACGATGACGTCGCCGACGCCCGCGTACTTGCGCTTGGAGCCGCCCAGCACCTTGATGCACTGGACCCGCCGGGCGCCGGAGTTGTCGGCGACGTCGAGCTGCGTCTGCATCTGAATCATGGTTCCAGCTCCCAGATGGCCCTAGGCGGTCTCCGCGCCCACGCCGATGACTTCCCAGGACTTCGATTTCGAGATCGGCCGGCACTCCTGGATCCGGACGATATCGCCCACCTTGCACCGGTTGTCCTGGTCGTGCGCCCGGTATTTCTTCGAGCGCCTGATGATCTTCTTGTAGAGGGGATGCATGACCCGACGCTCGACACGGACGACCACCGTCTTGTCGACCTTGTCGCTGATCACCACCCCTTGCAACATACGACGCGGCATAACTGTACCAGTCTCCTACGAAGCGGCCTGCTGCATACTGCGCAGGATCGTCTTGATGCGCGCGATGTCGCGGCGCACCTGGCGCACCCGCGCGGTGTTCTCGAGCTGCCCGCTGGCCTTCTGGAAGCGCAGGTTGAACTGCTCCTTGCGAAGATCGAGCAGGGTGTCGTTCAGCTCGTCGACCGTCTTGGTCCTGAGGTCCGCGGCTTTCATCGTCTAGCTGTCCTCACCGAGGCGAGTGATGAACTTGGTCTTCACCGGCAGCTTGGCGGAGGCCAGCACGAAGGCCTCGCGCGCCAGATCCTGCGGCACGCCGTCGAGCTCGAACATGATGCGGCCGGGCTTGACGCGCGCCGCCCACCACTCGGGCGAGCCCTTGCCCTTGCCCTGGCGCACCTCGGCCGGCTTCTGCGACACCGGCACGTCCGGGAAGACCCGGATCCAGAGCTTGCCGACGCGCTTCATGTGGCGCGTGATGGTGCGGCGCGCCGCCTCGATCTGGCGCGCCGAGACGCGTCCGGGCCTGGTCGCCTTCAGGCCGTAGGCGCCGAAGTTGAGCGATTGTCCGCCCTTGGCCTTGCCGTGGATGCGGCCCTTGTGCGCCTTGCGGTACTTGGTTCGTTTGGGCTGCAGCATGGTTCGTCGTCCTCGCTCGTCCGCGACGGCCTCAGCGGGTCTGGTGCGTTTCCTGTAACTTCTTCTCGTGCGCCATGGGGTCGTGCGCCATGATCTCGCCCTTGAAGACCCAGACCTTGACCCCGCAGGTGCCGTAGGTGGTGCGCGCCGTCGCCTCGCCGTAGTCGACGTCGGCGCGCAGCGTGTGCAGCGGAACCCGGCCCTCGCGATACCATTCCGAGCGCGCGATCTCCGCGCCGCCCAGGCGGCCGCCGCAGTTGATCCGGATGCCTTCGGCGCCGAGGCGCATGGCCGACTGCACGGCCCGCTTCATGGCCCGCCGGAAGGCGACGCGGCGCTCGAGCTGGTTGGCGATGTTCTCGGCCACCAGGGTGGCATCGGTCTCCGGCTTGCGGATCTCGACGATGTTCAGGTGCACCTCGCTGCCGGTCATCTTCTGCAGCTCGGGGCGCAGCTTTTCGATGTCCGCGCCCTTCTTGCCGATGACCACGCCGGGGCGCGCGGTGTGGATCGTGATCCGCGCCTTCTTGGCCGGCCGCTCGATGATGATCCGCGAGACGCCGGCCTGCTGCAGGCGCTTGCGCAGGAACTCGCGGATGCGCAGGTCCTCGTGCAGCAGGTCGGCATAGTCCGCACTGGCGAACCAGCGCGAATCCCAGGTCCGGTTGATGCCGAGCCGGAGCCCGATCGGATTGACTTTCTGGCCCATTACACCGTTTCCTCGCGCTCGCGCACCACCACGGTCAGGTTGCTGAAGGGCTTCAGGAGCCGCCCAACCCGGCCCCGCGCCCGGGCGCGGAAGCGCTTCATCACGAAGCTCTTGCCGACCGTCGCCTCGGCCACGTAGAGGCGGTCGACGTCGAGCTGATGGTTGTTCTCCGCGTTGGCGATGGCCGACTGCAGGATCTTCCTCACGTCGCCGGCGATGCGCCGCTTCGAGAAGGTCAGCTCCGAGAGCGCGGCCTCGGCGCTCTTGCCGCGGATGGTCTGAGCCACCAGGTTCAGCTTGCGCGGGCTGACCCGCAGGTTGCGTGCCATCGCCATGGCCTCGGCCTCGCTCAGCCGACGCGGATGTTTGGGCTTACCCATGGCTGGTCACCCCCTCCTCGCCCTCTTGTCGGCGGCGTGGCCGTAGAACGTGCGGGTCGGCGCGAACTCGCCGAACTTGTGGCCGACCATGTTCTCGGTCACCAGAACGGGCAGGAACTTCTTGCCGTTGTGCACGCCGAAGGTCAGCCCGACGAACTGCGGCATGATGGTCGAGCGCCGCGACCAGGTCTTGATGATCTCGTTGCGGCCCGACCCGCGCGCCTGCTCGGCCTTCTTCAGCAGATAGCCGTCGACGAACGGGCCTTTCCAGACAGAGCGAGCCACGTATGCCCTCCGTTAACGCTTCTTGTGACGGCGCCGCACGATGAGCCGGTCCGTCTTCTTGTTGCTGCGGGTGCGCGCGCCCTTGGTCGGCTTGCCCCAGGGCGTCACCGGATGGCGGCCGCCCGAGGTGCGGCCCTCGCCGCCGCCGTGCGGGTGGTCGACCGGGTTCATGGCCACGCCGCGCACCGAGGGGCGCTTGCCCAGCCAGCGCTTGCGCCCCGCCTTGCCGAGCTTGATGTTGGCCTGGTCGGGGTTGGACACCGCGCCGACGGTGGCCATGCACTCGGCGCGCACCATGCGCACCTCGCCCGAGCCGAGGCGCAGCAGGGCGTAGCCCGCGTCGCGCCCGACCAACTGAACGTAGGTGCCGGCCGAGCGCGCGATCTGGCCGCCCTTGCCCGGCTTCATCTCGACGTTGTGCACGATGGTGCCGACCGGGATGGCGGAGAGCGGCATGGCGTTGCCCGGCTTGATGTCGGCCCGCTCGCCCGAGATCACCGTGTCGCCGACGTCGAGCCGCTGCGGCGCCAGGATGTAGCTGAGCTCGCCGTCCTCGTACTCGATGAGCGCGATGAAGGCGGTCCGGTTCGGGTCGTACTCCAGGCGCACCACCTTGGCCGGCACGTCGAACTTGCGCCGCTTGAAGTCGACGACGCGGTAGCGCCGCTTGTGGCCGCCGCCGCGCCGGCGCGCGGTGATCCGGCCGGCGTTGTTGCGCCCGCCCGTCTTGCTCAGGCCCTCGGTCAGGGTCTTGACCGGCTTGCCCTTCCACAGGCCGGCGCGGTTGACCAGCACCAGGCCGCGGCGCCCCGGCGTGACCGGATTGAACTTCTTCAACGCCATGCCACTAGATCCCCGTAGCCACGTCGATGTTGTGACCCTCCTCCAGGGTCACATAGGCCTTCTTGAAGTCGGCCCGCTTGCCGAGGCGGCCGCGAAAGCGCTTGATCTTGCCCTTCTGGCGCAGCGTGTTGACGGCCTTCACCTTGACCTCGAACAGGCTCTCCACGGCCGCCTTGATCTCGGGCTTGGTGGCGTCGAGCGGCACCCGGAAGGTGACCTGGTTGTGCTCCGAGCCCAGCGTCGACTTCTCGGTGATCACCGGCCGCCGGACCAGCTCGTAGAGCCGCTCCCGGGGCAGCCTCACCGTGTGCTTCCTGTATGGCCGTGCTCTGCTCACTTGAGCCGCGCCTCCAGCGCCTGGACCGCGTCCCTGGTCAGCACCAGGGTGTCGCGGCGCAGGATGTCGTAGACGTTGGCGCCCTGCCCGGGCAGCACGTCCACGCCCGCGATGTTGCGCGCCGCGCGGGCGAAGCCCGCATCGAGCGCCGCGCCGTCGATGACGAGCGCCGACGCCCAGCCGAGCGCGCCGAGCTTCCTGGCCAGCTCGCCGGTCTTGGGCGTCTCGACCTTGGCCGCGTCGAGCACGACCAGCTTGCCCTCGGCCGCCTTGGCCGACAGCGCGGTCTTGAGCGCCAGCTTGCGCACCTTCTTGGGCAGCTTGTGCGAATGGTCGCGCACCATGGGCCCGAAGGCGCGCCCGCCGCCGCGGAACTGGGCGACGCGCGGCGGGCCGTGCCGGGCGCGGCCCGTGCCCTTCTGCCGGTACATCTTGCTGGTCGTGCCGGCGACCTCGCTGCGGCCCTTGACCTTGTGGGTGCCGGCCCGGCGCTTGGCGAGCTGCCAGTTGACCATGCGCGCCAGGATGTCCCGGCGCGGGGTCAGCCCGAAGACCGCGTCGTCGAGGTCGATCTCGCCCGCCTTCTTGTTATCCAGGGTGGTGACCGCGCACTTCATGGCTGTCAATCCTTCTTCTGCGCGGCCTCGCCGTCGTCAGTGTCGCCGCCCGCCGCGGCCGCCGGCTCCTCGCTCGGGGCCCCGGCCGCGCGGTCCTCGGCGGCCGACTCCGCCGCGGATTCGCGCAGCCCGGCGGGGAACGGCGCAGCCTCCGGCAGGGGACGCTTGACCGCGTCGCTGACGCGTACCCAGCCGCCCTCGGCGCCGGGCACGGCGCCACGCACCATGATCAGGCCTTCCTCGGCATCGGTCGAGACGATCTGCAGGTTCTGCACGGTGACCCGGCGGTCGCCCATGTGGCCGGCCATCTTCTTGCCCTTGAAGACCTTGCCGGGATCCTGGCTGTTGCCGGTCGAGCCGTGGCTGCGGTGCGAGATCGACACGCCGTGGCTGGCCCGCAGGCCGGCGAAGTTGTGCCGCTTCATGACGCCGGCGAAGCCCTTGCCGATGGAAACCCCGGAGACGTCCACGAACTGTCCGGGCACGAAGTGCTCCGGCGAGAGCTCCTGTCCGACTTCGAGCACGGCGTCCGGCGAGACGCGGAACTCCGCCAGCTTGCGCTTCGGCTCGACCTTGGCCTTGGCGAAGTGGCCGCGCAGCGCGCGAGTCATATTCTTCACCTTGGCCTGGCCGGTTCCGAGCTGGACCGCGTCGTAGCCGTCGGTCTCCTGGCGCCGCACGGCCACCACTTGGCAATGCCCCACCTTGAGCACGGTGATGGGGACGTGCTCGCCGTCCTCGGTGAACATCCGGCTCATGCCCAGTTTCTGCGCCAGTAGTCCGGTGCGCATGGCCTTAACCCTTGAGCTTGATCTCGACGTCGACGCCGGCGGCCAGATCGAGCTTCATCAGCGCGTCCACGGTCTGCGGCGTCGGATCGACGATGTCGAGCAGCCGCTTGTGCGTGCGGATCTCGAACTGCTCGCGGCTCTTCTTGTCGATGTGCGGGCCGCGCAGCACGGTGAACTTCTCGATCCGGGTCGGCAGCGGGATGGGTCCACGCACCTGCGCGCCGGTCCGCTTGGCCGTGCCCACGATCTCCGAGGTCGACTGATCGAGGACCCGGTGATCGAACGCCTTGAGGCGGATGCGTATATTCTGGCTTTCCATCGTCGCTCCGATCCGGCGCGGCCTGCGGCGCCGCCTTGTTGCCGTGCTACTCGATGATGGAGGCGACCACGCCGGCGCCCACCGTGCGGCCGCCCTCGCGGATGGCAAAGCGCAGGCCCTCGTCCATCGCGATCGGCGTGATCAGCTCCACCTCCATCGACACGTTGTCCCCCGGCATCACCATCTCCGTGCCCTCCGGAAGCTTCACCACCCCCGTCACGTCCGTCGTCCGGAAGTAAAACTGCGGACGGTAGTTCGTGAAAAACGGCGTGTGCCGGCCGCCCTCCTCCTTGGTCAGGATGTAGGCCTCCGCCTTGAACTTCGTGTGCGGCGTGATCGAGCCCGGCTTCGCCAGAACCTGGCCCCGCTCCACCTCGTCGCGCCCGATGCCGCGCAGCAGCGCCCCGATGTTGTCCCCAGCCTCGCCGCTGTCCAGAAGCTTGCGGAACATCTCCACCCCCGTCACCGTCGTCTTGCGGGTCTCCCGGATGCCCACAATCTCCACCTCCTGGCCAACCTTGACCGTGCCCCGCTCAACGCGGCCCGTCACCACCGTCCCGCGCCCCGAGATCGAGAACACGTCCTCGATCGGCATCAGAAACGGCAGGTCCTTCGGGCGCTCCGGCTGCGGAATGTACTCGTCCACCGCCTCCATCAGCTTCACCACCGATGTCCGCCCCATCTCCCCGTCCCGGTCCTCCAGAGCATACAGCGCCGAGCCCTTCACGATCGGAATCTCCTCGCCGGGAAAATCGTAGCTGCTCAACAGCTCCCGAACCTCCAGCTCCACCAGCTCCAAAAGCTCCGGGTCGTCCACCTGGTCCACCTTGTTCAGGTACACCACGATCGCCGGAACCCCAACCTGACGCGCCAGCAGTATGTGCTCGCGCGTCTGCGGCATCGGACCATCGGCCGCAGAAACCACCAAAATAGCGCC
>JABAHS010127929.1_pt4 | contig 11087 bp, 7 predicted proteins | sample 7062111 | NCBI WGS metagenome assembly JABAHS01 (sample SAMN14534600, study PRJNA622989) | marine sediment metagenome | biome: marine biome [ENVO:00000428]; feature: marine pelagic biome [ENVO:01000023]; material: deep marine sediment [ENVO:00002113]; isolation source: pool of 4 deep marine... | reverse complement strand
ATAGCCCTGCTGGCGCAATCTTAGGCACCTCCACGGGTATTCTCATAAATGAATTAAGCGGCTTCTCCCCGGATCAGGAAGCCACCGTGACCAATTATGGTTCCATTAATGGTCAGACAGGACTCGCTTCGGGCCAGCCCAATGTGACCATCTTCAATCAAGGCTCCATCCACGGATCGAACGTGGCTCTGGATCTCAAAGACCAGGATACCATTTATAATTCCGGGACCTTTAGCCGTATTTCCGGAGATACCGCCATTACCAGCGACGGCGACCTGACCCTGATTCACAGCCAGGGAATCATCGAGGGCACCACCGCCGCTATTAACTTTACTTCCTTCAATCCGGTCACCCTTACATTGGATATGACACCCCATCCCGACGCTTTTCTTAAACCGGAGATCATCGGCGGTATTTGGGGAGGGGCCAGCGGCAGCGATACCGTTGTGCTGCAGGGTGACGGAGTTTATGCCGGTACCTTTGCAGATTTTGAAGCCCTGCGCGTCAATGGCGGATTGTGGGGTCTTCTTGCTTCTACTACCTTCAATACGATCGATATCGAACAGGGAACCCTTTTCGTGTCAGCCCAATTTCTTAGAGGAGACACCACCATTCATGAGGGTGCGCGCCTGTGGGCGCAGACAACTACTGCCTTTACTATACGCAATAAAGGAACTCTCACTCCTGGAGATTCGGTGGGAGAACTGGTATTCCTAAATGAAGGCGCCCTGGTGAACGAACCGACGGGAAAGATCATTATTTCCTTTGCTAATGCCCGCGCCGATTTGATCCGAACCACTGGCGCAGAGGTCACTCTTAATGGCGGTCAATTGATATTAAAACCCAGCGGCGCAGTGGACGCCCCCTACTCGCAGCTCATTATTGGAGAACCCGCGGGTGCGGGCGGCGGGCCTTTCATTACCGGTTCTTTTGACGACATCATCATTCCCGCCATTTTTGATGCCCAGGTGAGAGAAACCGCCGAAGGGTTCGTCTTTGATTTATTCGGACGCAAATCGTTTGAATCTCTGGCCGCGTCTCCCAACCAACAGGCGCTGGCCCAATTCTTTCAGGCGCAACTCAACGGCCCACCCCTCGATGACGATGATCCTTTCAATCAGGTACGGGACGCTCTGGAAACCGCCCCGACCCCGGAAGCGTTCCAGGACATCCTGAATCAGCTTTCGGGTGAGGAGCAGTCAACCGCGCCCGCCACCACGTTTGGCGGGACGCAGTTGTTCATGAGCGCGTTGACGGGTCACCTCAACGACCTGCGCTCCGGTTTCAGCGTGGCGGACAACTCCGGCTCGGGCCTCACTCTGCTGGCCGCCAACGACGTCAACCTGCGGAGCCTCGGCCAGATGATCAACGCCACCAACACGCGGAAACTGCGCAATCCCATGGCCGCCGAGCCCGGTGCCTGGGTGCCTTACATCCGCGCCTTCGGCATTTTCTCCAATCTCGACGCCACCTCACAGAACATCGGCTTCGACGCCAACACCGGCGGGGTGCTTGTCGGCGCCGACCACTGGCTGAGCGATCAACTGGTCGTGGGCGGCGGACTCGGATACTCCACCACCTCGGTCGACTTCACCCGGGCGGGTAACGAAGGCGACGTGTCCTCCATTAAGCTGGCCGCTTACGGAAGCTACACCCGGGACAACTGGTACGCCGACGGCATCCTGTCCTACAGCTACAACAGCTACGACAACCAGCGCATCATTCTCAGCAATCCGGCGCAGAGCGACCACACCGGGCACGAGTTCTCCCTGTACGCCGGTGGCGGCTACATGTTCGAGAAGGGCAACTGGGTGTACGGTCCCACCGGCTCCCTGCAGTTCATCAACCTGTCGGAAGAAGCCTATCAGGAAACCGGCGGCGGTGGACTGGGACTCAGTTTCGAAAGCAACAACACCGTCTCCGTGCGCAGTACGCTGGGCGGCAAGGCGGCCTACATGTGGACGCTCGACAACGGCATGCTGGTGATGCCGGAGGTGAGACTGCGCTGGGCGCACGAATGGGCGGAGACCGAGTACACGGTGAACGCCCAGTTCATCGGCATAGCCGGCAGTTCGTTTGAGATCCGGGGACGCGACCTGGCCGCCGCCAGCCTGTTCCCGGGTGTCGGCGTGACGGCGAAGCTGAGCGACCGCTTCACCGGTTTCGTGCAGTACGACGGCGATTTCCGCTCCGAGTTCACCAACCACATCGTCAACGCCGGATTGAAATATAAATTCTAGTCTTTAAAACATAAAACCCCGTCAGGATTTCCTGATGGGGTTTTTTATTGCCGTCAGATCACAAAATATCGTTCAGGTCATTTCATTTCCATGCGGCCTTCGAGGGATTTTTTGAGCGTGACGGGATCGGCGTATTCGATATCGCCGCCCACCGGCAGGCCGCGCGCGATGCGCGTCACCTTCACATCGGCCTCCTTCAGCATACGCGCGATGTAGACCGCGGTCGACTCGCCTTCCATGTCCGGATTGGTGGCCAGAACCACCTCGCGGATACCGTTGCTCCCGACCTTGGTCTTCAGCGCGTCGACCGTCAGGTCCTGCGGACCGATGCCGTCCAGCGGTGAGATCACGCCCATCAGCACATGGTATTCGCCTTTGAACTCGCCCATGTTCTCCATCACGTAGACATCGTACGGTTCCTCCACCACGCAGATCAGATGATGATCGCGTTTCGGGTCGGAGCAGATGTCGCACGGATCGGTTTCGGTGATGCCGTGGCAATTGGAACAGAGGATGACCTTTTCCTTGATGTTGAGGATGGAACGCGACAGCCTCTCCACCTGCTCCTTCTGTCCGCGCATCAGGAAAAACGACAGGCGTTCCGCCGTCTTCTGGCCGATGCCCGGCAGACGTTTCAATTCTTCGATGAGTTCTTTAACCGCGGCGGGTCGTTTCATGAAATTTCAGGTTTCAATAAACCCCTTCCTTACCAGGGAGAGGGACGGGGGAGGTTGATGAACCTTTTCTCTTTTCACAACCGCCCGATGAATCGGGCAACGACAGAATCATACAGAGCGAGACGTCTTGTCATTGTTTAGCAGTAGCTATCAGCGGCGATTCGCCGCCCGATGAATCGGGCAACGACAGGATCATACAGAACGATACGCCTTGTCATTCTGAACGAAGCGAAGCGGAGTGAAGGATCTATGTTTTGACTTAAGGGAACAACCCGGGGATTTTGAGGCCGCCGGTGGCTTTCTTCATTTCCTCCTCGGCCAGCTCCTTCACCTTGCGGTTGATTTCGTTGATCGCGCCGGCGACCAGGTCCTCCAGGATGGCCTTGTCCTGCATGTTGATCAGTTCCTCGTCGATATGCACATGCAATATCTCGTGTTTGCCGGTGGCGGTGATCTTCACCATGCCGCCGCCGGTGGAGGCCTCGACCTGTTTGCGTCCCAGCGATTCCTGAATTTCCGCAAGCCGGGATTTCATCTCCTGCGCCTGCTTGAACATGTCACCCATTCCTTTAAACATAATATTCCTTTAATACGGAACAAACTAAAATGTCCCCCTCCTTACCAAGGAGGGGATTCAGGGGAGGTTAGGGTACCCCTTTCCCTGCTTTTGAATACACTCAAAACCTGCCCCACCCAACCCTCCCCTTCGTAAGGGGAGGGGTTTGCAACTGCGCCCAAAGAACATCGATTGCCGTTAACCGTCAGCAAATTGGGTCCAGCGGCACGCTGGTTATTTAATAACCATCCCGCCGAAAACGTCGAGCGCGTCTTTCAGGATTTCCTCTTCGGAGGCGGAAGTCTTTTTACCCGCTCCCTTCGCGCGGGATTCCGTTTCCTGCTTCGGCGGCTCCGGCACGCTCTCATCCGCAGGCGCCGGGCCTGTCGCCAACTGCAGGGTGATTTTGATCTGCGACGAACCGCACACTTCCGCCACCGCCTCTTTCAACACTTCAAAGTTCTCTTCCTTCTCCACCAGGCCTTTCGTATAAGGATCGTGGAAGGCGAGGCGCATTTCCCGGTTGTTGAGCGCGGTGCACTGGCAATTGTCGAGGAATGTTCCCAACGGACGCTTGAGGGCTCCGGCGGCGGCGCGGATTTTCGGCCACGCCCCTTCCGGCGAAGCCGGCATCGGGGCCGGGTCCACCGGTTCGTCTCTTTTCGGCGCGGGTTGCGCCGGGGCCGGCTCGGCCCGCTTCGGCGCGGCGCCGCGCACCGGCGGGAGTGACTGCCCATCGCCCGCGGCCGAACTTTCCGCCCGGTTGATCTTCTCAATCAGCGCGTCGATCTCCTGCAGGGGCCGGATATCGGTCAAACGCAGGGCCGCCATCTCGAACAGGATGCGCGGCTGGGTGCTCCACTTCATTTCCCTTTCCGCTTTCGACAACACGTTGAACATCTGCTGCAACTCATCGGGCTGGAGCGATTCCGCCTGACGCTTCAGCGCCGCCACGTCACCGGCGGTGATCAAAGCCTCCGCGTCCCCCGCCACTTTCATCAGCATCAGGTTGCGCAGATACTCGATGAGATCGCGGCAGAAATAACTCAGGTCCTTGCCGTGGTCCATCACCTCGCGAACCTGGGTTAACAATGCCGCCGCGTCTTTCTGAAGAACGCTGTCGACAAACTTTTCCAAAGCCCCCTGCCCGACAATGCCGAGAACCGACTCCACCGCGCCGGGATCGATCTGTTTGCCGCAGAACGCGATCACCTGGTCGAGCAGGCTCTGCGCGTCGCGCATGCTGCCGGCGCCGTTCTTGGCGATCTCTTCCAGACTTTGCGCGTCGACCTGAATGCCGTCGTGATCGCAGATGGACCGCAATTGGTTGACGATCTGCTGGTGCGACAGCGGTTTGAACTCGAAACACTGGCACCGCGACAATATGGTTTCCGGAATCTTGATCAGCTCGGTCGTCGCGAAGATGAACACCACCTGCGGCGGCGGCTCTTCCAGCGTCTTGAGCAACGCGTTGAACGCCGGCTTCGACAGCATGTGAACTTCGTCGATGATGTAGACCTTGTAACGGCAGGCCGACGTGCTGTACTGCACGTTTTCGATCAGGTCGCGCACCTCGGCGACACCGTTGTTGGAGGCGCCGTCGATTTCGAGGACGTCGACGCTGACGCCGTCGCGGATCTCCCGGCAAAAGGTGCACGCATCGCAGGGTTCGGAAGTCGGACCCTGGTCGCAATTCAGCGCCTTGGCCAGCAGGCGGGCGGTGGTGGTCTTGCCCACGCCGCGGGTGCCGGAGAACAGGTAGGCGTGCGCCACCCGGTTGAGGTCGATGGCGTTGTGCAGGGTGCGGACGATATGCTCCTGGCCGATCAACTCGGTAAACTTCTGGGGACGCCACTTGCGGGCCGAAACCTGAAAGTCCATAAAACACAAAGGGTTGGGAGGGGCAAAATCAAAGGCAGAATTGCTGGGGAGCTCACAGCACCCGGGGATTCTTGCTACCGCTGCTTCCTTCCGGACCTGACGGGGTTCACAAGGCCTCGTTGCGTGAGGCCCAACAAAACTGCCATTTCGTATTCTGAGGATGATTGTATCTCACGGGCAAGGCCCGGGCAAGGGGCAAATCATCCCCGGTCCCTAAGCGGGAAGCCCCGGACGCAGATCCTGAAAATTTCCCCAAAAGCCTTTTCACAGATCGAATTATAGAGAGCGTTAAATAACCTGGTGTTAATAATGAACCAACTGTACTCCTTTTAGAATTTATAAACCGCGCGGAGGCGGCCGGTGACGAATTCCGACTTGTCGGTCCCGCCGCCGGCCTCAATGCCGCCGTCCAGCAACAAGGTATCCGAAATCGTGTAGATGAAGTTGAGCCCGCCGAATCCGCGCAGGACTTCATCCCGCCCGCCGGGATCGAAGGTCACCTGCTGGCCGAGCAGAAGCGCTCCCGCCTGGTCGTTGTCCAGGTTGGCGCGGCCGTCCAGACCGGCATACCAGGTCGTGCTCCAGCGTTTATTATTTTGCGCTTTGCCGCTGTCCAGCTGCAGGGCCATCTGGGTGCGGAACTGCACCATGTGCTGGTCCCGTGCCGCCATGGTCAGATTGGCCGACGACCCGGTCTCCTGAAAACCCTCGACAAAGATACCGGTGTAACCGACTCGTACCGAGGGCACCAGCGAGTAGCTCTTGCCGGTGGTGATGGCCCGCGCCACGGTCACCTGCGGACTGACGATGAACGCGGTGTAGTCCGCTTTCGCGATCTCCGTGCCGGCGTTGACGAAGCGGTCGCTGTCGAAGTTGATGCCGCCCAGCGACAGCGAGGTGTTGACAAAGTACTTGCCGAGGGTATGCCCGGTGTACAACCCGCCGAAATAAGAGGCGGCATCCAGGTCCTGCGATTCCAGGTCCACATCACTCCGGCTGAAGGAGGCGCCCAGGAACAGGCCATAGCGGTTGTTGGTGGCCGAACCCGTTTCGATCCCCGCCATGGCGCCGCCCAGGGAGGTAGTGGCGCCCAGGATGTTGCGGTCGGTCGCGCGGTGGTTGATACCGCCGAAGCCTTCGAACCAGCCGCGGTATTTGGCGGCATCGTCGCGGGGCAGGGTCGTCGGATCGTTACTGGCCACCTGCCAGCTGTTTTTACGGTTGGCGAAGCCGCCGAGGTTGAGTCCCCCGCTGGCCTGCTGCGAAACGATGTTGCCGATGTTGCTGGTCAGGCCGGAGGCCACATCGTCGTACAGGGACAGCGCGGTGGTGTCCACCACGGCGACTTTATTGTTGCCACTTGCTACCGGACGGCCGGTGCCATTGATTATGATTTCCGGGTCGGAATCGAATGACAGGGTCGTGCTCTGGCCGGCTCCCTGTTGGAGGACAACGGTATCCGTTCCCGCTCCCAGGTTGACGCGGCCGATGATAACCGACCCTGTCTGCACCGTCAGCGTGTCGTCCCCGACTCCCTGAAAATGGATGGCGATACCGCCATGGCCATCGGTACTGGCGATGAGACCGGAGTTGGTGACCGAGGCATTGCCGGGGGTAGACCGGTCAACCACAATGGGGATTTTCCCCCTGATCTTTCCGGAATTGACGATGGTGCCATTAGCCATTTGGATACCCATCGGACCGCCCGAGATAATTCCGGAGTTGGTCAGGTTCGTAAGGGTTCCTGTTTCGATGCCATTTTCTTCGATCCCCATGATGGTGCCGGTGTTGGTCAGGTTCTCGATGGAATCAAAGGCAAAGACCCCATGAATTCCGCCAAAAATAGTGCCGGAGTTGTTCAGGTTTTCAATGATGTTGGCGCTGACGCCATCGCCATTATTCTCATCGCCGGAGATGGTGCCGGAGTTGTTCAGGGTTGTAATGGAGTCGGCAAATATGCCATCCCTGCCCGCAATGGAACCGGAGTTGTTCAGGTTTGAAATGGAACCAAAAGTAAAGACACCGGATGGAATCAAAGGCAAAGACACCATCAATTCGCCGGAGATGGTGCCGGAGTTGTCCAGGTTCCCGATGGAATCAAAGGCAAAGACCCCATGAATTCCGCCAAAAATAGTGCCGGAGTTGGTTAGATTTGAAATGATGTGGGCCTGGATGGCGTCAATCGAGGCCGTAATGTCGCCGGAGTTGTCCAGCTCAATAATTTGAGTGGACAACACGCCGGATCCTTCGTGGGAAGTGATGTCGCCGGAGTTGGTCAGGTTTTCAATGAAATTGATATCGATGCCATTGCCGCCACTTAATCCCTGGCGACCCCCATCAATGGACCCGGAGTTGGTCAGGTTCGATATGAAATCGGCTTCGATGCCACTCTCGCCGCCGTCGATGACACCGGAGTTGTCCAGGTTAACGATAAAGGTGGAAACAACTCCAAAACCCGGTACAAAGCCACTTCCGGTTTCTTGGATGGTGCCGGAGTTGGTCAGGTTCACAATACTCTCGGCAATCACGCCTCTAAAAGCCTGGATTGTACCGGTGTTGTCCAGGTTCAAAATGGTGCCGGCGGCGCTGACTCCCGTCCCACCGGAGTTGGTCAGAATGTTAAAGGCAGCCCCGCTGATATTGCCGGAGTTGGTCAGGTTCATAATATTCCCGGCAGTGACGCCATGAAAACCTCCAATGCCACCGGAGTTGTTCAGAGTCCCAAGGGTGCCATTGACCCTGACCGCCGCCCCATCGCTGCCCCCCGAGATGGTGCCGGAGTTGTCCAGTAACGAAAGGTTACCTAACACAAACACGCCGCGCGCATTAGAACCCGAGATGGTGCCGGAGTTGGTCAGGCTCCCAATGGAACCAAAGGCTAAGACGCCAGCGCTTACGCCCCCAATGGTGCCGGAGTTGGTCAAATTTGAAATGGTGTTGGCCCGGACGGCGTTAGTCACCCTTGACCGGATGGTGCCGGAGTTAGTCAGGTTGGTAATTGTAGAAGCCCTTAGGCCATCACTTTCGCCCTGGATGGTGCCGGAGTTGGTTAGATTTGAAATAGTGTTGGCCTGGATGGCGTCCAACGAGGCCGTAATGTCGCCGGAGTTGGTCAGGCTGGTAATGTTATTGGCTTTGATGCCGCTTTCTAACCCTTCGATAATGCCGGAGTTGCTTAGATCCCCAATGAAATCGGCTCCCACTCCCGCGACTCCGCCCTGGATGGTGCCGGAGTTGCTTAGATGATCAATCGTGGTTCCAAAAACACCATCAAATTCCTGACCACGGATGGTGTTATTGTTACCCAGGTTCTGGATGATGGTTGCATACACACCCCATTCCCCCCTGATGTTGCCGAAATTGGTCAAATTGAGGGTGGACAAATCGGCTCATATGGCAATGTTATCAGAGGAGGTGATGGATCCCGAATTGAGGACGGTGATAAAGCTTCCGTCCACCGCATCGAAAACCGCTTCGCTGGAACCCGTAGCAATCGAACCGAGAATGGTGACGGTCAGGGTATCGCCGTCGCCCACCGGCTGCGGAGTAAAGGTTGTTGTCGAGATGATTGTATCCGCCGCGCGGGCGTTTATCGGGACTATTAATAAAGAAAGGCAGAACAGCCCCGCTGTGAAAAACGTGGAAATTATTTTAGTGGAAAGGTTTTGATCGTGATCCTGCGCAACATCAGATTCAGAAAATAAAAAGTCCTGCATTTCCGCGCCCCCCTGTTAATTGTAAAATGAGCTTCCGCATATAACCTTAACTACTGCAAACAAGTTTGGTCTGGGCGAGTATCAACGTTATGTTGCTCGCCTGGGAAGTCTTCGCACACGGGGTGAACGGCGCGTCAAATTCCTTTTAATTCTTAATAGGATATTGGACCACTATAGGGACGGTTGCCAACTTTGTCAATCAGGGATAAATTTGGACAAATTTATAAATTCCCAGGTTACAGGGAATGAGAATGAATATGCCAATGGACAATGAAGGAATGAAGGAGAGATGGAGGGAAAACAAGCCGGTAACTTCCAGAGAGGGGGAAGGGGCTGACGGTTTAGGGAAGACGGTGANNTATTCCACGATGGTGGATTTTTCCTCGCCGAGCTTGTGCAGGTCCTCACTGCGGAAGCCGATGCGTTTGGCGGCTTTGTGTTCCTTGCGGCGGGTCAGGGCGGTGAGCATGACGTTGGTCTGCGTCACGTGCTGCATCAGCTTGACCGGCTGGCCCACCGGCGTGGCGCCGTAGAAGATCAGCATGTCGTTGCCGTGGTAGCCGATGCCGCTGATGTAAAACGGCTTGTCGCCGAACGCCACCATGATCGCCCCGACCTCCTGATCCTTGTCGAGGCCGCGCTCGAAATCGGCGATGTGGGCCATCAACTTCTTGAACATGCACTCCGCCGCCGACGGGATGCCGGGCACCGGGATGTCGCACGCCACGGTCAGGTTGGGTACTGGAAGTTGGGAAGGTTGTTCGGACATGATCATCACCTCTTATCCAGTTGGTTCTGATTCTTAGTCGGCAAAGGGTAACACTACTTACACAGGGCGGGCAAGGAGGAAACGCCTGACACCCTTAACGCATTAACGGATCAATGAGTTTGACCAGGAGAAACATCGCGGCAATCGCCGTAAGCCCGATGCCACAGCGGCGCAACAGGCGGATTCTTTTTTCATCCGGCTCGACCTTCGCGCCGATGAACATGGACTCGGGCCGGAGGATCAAAAGCAACCCGACCCCACCGGGAATGGCAATATCAATCCAGGACATGACAGAGGCGGACCAAGTCCGCTGTTAACTTTTCAATGGTGCACGGAAATTCTCTATACCAGTCACCCGTCAACAAGTCCCCTCTCTGGGCCGCTACGCGCGGGGCGAAATTTAAAACACTCCGCATCAATTGTGCGGAGAGAACGTCGGTTGGGGTTATAGAATCTTCCCCTCCCCGTTAGGGGAGTGGCGGAGAGGGAGGGATTCGAACCCTCGGTAGGGTATAAGCCTACACACGCTTTCCAAGCGTGCGCCTTCAACCACTCGGCCACCTCTCCATCATCGGTTGACGTACTCTAAAACCTGGAAGGTCGTTTCCCCATAAAGGGGAAATCACAATCTTTCATCAAGGTCACCCTTTCCTTCGCCAGGTTCAGGACAGGCTAAATCAGCTCAGGGTGACATTAAGGAGGAATCCCCCCGGCCCCCTTTACAAGGGGGAGCTCCTGCGCGGAGGGCGAACGTTAAAACCTTCCGGCGTGCGCCCCACGATCATCGCCAGCGGGGGCATCCCCGCAACGTTCAGCCAATTTCCTCCACCACTCGCAGAGCCGGGCAAGGCCCGGAGCATACTTCAATCTTTCAATTGCGCACAGTGATCACCGACGGCCGGCAACCGTCAGCAAGCTGCCCCTCCTCGCTAGAGGAGCGGAGAGGGTGGGATTCGAACCCACGGTACCCGCAGGGTACAGCTGATTTCGAGTCAACCGCCTTCGACCACTCGGCCACCTCTCCAAATGGGTTGACGCGCTTACTTAAATGAAAAAGGAAGTGGTTATCAACCACCCCCAACCCCTCCTTTGGAAGGAGGGGGGGAAACTTTTAAATTACGCCCAGAGATTACCGCCCGCCAGCAGACGTCAGCCATTTTCCTGCGGCGGTTCGCCGCCCCTCGCCAGAGGGCCACCTCTCCTGAAACATTATATCTTAATAAACAACAGGTTACCCCATCTTTGCAG
>JABAHS010059127.1_pt5 | contig 11092 bp, 11 predicted proteins | sample 7062111 | NCBI WGS metagenome assembly JABAHS01 (sample SAMN14534600, study PRJNA622989) | marine sediment metagenome | biome: marine biome [ENVO:00000428]; feature: marine pelagic biome [ENVO:01000023]; material: deep marine sediment [ENVO:00002113]; isolation source: pool of 4 deep marine... | reverse complement strand
GCGTCCACCGCCGCCACACCGAAACGCGCGCCGAGTATGCGGTCAAAGATGGTCGGCGAGCCGCCGCGCTGGTAATGGCCGAGGACCATGATGCGGGTTTCGAAGCTGCTGACGCATTCTTTGATGCTGGCGGCGATCTCCTGGGCGTGAGCGGCGCCCTCGGCAACCATGATGATGGAGTTGTCGCGCCCTTCGCGGTAGCGATGCTTGAGGTTGTGACAGATCGCCTCGATATCGTAGGGCTCTTCGGGAATGATGGCGTATTCGGCGCCGCAGGCCACCGCCGCGGCCACCGCCAGGTAGCCGCAGTTGCGGCCCATCGTCTCGACGACGAAGGTGCGGTCGTGGCTCGAGGCGGTGTCCTTGAGGGCGTCGACGGCGTGAAGAATGTTGTTGAGGGCGGTGTCGACGCCCAACGATACGTCGGTGCAGGGGATGTCGTTGTCGATGGAGGCGGGGATGCCGATGGTCCTGACGCCGTGGCGGTGCAACGCCTCGGCGCCGCGCAACGACCCGTCGCCGCCGATGACGATCAGTCCGTCGACGCCGAGCCCGCGCAGGTTGTCCGCGGCGAGTTGCTGACCGGCCTCCTCGAGCATCTCCTTGCAGCGGGCGCTCTGCAAGACGGTTCCGCCGCGCTGGACAATGCCGCTGACCGAGCGTGTCGTCAGCATCTCGTATTGCCGGTCGATCAGGCCGCGGTAGCCTTTCTGGATGCCGACGATTTCGAGCTCGCGGGAGAGGGCGGCTCGCACCACCGCCCGCAGGGTGGGATTCATGCCGGAGCAGTCACCGCCGCTGGTCAGAACGGCCAGCCTTTTCATCGAAACCTCCTCACCGAAAGTGGACACGTGATATCGAGCAGAGTGGTTCATTTGAGTAAACCACCGGCAGCGGCTTTTGTCAAAGCCGCCATTCTGACCGACATGCAGTCAAGGGCAGGCGATGTGGTATAATTGGCAACGGACCTACCAGCGAGGGTCACCCGGGTTATCCGCGCATTTTTTCACGCTAGGTTCGGCCTCGATCGTCTGCTCTTTTTTTCCTTTCATCCCCGAATCGCCGGCAAATTTTTGCCGCGGCGACGAAAGGAGTCCCGCCCGCCCATGGAACCGTTTCCCGTCATCCCGGAACGTTTGCCGGTTTTCCCCCTCCAGGACCAGGTCGTCTTTCCCTTCATGGTGCTTCCGGTCTACGTTCGCAAGGACGAGATGCCCCTTCTCGACGAGGCTTTCAGCGAGCGCCACCTGATCGGCATGTTTCGCAGGCGCGGCGAAGATCGTTCGGAGGATATCCAGGAGGTCGGCACAGTCTGCCGCATCAAGCAGCTGGTCAAATTCCCCGAGGGAGGCTGCAAATTGACCGTCGAGGGGCTAAAGCGGGTGAGGCTGGTGCAACTGGTGCGCGAGCAGCCCTTCATGGTCGGGTGCATCGAGGTGCTCGAGGAGAAGCCGGGGCGGTCTTTGGTCTCCGAGGCGCTGGTGCAGAGCGTCAATACCCTCATCAAGATTGCCATGGCCAATGGCCGCCCCCTGCCCGGCGACGTGATGAAGATGATCGATCGCATCGAGGAGCCGGGGCGTCTGGCTGACCTGGTGACGGTCTACCTGGCGCTGCCTTCGGATGAACAGCAGCGCATGCTCGAGCACCTCGATCCGCTGGAGCGGCTGAAAGAAGCGTACATCATGCTGTCCGACGAGGTGCAGAAGCTCCAGGTGCGCGGAGATGTTCAGAACGAGGTGTCGCGGCGCATGGGGGAGAGCCAGAAAGAGTTCATCCTGCGCGAGCAGTTGAAGGAGATCCAGAACGAACTGGGAGATTCCGACCCTCGTCAGGAAGAGGTCAACGAGTTCCGCCGGGCCATTCGCGACGGCGTGATGCCGGACAAGGTGCGTGAGATTGCCGAGCGGGAACTGGCGCGCCTGCAGCGTATCCCCCCATCGTCGCCCGAATACACGGTGTCGCGCAACTATCTGGAATACCTCTGCAATATGCCCTGGTGCAGCGGCACAGAGGACCGACTCGATATTCCGTCGGCCCAGAGGGTGCTCGACGAGGATCACCACGATCTCGAGGACGTCAAGGAGCGTATTCTCGAATATCTGGCGGTACGCTCGCTCAAGTCCGATACCAGGGGGCCGATCCTCTGCTTCGTCGGACCGCCGGGCGTCGGCAAGACCAGCCTCGGCCGTTCCATCGCCCGGGCCATGGAGCGGGAATTCATCCGCGTGTCGCTCGGCGGCATGAAGGACGAGGCGGAAATCCGCGGTCATCGCCGCACCTACATCGGCGCCCTGCCGGGACGCATCCTTCAGGAGATTTTCCGGTGCGGGGCGAACAATCCGGTCTTCATGCTCGACGAGGTCGACAAGATCGGCCAGGATTTCCGCGGCGATCCGTCCTCGGCCCTGCTCGAGGTGCTCGACCCGGAGCAGAACGACACCTTTACCGACCATTATCTCGACGTGCCGTTCGACCTGTCGAGGGTGATGTTCATCTGCACCGCCAACGTCATCGANNGGATACAGCGACGAGGACAAGGTGCGGATCGCCTTCAAGTTCCTGATCCCCAAGCAGTGTCGCTCGAACGGTCTCGAGGCCGAGCCGCTGCAATTCGAGGAACGGGCGTTGCGTCGCATCATCCGCCTTTACACCCGCGAGGCCGGTGTGCGCGACCTGGAGCGTCAGATCGCCTCGGTGTGCCGCAAGATCGCCAAGGAGATTGCCATCGGCCAGGAGGGTCGCGAGAAGATCGAGGCGGCTGACGTCGAGAAGATGCTCGGTCCGCGCAGGTTCTTCTCCGAGGTGGCCGCCGAGGAGGACCGGGTCGGCGTGGCCACTGGACTGGCCTGGACCGAGGCGGGTGGCGACATCATTTTCGTCGAGGCTTCGGCGATGCCGGGCAGGAAGGACCTGGTGCTGACCGGCAGTCTGGGCAGCGTCATGCAGGAGTCGGCCAAGACGGCGCTTTCCTATGTGCGCTCGCGGTGCCGGGATCTGGGGATCGCCGAGGATTTTTTCGAGGCCCTCGACATCCACATCCACGTTCCCTCCGGCGCCATCCCCAAGGACGGTCCCTCGGCGGGGCTGACGATCGCCACGGCGCTGATCAGCCTGCTGACCGGGCGCCCGGCGCGGCGCGACGTGGCCATGACGGGCGAGATGACCCTGTCGGGGCGCATCCTGCCGATCGGCGGCGTCAAGGAGAAGGTCCTCGCCGCCCGCCGGGCCGGAGTCGCCACCGTGCTTCTGCCGAGCCGCAACCGGGAGAATGTCGAAGAACTCGACGCGTCGATCCGCAGCGATATGTCCCTCGTGCTCGTCGAGAGTCTCTCGGACGTGCTCGGCTACGCCCTGGGAGGTTCGCATGGCCCGGCGGATTCGCTGACCGACATCTGCCGGGCTCGGCCGGCAGATGCGGCGGATCAGCCGGGCAGCGGCGTATCCGACCCCGCCGGCTGAACGCCGGCGGCAAGAAATCCTTGCATCGTGGGGCCGTTGCGATAATATTCGGGCGAACACATTCCACGAAGGAGTCGAACTTGCCAAACCAGCCCCGTCCGGTCCGCCCGGTCCTGTGTTGCCTGTCTCTTCTGATCCTGCTGCTGGCCGTGCCTGTCCAGGCGGCACTGCTAGAAGATGCCGTCCATGAGAGCGTTTTCGACAATGGCCTGCGCCTGCTGATGGTCGAGCGGCATGCGTCGCCCACGGTGACCGCCTATATCACCTTCGGCGTCGGCGCCGTCGACGAGTCGAGCCGCCAGCGCGGCGTGGCCCACCTGCTCGAGCACATGCTTTTCAAGGGCACCAAGACGCTCGGGACCACCGACTATGCCCAAGAGAAGGAAGTGCTGCAGCAGATAGAGCAAGTCGGCGAGAGGCTTGACCGTCTTCGCCGCGACGACGAGGCCGACCCCGAAGACGTCCGCCGCCTGGAGGCCGAACTCGACAAGCTGCAGCAAAGGCACAAGACGTTCGTCGTCAAGGACGAGTTCTCGCGCATCTACTCCGAGAACGGCGGCGTGGGCTACAACGCCTTTACCAGCAAGGACCTGACCACCTACACGATCTCCCTGCCCGCCAACAAACTCGAGCTGTGGGCCGCCATCGAGTCGGACCGGCTGCAGAACGCCGTGCTGCGCGAGTTCTACACCGAGCGCGAGGTGGTGCGCGAGGAGCGCCGGCGCTCCTATGACAGCAACCCCCGCGGCATGCTCTATGAGCGGCTGCTGGCGACTGCCTTCACCGTTCATCCCTACCGCAATCCGATCATCGGCTGGGATAGCGATATCGCCTCGCTCTCCCTCGATGAGACCCGGCGCTTCTTTCACAAGTACTATGCGCCGGCCAACATGGTGATCGCTCTGGTCGGCGACATCGATCCGACTTCGGCCGAGCAGCTGGTCCGCCGCTATTTCGGGGGGGTGCCATCGGGCTCGCCGGTACCGCCGGTGATCGCCGAGGAGCCGAAACAACGCGCGGAGAAGCGTGTCCGCATCTATTTCGATGCCGAGGAGCAGCTCGCCATCGCCTACCACAAGCCGACCCTGCCGCATCGCGACGACTACGTGTTCGACATGATCGACCAGATCCTCAGCCAGGGGCGCACCTCGCGCCTCTATCGCTCGCTGGTGGTGGAAAAGCAGCTGGCGGCCTCCGTTGGAACCTACATGGCGCCCGGTTCGCGCGAGCCGAACCTCTTTGTTGTCTCAGCGACGCCGCGTCATCCGCACACGGCGGCGGAGGTGGAAAAGGCGATCGAAAAAGAGCTGCAGAGGCTGGCCAGCGATCCGGTCAGCGAAGAAGAACTCGAAAAGGCCCGGGTTCAGTTGCGCACCGCCCAGCTGCGCCGTCTGAAGAGCAACAGCACCCTGGCGCGCATGCTCACCTACTACCAGGTGGTGGCCGAGGACTGGCGCTACATGGTCGAATACGACCGCAACATCGCCACCGTGACCGCAGAGGAGATCATGGCGGTGGCGCGGCGTTACTTCACCGCTGAAAATCGTACAGTTGCCGTTATCGGCCGAAAGGATAGCAGGTAATGTTCTTCGCCAGGATTCTGCCGTTTCTTCTGTTGTTGTCCCTGGCCGGCTGCGCCGGCATGTCGCAGCCGGTGCGCCCCGACCAACTCGAATTCCCGCCCCTGGTCTTCAAGGCGCCGGATGTCGACCGCCAGCATCTGGACAACGGCCTGTCCCTTTACCTGCAGGAAGACAACGAGCTGCCGCTGGTGGAGATCACGGCGCTGGTCGGTGCCGGGTCGATCGGCACGCCGGGAGAAAAGGCCGGAATGGGTGGGCTTTTCGCCAGGGCCCTTGAAGCCGGGGGTGCCGGCGACAGGGGGCCTGCCGCGTTCGAGGCCCTGCTCGAACGGATGGCGGCGAAGCTGAGCGTTTCCTCCGGCACCTATACGACGACGGTTCATCTATCCCTTCGCGCCGAGGACCTCGAAATCGGCCTGCGGATCCTTTCAGACCTGCTGCGCCGGCCGCACTTCGATCAAGGCCGTCTCGAAGTGGCCCGCCGGCAGCTGCTCGAAGGAATCCGCCGCCGCAACGACAATCCATCGTCCGTGGCCGCGCGGCTGCTGCGTGAGAACGTCTATGGCGAGCACCCGCTCGGAACGACCCCGTCGGAGGAGAGCGTCGGGCGAATTCAGAGACGGGATCTTCTGGCGTTCCACGATGAATTCTTCGTACCGAACAACCTCAAGCTGGCGATCACCGGCGACTTTGAAAAGGCGAAGCTGCTCTCGGACCTGAAAGAGGTCTTCGGCGGCTGGGAGCGGGCCGAATTCACACCGCCGGTGGCGCCGCCGGTGGATGCCGAGCCGCAGGGACAGATCATCGTCGCCCCAAAGGAGGTCCCTCAGGCGACCATCGTCCTGGGGCATCTCGGCATCGACAAGGACGATCCCGATCTGTTCCCGGTGCGCGTGATGAATTACATCCTCGGCGGAGGCGGGTTCAACTCGCGGATGATGCGCGAAGTCCGGTCCAACCGCGGCTTGGCCTATTCGGTTTATTCCCGCTACCAGGTCGGCCGGCGCCTGCCGGGACTGTTCGTCGCCGGCAGCGAAACGCGCACCGCCACGACTGTGGAGGTGGTCGAACTGATGCGCGGGCTGATGGAGCAGATGCGGCGACAGCCGGTTTCCGAAGAGGAACTGGCGCTGGCGCGCGAGAGCCTGGTCAACTCATTCGTGTTCGCTTTCACCGACACCCATTCGGTGGTGGCGCGCAAAATGCGCCTCGATCACTTCGACTATCCGGCAGACTACCTGCAGACCTACCGCCAACGAGTGGCGGCCGTGACCGCCGAGGATGTCCTGCGCGCCGCGCGCGAGCATCTGCACCCCGAGCGGTTGAAAATCGTCCTTGTCGGTGCTACGGACGAGTTCAAGGGCGACCTCGATTCCTTCGACCTTCCCGTCGACGAGGTCTCCCTCAAGGGCGGGAGCGCGGGAAGCCAGAGATAAAAGGCCTATGTCTTTCATTTCGTTGAAAAAGACCCATTTTATGATCTAATAGAATCACGATCCATGTCGGTCGACCGAGGAGGTCTCATGCAGGTTGAGGTACTTTTGCTGATTATCGCCGTGACGGTTGTCGTCATTGCCCTGTTTCTTATCCCCACCCTTATCCAGATGAAGGCGACCGCCCAGAGGGTCGAGCGCCTGGCGGAGGAAGCCGAGCGCGAGGTGCTTCCCGTGGTTCGTCAGCTCAAGGAAACCTCCGAAAATTTCAACCACATTTCGCGTGACGCCCGGCGCGGTTTCGAGGAGGTGGAGCCTTTTATCGAGTCGCTGGGCGACGTGGGGCAGTTCCTTCATCGGTTCACCGGCGCGGCTCGCGGTGATTTGGGGCAGTATACCGGCAATGCCCTGGGCCTGTGGCTCGGGCTGCGCGCGGCCAGCAAGGTTTTGCTCAAGGATTTTCATAAAAATAAGGGAGGTGAATGATTATGTCCGATTATTGTCGTTACAATGGCGGAAATTCCGGTTTCATGTCTTTTGTCATGGGAGCGGCCGTCGGGGCCGGCCTGGCACTGCTTTTCGCTCCCCGCTCCGGCGAGGAGACCCGGCAGAAGGCCACCGATTTTGCCGAGGACGTGCGGGACAAGGTTCGTCACATCATCGAGGATGCCGAGGAGAGGATCAAGGAGACCGTCGATGAGGGGCGGGAGAGCCTCGATGAAAAGAAAGACGTCATTGCCTCGGCCATCGCCGCCGGCAAGGAAGCCTACGACGAGGGCCGAAAGAAGGGTCAGGAGAAGGCCTGATCGGGTCGGCGGAAAAAGCCCACTGACGTGGGCTTTTTTCTTTTCTGTGCGAGGCAGGGCGGATGGATCTGAAAAAAGCCTGGTCTGACATGATGTCATATGTCAAACGGGATATTTGGGAGATCGACGTCAGGGGGCTGCGCACCGGCAAACGCCTCGCGGTCCGCCTTTCGCAGATCGTCTCCGTGGTTCTCCGTGATTTTTTCGCCGACCAGTGTCTTGTGCGCGCCTCGGCCCTCTCATTTACCACCATCCTGGCCATCGTCCCCCTCTTTGCCCTGATGTTTTCGCTTTTCAAGGGGATCGGTGGCGTCGAGTCGACTCTGCAGCCCTTTTTATTGGAGAAACTGACGCTCGGCTCGCCTCAAATCAGCGAAAAAATCCTTCAGTACGTGGAAAATACCAGCGCCGGTCAACTCGGCGCTGTCGGGCTGGGAGCGCTGATCCTCTCCGTCATCGCCTTGCTGACCAATGTTGAAAACAGCTTCAACCATATCTGGGGGGTGAAGGGGACCAGGCCTTTTTTCCGCGTCGTTGCCTACTATTCGTCATTGGTGATTGTCGGACCGGTTTTCATCCTGGCTGCCATCTCGATGACGACTTCGCTGAAGAACCAGGCATTTGTGCAGATCCTGCTCGACCAGCCCGTTGTGGGGTCGACGATTTATCTCGTCTTCCAGGTCGTCCCCTACCTGGCGATGTGGGCTGTTTTCATCTTCGTCTATCTCTTTATCCCCAATCTCAAAGTTGACCTGCGCGCAGCAGTTATCGGCGGTATTTTCGCCGGCACCCTCTGGCTCATCGCCCAGGGGTTCTATGTCGATCTTCAGATCGGTGTCGCTCGCTACAACGCGATTTACGGAACGATGGCGGCGCTGCCGATTCTGCTGGTCTGGATCTTTATTTCGTGGGTCATCGTCTTTCTCGGACTGGAGTTGACCTACGTATTCCAGAATCTCGCCTCGATCAGCAGGGAGCAACTCGGTGAAAATGTCGACTTCGCCAGCCGCGAATTGGTGGCATTGACGCTTCTTTTGGTGGTGACCCGCAAATTTTACGCCGGCGAAAAGCCCTGGAGCCTCGAAAAACTGTCGGAGACGCTTGAAATTCCCCCCCGTCTGGGGCGCAGCATCGCCAATGAGCTTGTCGATCTGAACCTGTTGATCGAAGCGCGCAGTTCGGATCAGGACGATTTCGGCTATCAACCGGCCCGGGCACCGGATCAAGTGACAGTGTTCGAAGTTCTGCAGGACTTGCGGGAAGACGGAGTGCGCTTCACAAGGCGCCGGAAGCGGTCGGAGTTCCGCCTGGTCGGGGCGATTGAGGATAAACTCAAGGAGGCCAGCCGCGAGGTGCTCGACGAGATGACGCTTCTCGACCTGGCCCAGTCATCCATGGAGGCGGTTACGGAGGAATCGGAAGCCTGATTGCGCCGCCGCCTGCGGGGGCGTAAAAAAGTGTGCCCGCCCGGAGGTCGGTTCCGCTCTAGTAGCTTTCGAGGGTAAAGACGCCGTCTTCGAGAACGGCGTAGGAGTATTGGTCGATCCAGTCGCCCAGGGCGACGATCGTACCGCTGTCGGAAGGGCGGATGAAGGCGGTGTGGAAATGCCCCGAGACGACGCCGTCGAACCCTTCCGCCAGTTTTTTTTCACCGTAGGACGAAACCATCTCTTCGACCTTGCGGCTGCGGTTGTAGGAGGAATGCTTCTTCTGGCTTTGGCGGCTGCCCCAGCGCGCGATCGCCCAGGCCCAGTCGGGGGGGATCAGGCTTTTGAGGACACGAAAAGGGCGGCTGCGCAGCAGCCGGCGCAGGAGGCGGTAACCGCTGTCGGACGGATCGATCAGGTCGCCGTGAACGACCAGCAGCCGCTGACCGTCCACCGTCACTTCGCCGCCATCGGGGAGGATGCGGGCGCCGAGGGTCTTTTCGAACCAGGGCCCCAGGTGGAAGTCGTGGTTGCCCTCCACGTAGACGATCTCGGTGCCGGCTTCCTTGAGACGGCGCAGGGCGTCGAGGACCGGGACATAGGGGGCGAAGACAACATGCCGGTAGCCGACCCAGAACTCGAAGATATCCCCGAGCAGGAAAAGGGTGCGGGTTTGACCGTGTAGCCCGTCGAGGAAATCGAGGAAGCGGTGAAAGTTTTCCGCATCGGGATCGGCCAGATGGGCATCGGCGACAAAGACGTCTTTCATAGGGCGAGACTATAGTCCTCGCTTCCGGCAAAGTCAAGAATACCCCCCGGACTAGCTGGACAGATCGGCATTCTTCGGGGGGCGCCGGGGAGACCGCAATCGATTCGACTTTTCGCGCCGCAGGCGCAGAGGGAGGATGTCCGGTGAGATCGGTGCTGGTATTTGCGCTGTTTTTTCTGCTCTCAGGCTGTATCTACGTCAATGTCCCGCTGGCCCCGGGACCGGGTCCGGCTGAAGAGAAGGTCGTCGAGGGGAGGGGACGCGCCAAGATTGCCGTGATCGATCTGGACGGCCGGTTCATGCGCAGGCCCGAGTTTCTGAGCCGCTTCTCCAGGGGGCCGTCGATCCTGGAGAGATTCAAGGAAGAACTCCAGCTTGCCGGAGGCGATGGTGATGTGGCCGGTGTCGTGGTTCGCGTCGACAGCCCCGGCGGGTCGGTCACCGTCAGCGACATCCTCTACCACGAAATAAAAAGCTTCCGTGCGCGTCGCCAGGTTCCTGTCGTCGCCTGCATAATGGACCGCGCCTATTCGGGCGGTTATTACGCCGCTATCGGGGCCGCAGAGATTTTCGCCCATCCCACCTCGACAATCGGGGGGATCGGGGTCATTTCGCTTAACGTCGACCTCTCCGGGCTTCTCCAGAAGTGGGGGGTCGACGTCGAAATCGTCAAAAGCGGCCGTTATAAGGATGCCTGGTCGCCGCTGCGCCCCAGTCAACCGGAGGAAACCGCCAGAATGCAGACCGTCGTCGATGGCCTGCACGACCGTTTCCTCGACCTGGTGCGGCAGAATCGCCCGGTTTCGGCCGCGCACCTCGCCGAAGTGTCCAAGGGCGGCGTTTTTTCGGCCAGGCGGGCCGCCGAGCTGGGGCTTGTCGACCGGATCGGTTATCTGGAGGATGCCTTAGCGCGGGTGCGGCAGTTGGCCGGGGTGGATGAGGCCCGGGTGATCATCTATCGACAACCCGGCGCCGTGGCGGAAACGCTCTATTCTTCTCAGGGGCCTTGGCCCCCCGGCATGCAGAGCGCTGCCGAGGTCTTCAATCCTCTTTTCGATGGCCGGTTGCGCTATTTCTCTCTTCCCTGAACGTTTTTGCCGTTCCCTGCGGATTGTTTAGCCGCCAGTTTCGCCCCTGTCTTGAATTCCTGTCTTTTTTCAGTATGTTGGCGTTGCCTACCCACTGCCCTGGAGCTGCCGGGAGGCGCAAGAGACTTGTCCCCTGCTTTCAGTGACGTTATGATGCTCCTAGGGAAAGCGTTCGACCGGCTCCCCCGGATCGTCCGTCAAGCCGCATTGCGGGGATAAGACCAAGGATCCCGGTGACATGCAGCCGCTCATCATGGAGATCGAATGAATTACCAGGATGCTCAATATCGGGAAGAGCAGTACCAGCAGAAGCTGGAGCAGGCGCAAGGTTCTCTCGCCGAGGGCGAGCCTCAGACGGCTCTTTATCTCGCCGAGGACCTGCTCGAACAGCGCGCCCTCGATGTCGAGGTGCTGAATCTGTGCGCCGTGGCGGCGACCAATCTCGGCGATACGGCCAAGGCCGGGGCCCTTTTCGAAAAAGCACTGCTGCTCGAGCCCGGCAACGGCGCCGTGCATCACAATTA
>JABAHS010023901.1_pt2 | contig 11097 bp, 7 predicted proteins | sample 7062111 | NCBI WGS metagenome assembly JABAHS01 (sample SAMN14534600, study PRJNA622989) | marine sediment metagenome | biome: marine biome [ENVO:00000428]; feature: marine pelagic biome [ENVO:01000023]; material: deep marine sediment [ENVO:00002113]; isolation source: pool of 4 deep marine... | reverse complement strand
TGCGTTGTTGCGGATCGTCAGCCGCACTTCGTGCGCACGCCCGGCCGACGCGGCCGCCACGATGACTGACGCGGTCGCCGGCTCGACCGAGATCGCGGGCACGACATCGAGCCTCCGCCTGAGTTCGCCGCGCACCCGGTCACGCTCGCGATATTCGACCTCCCGCTCGATGGTGATCGCGGTGTCATGCAATTCCAGTGACACGACAGCGGTCAGGATCGGCGCAGCGAAAGGCGCATGACGCGCATCGCCTGCGTTGCTCCAGTCGTAGTTGAATCCTTCTCTTGGCCGTTCGAGCCAGTAGGGTTCGGTCGGCTTTGCGTCCCCGGGCACCTGCACCGCGAATCCAAACTCGGCGCTGGCCGTTTCGCGGCGGCGGAAGTTCTGTTCGTTGCCGAGCGTTGCATCGGCCGACACCTCCGTCGTCCAGCCGGCAGGCGAGCGAAGCTCGATGCCGGTGACCGTGACCGCGTCGATCCCGGGATCGAACACACGGACGGCGACCTTGACCTCGTCTCCCGGGATCAGCGTCTCGACTTCCGCGAGCGCATCGACATGAATGCCCGCAGCCATCGCGAGCGCCGTCTCGATCTCGCGGATCTTCTCATCGAGCAGCCGCCGCGCGTCGTAGGAGGCTGCCGCCTCCCTGGCCTCGCGAGCAAGCTCGAGCGCGCTGCTCAACGGCGGGATGAGGGAATCCTGGGACCTGGGACGATACAAGCCCGGCGTAATGCTCAGCATGTTGTCGAGATTTTCCAGCCGCTGTTCGAGCGTCGCGTTCGGCGCCGCCTCGTACTGTGCAATACCGCGAACCGATGTGTCGAGGCCGTCGAACACGCTGCTCTCTTCGACCTGCGCATCCTCGGCGGACGCGACCAGGCGCAGCCTGCTCTCCTGCCTGCCGCGCAATTCCAGCGAGCCCATCTGCTGCGACTTCTGCTGGCTGCGGCCGTGCATGCCGATCTCGAAGAAGCTCCTGCCCGTGACCGGGTCATACTGGCCGGTATTGATAACGAGAAGGTCAGCGCTGCCGGCGCCGCGCTCGGAGACATAAAGTTTTTCTGCCTGCCAGGGCAGCAGGCCCGCTTCTATCTGCTCGGTAAATTGTTCGGGATCGGCCGCGGCACGAAACGCGATCGGCGTCAGGTAGCCGGCGAACTGGTGATGCCCGTGCCCGTCCGTCGACGTGCCGTTCCAGCGCGACACGATCACGGTCGGCCGGAAGCGGCGGATCGCCGCCACCATGTCGGCGAGGATCACCTCCTCGCCCCACAGGCGGGCGCCCTCTTCGCGGCGCTTGGAAAAACCGAAGTCGTTCGCGCGCGTGAACAGCTGTTCGGCGCCGTCGAATCGACGCGCCTGCAGCAGCTCCTCGCTGCGGATGATGCCGAGCAGATCGCCGAGCTCGGGGCCGACGATGTTCTGCCCGCCGGAGCCCCGGGTCAGTGACAGGTACGCCGTGCGCGCATGCTCGCCACGCGCGTGATAGGCAACCAGCGCGGAGTCCTCGTCGTCGGGGTGCGCGCCGGTATGCAGCACGCTCGCGGTCGTCTGCAGGCGCTCGAGCTGCCGGATCAGCGCCTCTGCGCCGCTGTCATAGATCGCCCGCACCTGTGCATCCGCCGGCATGGACGCGGCGACGAGCAGGACGAGGCATGTCTTGGCAACGCTGCGCATGTTTTTCATTGTTCTTTCGTTGCAGCCAGGTGGCTGATCAGGGAGCCCGCGGCGACCGTCACGAGACAGCCGACGACGTTGAACCAGAGGAACGCGATGTCGCTGTACGCGCTCGCGATCCAGACCGATACGATACCAAACAGCAGGCCGTAGAACGCGCCGGCGGGACGCGCGCCGGGCACCGCGAACGCGAGCACGAACACGCCGAGCAGGGAGCCGTAGAAGAAAGACCCGAACGTGTTGACGACCTCGATCAGCGAGCCGAGGCTCGTGGCAAAGGTCGCGACAATGCAGGCGAAGATCCCCCATATCAGGGTCGCAAACCGGCCGAAGGCGACCAGCCCTCTCTCGTCCCCGTCGTGCCGGAAGTGCCGCTTGTAGAAATCCATCGTCGAGGCGGTGGCCAGCGAGTTCAGCTCGGCGGCGACGCTCGACATCGCGGCCGCGAGTATCGCGGCGATGATCAGGCCGACGGCGCCGATCGGCATGTTGTCGAGCACGAACACGGGGAACACGTAGTTGACGTCGTTGAAGGACGGGTTGTCGTTCGTTTCACGGATGAACGCCGTCGCGTCGGCGCGCTTGTCTGCGTACGCCTCGTTCGCCGCCAGGTAGACGCTGCGCTCGACGTCGCCATCGCCGTCATTGCGGGACGCGAGGTACTGCAGCGCAGCGTCCTGTCGCTGCCGGTGCAGGTTGTCGAGGTCGGCCTCGAGTTCGGCATAGGCGGCGGGTTGCGCGCCAGCAGCCTGCAGCGCCTCGACCTCGTTGAACACCAGCGGCGCGGGCCGGAACTGGTAGAACACGAAGACCAGCACGCCGATCAGCAATATCAGGAACTGCAGCGGGATCTTCAGGAATGCCGACATCATGAGCGACGTCCTGCCTTCATCGACCGAGCGCGCAGTGAGGTAGCGCTGCACCTGGCTCTGGTCGCAGCCGAAATAGGACAGGAACAGGAACAGCGCGGCGAACAGGCCGGACCAGATCGTGTAGCGCTCCTCGAGATCGAAACTGAAGTCGAGCGTCTGCAGCTTGCCGGCGGCGCCGGCCAGGTGCAGCGCGTCACCGAAGGCCACGCCCTCGGGCAGGCCGGACAGGATCACCATGACGCAGATCGCAAGCCCCGCGAAGATGATGAACATCTGCTTCACGTCGGTCCACGTCACCGCCTGCACGCCGCCCAGCATCGTGTAGACGGTGGTCGACAGGCCGATTACGAAGATCGTCGCGACTTCGTCCCAGCCGAGGACGATAGAGAGGATCACCGACGGCGCGGCGATGACGACGCCGACGGCGAGCCCCCGCGATACGAGGAAGAAGAAACTCGTCAGCGTGCGGGTCCTCGCGTCGAAGCGCTGCTCGAGATACTCGTATGCCGTGAAGACTTTCGCACGATAGAAGAACGGCACGGCCGTTACGCACAGGATGACCATCGCGAGCGGCAGGCCGAGATAGAACTGGATGAAGCGCATGCCGTCGGTGTAGGCCTGCCCGGTCGTGCCGATCAGCGTGATCGCCGACATCTGCGTCGCCATCACGGACAGGCCGACGGCCCACCACGGCAGGCTGCGGCCGGCGAGGAAGAAGCCCGTCGCGTCACGCGACTGCCGGCTCAGCTTCAGGCCCAGCCAGATGACGTAGCCGAGGTAAAGGACAACGATGGACCAGTCGACGAGGTGCACGCTAGCTCGCGAAGAAACGCCAGAAGGCCCAGAGGAGAATGACGATGACCGCCGTATACACGGCGACGGCGACGTAGATTCGTCGCCAGCGCACGCTACTGCCGGACTCGGTGGGCTGGTCGGTGGTCACCGCTGTTCCCCTGTTTCTAACGAATCGATCCTCGCGCCCATGTTAACGCGGAATCATCACGCGCATGCTGCCTGCAACTCGATGCCGTCGTCAGGCGGCTACCGGAAGCGAATCGCATCGATTGAGGAAGACTCCAGCCGATCGCTTACGAGCGGGCGGATCGCAACTGCTATCGGGGCAAGGATCAGTTGGTCGCTGGCGCCGCTCGGTAGCGCGGCAGCCCCAGCGCGGCCCGTTCTTGCTGAGCCCGGGCGACCATCTGCCCGGCCACCGCCTGGAAAGCGGCGTTATCCGCCATCGTCTCGAACAACGGCTCGATGAAGATCACGCTGGCCAGCCCCTCGTTGACCGCGCGCTGCAGGTAAGCCGTTGCGGCGCCGGCGTCGCCCTTCAAAGCTGCCTGCTGCGCCCGGCAATACCAGTGGTACCAGTTGTCGATGCCGATCGATTCCTGGGCGCTCAGCGCCCGCTCCATCTCGTCCATGAGCACGTCGAAATCCGAGTCGCGACCCGCCTGGCGGTAGGCATACGCGAGCGGCCCGAGGTATTCGCTGCCATAAGCTCCCTCGGTCATCCGGAAGGTCTCGAGAAGCGCCGGGATCCCGCCGAATTCGTCGTCAATGATTGCAACCATGTCCGCGCCCCTGCCTGCGGCAGCCAGGTAGTCAGCGGCATGCCGGATCGCCCGTCCCGTTGCGCCCTGGAAGTCGATGCCGTTCAGCTCCTGGTCGGCCGCCTCGATGTCCCCCAACTGCCCGAGGGCAATAAGCCGTATGGGAGCCCAGCTATTGGCGGTCGCCCGATCGAGCTCCCCAAGTTGCAGCAGCACGTAGGCATGCCACATCGAGACGATCGATGCATTGGGATTGGCTTCGAGGGCGATGTCCAGGTGCCGTAGTGCGCTCGCCAGTTCGCCCTTCATGAAATCGGCAGAGCCTCGCGCCTGGTGAATCGCCGCATCGACGCCAGTGATTCGCTCTACCCTGGTGATGAGCGCGTCCGAGCTGTCGAACTCACTTTTGCCGAGATACCCCTGTATCAGGTTGTTGAACGCCGGCCGGTACATCGGGTCGCGCAGCACGACCTCCTCGTACAGGGCCTGGGAGCGCTGTTCGTCTTCGATCGCGTTGGCCAGCCACAGCTTGGCGCTCTCGAGGTTGGGGTTGATCTCGAGAGCGCGCTCGAGGTTGGGGACGGCGTCCTCTGCATCGTTCCTGCGGTCGGTCTGGACGAGCCCGAGGATCGCGTACGCCTCGGCGAGTCCGGGATCCAGGGCCAGCGCCTTGTCCAGCAAGTCCATCGCCTCGGGCAAGGCCTGCGCTGCCGGGATGTCGCCGTAGGAGCCGGGGTTGTCAGACAGCAGGTAGACGGCCAGCGCCCGCTGCGCGAGCGCCGGCGCGTAATCGCGATCGATCGCGAGCGCCTGGTCGAGCAGCTCGATCGCCTCGAACATCGACTCCGGATCACGGCTGCGGATGCGCTGGCGAGCCAGAAGGTAGAGGTCGTACGCCTCGAGATTGGTCGGCGTCGCCGCCGGGATCGCATCGGCCGCACCGAGTTCAGCCTGCAGCGCGTTCCCGATCAGCGCGGCCAGCTCGTCCTGGACACTGAAGATGTCGTCTAGATCGCGGTCGTAGGTTTGCGAGAACAGGTGGAAACCGTCTTCCGCCTTGATCAGCTGCGCCGTGACCCGTATGCGATTGCCGGCCTTGCGCACCGAGCCCTCGAGGATGTGGGCAACGTTCAGGATCTCTCCGATCTCGCGCAGATCGGTGTCCTTGCCCTTGAATGCGAATGAAGACGTTCGCCCTGCGACCTTGAGGCTTGGCACCTGGGCAAGCACGTTCAGCAGTTCCTCGGAAAGTCCTTCTGCGAAAAATGCCTGGTCGCCCTGTGCGGACAGGTCCTCGAACGCAAGCACCGCTATGGACTTGTCGCTGACGACGGTCGCCGCGACTTCGACCGGCGGCGGTTCGCTGACCTCTTCCACGGTGGCGCGCACCTCGCTTGCGATCGGCGCCTCTGCGCGGAAGAAGGTCCGCTCCATCATCACGAAGCCGACCACCGCAACCAGCATCGCGATCGTAATGATGTCGAGCTTGCGCCCGGTCGCCGAAGTGATGGACTGGCTGCGGTCGACCTCGGATTCGCGCTTCAGGCCTTCCGGGGTCAGCTCGTACGCCCAGGAGAAAAACAGCACCGGTATGAAGCCGAGCCCCAGCGCAAGCAGGAAGACGGAAAAGATCCAGCCCGGCGCTTCGATGTTGCCGAGCACGACGTCGGCGACCTGCAGTAACAGCCAGCAAGTCACGATGTAGGCGACCGCAACGCGAAAAACGTTGCGGCGCTTCAGTTCGTCGAACAGTTGCGCCAATCGAATCCCCAGAGATGGCACCCGGGCGTCATTATAGAGTAATCGGGGCCGGTCGGCGTTTCAGGCGAGATCGTCGACGCCCACGCGATGCCGGTCCCTGACCTGGATATAGATCACCACGAGCGTGATATACCCGGCGACGAGCGCCCAGCCGATGCGGTCGATGTCGGAGAAGGACAGCGAGCCCTGCACGACCAGGACCAGCATGCCGATGGCCGCGATCGTCTTGACGGTCTTCTCCGACATCTTCATGCGCGCCGCCGCGAACACCTCCGGCAGTCGTTTGGATAAGGTAAACGCCGCGATCAGCGGGATCATGTCGTAGATGAAGACGAGGCCGCCGCCGAGCATGATGATGTAGCGCAGGTCCTTGCCGGCGAGGATCGGCGTCGCGCCGAACAGCAGCAGGAAGGTCAGCAGGATGTGCGGCGTATTGAAGCGCTTGTTGACGACGGCGATGCCTTTCGGCAGCCAGCCGTCTTCGCAGGCGATCAGCACCGACTTGGTCGCCCAGGAGAACGTCGAGTTGATGCTCGTCGCCAGCGCGAACAGGCCGGCGCCGACGATGAAGGCCGTGTAGACCTCGGGCGGCAGGATCGCTTTCGCCACCTCGGCGAGCGTCTTGCCCGCGGTCTGCTCGATCGGCAGGATGCCGACCGCGACGATCGATACGAGCGCGAAGAAGACCGCCGCGAGCAGGGTGGCGTAGATGATCGCGCGCGGCAGGTCGCGATGCGGGTTCTTCATCTCGCCGCCGAGTTCGGAGACGTACTGGGCGCCGCCTGTCGAGAATGACAGCACGACGCAGGCAAGCCCGAAGCCGTACCAGCCGTTCGGCAGCAGCTCGTCCGGGTTCGTGAAGTGGCTGTAGTCGACCTCGAATATGCCGAACACGATCAGCGATGACAGGCCGAGCAGCAGGAACACGATCATCACCTTCTGCACGGCAGCGGCCGGCTTCACGCCGACGATGTTCACGACGTAGAAAAGGATCAGGATGCCCAGCGCGATCACGCGGATGTCGAAGTCGGGCACCAGCGCCACGGCGTACTGCGCAAATCCCAGCGCGAACAGCGCGATCAGGATGTGCGTGACCAGCAGGATCGCGAGGTAGAAGAAGCCGATGCGCGGGCCGAGCACGCGTTTGCAATAGACGTAGAGGCCGCCGGTCGCCGGCATCGCCGAGCCCATGAAGGCGACCGGTATTTGCTTGATGACCGACAGGCAGGCCGACAGCACGAACGCGAACGGGATCGCGTAGGCCGTGAACTCGATGCCGATGCCGATCAGCACCATGATGCCCGAGCCGATCACCTGGCCGAGCGCGATCGAGAAGACGTCCCAGAAGCCGAGCGTCTTTTTGAGTTCTACGTGCGCCGACACGGCAAGCGGTTCAGATGAGCGCGAGCGCGGCGTCGAAGTCGGCGATCAGGTCGTCCGCATCTTCGAGGCCGGTCGATACGCGGATCATGCCGTCGGAGATGTTCATCTGCTGGCGCTGTTCCTCGGGCACGTCGAGGAATGCCATCGACGCCGGGATCTGCGTCGTCGTGCGCACGCCGCCAAGACTTGCCGCGAAGGTGCACAGCTCCAGGTTGTCGAGGACGGTCAGCGCCGCGTCGGCGTCCGCCACCTCAAAGGTCAGCATGCCGCCGAAGCGCGGCATCTGTTCCTTGGCAACAGCGTGCTGCGGATGCGACTCCAGGCCGGGGTACCAGACCTTGCCGACTTTCGGGTGCGACTCGAAGTGACGCGCGAGCGTGGCGGCGGATTCGCACTGGCGCTGCAGGCGAACGCCGAGCGTCTGTATGCCGCGGATGAGCAGCCAGGCATTGAACGGCGCCAGCGGCGAACCGAGCTTGACCATCGTGCTCCAGCGGATGATCTCCATGAAGTCGTCGGGCAGCTTGTCGGACTTCATGCAGATCGCGCCGCCGATTGCGTCGCTGTGGCCGCCGATGAACTTGGTCGCGCTCTCGACGACGATGTCGACGCCCCACTCCAGCGGGCGCATGACCCACGGGCTCGCGAAAGTGTTGTCGCAGACCAGGATGATGCCGTGCTCCTTGGCAATGTCGACGAGCGGCGGGATCGCGGCAACCTTCATCGTCGGGTTGGCGATCGTCTCGAAGTAGATGACTTTCGTGTTCGGCTGGATCGCCGCGCGCACGGCGTCGGCATCGGCCGTGTCCACGAACGTGGTCTCGATCTGGTAGTCGGTGTAGCGGTGATCGAGCATCTCGTGGGTGGAGCTGTAGGTCGTCCAGTCGCAAACGACGTGATCGCCGGCCTTGAGGATGCCGAGCAAGGTGACGGAGATCGCCGCCATGCCGGATGCGGTTGCGAGGCAGGCGTCCGCGCCCTCGATCACGCACATCTGGTCCTCGAACAGGTACTCGGTCGGGTTACCACAGCGGCCGTAGATGTTGACCGACTTGCGTTCGCCGTCGACGACCTGCTGATAGATGTCGGCGTCGTACTGGAAACTCGACGCCATGACGATCGGCGGGTTGATCGCGTTGGTGCCCGCATCGGGCGGCATGTACACGACCTTGCTGTCCAGGCCGAGCGCTTTTCTTTTTTCGGATTTCAATGCTGGTCCCCCATTCCCGTTCCGTCATTGCGAGCGCAGCGAAGCAATCTCCCGAAATACGGGCAAACGCAATGAGATCGCTTCGTCGTCCTTCGGACTCCTCGCGACGACGGTGGTGGTCGTTTAACTCCCACCCCGCGTCGTTCTTGTTGTGCGCCCATCTTGCAGGCATGCAGACCCGCCGACAAGCATTGCCGCCAGGCCGCGCGCCACGCTAATATGGCAAACAAGTGTTTGTTGAGCAAACAATAGTTTGATGATGACCCCGCGCGAACAGGAAATCCTTGCGCTGATCAGGAGCGATCCGTCGATCTCCCAGGCTGCGATCGCCGCGGAGCTCGGCATCAGCCGCTCGGCCGTGGCCGGCCACATCATGAACCTGACGGCGAAGGGCATCATAAGGGGGCGTGGCTATGTCCTGGCGAGCGACCCGTTCGTCGTCGTGGCGGGCGGCGCGAACATGGACATCTGCGCTTCACCGGCAGGCGCGCTGCGCCTCGGGGACTCCAACCCGGGCTCGGTCGTGACCTCGCCTGGCGGCGTGGCCCGCAACATTGCGGAGAATCTCGCGCGCCTCGGCGTCGACTGCCGGCTGCTCGCGGCCGTCGGCGCCGATCACCACGGCGACTTGTTATTGCAGCAGGGCCGCGCAGCGGGGATCGACATGAGCGGCGTGCTGCGCCTCGAGGACGCGCCGACGTCGACCTATGTCAGCATGCTGGACGCATCGGGTGACATGCACGTCGCCGTGAACGACATGTCGATCGTCGAGCACCTGCAACCGGACCGGCTGCGCGCTCACGAAAAGATGCTGCGCCAGGCAAGCCTGATCGTCATCGACACCAACCTGCCGGACGCATCGCTTCGTTATCTCAGCGACCTGCCGGGCGAGCAGCCGCTGTTCGTCGATACCGTTTCCGCCGCGAAAGCGCCACGCATCCGCCCTTACCTCGGATCGGTACACAGCATCAAAGCGGGCAACATCGAGGCAGAAGCGATCTGCGGCATGCGCTGCCGAACCGAGCGGCAGCTGACCAAAGCCGCCCGCTGGTTCCATGCGCAGGGCACGGAGCACGTGTTCATCAGCCTGGGTGACAAGGGCCTCTTTTACAGCGACGGCCTGCAGTCGGGCGTCGAGCCCGTACCCGACGCGGGTCCCGAGGTGACGAACGCCAACGGCGCCGGCGACGCCATGTTTGCCGGGCTGGCATACGGCTGGCTGGAGCAGTGGCCCCTGATGAGGACCGTGCATTTCGCGATGTCGGCGGCCGGCGTCACCATGTCGCATCACTCGACCATCAACCCGGAACTGTCCCGGGCACTGGTGCAGAAACACGTGGCGGAAGTCTATGCCTGAGTTACCCGTAAACGAACATCTCGACATTGCGCCGGAGGTGCGCGACGCGCTGGCGTCGAAGCGACCGGTCGTGGCGCTCGAGTCGACCATCATCTGCCACGGCATGCCCTACCCGCGCAATGCAGAAACGGCTTTGCGCGTCGAAGCGGCGGTACGCGACGGCGGCGCGGTGCCGGCGACGATCGCAATACTCGGCGGCCGCCTGAAAGTCGGGCTCGACGAGACTGAAATCCGCGACCTCGGCGAGCGCGGCCCCGGGATAGCGAAGACGAGTCGGCGCGACATCCCGTTCGTGGTAGCGCGCGGCGAGGACGGCGCGACGACAGTGGCCGCAACGATGATCATCGCGGCGATGGCGGGCATCGAGGTGATGGCGACCGGCGGCATCGGCGGCGTGCATCGCGGCGTCCAGGAGACNNTGCGCAGGCATCAAGTCGGTGCTCGACATCGGCAGGACGCTCGAATACCTGGAAACCGTCGGCGTGCCGGTGGTTGGTTTCGGCACCGACACGGTGCCGGCGTTTTACGCGCGCAGCAGCGGCTTCCCGGTCGATTACCGGGTCGACGATCCCGCGGAAGCGGCACGCGCCATCCGTGCAAAGTTCAGCCTGGGCCTCGACGGCGCGATGATCATCGGCAACCCGGTGCCCGAGGCGGATGCGCTGGCCGCCGAGGAGATAGACGGCGTCATCGAGGCAGCGATAGAGGAGATGAACGAACGCGGCATCACTGGCAAGGACACCACGCCGTTCCTGCTCGCGCGGATTGCCGAAAAGACGGGTGGCCGCAGCCTCGAAGCCAATATCGCGCTCATCCTGAACAATGCGCGCGTCGCGGCGGAGATTGCCGCCGCCTGCAGCGCGCTGGCCGGGCCCGCGACATGATACCCAGCATCGATCTCGGCGCATTCGCCGACGGCACTGCGGAGGAAAGGCAACGCATCGCCGAAGAGGTCGACGCGACCTGCCGCAAGATCGGCTTCCTGGTCATCGAAGGGCATGGCGTGCAGGGGTCGACAATCGATGCCGCGTGGGCCGCCGCCCGGGCGTTCTTCGACCTGCCGCTCGAGGACAAGCTCGCCACGAGATCGCCTGACCCGGGCAGCCCGCGCGGCTACTTCCCCGTCGCGGAAGAGACGCTCGCGAAGACGCGCGGCGAAGCGTCGGCGCCCGACCCGAAAGAAGCGTTCAGCAGCGGACCGCCGACGCCGCCGGCCGGGCACGGGGGCGGCGACAACTTCGACTTCTTCTACGGCCCGAACACCTGGCCCGCAGCACTCCC
>JABAHS010092102.1_pt2 | contig 11103 bp, 6 predicted proteins | sample 7062111 | NCBI WGS metagenome assembly JABAHS01 (sample SAMN14534600, study PRJNA622989) | marine sediment metagenome | biome: marine biome [ENVO:00000428]; feature: marine pelagic biome [ENVO:01000023]; material: deep marine sediment [ENVO:00002113]; isolation source: pool of 4 deep marine... | reverse complement strand
GCAATAAAACAAGCATCAAAGATCTTCACCAAACCCTGTGCTTGCCTCTAAAAAAATTAATACCTGATTTTAGGGCATGATTAATACTCCTCCATTTATTTCTTAGATATGTTCTACACTCCTCCTTTCAGAGGCCTAATCGGAGCTATAAGCGAGCATAATCAAGCCACTTAACCTGAAACACAAAACCTCCAAAATGGCTTTACATTCTGCTCAATAGCTCCTCACTATAAAACATTTAAATGATAGAAAGCCAAAGTTGCCTGACCGCATTAAGCCTTAATTAAAATTACCAAATTACCTATATTCTCGTCAAGTAAAATATTATAAGAAGGTAGAGATTTTTTAAGCAAGAAAAATATCATTATATAGCCATTTTTTTCTCAAACGTTGTAAAACGTCTAACTGCTTTATATTTCACCCTTTACAGGGATTCTGCAGTGCAAACTATGGCCTAAAATCCCGGTTGTTGAAAGATTTTTTCCCCTTGATTGGCAGTCATGCCTTTTGTTGAATGACAAAACCGGTGCGATTAATGCCTTTTAAAGTGCATAAAGGGCCGTAAAAAATGTGTCCCTCCACTAAAAAAATGCCCGATTTCTTTACTATATGATTTATTCGGAGTTAAAAACCTTATAGTCGTTATAAACGTACGTCCTTCAATCCGGCAGTGCCGGAAAGATGTTATCTCTAATCAATAGAATTCCGGTTGCGCAGCCGGTTGGCCATGGCCTTTGTATTTTTTCAATTTTTTGAGATATGGGACTTTGATGTTCGTCTTTCGCAAGGTTNNTGTTCGTCTTTCGCAAGGTTCACTAAAACAGTCAGAAATGAAATAAGTTGATAGTGGAGAGCAACGAATGAAAAGGGATTTTGTAATCTTAAATTTTTTTGCTGATTATTTTTTTTCAAAATCCCGCAGTCTGACTTGTTCTTTTCCGAACATTGGGTAAGGGTTGCGTCTGTCACCGTTTTACTTCGAAGTGCCGCTTCCCTCTGTAATCGTCAGGAATTTATCAACCGACAGGTCAGTTAGAACGTCGACACCGCCGCCTATCCATTTAACTTCAATACGATCAACTCGTTCATGCTTTCTGAGTCCAAAGTGAATTCGGTCACCGTAGTGACTTTGATAACTGCGTCCACTGTGGACTTCGTCGACAAGAACCAGGTCGCCCGCAACGACTTTGATACGTGCTCCGACTCCATCCTTGTTTGTTTTGACTCCTCTCAGGCGGACCTGAAGCCAATGTCCTTTGGGATTCGTATCATTTCTTAACAAAGTGGATTCTCGTCGAGAGTTTAAAATAACAATGTCTACATCTCCATCATTATCCAAGTCGTCGAAAGCCGCGCCCCGGCTGCTTAGCCTGACCTTCATCCCGTCGCCGCTCTTTTTCGAGACGTTGGTAAACCTGCCGTTTCCATTGTTCATCAGAAGCACATTGGGCTGAGAATACAGCGACCTGTCGTCAAAGAGGTCGATATTATCCAACAAGTGGCCGCAGGCGATAAAGATGTCACGGTCACCGTCATTATCGAAGTCCACAAATCCGGTCCCCCAAGTCACGCCTGGTATCGTGCCGGCGCCCGCACCTGTTGTCCTGGTGACGTCTTCAAACATATCATCGCCAAGATTCCTGTAGAGCGTGGCTGTCTGGCTCTGGTATGAAGTTACATACAGATCGAACAGACCGTCGTTGTCGTAATCGCCGGCATCAACACCCATGCTGCCCTGCTCATCGCCGTGAAGGTCATATGCCACGCCGGCCATGAGAGCGATCTCTTCGAATTTACCGGTTCCGTCATTTTTGAAAAGGAAATTCCCCACAGATATATCATTTGCAATGAAGATATCCGTATCCCCGTCATTATCATGGTCACTGCAAATCATTCCCATTCCTGCTCCGGCATGTTTGCTTATGCCTGCTTCTTTACTGACATCGGTAAATGTGCCGTCACCATTATTGCGATAAATATTGTCACTTGCTGCCGGGTAAGACTTTGGACCCACGTATGTCTCGAAGCCGTCCATTTTCATGGTTACGTGTGTGTCATAAGAAAAGACGATGTAGTTCGAGACATACAGGTCCAGGTCACCATCGGCGTCCATGTCGAGAAAGCATGTGCCGGCCCCCACCTTGGATCCGTTGCCAACGCCGGCTGATTTTGTAACATCGGTAAACGTCCCGTCGCCGTTGTTACGGTACAGCACGTTCGGCCCATGATTGTTTAAGTATATGTCCTGGTCTCCATCGCTGTCATAATCGGCCACGGCAACGCCAAGTCCGTAACCTGTGTCCCCGACACCGGCCTGTTTCGTCACGTCGGTGAATTTCCAATTCCCATCGTTGCGATAAAGAGCATTGGTTGGTTCGGTTTTGTATTTTTTTCCTTTAAGGGCGGAACCGTTTAGGAAATAGATGTCTACATCACCATCATTGTCGTAGTCGAACAGCGCAAGGCCGGCGCTTACGGTCTCCATTATAAAGAGTTTTCCGCTGCTGCCGTCCGTGTGTTTGAATGTGATGCCCGTCTGGTTGGTAACATCGCTAAAAATGATGCCAGCTTCGGCGTGCGCAGTGAAACCTGCACCGTACAACAACGTAAGCAGTGCGGCCGCCTGCCATAGGATTCTCATGTGCTGCAAGGCGTTTGTCTTTTCAATTTGTGCTCTTAATACGTTCATATATCTGCCTGTATTTAGGATTATTCGGCTCGAGTTTTATGGCCTCCTGAATCGCTTTCGATGCACCGCTTCGGTCCTTGTTGAGATACAGGGCCCAGGCCAGCACAAAAAAACTCTCTGCCGCCGGCTCGAGACTGACAGCCTTTTGTGCGAGTTTGCCGGCCTCGACGAGATTGGTGTTCGTCATAAGATACAACCGTGCCAGTTCGCAATAACCGACGGCCTGTTCAGGTGCAATTTGAATCACCCTTGCATACGCTGCCTTGGCGGCATCATGTTTCTTTAGTTGGGTTAAAATCCTTCCGGTATTCAAATAGCTGTATATATTGGTTGGGTCAATCTCGCTGATTCGCTGGAATTGACGAACGGCCTCGGCCGGCCGATTTGTCATATTGTAGAGCGCTCCCAGTCTCTCATAACAGCTGGTGTTATCCGGGTCGATTTCTATTGCCCTTTTAAGAAGTTCTTCGGTTTTCCGGATGTCCCTTCCGGCCAGGTACAGCTTTTCGGCGTCAAGATGTGTTGTGGCGACGGCTCTTCGAATCTTAGCCAGGTCACGAGTGTATAAACTAGCACCGGTGCTAAGGGCTCTGTCTTCCTTCATCCTGAGGGTTTCAAGGTTCCTGAATTTGGATTGGTACTCTCTGGCTTTCTCCTGTTGTTTCAGTGCGGCATAAGTCCTGGCCAGACCGTAGTATGCATTTTCATAACCGGGGTCAATTTCTAAAGCCTCATGGTAGTGGACTCTGGCTTTTTCGTACTGTTTCAGCTTTAAATATGCCTGTCCAAGGAGAAAGTGTGTCATAGCAGACCGCAGCGAATCCAACCTTGCTCCTTCAAGTTCCTTAATAACCTCGTCATATCGCCCAAGTTCACTCAGGGCTTGCCCCATTTTATCGTGTATACCATCTGCCTTGGGATTGATTTTGATGGCTTTACGGTATTGGACAATTGCTTCTTCAAACTCGCCTGCATCAATGGCCACGTCACCGAGATTTCGATAAACGTCTGACCGCGTGGGATTTATATCCAGGCATTTCTGCCAGCACTTAACCGCCTCGGTCCTCCTGCCGTGCCTGCTATGAAAATCCCCCATTAATTTGAGGGCATCTTCGTTGTTTGGGAAATCTCTCATAATTGTCTGAACAAGTTTTGTCTCTTCCTTCTTCAACTCGGCAGTTTCAAGTTCGGCAGTTGATTTCTGCGGCACTGTTGAGTTCCCGGCCGGCTTTGTAAGAGGTTCGGTTGGTTCTTTCTGATTATTCTGGGAACCGCGAAAAAGAATTTTAGCACCCCAGATAGTCCCTGTACCCACAACAGCAATAACGGAAAAGATTAATATCCATTTGATCCGACTCGAAGAAGACTTGCTTTTGACTAAGCTGTGAGAAGGCTTGCTTTTCTTCTTTGGAGGCTGGCGACCTTTTATCCGGCGCTTTGGTTTTTTGCGAGTTTTGGCCATCTGTAAATTACCTTTGAGCGCTTTTAGGTAATATCAAAACCGGTATTTCCATGTATACTCCAGAGAAATACTTCGGCATATATGAAATCTCATAATATCAACATCTCACTAAGGTTGCAACGATTCTCCGCTTGTCCAGCCGAGGTGCTGCTAAAAAGGTACTGAAAGAGGACCAGCGTACACATTCGGCTAATCATATTGTATTTGTGCTCGATCCCGTTTTTTTGAAATATCGGACGGTAGACATTAGTTTCCTCAGGGATCTGCGCAAAAGCAGATGTTGGAGGAAAGGCGGGGCATAAACAAACGTGTTATTATCGAATTTTTCTCAGATGCTGCCCGGGAACCGGATTCTTGATTGTTCAAGATAATTTTGATAGGATTATTGACATGGTTATGCGAAAGTTATGTTATTTAAGCATCCTGGAAATATTTTTTAGTAGCAGCTTTTAATATAATCCCAAAAAGTAAGTTGGTGATAATGTGTTTTCGCGCCAGGGCCTAAACCGAAACCAGGGTTTTTGTATGGGAAAGCATAAGAAACAAAGTAGACGCAAAGCGAGGAAGCCAAAACGTTTGCAACAACCGGCTCCGCCTGCTCCGAAATTATCTAAATGGCTGTTGATATTTGGAGTCATTGTGTGCGCAGTGGTCGCGGGTTTTTGGGGGATAAATTATCTATCACGTAGTGATAAAAAGACAGACAAAAAAGGGTCGCCTCCGGTTCCAGGCGAACAGCCCAAGCCTCCTACAATAACATCGAAACTTACAATCGAACAGGAAATTGTAGCGTTAAAGAAAGAAGAATTGGAATTCGCCGAACAACTGGTAAGAGAATTTCCCAACAGCGATGATGCATTAGTCTTAATTGGCAATGTGTATAGAAAGCAGGGTAATTCCGCTGAGGCGGAGAAATACTGGAAAAAGGCTTTAGCACTGAATCCTGCGCGTCCCGATGTATATAACGGTATGGGATGGGCGGCCTTTGAAAAGGGGGAATACGAGAAGGCCATCGTGTTCTGGAGAAAAGCCCTCGAAATTAATCCCCAAACCCCGGCCATACATAATAGTATCGCCCAAACACTGATATTGCTGGGTAGATATGATGAAGTTATCAAAGAAGCAGAGGAGGAGCTGAAGATTTCACCCACATCCGGTCTTAGTTATTTTCTACTTGGACAGGGATATTTGAAACTGAAGGAGTATGATAAGGCAAAGGAGTATTACGAAACAGCCATCAAGCTTGAGCCCGATTATATGAATGCCTATTACGGGCTTTTTAGAGTATGCTCGAGGTTAAAATTGAAAGATGAGGCCGGGAAATATCTTGCTCGTTTTAAGGAATTGAAGGCTGAGGATGCGAAGGTTTTAATGGACCGTAATAAGGCCTTTGACGATGTCGTTGTGATAAGAAAAATGCTGGCCGAGACATATAGCGATGCCGAATATATTTATTACAATAAGGGTAATTTACAACAAGCCGAAAAACTCCTGCAGAGGGCCGTCTCGCTGGAACCGAACAACACTGAATATCTAATGAAACTGGGATTCCTGTTTCAGAGCAGTAACCGTTTGCAGGATGCACTTAAGATGTATCTGAAAGCTGCCGAAATAGAACCGGATAATATGGTAAGTCGCCTGAATGCCGGTGTCGTTTCAATGCAATTAAAGCAGTATGGCAATTCGGAGAAAATCTTTAGAGAGGTAATTAAGTCAGCTCCGAAATTATCCAATGGATATCGTGAGTTGGCACATTTGTATTTAATGACGGGAACAAACCTTTCCGAAGCCCTGAAGCTTGCAAAAACGGCGGTGGCACTGGAAGAAGCAGCGGAAAACTATTTCATATTAAGCTGGGCTTATGACAGGAATGGAGATGTTGCCAATGCAGGTTCGACTCTTAAACGGGCGGTGGAATTGGAACCGGACAATTTACAATACCGGCGGATGTATGAACAGATTCAGAAGAGGATTTTACGTGGTGATTCTTAGAAACGGTCGAGAACGTTGGACAGGTTGTAGGTGGATGTTGTTACCTGTGTTATTATTTGCCTTTTATAATGTGTGTAACGGCGGTCCTGTTACGCTTCGGGATGTCACCAAAGAAACGGGAATTGACTTCATACACACCGATGGTGGAAGCGGCAAATTTTATGCAGTAGAGCCGTTTTCTGCAGGTTTGGCCCTTTTTGACTATGATAATGACGGCGATATCGATATCTATTTTCTCAATGGTGCGCCGCTGAAGGGGACAAAGGTTGATAAAGTTCCGAAGAACGCGCTTTATCGCAATGAAGGAAATTGGAAATTTACCGATGTAACAAAGAAGGCGGGTGTGGGTGATACGGGCTATGGCTTGGGCGTTGCGGTTGGTGATTACGATAATGACGGGGATTCGGATATTTACGTGAACAATTGGGGACCGAACGTGCTTTATCGCAATAACGGCGATGGCACCTTTTCCGATGTGACAAAAAAGGCGGGAGTGGATTGCGGATTTAAGATGGGGGCCGGTACCTGTTTTCTTGATATGGATAAAGATGGCGACCTGGACCTTTACGTTTCAAACTATCTTGACTTTTCTTATGAAAAGCATTCCGTGAATACGGTAAGCGGTTTTGCCGTATACATGGGTCCCGGTTTTTATTCACCGGTGCCCGATGTTATGTATCGTAACAACGGTGACGGCACATTCACCGATGTCAGCGAGTTATGTGGAGTGGCCGGGCAGCGCGGAACGGCCATGGGGATGGTGTGTGGGGACTACGATAATGATGGGGACACGGATATTTATGTGGCCAATGATATGAAAGGGAATTTCCTTTTCTCAAATGACGGCACGGGAAAGTTTGAAGATGTCGGTCTCATGGCCGGGGTTGCTTACGATCTCAACGGCGAAGAGCATGGGAGTATGGGAGTGGACTGTGCCGATTATGACAACGATGGATGGCTGGATTTCCATGAAACTTCTTACCAAACGCAGTGGGCTACGCTCTATAGAAACCTGGGTGATGGCATGTTCGAAGACGTGACCGGGATAACCGGTGCCGGTGAGGGAACTTTTCCTCTTGTGACGTGGGGCAACAGCTTCGTGGATTTCGATAACGATGGGTTTCGTGATATTTTTATAGCATGTGGTCACCTCCAGGTCAATATTGAACGTTATGATGATACCACCATGTATCTTACACCAAATAAAGTCCTTATGAACACCGGTGACGGGAAATTCGTGGATGTATCGGACAAAAGCGGAGATGGCTTGAAAGTCAAACTCAGCAGCCGGGGCTCAGGCTGCGACGATTTAGACAATGACGGGGATATAGATGTGGTTGTTCTGAATTCCCGCAGTGAGCCTACCATTTTGAGAAACGACTCGCCGTCTAAAGGACACTGGATTCAGATTCGCCTGCGAGGTACAAAAAGCAATCGGGATGGAGTGGGTGCGCGAGTCAGGGTAGAAGCGGGGGATTTGACTCTTATAGATGAAGTACACAGCGGCCGTTCATATCAGAGCCATTATGGCATGCGCCTTCACTTTGGGCTGGGGAACCGCACGAAGATAGACCGTATTGAAGTGCGGTGGATAGGCACCGGAACGGATGTATTCAGGAACGTCACAGTGGACCGGCTTATAACACTTACCGAAGGAAGTTCGAAAGTCGAATAGCACAACGGTGAGAACCTTTGAAAAAAGTGGAAAAACATCGCGGAGGGCCAAAGCCAAAGATATCCAGGTAGGTAATCTAAAGAGACTGTACAGAATATGTAATAGAATGCTCAGTATGGTATGAAGGAGAACGTTATATGCAGGTTCTCTTGCGGAATAATGACTTTATTGTTATAATCTCATGAAAAAGGTGGTGATAGGGTGTTTTTATACAAGTTGCGAAAGCTCTAAGGCAATATTGGATGACAAAGCGTAAAAAAAGAGGGAAACGGAAAATAAAGAATTCCAGTCGTGCAAAACCTTCGGTCTCGGCTCCCATGAAACGAACCACATGGTTTTTGGCCGGAGCAGCCATCATATGCGCATCAGTTTCCGTTTTTTATCTGCTCTCTCTGTTGTCTCAACCCAAAGAACCGCAAGCGACAAAGCCGGACTCGAATTCGACGGAATTGTCGTCAACAGGACCGGCCGATTCAATCCCTGCACCGGAACATGATGTTGCAGCTTTGAAAAAGGAGGTGATTGAAGTCACCACCCGGCTAACAAAAGATTTCCCCAAAGAAGCAGAGGCGTTTTACCTGTTAGGGCTCGCACACAGAAATCAGGGGAGCTCGGAGGAGGCTGTGATGTGGTGGGAGAGATGCGTGGAGTTAGACCCGAACCATACAAAGGCCTACCGCAGTATGGGCGAGGTTGCCCTTGATAAAGGGGAGTACGAGCAAGCAGTGGAACTGTGGGAGAAAGTTCTGGAGATTGATCCCAAAATGCCCGGTGTTTATAACTCGCTGGCATGTGCGCTGATGTGTCTTGGCAGGGCGGAGGAAACTGTTGAGGCGTTTCAGAAGGATATCGAGATATCCGGGCCGTCGGTCCATAGCCGGTTTATGCTCGGTAAACAATATCAATTGTTGAAGGAGTATGAGAAGGCAAGAAATTACTACGTAGCGGTCATCAGGATGGCACCGGATTACGCACAGGCTTACCATGGGCTTGCCACCGTGAGCAAGGTGCTTGGGGAGGAGGATAAGTCCAAGGAGTTCATGGCCAGGTTCAGGGAGCTAAAAGCCCTGGAGATGAAAGCTCTGAAGGCCAGGGATAAAGCCTTTGACGATTTAGCTTCGGTTCGTAAGACTGTTGCGAAAGCACTTACAGATGTCGGCCAGTTGTACTATTTACGTAAAAGTTCGACAAAGGCCGAAAAAGTATTGCAAAGGGCGGCAGCACTGGACGAGGAGCAGCCTGAATGCCGTATTCTCCTGACGACACTATATCAGCAGGATGGAAGAGTCAACGAAGCTTTTGAGCTACATGAACAACTTGCCAAGATAGAGCCGAATAATGCCGTCCATCAGGGTAATATAGGAGTTCTTTCAGTACAGTTAAAACGATATGACCGTGCGGAAAAGGCCTTTCGAAAAGCCATTGACCTTGCTCCGAAGCAATCCTTTGGTTATCGATACATTGCGTATCTTTACCTGATAACGAACAGGAAACTGCCCGAAGCCAGAAGGCTGGCTGAACAGGCCGTTTGGTTTGAAAGCACCGGAGAGAACTTTTTTATATTGGCCTGGGCCTGTCATGCTAACGACGACAAAGCGGATGCGATATCGGCGATACAAGAGGCAATCAAGCTTGAACCCGGTAATACTCAATATAGGCAGATGTATGAGGACCTGAAGAAGGGTAATTGATTTGAAGATGTTTTATAGTTTCCGAAAAGTAAGGCAGAATGTAAGAGGATGTATTCCGGTAATGTTGTTATTGACATTTGCGTTTTATCAGGCACATGCCGCGAGTTCAATCAATCTCTCCGATGTTACCAAAGAAACTCGAATTAAATTCAAACATACCGATGGAGGCAGTGGAAGATACTATATTATGGAGACGGTAAGTGCGGGTTTGGCACTTTTTGATTATGATAACGACGGAGATGTTGACATCTATTTCCTTAATGGCGCTCCCCTGAAAGAGGCCAACTCCCGTGTGCTGCCGAAAAATGCGTTATATCGCAATGATGGTAATTGGAAATTTACCGATGTGACGGAACAGGCGGGCCTGGGCGATACGGGGTATGGTCTGGGCGTTGCCGTGGCTGATTACGACAATGACGGCGACAGGGATGTTTACCTGAATAATTATGGTCCGAATGTTCTGTATCAAAATAATGGCGACGGGACTTTTACCGACATTACAGAACGTGCGGGAGTAGGGAACGAATTTCAGGTCGGCGCGGGGGCATGTTTTCTTGATATGGACAAAGACGGCGACCTGGATCTTTACGTTTCTAATTATCTTGAATTTTCGTATGACGTACACGTTACGAAAAAGCAACAGGGTGTTCCTGTCTATGCTAATCCCAGGCACTACCGGCCCGTGCACGACAATTTATATCGCAATAATGGTGATAATACTTTCAGTGATGTCAGCAGGGAAAGCGGCATTGCCGCACACGCCGGATGGGGTATGGGAACGGTCTGTGGTGACTACGATAATGATGGCGACACTGATATCTTTGTCGCCAATGATGTAGCAGAAAACTTTCTCTTCATGAATGACGGTTGGGGAAAATTTGAAGAAGTGGCGCTTACCAGCGGTTTCGCATATGATTTAAGCGGTCATTCACAGGGAAGCATGGGCGTGGATTGTGGTGATTATGACAATGACGGTTTGTTTGACTTCTACATGACTTCATACGAGCAGCAATTCGCCGCACTTTACAAAAACTTAGGCGATGGGCTTTTCGAGGAAGTAAATCTGATCACCGGAGCCGGCGCAGGAACGCGTCCTCATGTAACCTGGGGTAATAGTTTTGTCGATTTCGATAATGATGGTGACCGTGACATTTTCGTGGCATGTGGCCACCTTCAGGTTAATGTCGGGCTATACGATGATACGAAAAACTATTTGGCACGCAATATACTGCTCATGAACACAGGTAAAGGTAAGTTCATCAATATTTCCGACAAGGCCGGCGATGGTATGAAGGTGAAGTTGAGCAGCCGGGGCGCGGGCTTCGACGACTTAGACAATGATGGTGATATAGATGTGGTTGTTTTGAATTCCCGGAGAGAGCCTACCATTATCAGGAACGACTCGCCGTCTCAAGGAAACTGGATTCAGGTTTGCTTACGGGGTACAAAAAGCAATCGGGACGGTGTGGGAGCGCAGGTTAGGGTTGTGGCCGGCGATTTAACGCTACTGGACGAGGTCCATAGCGGCCGTGGGTATCAGAGTCATTACGGGATGCGTCTTCACTTTGGGCTGGGAAACCGCGAGAAGGTGGAT
>JABAHS010129882.1_pt1 | contig 11108 bp, 12 predicted proteins | sample 7062111 | NCBI WGS metagenome assembly JABAHS01 (sample SAMN14534600, study PRJNA622989) | marine sediment metagenome | biome: marine biome [ENVO:00000428]; feature: marine pelagic biome [ENVO:01000023]; material: deep marine sediment [ENVO:00002113]; isolation source: pool of 4 deep marine... | reverse complement strand
GCCGCTCCTTGCTGATCTTTCCGTGGTAAAAGCCCCCGGCATCACACATCTGGCAGGCGATCGGGCACCCGTAAAGGGTGGAAAGCATCAGCACCCATTTCTCCTCGCGCGGCATCGGCGGTTGAACAGCTTCCACAAACTCAACTAACTCACCATCATCGAACTGTCCCACATAAACCACCGCGATATCGTCGGTTCCAACTTTTGCTGAGATCTTCATGTCGTTTGCGTCTCACTCCTTTAGAAATTGATAAACCTTCATTGCTGCTTTCAGTCCATCTCCAATGGCGATCGCCGTTTGCCGGTATATCCCATTCTGGACATCACCAACAAAATGAAGGCGACCAGAATCGACCAGTGAAGCGCTTTTAATACGCAGCTGATCGGACATCGGGGGGAGATTCTCCTCCCGCCCAATGGCACCAATCAATAAATTTACCTCAAAGTAAGGCACTTCATCTTGGACTGTCCTGAGGATCAGCCCATCTTCATTTGTGAAAATTTCGGATACAGGCATATCCTGATAATACTGGATATGCTGAATTTTAGCACAACGTTCCACCAACAGGGGAAGCGCTTTTATCTCTCTAGTACGATTTAGGATGATAACATGATTCTTTCGAGAAAGATTGAGGGCATAATCAAATGCCGCGTCACCCGCCCCGATTATCGCAATGTGCTGCCCTTCAACATTAAGCAGTGGGGCAACTTCGTAAAAGATATACTCTGATGCCTTGTTAGGAATAAAATCTCCCGGGAAATTTATGGGACGCGTCCCAGTGGCAACGATCACCGCCCGGGATGCATAATCTTGCTGGTCGGTAGTAACCACAAAATAGTCTCCCTGAAAATCAATCCGGCTCACTCTTTGAGGTGTATGCTGAAGAGAGAGTGATTCGAAATGGTTTGAAAACTTCTCCACCAATTGTGGGCCGGGAATCCCTTCAGGAAAGCCGGGATAATTCTCAACCAGGTTGGCATTCCACAGTAATCCACCCATTCGGTTCGGTTCGAAAAGCAATGCTGTAATCCCATAACGCTTGAGTTGAATCGCTGAAATCATCCCCGCTGGCCCCCCTCCGATGATGATTATGTCTACATTTTTCAAAGCCGGCTCCCTTGTCTCTATATCTCACATACCTGCATCTGAATCAGGAGTCCATTCAGACAATGCGGCCAGCAACTCATCCACCGTCACGGGAGACGCAAAGCCATGGGACAAGGTCATCAGGGAGCTTCTGTGAAACTCGAGATGATAAGTAGCGCTCCCATCTACCGGGAACCAGACCCGGTAGCCGTGCATAAATGCCGATCGGGCCGTTGTTTCACAGCATAGGTGAGTCATCACGCCGGTGATCACCACATCCGTCACCGATCTGGATTCCAGCATCTCATCCAGGTCTGTACCCATGAAAGCATCGTATTGAGATTTTTGGATCACCGGAGACTCTCCAATCTCGAACAGGGTAGAAATTCCTGCACCAGGATGGTCGTCTGTGATCAAGTCCCGCCACCACTCAGACATCATGCCTGCATCTTCCGCTGTATTGATATGCTGGGTGAAGATCACCGGGAGTTCTTTCTGCCGGAAAATCTCGATTAATTGCTGAATTCCCAAGACCAGCGCCGGGGCACTGGGAACAAACGCGTGGGAAGCCGGCTCCAGAAAATAATCCTGCATGTCCAATACCAGCAGGGCTGGACGTTTGAAAGTCAGCGGGCGGCGGTGTTGCAGCTCCAACTCCCCCAACAATTGTTCCGCCATCGGTTTAATCTGCTTGCTGGTAAAATAAGCTAACTTCATCCCACACATTGTACCTGTTTCTGGCAACCAATCAAGTTAGAAAAATGGATCAGCAAAAAGAAACCGAAGAACATACCATATATCTCGGAATGGGGACAAACCGGGGCAACCGGGAAGCCAACTTGAAGGCCGCCATTAAGGCCCTTCCGCTCCAGGTTCAGGTTACCCGCCAATCCCCAATCTACCAGACCCCTCCCTGGGGGTATACTGACCAGCCCGATTTTCTCAACATGGTCGTAGAAGGAAAAACCACCTTGCCCCCGGATGAACTGATCTCTTATATAAAACTGCTGGAAAAAAAGATCGGGCGGACAGCCACCTTCCGCTGGGGGCCGCGTGAGATTGACATCGACATCCTCTTTTACAACCAACGGGTTTATGAGAGCGAAGGATTGGAAATCCCCCATCCGCGCATGCACGACCGCGCTTTTGTCCTTGTCCCCCTCGCCGACCTGACAACTGAATTCATCCATCCAAAACTGAAAAAGAGTATCGCAGAATTACTCGCGGAGATCGACACATCGGGGATCACCTTGTATTCTCCCGACAATTCTCAGCAGGAGAAGTAACCATGCAGCCAAACCTGACCATCAACAAAACAACCTTTAATTGGGGATCACAGACTTATGTGATGGGCATCCTGAACATTACCCCTGATAGTTTTTCCGGGGACGGTCTGCAAATTGGCCAAGATACTGTAGAAACAGCCCTGGAGCAGGCTCGGCGTTTTGCCGATGCAGGGGCCCATTTGCTGGACATCGGTGGAGAAAGCACCCGCCCTGGGTCTGAACCAGTCAACGCAGAGGAAGAAAAATCCCGCGTCCTGCCTGCGGTGCGCGCCATCGCAGCAGAACTCAGCCTGCCGATCTCGATTGATACTTATAAAGCGGAGGTCGCCGAGGCAGCCCTCGATGCCGGCGCTCATCTGATCAATGACGTTTGGGGGCTAAAAGCAGACCCGGATATGGCATCCTTGGCCGCCCGGCGGGGTGTCCCGGTGATCCTGATGCACAACCGCAGCACACCGAAAAGCGCAGAGATTCAGGAGCGGTTAGGTGGGCGTTATATTGGCATGGAATATACAAACCTTATTGAAGACATCAAAAAAGAACTGCTCGAATCGGTAGAGTTGGCAAAGGGTGCCGGCATGCCGGATGAACACATCATCCTGGATACCGGGATCGGGTTTGGTAAAACNNTACCCAGTGCTGATCGGCAGTTCCCGAAAATCATTCATCGGATACACACTGGATCTCCCCCCAGACCAGCGCGCCGAAGGGACGGCCGCCACCGTTTCTGTCGCCATTGTGAGGGGTGCAGATATTGTGCGCGTCCACGACGTTGAGATGATGGTGCGCGTGGCAAAGATGACGGATGCGATTGTGAGGAAATCCTAACAACAATTCTATGTATTTAGGTGTCTGATTCCAATTTCTTGCGTCCAGCTTGGACAACCACCAATACCCCCAAGATGATGGGTGGTAGAAGCCCACTGATATAGTCATATTGGAAATAATTAGATGGCAGCGCCAGTATATAACTCAACACTATGGCCTGGAGAATGATGCTTGCGCTCAGCAGATAAGGTGAGTTTCGTTCCTCCAATAAGATCACCAGTGTAGAAAGTGATATCAGCAGAAAGATTTGATCGTAACCCCACAGGTATGGCGTGGTGAACAGCACCACCGGTGTGATTAAGCTGAAAAATTCTTTGAAAGAAAGGGGGTAATTTTGTCTCAAGGCAAAACGCATCACCCCCCCAATCAGCAGAATCGTGGTCGCACCCCCCACCAAGACGATTGCCTTTCCGTTGGTAATCAATCTGGCTAGTCCCCACACATTCGGCGCATACGCAAACGTCTCACCAAACTTCTGATTCCCTGATTCAAGAAACTTAACCACCCATAATGGATCTTGCAGCACTCCCAGGATCAGCAGTCCTATTCCACCAGCGAGCAGTCCCCAGATTGCTTCCCAGTGCTTCTTGACTGCCATCCAGATGACGGTCAATAAAATATACGGTCCCCCAATCGTAGGTTTTAAGATAATCAAAGCCAGCACAACCCCGCTCCAAAAACGTTTCTCTTTTTCCCAGAGAAAAATAGACCCTGCCATTGACAACAGCAGCCAGGGCCCTATCTGACCAAAACGAAGCGCAGCATAAGTAGCCCTAAAAAATATTGCCCCCAATGCCATAAATAGAAATGTAAATAAGTGGCGCCGGCCTTCAGCCTTCATGTACAGCAAATAAACAGAGAAGATCACCAAAAATTGAGAAATCATTGTCCACAAGAGATACGCGTTAGGAAATGCAATCAAGCCTAACGGACCCAAAAGCAGCCTTAAGGGGAGGGGGTATATAAATCGGGGATTAAAGATCCATGTGGAGCCAAAATACCGGTTCCAAAATTGCCATTCTTCTGGGTCATAGGCGTCAAAGCCCATCACTAACGATTTCCCTGCCAGCCAAAAGGTCATAAAATCTGTATTTGCCAGATTTTCCCAGGTGTTTGCAAACATCCTCGCCGAATAATATGCAGGGATTGTCAGGAGGAGAATACCGACGATCTTAAGATATGTTTTCACACGATCCGAAACCTCGTTATTCCACAATGACGCCATCCTACGCTCCTGAAATCTTCCAGCCCATCGTCCTTTTCATCTCTTCATTTTACATCTATCTATCTNNACTCCGAATGAAAACCAGGTCTGCCATATAAAAAGCTATCACCGATATAATAAAAGAATAGAACAGAACCACAAACCAATTGACCGGAGGCAAGATGAAAATTATTGAAGTAAAACCAGGTATATTTCTCAATGATGCTCCCGGCCCTGCGTCCAATGTCGCCTTTTTTAAAACCTCAGAAGGGGTGATTCTGATGGATACCACCACCTCGGTGGCTGAAATGCAGGAGGTGCTTGATTTAGCCAATCTCTCACCCGCAGACATAGTCCAGGTGATCATCACCCATGCCGATGGAGACCACATTGGCGGGAACAGCCTTTTCAGCTGCCCGATCATTGCACACCAGTTGACATATGACCGGATGGTTGCAGCTGACCGGCCTGAGAACGAGATGCCAACCAAAACATTTTCGGGCGAAACGAACACGTTATTCATTGGTGGACTTGAAATCCAAATGATCTACAAAGGCGGTCACAAACCTGATTTGACGATGCTCTGGCTGCCGGAACAGAAAGTCCTTTTCCCCAGCGACCTGGTTTTTGAAGGCCGCTATCCGTATATGTTGGGGGGATCGGATGTACCCACCTGGATCAGCGCGCTGCGTTCTCTTTCGGAATTTGAAGCAGAGGTAATTTTCCCTGGGCATGGCACCCTGTGTGGACAAGAGGTGATTGACTCACTGATTGATTACATGGAAACCAGCTGGAAGATCGTTTCAGCTCACATCGAAAAGGGGCATTCTTTGGAAGAAATCCTAGCAGACCCAGTGCTTCCCCGCCCGGCAGGCTGGACACGGGAACAGCTATTTGAACCCAACATCAGGGCGATATTCGAGCAAATTCAACAGGGCTAACCGGCCTATCACAACACAAATATCGATTTAAGCCCCCATCATTATTTACATAACAATAGAACAGCTTACAGGATCTTTTCCATCACAATTCCGTCCTCACCCCCTTTATAGTACTGCTTCCAGCGATTGACCTCAAAATACCCGTTGGCCTGGTACAGTTTGATCGCCCCCAAATTTGATTCTCGAACCGTCAGCCGTATCCGCGGTTGAGCCATTTCCTGTTCCAGTAATCCGAGCAGCTTTTCTGCAATTCCCTGCCGGCGGTGATCCGGATGAACACACAGCGTCGCGATCCAACCCGTTTGGGCTGTTCTTTTCACATCACCGGCGATAAATGCCACCAATTCATCTCCAGCCTGCACTTTATAGCGGACTACATTTGGGAATGACAAGGCACCGATCATGTCCAGCAAGGGCCAGGCATCCGTTGGAAAGCAAATTTTCTCCAACCTGCGCACCGGCATCAAATCTCTTAATGTGGCAGGCAGGATTTCAAAATGGTTTGATGGTTCCGTCATATCACCAAATACAAGGGATGGAGATAAACTCCATCCCTTGCTGCATGCAAAATCCTTTTATTTGTTTTCCTCATTGCCGCTGATAAAACCTTTCAGCAGGCTGGTAAATTCCATGGGGAAAATGTACTTGGTGGAAGGACCCGCACCCATTTCTTTCAAGGTTTCAAAATACTGCAGGGTCATCGTCTTCTGGTCAATCCCCTCAGCCGCCTTAAAGATTCGTTCCAGTGCTTCAGCATAGCCCTCAGCCTTGAGAATTGCAGACTGCTTCATACCCTCAGCTTCCAGGATGGCGGCTTGCTTCTTCCCATCCGCAATGTTAATCGAAGCCTCTTTCTCACCGGTCGATTGTGTTACCTGGGCGCGCCGCTCACGTTCAGCCGACATCTGCCGGTTCATCGAGTCCTGGATTTCGCGCGGCGGGATGATCTCGCGGATTTCCACGTTGGTCACTTTGACACCCCAGCGCTCGGTGACCTCGTCCAGACGGGTGCGCAGCAAATTATTGATATGATCGCGCTCAGAGAGCACATCATCCAACAAGATACCGCCGATCACAGCGCGCAGGGTGGTGGTCGCCATCCCTTCTGCTGCACTCTCCAGATTGCCCACCTGGATAACGCTGGCTTCGGGGTCCAGCACCTTGTAGTACCAGATAAAGTCAATCGAGATCGCAGCATTATCTTTGGTAATTGAGGTCTGGTGGGGAATTTCCCGCACCTGTTCCCGCAAATCCACTTTCCTGGCCATATCAATGATGGGAATCAGGAAGACAAGGCCGGGGCCTTTTTCTCCCATACTGCGTCCCAGCCTGAAGATCACCAGCCGCTGATATTCCGGTACGATCCGGATGGCAGTGGCGAGTAAAACAACACCGACAAGGCCAATGCCAGCAACAGCACAGATTAATACAGTTCCATCCATGAATGTTCTCCTTTCATTTCGCTTTCCATAAAAATAACCTAATTGTCATAGTTGTCGATCTCTTCAACATGAAGTACAAAGCCTTCTCTTGAAACCACTTTCACCCGGGAACCTGCCGGGATCGGTTCTTCGCTCTCTGCCGTCCACATTTCTCCCCGCAGGTACACGGACCCTTCTGCATGCACATCCGTACGCGCTTCCCCAATCGATCCCACCAATCCACTGAGATCATGCGAAGGCTGTTTTTCTTCCGCTTCCAATATTTTAGTTGTCATCAGCCACAGCAGCCCGCCTGCAGCCAGCGAGGTCACAACTGCAAGCACAGGATTTACTGCAGGCTGCCACCATTTTTCTGCCCGGAATAAAAACGCTGAGCCAATTACAAATGCTGCAACAGTCAGCGCAAGGTTTAAAGTGCGCTGGCGATTGCGTATGGCAAATATCAGAGGAACCAAACCAAGCACCAATAGGACCAGTGCCCAAACATTGATCGACAAGTCCACGATCCGCCAGGCAGCCAACCCTAAAATAATTACCGCGCCGGCTTCAAAAAAGCCGGTACCCGGTGTCAGCAGGGCAAAAATCAGGAGCAAAAAGCCTGCCACAATCAACAGATAGGCAAAGTTTGGATCGAGCAAAAAAGCCATAAAATCCTCCGCCAGAGAATAATTGACAAATGCGATAAAAGCAGGCTCCCCCTAGATTATACAATCACTCACAACAGGTTACAATCCTATAAAATAGGATGCCAATGCTTTACTACTAGACTGAGATTTTTTCTTCCTCTTTCCTCAATCGCANNTTTGCTCAATCGCAAACCATAGTCCCTGGTAGAATGCTGATCAAATAAAAAAACCTTCACCGGTACAAAAGAATTGTATCATCACATCCATAAGTCAATTTCAGAGATACAAGTTCCAGAATGCTTTGAAACAACGGTATAATTTACCAACTTGAAACATAACCCAAAGACCTTTCATATAAAAAAATTATGAAGATCAAAATAGCGCTAGCCCAGATTAATACCAAACTCGGAAGACCTGAAGCAAACCTGGAAACACATCTCCATTACATCCAGCAGGCAAAAGCACAGCAGGCAGACCTGGTGGTGTTCCCTGAACTGTCGCTCACTGGTTATTTTTTGCAGGACCTGGCACGATCTGTCGCGCGCCGGCCATCACGCGAAGACCCCATCTTTGGTCCGCTGTTGGAATCAAGCCAGGAGATCGATATCGTGGTGGGGTTTGTTGAAGAAGACCAACGCAGCCGAAACTACATCTCTGCAGCCTACTTATCTGAAGGAAAAATTTTGCATACCCATCGAAAAGTGTATCTACCCACCTACGGGATGTTCGATGAGGGCCGTTTTTTTGCCAGCGGTGATGGCGTGCAGGCTTTCAATACCCGGTTTGGGCGCTTCGGATTACTGGTTTGTGAGGATTTTTGGCATGCACCTCTACCCTATTTGTTATGGTTAGATGGCGCTGACCTGATGCTGTTTATCTCGGCATCTCCTTCCCGCGGTCTGACCTCCGCGCCTCAACCGGCATCATCGCGCTGGGTAGAGCATATCAACCAGGCCTATGCCAGTCTGTTCACGACCTTTGTTGCCAGCACAAACCGGGTCGGTTTTGAAGATGGGATTAACTTCTGGGGGGGAGCGACCGTTCACGGCCCGGATGGCGAACTGGTCATCCGCGGCCCTTTCCAAGATGAGGCCTTGACCTTTGCCGAGATTGATTTCTCCCAAATCAATCATACCAGGACCCAATTACCATTACTCAGGGACGAAAAGCCCGAACTCATCTTGAATGAACTCAAGAGAATTCTCAGGAAATAAGCCATGAAAAGACAACTCAGCCGCCGGGACATCTTGAAGCTTGGCTCAATGATCCCTGCTGCTTATTACCTTCCAAGAACCTCCTATCTCCCTGCTCAAAATGGTCCTGCGGAAAATTTTATCATCATCCTTTTCGATTCTTGGACAGCTTACAACACCTCATTGTATAACTATCCACGCGACACTACGCCAAACATCTCCCGGTTATCACAGAAAGCGATCGTCTATCACAACCACTTTTCAGCAGGGCATTTCACTTATCCCAGCACTGCCAGCTTGCTGACCAGTGTTTTGCCCTGGACACATAAAGGCCACTACAGTGATGAAGGGAAAAGAATAATCGAGGAATTCCACACAAAGAATATTTATACTTTGTTTGATACACATCACCGGTTTACATATACCAACAACTTATTAGCGAATTCAATATTACTTGATATGGAGAGTGTGATTGGTTTTCACCACCAACCACACGAGCTATCTATCTCTGACAACCTGTGGTACGACAAACTTTTCGTCGCCGATTCAGATACAGCCATTCTCTCTTGGACGCGGGCGATGCGCAGCCTTGAAGATGGTTATGCCAACACTGTTTTTCTTTCAAAAATATATGAGTTCTTTAAAAACCGGTATGATGAGAAACTTTCACAAACCTATCCAAGAGGTATCCCGGAACAATCTGGAAAATTAAGCTTCTTATTGGAAGAAGCCATCGATTGGACCTCCAAACAAATCCGCCAGCATCCGCAGCCTTTTCTTGGATATGTTCACCTGCTCCCTCCGCATGACCCGTACAATACCCGCCTGGATTTTTACAACATATTTAAGGATGATGGTTTCGTTCCCATCAAAAAACCTTTCCACCCGCTTGCTACAGAAGGGTTGACCTTCGAAGATCAGCTCATTCACCGGCAGGAATATGACGAATACGTGGCTTTTGTTGATTCAGAATTCGGCAGACTGATGGAGGATCTAGAAAAAAGCAATGCCTTGGAAAACACCTGGGTAATTTTGACATCTGACCATGGAGAAATGTTCGAACGCGGGATACCCAATCATGCCACCCCATCATTTCACCGACCTCTGATCCATATTCCGCTGCTCATTTTTCCACCAGGGCAAAAGGAAAGGATCGATATTTATTCTAACACCTCCACCATCGACCTGCTGCCCACCTTGCTCCATTTGAACCATAAACCTTTCCCAGATTGGCTTGAGGGTCAAGTGATCCCTCCTTTCAACCCAAATCTTAAAGAGGACCGTCCCATTTACAGTTTAGATGGCCGTTACAACAATCAATTTGGGACTTACAAAAATGGCACCATTATGCTTCTTAAGAACGCCTATAAACTGACCTATATGTTTGGAGATAAGAAATCCTATCAACATCTCAATGGTCAACCTCTTTTCGAACTCTTTAACCTGGAACAGGACCCCGAAGAGATGGAAAATTTATACCATCCGGAAGATAAGATATCCAAAGAATTATTTGAAGAAATGACGACAAAAATGGTAGAGAAAGAAATTTTGGAAGGGTAGTATTCTAAACCCAATGGAAAATCGAACGACAAATAATCACCAAACCGTCACCCATCCGCAATCCATCAGACGTAAAATGTCACGCCAATATTTTTTTAAGGTATTCTTGATCAGCATATTCCCCACCCATTTCTGGACTTCCCTGATGGTCTTCAATGACATCGAGTTCGTTGCCGAAAGAACCAATTTCTGGGATGCGGTGGGCTATGCCGGGTATTCCTTGCTATTTGCCCTGGCCGAAAGCCTGTTGATTGCCCTGGTGCTTTGGCTCTTCAGTCTGGTGTTCCCCAAAAATTGGGAAGAGACCCGAACAATCTCCGTGGTTGGCAGCATTTACCTGATCCTGGCAGGTGCCAGCATGGTAGACATGGCAGCCAATGTGTTTAGTAAACTCAGAATTTCTAGACAATACCTTTATGGGCTGGAAAATTTCACCGCCCTAACCTATGCGCTGATCATTGGTGCAATTCTGATTGCCCTGGCCGCTGCCCTCCTGTTAATCTTAAAAAATAATAAAGCTGAGAAAATCTTTGGGGAATTCTTCGAACGAGTGATGCTCTTGAGCGGATTTTACCTTTTGTTAGACCTGGCAGGACTGGTAACCGTCATTATCAGGAATGTTTCCTGATCCCTGTAAAGATCAGCACTCCATCAAATTTACCATTTCTTCTGTTATTGTTTTAGCCGCCAGGCCAAAGCTGAAAAGCGCTCGGCCACCTTATTGTTGTTTACTGCGATCGCTAACGCCTTGGTATTCGTGACCAGCACACATAACCGCCGTGCTCTGGTGATTGCCGTGTAGAGCAAATTCCTTTGCAGCATCATGTAATGGTGAGTCAGCAGCGGCACCACAACTGCCGGGAATTCTGACCCCTGGGATTTGTGCACCGATACTGCATAGGCAAGTGTGATCTGGTCTGCTTCGCTCCAGGCATGCAATA
>JABAHS010052447.1_pt2 | contig 11109 bp, 9 predicted proteins | sample 7062111 | NCBI WGS metagenome assembly JABAHS01 (sample SAMN14534600, study PRJNA622989) | marine sediment metagenome | biome: marine biome [ENVO:00000428]; feature: marine pelagic biome [ENVO:01000023]; material: deep marine sediment [ENVO:00002113]; isolation source: pool of 4 deep marine... | reverse complement strand
CAATGCCTGGTGACCATCGCCGCCACCGCAGAGGAGGCAGCACCCATGGCGGATCGCGCGCAAAAGATTTTCGGCGGTCACATGGGCGACCCCAAGGGCCCCATAGCCATCACCGGCACCGCCGACCAATGCTGCGAGGCGATACAAAAGCACATCGACCTGGGCTGCACCGGGTTTGTCATGGAGTTCTTTGGCAGGGATACCATCGAGCCCGCCCAGCGTTTTGCTGAGGAGGTCGTTCCGAACTTTGCCTGAGGCTCTGGCGGGCTGATGTGTCGCAGGGGTATGCGCTCGAGTACCCAGAGCCAAACCATTTGATTAGTCCGTTATTCTGAACTATCTTCCGTATTTGCGAACCAGGAAGAGTACGGATCAATGAGCGAACGGATCCTTGATGTCATCGAGGCGTTCAGTGCACACCGCGCCCCGTTTCTGCTTTCCGAACTAGCCGCCAGCATTGATGCGCCCAAGAGCAGCTGCTTTCAGGTAGTGAAGCTGTTGCAGCGACGGGGGTATCTGTATTCCCTGGGCCCTCGCCGGGGATTTTACCCAACTCGACGTCTCTTCGGGCACGCGAAAGTGATTGCGGAAAGCGATCCGGCATTGAATCGACTCGATGGAATGTTGACGGAGTTGCGTAATCAGACGCAGGAGACTGTCATCGTCGGTGTGTATCAAGATGAGACCGTCCTCTATGTGAATGTGATCGAAAGTCTGCAGAACATCCGCTATTCGGCGCTGCCAGGCGACTGCAAACCACTGCATTCGAGCGCCATTGGCAAAGCGTTTCTGGGTGCGATGCCTGAGGAAACCCTGAGGGAGCGGGTAGCTGGTCTGCCGCTTGAAAAAATGACCTCGGAAACCATCACCAGCCAGCAATCCCTGCTTGACAATATCGAGAAGGGACGCCAGCGAGGTTATTTTGTAACCCGGGGCGAGAACGTAACAGATGTGATGGGTTGTGCTCGCACTATCGACGTTGGCGGTACGCGATACGGTATCGCCGTCGCTGGTCCGCTGCAAAGGTTGCGTTCACGGGAAAAGACGATTGCAGGCGTGTTGCGAGAATCCTGTGAGCGGATGGAGAGGCTCGCATGACGAGCGAACAGGTCCTGGCGGTGAAGGATGGCGCAACCCTGCGCATCACACTGAACAGGCCGGAAAAACACAATGCGCTCAGCCGCTCGGTGCTCGACGGCTTGCGCACGATCTTCATCGAACATGCGGTTGATGACAGCCTGAAGGCAGTTGTCCTGACCGGTGCGGGGAATCAAAGTTTTGCAGCCGGCGGCGACCTGCGGGATCTAAGCGCAGTGCGAACACCGGCTGAAACAAGAGAAATGTCTGAAAGCGGTAGAGCAGCGCTTGATGCTGTCCGCGCCTTTCCGGTGCCGGTGATTGCGGCATTGAATGGCAATGCGATGGGCGGTGGTGCAGAACTCGCTGTAGCCTGCGACTTCCGTATTGCTGCCTCGCATGCCTCGATCGGATTCATTCAGGGCCGCCTGAATATTTCGACTGCCTGGGGCGGCGGGATAGATCTGATGCGTATCCTTGGATCGGACCGAGCCCTTCGGTTGCTGAGCACTAGTGAAATGCTTTCTGCTGATCAAGCTCATGTCATCGGTCTGATTGATGCTGTTGCTGACAACAAGAAAACGGCGCACGACGAATCTCAGGGTGCAAACCAATTGCAGACGGAAGTCAGCACATTTTTGAAACCTATTCTGAGGCAGGCACCGCAGGTCTTGAGAGCTTTTAAGGCACTGGTCGCCGCACAAAGAGGAGGCGCAGGTCCTGTCGACCTGCAGGAGCTGGAAACGAAATGGTTTGTCGACAATTGGGTCCACCCGGACCATTGGAAGGCAGCCGATAAGTTGTTGGAAAAAAAGCAATGAGGAATCGTCATGGCTAGGCAGGCAGATTCTAAACCTTCAAAAAGGGAGAAGCTGACGACACCATCCGGCATCGAGGTGCCGACCGTAGTAACCGCTGATACCACAGATCGCACTGATCCCGAGTTACCCGGTCAAGCACCTTTCACTCGTGGCATTTTCGAGAACGGGTTTCGCGGGCGAATGTGGACAATCCGACAGTATTCGGGCTTCGGTTCAGCTGAGGAATCCAATGAGCGCTACCGCTTTCTTTTGGATCAGGGGCAGACCGGATTGTCGGTGGCGCTCGATCTGCCGACCCAGTGTGGCTACGACCCCAATGACCCGATGGCAATGGCCGAAGCGGGAAAGGTCGGTGTGTCACTTTCGAATCTGGCGGAAATGGAGATCCTTTTTAAGGATATTGATTTAGCTTCGATCTCCACCTCCTTTACCATCAATGGCACCGCCGCCATGATCTTCGCCATGTACGTGGCGGCTGCGGACAAGGCGGGAGTTCCCCGTGCCGCACTGACCGGGACTATTCAGAACGATATCCTCAAAGAATATGTGGCAAGGGGCACATGGATCTTTCCGGTGAAGCCGTCCATGCGCTTGATTGCAGACAGCGTTTTATTCGCCAATCGGGAGACACCTCGCTTTAACCCTATCTCGATTGCCGGTGCCCATGTTCGTGATGCCGGTTGCACCGCCGTGGAAGAAATAGGCTACACCCTGGCCAACGGGCTCGCCTACGTAGACGAACTGCTGAGGCGAGGGGGAGAAATAGATGGTTTTGCAAAGAAACTGAGCTTCTTCTTCTATGTGCATATGGATCTGTTCGAAGAGGTCGCGAAGTTCCGTGCTGCAAGAAGAATTTGGGCTCGACTGATGGAGGAGCGCTACGGTGCGAAAGACGACCGCAGCCTGATGCTCCGCTTTGGCGTCGTCTGCGGCGGTTCGTCACTGACCGCAGCACAACCCCACAACAATATCGTCAGAGTCGGTATCGAGAATCTGGCTGCTGTTCTCGGCGGGGCTCAATCGATATTCACCTGTGCCTATGATGAGGCATTTCAGATTCCAACAGAGCAAAGCGCTGAAATCGCATTGCGTACACAACAGATCATCGCCCATGAAAGCGGTGCAGCCAATACAGTCGATCCTCTGGGCGGAAGCTACTACGTTGAATATCTCACCGACCGGATGGAAGAGGAAATTCTTGGCGTTATGGAAGAGATCGACGCTTATGGCGGTGTGATCAAGGCGATCGAAGAGGGCTACATTCAGATGCGCGTCGCCCAGCGGGCCCGTGAACGCAAAGAGATGACCGACGCCGGGGACCGTGTGGTCGTAGGCGTCAATCGCTACCGCCATGAGGATGAGAAAGCAGAGATTGGTGAGGTTTTTCGCCTTGATCCTGATAATCGCCGGCGAATCCTGGAGAAGTATCAGGCGACGCGTACAGAACGCAATCAAGCAGCCGTCACAGCGAGCTTAAGCCGACTGGGTGCTGCGGCACAGAAGGACGATGAGAACCTGATGCCGTACCTGGTGGACTGTTGCCATGCGTATGCAACCATTGGCGAAATGGTGAGCGAACTCAAATCCCATTGGGGAGAATTTCAAGAACCGGCCCTGATAGCCTGAGACATCGCGTCTAGCGAAAAGGAAATGGCATGAATTCACAATCCAGTTTGCGCGGTAAGCGTATCCTGATCGCCAAACCTGGTCTGGATGGGCACGATGTTGGCGCCAAGATAATTACGCTGGCGCTGCGAGACGTTGGCGCCGATGTCATTTATACGGGTCTGCGGAAAAGCCCTGATTTCATCGCTCGGGTAGCCGTGGATGAAGACGTGGATGCCATCGGTTTGAGTATTTTGTCGGGTTCACATCATGAATTGCTGATGGCAACCCTGGCGGAGCTAGAAAAACTGAACGCTGAAGATATCAGAGTCTTTATCGGTGGCACCATTCCACCGGCTGATCGGGCGGCGTTGCTTGAAGCCGGTGCCGCCGGAGTCTTCACCAGCGAAACGAATCTAGAGAAAACTATTGAGGATATTGCCGAGGCGCTTTCATGAATCGGCCTGGTTGCCGTCGTGACCGTAACTAGTGATGCCCAAGTGAACATAGACCGCCGTCAGCTCGCTCGTGATCTGACCCGGGTCGCCAGGATCAGCGTCGCTGAAAGCCTCAGCGATCAGTGGATGAAGCCCGCGGCGGCAGTCAGGCGAATCGGCGTTACGGGTCCGCCCGGGGCCGGGAAAAGCACACTGATCGCAAAGCTGGCTGAAACTCGCCTTGAGCGTTCCTCAAGCATTGGTGTTCTTGCTGTCGATCCCACCAGCCCGGTATCAGGAGGTTCCATACTGGGGGATCGAATCCGTATGGAGGAAGTTGCCAGCAATCCGAGGGTCTATATTCGATCCATGCCAAGCATGACCACTCACGACGGTCTTACCCACAATGTGAGCAGCCTGCTGGCTGTGATGGATCGGTATGGCTTCGATGAGGTTTTCCTGGAAACGGTCGGTAGCGGTCAGGTGGACTACGCAATTCGAACGCTGGTCGATACGGTTATCCTCGTGCTGGCACCGGAATCAGGCGATCTGGTGCAGGCCATGAAGGCCGGTATCATGGAAATGGCAGATATCTATGTCATCAACAAGGCAGATAGACCCGGGGCTCGAAAAAGCGCAGCTGACATTTCAGCTGTGCTGAAACATAAACCCGCCGATTCCTCGGGGTGGCGACCACCAGTGCTTGTGACCTCACAACAAGACAACAGCCTGGACGAGTTGAACGATGCGCTTGAAAGCCACTTGCAGTGGCACCGGCAGACCACAAACAGCGCCCAGCAAAACCGAGCGAGGACCCGCTATCACGTGGAAAGCCTGCTTCAACGGCACGCTTCCGAACTGCTGGATGGGGCGGACGACGTTGATTTTGACCAGCCTCTGCGGCAGATCTATGACAAGCTGGTGCAGGATCTGGCGCGGGAATCTCACGCGCCGTATCAAGATTAGCAGCGTTCCATGGAGCTGGAGGTCACTCGATTCGACGTACGCGCGTTACTTCTTCTTATGCGCGGCTAGGCGCCTGCGGCCTCCCGCTCTTCCGCCACCCCGGCGGCCGGCAGATCGCCTGGCAGATGCGCTCCAGCACGCCAGTAATGGAAAGCCGCCCAGAGGTTCACGAAAGCCCAGGTGAGCAGGCTGTAGCCCAACGCGTCGTCGCCGAACGTGCCTGCAAACGCATCCGACAGCCGGCCCACCGCGGGCGGGCCGAACACAAAGCCGATGAAGTTGAGCAGAAACAGCAGAATGCCCGAAGCCACCGCCCGCATGTGCACGGGCGCAAGCCCCTGGGTCTGTGAGAAAGTGGTGCCCTGGTAGAAGTTGCCGAAGCACACCGGAACGCTCAGCAGCAGCAGCGACAACCACCAGGCGTCAACGAGAAATGCGCTCGCGGCAAAGGGCACGATGACCGCCAGCGCAATGGCGCTAACCCAGAGATACCAGCGGGTGTCGCGCGAACCGAAACGATCGGACAGCCAGCCGCCCGCGACGATGCCAACGCCGCCCGGAATACCGAGCACAAGACCGAGCCAGAACCCGGCCTCGGTGAGCGACATGTCGTGGGAGCGGACGTAAAACGTCGGCGCCCAGGTGATGAGCCCGTAGCCGACAAAGGCGGTCAGACCGCCGCCCGCGGTGAGATGCACAAAAGAGCGCTTACCGATCAGGAAACGGAACACCTGCAGTATCGATGCGCGATCGGATTCCGTGTGTACGTGACCATCAGCATGCCCGCGCGGCGGCTCTTTAATGGTGAAGAACACCACGAGCGAGAGCAGGATGCCCGGAACACCGACCACGAAAAATGCGATCCGCCAGCCGAACGCGTCGGCAATGGCGCCGCCGGCAAACAGCCCGAACATGATGCCGAACGGAATACCCAGGGCATACACGCCAAGGGCCGTTGCGCGGTCTTTAATCGAGTAGAGGTCGGCAATCATCGAGTGAGCGGCCGGGCTGCAGCCCGCCTCGCCGATGCCGACGCCGATGCGCGCCGCGGCCAGCTGCCAGAAGTTATTCGCCAGCCCGGACACAGCGGTCATGCCACTCCAGATCGCCAGCGATATGCCGATCAGGTTGCGCCGGTTCCACCGATCGGCAATAAGCGCCAGCGGCATGCCCAGAGTGGCGTAGAAGATCGCAAATGCGGTGCCGGAGAGCAGCCCCATGGCGAAGTCGGAGACCCCGAGATCCGCCTTGATGGGTTCGATCAGAATCGACAGGATCTGACGGTCGATGAAGTTGAACGTATAGACCAGCACCAGCACGCCAAGCGTGTAGCGTTTGACGTTTTCGGTGATGAACGGCTGCGGAATTGCACTCATGCGCAGGGCGCCCTCTCCTCAGATCCGCCGGGCAGTCTAACTAATTTGCCGTGGTTGTGGATTGAAACCTGCCGGGGCAGCTTCAGCGGCAAGTGGTCACACTCAGCACCCAGGGAGCGCAGGACGAGGCTCTGTTTCAGAACATCAGAGCTTTTGATCTTTAAGAGAGATGGCTCCGCCTGCTGGGCTCTAATGGCCGTCACAGGGCAGGTGCCCGCGGCTTCCTGACCAAGAAGCCGCTGATTAACGGTAGAGTCCGCGGATAGATAGACGCAAGTAATTCAACTAGTTGTCGAGGCGTCCGTTGCAAACAGATGCCCCACAATGCACAACCCTGCACAACTGATCCCCGCAATTCTCCCACACCGAATCGCTCTCCAAGCCGCCAGCAAATCCTAGCGCGGGCGTGGCAGACACGCCGAGCGGTCTCTCGCAGCCCTTTGTTGCCTAACTCGGTAGCCTCACGACTGAGGCAGGTTTGTCGGGCCAGATACAACAGCGTTGCCACCAACGGCCGCGCCGAGGATTTCACCGATGGCGACATAGACTTTGTCCTTCCACAGGCCCACCGCTTCCGGTCTTGACGTATGCCAGGCCAAACCCCGTTTGCCGTTCATCTGGCTGCTCCGTGGCGGTGATCGGCGGGACGCAGGCGAGATGGTGCCCACCCGCGTCCCTCGAACCAAGGTTCAGACGGCTTCGGCTAGAACCTCACCGTACCGACCAGCTCGATCTGGAGCGGAATGTTCGGAATCGTCGCCCGGTCGGCGCGGATGCCGGCGTCGGTTCCCGTGCCCGAGCCCGTTCCGGGCGAATCAATGCCGTAGTACACCACGTACTCGTCGGTGAGGTTTCGACCGATGAGGGCGACCTGGTAGCGATCATCGTTGGTTCCAAATCGGAGGCTCGCATCAAGGTTGACGTAGGACCCCTGACGGTCGTTGGGCTGGCCGAAGTTGTTGGCGATGTAGGAATCGCTGTAGCGTCCCGCGACGGTGATGCCAGCCCGGTACCGATCACCTACCTGCCAGTCGTAGTCGAAGCCGAACGAAGCCGTCCACTCGGGCGCCAGTGCCGTCGGCGTGCCGCTCAGGTCCTGTGTAAAGCCAAGTTGGCTGGACGGGTCCGGTGAACAACCCTCCGCCGGCGTCTGGCCGGTGTAGCAGGGCCCGCCGGCAAAGTCCTTGTACTCCGCCTTGTTGTAGTTGAGCGACCCGTGCAGCACCAGGCCTGCGATTCCGGGCGGCGCGTAGTCGAAGNNTTGAGCGACCCGTGCAGCACCAGGCCTGCGATTCCGGGCGGCGCGTAGTCGAAGCTGAACTCGATGCCGTCCGTGGACGCCGAACCGGCGTTGTAAGCGTTGAAGGCAAACTGCAAGGAATTGAAGAAGTCGACCTGCCAGTTGTCGAAATCGTACGTATAAGCAGTCACGTCAAAGCGCAACGTCCCGTCGAGCACGGTTCCGCGCACGCCGACCTCGAACCCGTCGGCTTCCTCGGGATCGAACGTCAACTCCTGTGCAGGGTCCGGAATGAACGCGCTGTCTACGGCGCTCAGGGATAAGCCGCCGGAGATGTAGCCCGTCTTGTAAGCACCGTATACGGTGATGTTCTCCGTCGCGAAGAAACTCAACGTGACTTCGGGGCTCCAGTTGTCGAACTTCTGCTCCGTCGTGATCGGATTGTTTCGCCTAAAAATACCCAAAGCGGGTTCCGCAACATACGGTTGATTGAATCCGGAGTCTTTTTCCTCGTCGGTGTAACGCGCGCCGGCGGTGAGTTCCCACTGCTCGTTGATCTCCCAGATTACCTGGCCGAACACGGCGATGGTCTCGCCTTTGGTGAACGAATCCTTGTTGTGGGTGACCCACGCGTAGGTTGGATCTTCCGCATTGATGTCGAAGAGGCCAAAGAAGTTCACGTCCTGATCGAATTTCGTATCCGTATCCTGATAGTACATGCCCACCATGAAGTTCAGGGGCGATTCGAACGCCGTGAGCACCCGCCACTCGGCGGAGAAGGCCTCGAAGTCGTCGTCCTCCCAGGCGAAAACCAGTGGCGCGACCTGGTAGTCGTAGTCGCCCAGCCAGCTGGTGTCCTCGTACTGGTAGTTGAGCACCGCGGAGAAGATGAAGTTTTCACCGCTGTACTCGGCGATGCCGGTAACGGAGCGGGAATCGTACTTGGTGTACAGCTCGCCGTCCCCGTATCTGGGAGCGCTCTGCGCCATCTCCGTGGGGAAGGGGCTCTGCCCGTAGGAACGGTCGCGGCCGTCGTTGTCGCCGCAGTATTCGCCGCTCAAAAAGTTGAACCCTTTGGGGATACCCAGGTCGGGGTTACCCTGGCAGCTGGTGTTCTCGTTGACGCCCGATGAGCCCTGGCGCTCGAAGTTCGTGAAGGACGCCTTGAGCTTGAACTCCCACTGATCGTTGGGCGTGTAAACCGCGGTTATCCGGCCCTGGAGGGTTTCGTCTCCTGGCCATTCGTCATCACCCGACAGGGGTACCGGAGACGACGGCTCCCCACCAAGCAGGAACAAAGAGTAGTCCCCCGGCTGGATACTTGCGGCCTGGTTCTTCATGTAACCGCCGTACATCTTCGATCCCTTGAAGGCGGCGCGCAGCCCTAGCTGGTCGTTGACCGGGCCGGACACGATGACCTCGCCGAACAGCTCTTCGTTTTCGAACTCGTAGCCGGTCTTCGCGATGAACTCGAACTCGTCACCGGGATCTTTGCTGGTGAGCGACAGCACGCCGGCCGAGGAGTTTTTACCGAAGAACAGCGACTGAGGCCCTTTGAGAACCTCGATCTGACCCAGGTCCAGCATGGCCTCGTGGATGATCCGGCCCCGGCCGTAGTAAACGCCGTCGAGGTTCACGGCGACTTTCTGCTCCTGACCCTGATTGTACCAGGTGGAACCGATGCCGCGCAGGGTGATGCTGGCCCCGGAACCGCTGTTTCCTTCGGTCAGGACCATCTGCGGTATCGCGTTGACTACCGAGTTGAAGCTGTCGAGGCCGCGCCGCTCCATGGTCTCCTCGGTCAGCGCGGTGATGGCCACCGGAATGTCCTGCAGGGACTCTTCGCGCTTTCGCGCGGTGACGAGGATCTCCTCGATCAGAGATCCTTCCTCCGCCTGAACGCTGGTTGCCGGCAGGCCAAGGCTCAACGAGAGCGCGTATCCCAGCAGACCCAAGGAACAGGATTGGAGCAAAGGCGTGAAATTTCGGCGGATTGCTGGTCCGCCTGAACGTCGAAAAGGCAACATAACTCTCCCCTCTTATGTCGTCGTTTTGCCCAACGGGCGACCGCGTGTTTACACGCGCTAAGCTGGAGCAATAAAGATGGACTCAGCTTCTTTGGTCGAAGCAGAGATATGTCAAAAACGCCCTGATGTCAAATAATTCCGAATATTCGGAAGCTAGTTCAAAATAATGGACTAAACAATCGGCCTGGCCAGTCCCCGCGCCACACTTTTACCGCCCATCGCGCTCGCATCTATAAAGCGAAGCGGCGGCGTAACCCCCACCGAATTCCTCGACGTTCTGGCGATCCTGTCCGCTGAGCTACCCGACACATAGGTAACGCCTGATACCGGAGATTTAGGTTACATATTGCGGCTTTTGGGGCCCCTCAAATGCCCTGGAAGGACCGTAACCGTATGGAAGAACCACTTAAGTTCGTTGCCCGGCTCCTAGAAGGAGAGAAAATGGCCGTGGTCCGCAGGGAGTTCAGCATCTCCCGCAAGACCGGCTACAAGATCTTCAATCCATACACAGAGTTAGGGCTGGATGGCCTCAACGACCAGATTCGACGCCCGCTGCGCTATGCCAATGAGCTGCCCTTCCAAGTCGAAAGCCGGATCCTCGAATTGAAAAAGGAACACCCCGCCTGGGGTGCTCCAAAGATCCGCGAGAAGCTGATTCGCGGGTATCCTCAGGTCAGGACGCCCGCCAAGAGCACTGTGCAGGCCGTCCTGGAGCACCATGGCCGCGTCAAACAGCGAAAGAAGCGGCGTTATCGAGCTCAGGGCACACCGCTCAACCACGTCAACAGGCCGAACGCGCTGTGGTGCGCCGATTACAAAGGCGAGTTTGAGCTCGGCAACAAGCGCTACTGATATCCGCTCACGATCACCAACTACCGCACCCGCTATCTGCTCGCCTGAGATGCGCTGGACTCGATCCGGGAAGACTATGCGTTAACGAGCTTCGAACGCACCTTCGAAGAGTTCGGGTTACCTGACGCCATCCGCACCGACAACGGCATGCCGTTCAGCTCTCGTACCGCCTTCTTCGGCCTGTCTCGATTAGCTGTGTGGTGGCTGCGTCTCGGTATCAACATCGAACGCATCGCACCCGGCAATCCTCAGCGGAATGGCCGTCACGAACGCATGCACCTGACCTTGAAGCAGGATGGCACCAAACCACCCGCATTCAACATTCTGAAGCATCAGGAACGCTTCGATGAGTTCATGGAAACCTTTAACAACGACCGCCCACACCAAGCTCTGAACATGAGGTACCAGGGTGAGCTGTATACACCCTCAGCTCGCACCTTCCACAACCCAGAGCCACTCGAGTACCCGCTTCACGACCGCACCATCCGCGTCACTCACTGCGGCCGGCTGTGCTTTGAGCGTCGCAAAATCAGCTTAAGCCGAGTATTCGCAGGTCAGGACGTGGGAATCCGAGAGGTCAGCGACGACATCTGGCGCGCCGACGTAGATGGCGCGGCAGCCTTCATGGAGTACGATCCGGAGCCCATACATTATGAAACTACCAATCAAGATTCTGCTCATCGTCCTCGGTCTGTACGTCGCCCTGGT
>JABAHS010010631.1_pt1 | contig 11109 bp, 14 predicted proteins | sample 7062111 | NCBI WGS metagenome assembly JABAHS01 (sample SAMN14534600, study PRJNA622989) | marine sediment metagenome | biome: marine biome [ENVO:00000428]; feature: marine pelagic biome [ENVO:01000023]; material: deep marine sediment [ENVO:00002113]; isolation source: pool of 4 deep marine... | reverse complement strand
CCTTCGATCGCAATGAAAGGAACGGTGGCGAGAAACCAGAGTGCGAGCAACAGCAGCGCGTCATACAGAATCGCTGCGAGGCGGCGCATCAGGCTGGCGTTTTCCATTCTTACAGATCCCTGACGAATGCAATCATTCTGTCCCGCATGGCAGTGTCCGGCAGTTCGCCGAAGCCGGCCTCGAGGTTATCCCGCATGTGATGCGGCTTGCTGGTGGCCGGAATGACGCAGGTCACGGCGGGGTGGCTGATAATGAACTTCAGGAAGAATTGTCCCCAGCTCGCGGCAAATTCACGGGCCCACTCGGGCAGCTCGCGGCCCCGCACCCTGCTGAACAGACTGCCGGCCTGGTAGGGACGGTTGATGATCACAGCGACTCCGAGGTCCTGCGCCATCGGTAGCAGGCGATGTTCCGCCTCGCGCTCGCCCAGGGAGTAGTTGATCTGCAGGAACTGCGGCCGATACTCGCGCACAGCTTTCTCCAGGGCGTCGTGGGCGCCAGCCCGGTAGTGTGTGAGTCCGCTGTAGCGAATCTTCTCCTGGTCCTGGAGTTCCCGAATACTGTTTATGTGCACGGCCGTGTCACGGAGGTTATGCACCTGCATCAGGTCNNGCGCCCGTCGGTCCAGACCTTTGTGGCAATGAACATGGCTTCACGTGGGGCGCCGCTCGCGACGATGTCACCGATGACCCGCTCCGAGCGGTTATACATCGGTGAGGTGTCGATCACACTGCCGCCGGCGCCGAGCAGCAGATCGACGATTTCCCGGCGGGTGGCGATCTGATCCGGGCTGCTATCGACGTCGAACACGCTGTACGTGCCGAGCCCGATCACAGGGAGTCGCTCTCCGCTTGCAGGAATCGGGCGAGTGATCATGGGTTGTTCACCTGCGAGTCCCGCCAGCGGCACAGACCCCAGGGCTGCGCCAGCAAGCAACAGGTCGCGCCGTGTCCAGCCGTGCCGGATCATGGTCTTTCTCCTCGTGCCAGTTCGTTGTCATAGCGACGATAGGTCTTTCCGAGCCACAACGCGATTGCAACCCAGAGAGCGGCAAACGGCAACATCAGGAGCGATATCCCGGAGTAGCCCAGGCTCCACAGGGCCCTGACGGTCCAGGTGCCGAGCAAATCGCCGCCGCGATAGACGGCCGTGTCGATGAAGTTCTTTGACTTGTATTTTTCTTCTGGCGAAACAACGGAATAAAGCATGTCGTTCGTCGGCTTAGAAAGCCCGAAGCCGACGGCGCGGCGCACGGCTTGCACGGCCGCAACGGCGAGGAACGTCGGATTGATAGCCACCAGTGCGAAACCGGCGATCGAGATAACGGGCAGCAGCGACAGCGTAATGCCGACGCCGAAACGCGACACAGCCCGTTTCACGATAAGCAGCTGCACGAGCATCGCCATCGTGTTCGTCGCCGCATCGATGAAGGCGAATGTCCTGGTGCGCTCGTCGGTGCTCGCGAATGCTTCGCCAACGAGCTCGGTCATGAACATGTACAGTGCAGTGCCGAGCAAGCTCGCGATGATCGAGGCGGCGCTGATGGCGGTCAGGTAGCGGGACCGCGCGACCAGCGTGATGCCACCGAGGAGGTTGCCGCCTAATGGGGTAGCCGAAGCAACCGTTTCGGCAACGTCATCGCGGTGCTCGGACTCGACCCAGCGCCGCAGCCGGGTTATGCAGTAGACGCCGAAGAGCAGCAGGCTTGCCGAGATGGGCAACAGGTTGTGGAAGCCTATCGTGACCACGAGCCCGCCGGTTGCAAGCGGGCCGAGCAGGGCGCCTGCGCTGCCGCCAGCCGAGATTACACCGAACAGCCGCCGCCCCTGCTCGCGCGTGTAGATGTCGGCCATGAAACTCCAGAACACGGAGACCACGAACAGGTTGAACACGCTCAACCAGACGAAGAAGGCGCGCCCCAGCCAGACGAAACTGACGCCGCTGCTTATCGCGTAGCTGAAGCCACCCCAGAAGAGCAGGATGTTGATGACGAAGAAGTAATACACCCAGGGCAGGAACTGCCGCCGCGGATAGCGCGAAGCGACCCAGCCGAATACCGGCGCGACCGCAAGCATGACCACGAAGGTGCTCGAAAACAGCCACGGCACGTTCTGCACGCCGCCCTCGACGGCCATCGTTTCGCGTACCGACCGCAACATGTAATACGCGGACAGCACGCAGAAGAAATAGACGAACGACCAGGCAACAGCGAAGTACTCGTGGCGCTCAAGCCCGAGTACGCGGTCGACAAGGAAATGTTGCTTGCGGGCTTGTGGTGGCTCTGGCATTACAGCGCATCATAGTCCGAACTGCGCCGTTTGCCGAAATTTGGTGATAGTTGCCATGCCGCCGCTGAACGATCCTTGGGCGACAACCAACCCCAAGGAGAGGAGAGATGGCATTACGGACATTTACGGTGACGTATATACTGCTGGCGGCCGCGATTAGCTGGTCGGCCCCGGTCCACGCTCAGCAGCCGCTCATCGGCATTGACGGTTGCGCAATACTGGCATCGGTTGTTTACACGGAGGTAATCGAGGCAAGGCAAGGCTATTCCACAGGGCTGAACAGCGATCTGCTTTCTTCAGGGCGAGGCGAGATAACTCTGTGCAACCAGACAGCGCGCAACACGACACGCGCGTTTGCGTCCGCGCTTCGTCAGACAAACGTATTTGTAACGTGGGGGTTCCATACCGGCTATAGCGGCGACTACTGTCTGAGTCATTTTCTCTCGCAGTGTTACCCCACAGGCGATCCTGCAATGCCGCCGCTGAGCGAAGAGGACCATTCATTCGTTTTACGCAGCTGGCGGGCCGTCCACGATTCGATTGCTACCCGGATGTCACTGTACCCGGGAAGCGACGTCTCGCGCTTCCGGGGCGACGAACTGGCACGGAGTATCAAGCGATCGATTGCCGCAAGACGCATTGATTATCGATCGCGGCCGGATACGCGCTGAGCCGCATTCATCAGGCATTCATCAGCCCGGCATCAGGAGTTTGCCGGGCCAGGGGCCGAAACTGGGCGCCGGTATTTGCTTCCAGGAGAGTTCGATGAGCACATTGAAGACCGAATATTTCTGGCCCCCGATCGTTCTGGCCCTGATTGCCGGACTGTCTGGTTGCGGCGGTACCAAGATACTCAAGGAGCCGCAGCCCCTGGCGCCCCAGGAGGCGCTGGTATCCGGTTCCGATGCGCGCGTGGCGGGCACGCTGGATTGGGTCATCGTACGNNCGACTGGGACGAGTACCTGCTGACGGTGCGCAATGACTCGGTGGCCCCGATTGTCATTACCGCGGTTACCGTAACGGATTCGAGCGAAACGCAGCAGAGTTCGATGGCCAGCCGCAAGAAGCTTGTCAAGTCCTCTAAACAGACGGCGAAGCGTTACCGAGGCGAGGGCATCAAGGTGAAGGCAGGCGTCGGCGGCGGCGCATTGTTGGTTACCGGCGTGCTGAGCGCCAATGTCGGTATGAGCGCGGGAGCTGCCGCTGTCTACGGCAGCAGCGCAGCCGCGGGCGCTGCGGCGGGGGCACTGGTGCTTGCGCCCGTGCTGGTGGTTGGTGGCGTCGTCAAGGGCGTCAACAACAGCAAGGTCAACGACGAAATCGAGCGCAGGCAGACGAAATTGCCTTTGCAGGTCGAGTCGGGCGATTCGCAAGCGCTCGATTTGTTCTTCCCGATTTCCCCATCGCCGCTGCGCGTCCGTATCGATTATCACGATGCGGCAGGCGAGCACTCGCTGGTATTGGATACGTCGTCGGCATTGCGGGGCTTGCACCTGCCGGACGATCGGGCATGACCGCGCTCGCTATAGTTCGGCACGAAAATTGAGTATTGGGCTAGAATATTGGGTGCCAGTACTTAACGGGCGGTCGTTTCGCAGTTCTTCGGTAGGAAATCGACCCCCGAATAGGAATGTTGACAGGATAAGTTTATGAATATACGTACCGCTTTTGCTGTTATCGCTTTTGCGATCTGCATGCTCTCTGCGGCGATCGTCAAGGCAGAGGTTACCCGTCTGTCAGAGCCGGTTGCAGTCACGGACGAATCCGAGATCTTCGGGGCGCCCCTCGATGTGGAGGCTCAACCAACCTCGTTGGAGGCGCTCCTGGATAGCCCTGATGATTACCTCGATAGTGCTGTCCGGATCGAGACGCGAATCTCGCAGGTCTGTCAGAAAAAGGGCTGCTTCATGATTGCGACCAGCGGCAAGCATGCAGTTCGAATATCGTTCAAGGACTACGCGTTCTTTGTTCCCACTGATACCGCCGGGAAGACGGTGACGCTTACCGGAACCTTGATCGAACGGACGCTATCGGAAGAGCAGGCCGCCCACTTCCGGGAAGACGCTGGTGGTGATTCGATTCAGGCTGGCAAGGTATACGAGATCGTCGCGAACTCGGTCAGTATTCCGAAGTCCTGATATCTGGCCGCCCAAAAGCGGTCGAGCAAGAAGTGTCTTGATGGGCTCCCACCCATCACAGTCGCCTATTCACGGTAAACTATCGCCCAACGATAAAGGGAGGCGATTGCCTCCCTTTTGTTATCGCACTTCGATCGGATGCTCGAAAGCAGGTGGAGTACCCAGGCCGCCGAAGCCGCCGCGAAGTATATAGAGTGCAATCACCCAGTAGATAAGTGCAACTCCCAGATAGGGTGCCATCAGTCCATCCGGTAACCACGTCATGGTAAGCAGATCCGGAGAGATGGGAATGACCTGTTCACTGGGCAAAAACGCCGCATAGCTGAGGGTCGCTCCCGATGTTGCGTGGAAGAACACGCTGACCAGGATGCTGCCCTTTGATCTGTTATAAGCCCAGGTGAACAATACGGTCCAGGGCAGCAAAAAGAAGATTGCCCAGATCACCGGCACATTGTGCATGCCTTGGCCCAACCAATAGGTGGGCGCGTGCCATAGCAGGTGAAAAAAGGCGATGACCAGCGTTGCCTTGACGGGCGTCATCATGTGTTGCAGGCGTTGAAGCGCAAACCCGCGCCAGCCAAACTCTTCACCCATTCCGGCAATTAGTAATTGCATAACCATGACTTGCGCGACCCACGCCCAGCCCCAGAACTTGGGATCAAATTCGATGCCTGCAGCGGCAGAGCCGATGAAACGCCCGGTAAGTCCGATCACAAGGAAGAACCCGAGTAACGGCAAAAACCATTTGAATCCTTCCCTGGCTTTGATCCGGCCAAAGAACCGTTTCAGGCCATCCTTGCCGTAGAACATGGCCGTGACGATGATCGCGGAAAGTGTGGGTCCCCAGACACCCAGGATCACAACAGGGGACTGGGCAAAATCAAAGGCCAGGGCGCTTCCAAATATGCCCCATGAAAATGCGAATGTTGTCAAGAAATATGCGATCAGTTGACGGCGCAGTTGCCCCTGCGCTGCCTGAGATAGCGTCTCATCCATAATACCCTCGCGGCTGTAACCAGATGCAATTCTGTCTATTTGATGCCTGAGGGACGAAATCGGATGCAACGAAGGAAGCCAGAACCTCTCAAGGATTGCTGACGTCCCCTTTGCGCTTCAAGGGCGCCACGCACCAAACTCCCAATAGACAGCTGACGAAAACGGGTGAGTCCCGCCGGCGCTAATCCACGCAAGGGTCAACGCGATCAGGAAATTATTGGTCTGCGGCTGATTTTCCGTAGAAATAAAGTAATACATCGTCGATGAGGTGCTTCCAATTGCGCCAAGTATGCCCCGCAGCTATTTGCACAAACTTCATGTCGTATCCCTTTTTCTGCAACAATCTTTTGAACCTGCGATTCTCCGCAGTGTTGTCATCGGGATATCCCGTGCTAAGAAAAATTCTGAGCGGTAATTTGGGCGCGCTTTCGTAAGCGGGAAGAAGATTTTCGACCGGGTGAACCGCCGGCGAGTGCATGCCGATCCCAGAGAAGAATTCGTATCCCATAAATCCGAAGCACGCAGCGTTGAGCCCACCAAAGGAGACACCGAGAATCGTTCTCGCTTCGCGCGTCTCGCGGACTGGATAGACACGCTCAATGGCTGGAATGAGTTCGGAAACGTAAAACGACAGGTAATCCTCGTTGCAGAAGAACTCCCGGTTGCGACGATTGACTCTGAGGTCGTCCGGATCGCGCGCATCGACGAATACAGCAATAACTGGATCAATCTCTGCCGAATCTATCAGACGATCCAGCACGTCCGGTACGTGGCCTTGCTGAATGTAGGCAGGCCCGTCGGTGATGAAAAGAACGGCCAGATTCTCGGCAGCCTCGACACCTTCCGGCGTGTAGACACGATATTGAAGGTCGTAGCCAAGCACATTGCTAGATATTCTGATGTTGGGGCTGAGACCACCGGCGAAAACAGCCGTTCCGCAGAACAACAATATTAATGCGAAGACAAACTTCATGCGGATTTTGAAAGATCCAGTCCAAAATGGTTCCGAAGACTGCCATCCGCTCTTGATTATCAGTCGCCGAAGAGATTCCGGCGTTGTGGCAGCCTCGACAGTTCGGCATCGGCAAATATCATCGTCCGGCCGGGGGAGATGTGGCAGCTTTGTTCCTAAAAGCGGCCATTGAGCTAGAATTGGTCTGACTAACCGTTAACAGGCTGGAGCGGACGTTCGCAAGAATTCTGCCATCGAAGGGCGAAAGGAGAGTAGACATGCGAAATCTGGTTGTTGGTTGCATTGGGATCAGCGCTTTCGTCTTCGCGGGGCCATGGCTTGCGCAGATTTCGATCGCCGATGAAATATCAGCCGCTCCGGAGCTGATGCTTGAAACCCTCCTGTCTGCACAACTCGAGGTAGTTGAAGGCACCGAAGTGATTGTGAGCCGTGTTGTGATGCCGCCGAATACGGCCCTGCCAAAGCATTGGCACCCTGGCGAGGAGTTTGCTTACGTTCTGGAGGGTTCATGTATTCTTCGGCGCGATGGCAAGCCGGATTTGACTGCGCTGAAGGGCGAGCTAGTCAAGATCCCCCTGAAGGAAATTCACTCGGCAGTGACGACCGATCAAGGTGCCACAATACTCGTGTTTCGAGTTCACGAACATGGGAAACCTGAGCGGATTTTGGTCGATTGATTTCGGTTCGTTTGAACTAATACGAGGCCATGCTCGCTAACGAGAGGCTCAGTTGACAACGAGCACTTCGGTTGCTTTCCACCCTAAACCGGCCATTGAGCGAGGATCAGTACGTATGACAGCTCACGACCCATAGCGGTCATAACGCCATCACGAACAATTAGCTGGCTGGGAAAGGACTTTGTTGAGATGAAATCAGATCAGATCAATAAATGGCTGACGCTTGTGGCCAATATCGGCGTGATTTTTGGCCTGATTCTAGTTGCCTACGAGCTTCAACAAAACTCCGAGCTGATGCGAGTTCAGATAAACCAGGCGAGAGCCGATTCCGCGATGGCAAGTAACGAACATTCGTTCAATTCAGATTACATTCCGCCGATTATTGCAAAAGTACGGCGGGGCGACGATCTTAGCGCAGAAGAGACGATACGATTCACTGACTATTTTCGGGCAATGAACCGTAATCAGGACAATGTCCTTAGTCAGTATGACGCAGGTATGTTAGGGGACAATACGCCTCGCTCGATAATTATTTACGTATGTCAGNNTACACCAAGGATGGCTACACGGACCGGTATATTATGTTCGTCAAAGACGCACTGGATACCTGCGAATGAACCGGTCGGTGTAGGCCGAAAGCCGCACCCGGACAATTCTTGGCTACAATGACTGGTATTGATCTGAAGCGGTCATTCTGACGTGGCCGCGTTCGATAGAGAGCTACCCGCATGAATCGCAAGAACCTAAATTGGTGGCTATCAGTAGTCGCGAATCTCGGCGTTATTGGCGGTCTTGTGTTTGTCGGTTATGAAGTCCGCCAAAACACTGTTCAATTGCGCGCTGAGAGTTCTCGATCAATAACGGAGACCGTCAACGCGTTGAACGGTGGAGTCTACTCTGACCCCGAATTGGCCGACATCTTGCTTCGAGGCACTAGGGATTTGGCGTCGCTGAATGCAGTTGAACGCAATCAATTTGACGCGTTTCAGTTTGCCCGCCTGAACATCGCGGAATATGCTTTGGATCTTGAGAGAGAGGGCGTATCAGATCTGAATTTCAGATACGTAGAGTGGATTGTACGAGAATTCAATACGAGGCCAGGACTGCGCACGTTTATTCGCGAGCATGAAGAAACCTACGTAGGCTCAGAGGAGTTGTTGGCTCGTCTTCTCGATGACTCTGTTGAATGATCCCTCTTGCCCGTTAGCTAAGGTTCAAGAACGGCCTTTTTCGCACCTCTGAACGCCCGGTATCGGTGGGAGCTGCCGTTCAGCCCGAGTGCGTCTTAGCGAGGCGCAATCTTCTTGATTAACCGGATGCTCTTGCTTGTCTGAGTTCTTGGTAGCGGCGGGCTTGGGGGGCAGTCATCATAACGAACTTGCCCGCGACAAGAACCGGGCTGTTCCGTCCGCCGTTAGCGGTCATCCGAAATTCAAGTATCTTTTTTACAAGGCGAGTCACAGTACACGATCCCATTTGACAGCTCAGTAATGGTCTTGAAGCAAGCTCGCAAACTTCAAGCGTCTAACCCTTACACGATCATCGGGGCAAAATGGTTGCATGTATTATGTCATTTGCCATTGGCGAGCAGACATTCGGAAGTTGTCTAGTGCTCAGAGTAAAGGGTCAGGGCACCCGCCAGGGGATTGATTCGCGCCTTCGGGGCGCCGGCGGCGTCCCGACCCACTGCGCGAGTTTTTCGAACCCCGGGGTCCTGCATCCAGCCTGAGTACAGCCAAACAAAAAAACGGGGCCCGATGGGCCCCGTTTCTTGTTTGGCACTCCCTAGGGGATTCGAACCCCTGTTACCGCCGTGAGAGGGCGGCGTCCTAAACCGCTAGACGAAGGGAGCGGAGATCAGTTTTTGTCTGCCGCGGTCGGGCAGGGGCTGCTATTATACGGCCGCATTAATAATCCTCAAGCGGAATTCATTTGAATAACAGCGGGAAACCTGCGTCGAAAGGTCCCAAAATCATCCCCCGCTCAGCCCACGGCTTCTCCCGGGACGAAGTCTCCAAGAGCGCGCTCAAGGTGCTGTACCGACTGCATAAATCCGGTTATCAGGCATTCCTGGTCGGGGGTTGTGTACGTGATGCCCTGGTGGGGCTGCACCCAAAGGACTTCGACGTTGCCACGGATGCAACCCCGGACGAGGTGCGTGCTCTTTTTTCGAATTGCCGCCTGATCGGGCGCCGCTTCCGGCTGGCGCATGTTCGCTTCGGCCGCGAGATCATTGAGGTGGCAACATTTCGTGCCGCTGCGAATCATGTGGATGATGATCACGCGCATGACGAGGAAGGCCGAATCATCCGCGACAATGTCTACGGTGGCATCGAAGAAGACGTCTGGCGCCGCGATTTCACGTGCAACTCGCTTTACTACAACATCGCGGACCATAGCATCTGGGATTTCGTCGGTGGCGTCGACGATATCAGGCAAAAGCACATCGTCCTGATCGGCGATGCCGATCAGCGGCTTCGCGAAGATCCGGTGCGAATGCTGCGCGCCGTGAGATTTGCCGCGAAGCTCGAATTCACTGTAGACGATTCCGTGATCAGGGCCATTCGGAACAATGTCGAGTTGCTCGCCAACGTTCCGGCTGCACGACTGTTCGACGAATTCCTCAAGCTGTTTCAGGCCGGGCACGCGGAGCGAACCTTCGACATGCTGCGCGAATATGGGTTATTTGAGCAGTTGTTCCCGGCGACGGACCAGGAAATCGACGAGGATCGGGCGTTCGCTGACTTCGTGCGCGCGGCGCTCCGCAACACGGACAAACGGGTCGCGGCGGGCAAGTCGGTAACGCCCATGTTCCTCCTCGGCGTGTTCTTCTGGGCACCTGCCCGGCGCCTCGCCGCCGTGCGGCGGGCGGAGGAGAAGATGTCCGAATCGCAGGCACTAAGCCTCGCCTCCTACGAACTGGCGGGACAGCAGCAGAGGCGGGTGTCGATCCCGCGCCGCTTCACGGTGCCGATGCGCGAGATGATAGCCTTGCAGCCGCGATTTACGGCGACTCGCGGCAAGCGGGCCATGAATCTGCTGGAGCACCGGCGCTTCCGAGCCGCATATGATTTCATGATGTTGCTGGCGGAAGTCGGTCAGTTCGACCGCGAGCTCGCAAAATTCTGGACCGAGGTACAAAACCAGTCGCCTGATGAGCGTGCGGACACCTTCCAGATCAATCGCAAGCCGCGCGCAAGGCGCCGAAGCCGTCGGCGCAAGCGCCGCCCGAAGGCGGGGCAATCGTCGTGAGCGGCGAGGGCGTAGAGGTCCTTGTCGGCCTCGGCAGCAACCTCGACAGTCCTGCGCGCCAAATCGAGACTGCCCTGGATATGCTCGACGCAATTGACCAGACATGCGTTATAGCAACGTCCTCTCTTTACCGATCGGCGCCGCTGGGTGGAATCGAGCAGCCTGACTTTGTGAATGCCGCGGTTCTGCTAGCCACTGCCCTGGACGCCCGCGGCCTGCTCGAACAACTGCAGGCGATCGAGCACGCCCGCGGCCGCGAACGGGGTGAAGCCCACTGGGGTCCCCGCGTGCTCGACCTCGACCTGCTTGCTTACGACGGCCTGTCGATCGATGAGCCGGGTCTCACCGTTCCCCACCCGGGCATCGCTGCGCGAAATTTTGTATTGTTGCCGTTACGCGAGATCGCTCCCGACTTCGAGATCCCCGGGCTGGGCCGCGTACGCGACCTGCCGGTCAACTACAGCGAGCCGCGTATTTCGAAAATTGCCTGACAGGAATGACATTGTGTCGACCCGCAGTACCACTCAAGGTGCCGGCAGCCCCCGCTATATTGTCGTCGAGGGGCCGATAGGTGCGGGAAAGACAGCGCTGGCGAGGCGACTCGCGAAAAGTCTCTCCGGCGAACTGATACTGGAGGAGGCTTTCGAGAATCCTTTTCTCGAACGCTTCTACAGGGAGGGCAAGTCGGCAGCTTTGCCGACCCAGATGTTCTTCCTGTTCTCCAGGGCGCGGCAGATCGAGCAACTCAGGCAGACGGACATGTTCTCCACGGTTCGGATCTGCGA
>JABAHS010008260.1_pt2 | contig 11116 bp, 9 predicted proteins | sample 7062111 | NCBI WGS metagenome assembly JABAHS01 (sample SAMN14534600, study PRJNA622989) | marine sediment metagenome | biome: marine biome [ENVO:00000428]; feature: marine pelagic biome [ENVO:01000023]; material: deep marine sediment [ENVO:00002113]; isolation source: pool of 4 deep marine... | reverse complement strand
ACGTCGTCTATCGTCGGATCGCCGTCGAGCGGGAACGCGACGTCGATGTGGATGACATCGCGACCGCTCGCGCGGGTCGGCGCCAGCCTGAGACCGACGCCGACGTCCTTTAGCCATCCCAGTGGCTGGGCGCCGGTCGGGCCGTCGCCCCAGACCCTGCCGGCATCCGCGAAGATTGCGCCACCGACGCGAAACAGGCGCCACGGATACCAGTCCGTAAAGTAACGCTGCTCGACGGTCAGCAGGAATCTCGAATCGCCGGTTTGATACCGCAACGGATAGCCGCGCAGCCCGGTGTCGCCGCCGAGATCCACGAGATTATCCAGGTCGAGGTTGTTGCCGGCGCTCGCGTCCAGCGTCATGAAGAACAGGCGCTTGTCGGAGATCTTATTGTAATAGCGGGCGTTCAGCGTCAACTCCTGGTTGGTGGAACTGCCCTCATCGAGCCGCCCGGTCAGCGTCGACGACAGCAGCAGCGCTTTTTTCGCCATCGAGCCGTAACCACGGCTGGCCTCGAGGCGGTAGATCATCGATTCCCGGTCGGCGCCGAAGTCCTCGGTCGCATAGCCGGCGCTGGCGAAGAAGCGGGTGCCCATGAAAAAGTCCTCGGTCCGCTCGATCTGGTCGCGATTGGCCGTTGCCTCGTAGCGGTCCTGAAGAAGTTCGAAAGCGAGGAACGGATATGCGAGCGTCCGGTCCTCCGGCAGCAGGCTGGGCAAAGTGCCGCCGGGCACGGCGTTGAAGCGGTTCTCGTCATAGACGAAACCGGCTGACCAGCGTCGCACCCAGCCTTCCCGGAGACCCGCGGACCAGCCGTAGAACGCGGTGTGCAATTCCTGTTCGACCTGGTACTCGGCGGCCTCGTTGCCGAGGTCGTAGAAAGACACCTCCCTGGTTTCGTCGAAATAGGTGCCGCCCGCCGACCAGCGGGCGTCCAGTTCGTAGAACGGGCGGATCACCCGGAGGTCGATCGTGTCACCGTCCGAGCTATCGGCATATTCGAAAAACGTCGACACCCAGCTCTTGCCGAAATTGCGATCGAAGAACTGGAAGCTGCTCGATTCCCTGTCGACGTTGTCGGTGTAATTGAAGCGCAGCGACATGCCGCGCCCGAGCAGATTACGCTCCGACAGGCTCAGCCGGGTGCGGTTCTCGCCGCCGGATCTCGAGACCGAAAATCCGGGCATCAATGTCCACAGGTCGCGGGTCCGGACCCGGATGTCGACGACGCCGTTTTCGTAGCGAACCGGCTCGATGCGCGCATCGTAGAAATAGGCGTTCTGGCGCAGCAGGCGCTCGGACTCCTCCAGCAAGCGCGCTGAGAACACGTCGCCGGTCCTGAACAGCAGCTGGTTGCGGATGACCGACTCGCGGGTGACGATGTGGTAGCGATTGGCGAAGCGATAGAGGGCGTTGTTCTCGTCGGGCTTGGAGAGATCGAAGACATTCTGCCGATCGAAGACGATGTCGCCGATCAGCGCGCCGGCGGCCTCGAGTTCGGCGGGCCCGGGCACGGCGGCTTGCGCGGCTGCCGTTTCGCCGTCCTGACTCGACGCGTCTGCAGGCAGCGACAGGATTGCAGCGAGTAACAGGGCTTTGACACGAGGATTCACTGCGCCAATGTAGCATCGAATCGAAAATGCCGCGCCGTCCGGCTCGACGGTTTACGCACGCTTGCTCGCGGCGGGCGGTAGAATGCGGCGGAAGCTTGTACGGAGCACAGTATATTGAGACCCGGTGGCGAGGAATTCAGGACGATCTGGCAGAAGCCCGGATCCCCGGAAGTGGTGCAGATCATCGACCAGCGCAAGCTGCCGCACGAGTATCTCATCGCGGACCTCGTCACCTGGCAGGATGGCGCCGCGGCCATCAGCGACATGCTCGTTCGCGGCGCGCCGCTGATCGGCGCGACGGCGGCATGGAGCGTGTACCTCGCAGCGCTGGCGGCAAACGGAAACCCGGAACCCGCAGCCGCCGTATACGCTGCGATCGACTCGCTCGCGGAGACCCGACCGACGGCGGTCAACTTGCGCTGGGCCCTCGATCGCATGCGCCGAATCGTCGACCGCGCGGCGCCGGAGGAACTCGTGCAACGCCTCGAGCAGGAGGCGACAGCGATCTGCGACGAAGACGTCGAGATCTCGCGAGGCATCGGCGAGCACGGGCTCGGCTTGATCGAGGCAATCTCCGAACGCAAGAACGGCGCAACCGTCAATGTACTGACACACTGCAATGCCGGCGCTCTCGCGACGATCAACTATGGCACTGCGACCGCACCGGTGTACTTCGCACACGCCAAGGGTATCGACGTCCACGTGTGGGTCGACGAGACGCGCCCGCGGAACCAGGGGTCGCAGCTGACGGCCTGGGAACTGGCCGAAAACGGCGTGCCGCACACCCTCGTCGTCGACAATGCCGGCGGCCACCTGATGCAGCACGGCCTGGTCGACCTCTGCATCACCGGCACCGACCGGACGACCCGCAACGGCGATGTCGCCAACAAGATCGGCACCTACCTGAAAGCACTGGCTGCGCGTGACAATGACATCCCGTTCTATGTCGCGCTGCCGTCGACGACCATCGACTGGACGATGACCGATGGGGTCAGCAACATTCCCATCGAGGAACGGAATCCCGACGAAGTCAGCAGGATCTATGGCAAGTCTGCAGACGGCTTCACCACCGTCGATACGGTCGGCTCGAATACGGCGATCAGCAACTATGCATTCGACGTGACGCCCGCGCGCCTCGTGACGGGCCTGATCACCGAAGCGGGCATCTGCGACGCCAGCGAAGAAGGCCTGTCGGGCCTGTTCCCCGAACTTGCCGCCTGCGCCGGATGATCGACGAAGGCACCATCAAGTTCGAATCGACCTGGCAGGAGTCGGCGCCACTGAGTGCAGCAGAGACAGGCGAGCTCATATGCTGGCGCGCGCCGCTCTTTCGCGCCGGCATGATCGGCCATTGCGCCGAACACGACGTCGGCTACGGCAACCTGAGCGCGCGTGTCGGCAATTCGCGGCAGTTCATCATCAGCGGCACGCAAACCGGGCATGTTGCGGACGTGAGCGCCGAGCATTTTGCCCTGGTTACGGACTACGACATCGACGGCAATGCGGTAACGTCGACCGGACCGGTCGAAGCCTCGTCGGAGTCGCTGACGCACGCGGCAATCTACGAACTCGACCCGGCGACCAGGGCGGTGGTCCATGTCCACAACGAACGCTTGTGGGTAGCATTGAGAGACAGGCTGCCGTCGACCCGCGATACAGTGGCCTACGGTACGCCCCGGATGGCGCGCGAGTTTGCGCGCTTGCGCGACGAGACGTCGTTCGCGGCAGACGGCGTGGCGCTGATGGCAGGTCACCAGGGCGGCCTGATCAGCTTCGGGAGCAGTGTCCGCGAGGCCGCGGAAAGGATGCTCGCGCTTACCGTCCACGCTGACGACTAGATATACGGGTGCAACACTGAAGCGACGTTGCTTTTACGGGGTCTGGACAGCGCTGGCGCTCGCCGGCGTCATCGGCGTCGCAACGTCGGTACGCGGCCAGGCCGTCGACATCCGCGAATGGCGTGTGCCGTGGGAGGATTCCGCGCCTGCAGAGCCCAAGGTCGGACCACGCGGTCGGGTCTGGTTTGTCAGCACGGAGGAAAATTTCGTCGCCAACTTTTCTCCCGAATCGGGCGACTTCAACCGATATGACCTTAGATCCGGGACCGCGCCAGCCGGCCTGCTCGTCGATGCCGAGCGCAACCTCTGGTTTGTGAGCGGCCGCCGTCGAACGGTGGGCAAGCTGAGTCCGGGCACCGGCCGCATCGTGGAGTACGAGATTCCCGAGCGCCGAGCCCGCGATCCGCACATGATGATCTTCGATCGCAGCGGCAACATCTGGTTTACGATCGGGCGCGACAACTATATCGGGAGACTCGACGTTGCCAGCGGAGAGATCCTGACGATGCCGGTGCCGACCCCGGACGCAGCGCCGTACGGGATGGCCATCGATTCGCAGGGCCAGGTCTGGATCGCGGCATCGGATGCCAATCTGCTGCTGCGGATCGACAGCGGCATGCGGTCGATCGCGGAATTCTTCATGCCGAGCGAGGAGGCGCGTCCGCGCAGGGTTGCCGTCTCGTCTGACGACAAGGTCTGGTACACCGATTTTGATCGCGGCCGGCTGGGCCGTTTCGACCCGGTTACCGGCAATTTTACCGAGTGGCTGATGCCGGGCGGCGACGACAGCCGGCCTTTCGGCATGGCGATTGACCGCAACGATCGAATCTGGATCGTCGAGACCGGCAGCACCCCGAATCGACTGGTGGGTTTCGACACCGGCATTGCTTCGTTCCTGACGGAAACCGGCATCCCGAGCGGCGCGGGATCAGTCAGTCAGCTCAATTATCACGAACCGACGGGTGAAGTATGGTTCGGGACGCGGACCAACTACGTCGGCCGCGCGAAGGTTCACTGAGGCAGATCGTCGATCGCGGCGGCGTCGTTGTCCGCGAGCACGGGTTCGAGCCTGAAGCGGTAGGTCCGGCAGGATCGCGACGTCTTCAGAATCTGTCCCGGACCAAGGGGCTCGAAACTCGATTTCTTGATGGCGCGGAGCGCGGGCTTCGAGAAAATCTTGTGACTGTAGTCGGTCACGACCGGCCGCGAGACGCGCCCGTTGGCCCGGATCTTGAAGCAGACCGTGGCCTCGCCCTGGATCCGGTCGCGCCGCGCGACGGACGGATACTTCGGAAAGGCGGTGAGCGCCGGCACCCGGTCGGTCGACGTATCGATGAAATGACGCACGATGCCGGTGCCCTCTTCCTCGATCGCGACCGCGGTCGCGGTCGCGGCGAGAAAAATGACGCCCCCGAACGTGACAAGGGCTGCTGTCAGGCTAGCTTTCCGCATCCTCGTTGTTGTTCCTTTCCCGGTCATCGACCTCGATCTCGGGACGAACCGGGAAGACGGCATCCATGTACATCGCACGCGCAACCTTCAGCGTCCGCGCACCGGGATTGAGCGCCTCGCCCTTGTCGAGGTCGGACGCCGCCTGTTCATAGTTCTTCATCATGATATGAACGACGGCCCGGTTGTTGTATCCGCGCCAGTTCTTGTCGTTGCGCGCCAGGAGGATATCGCAGTACCTGAGGGCTTCCTTGTAATCGCCGAGCTTGATGTAGCCGGCACACAGGTTGGACAACGCGGCTTCCTCCTCGCGTCGGCCGTGAGCGATTTGCAGGCCGCGCAGGGTCTGCCTGACGCCTTCTTCATTGTCGCCCGCCAGCAGCGCCTCTGCGCCGATGTGCAGCGGAATGTTGCGTGGCCCGATGATCGTCGCCGACCCCGGATCCTCGGTGATACGCGATCCGTCCTGCGCCCACAGGGGCGACCCGGCAAGGAGGACGAGAACTGAAATGGTGGATCTGCTGCCCACAGACTGAAACTCCCGTAGTGGTCCCATGTTAACCCAAAACCGCCTGTACCAATGGCGCCACGGTCGCAATGGGCCCGGGCCCGTTTCCTGCAGGGGTTCGCAGCGTTTTCCTGCAACACCGGGCTTCGGTCACGGCGGACACACAGGGGAAAACGCGGGTTTCCCGGAATCTGGCCGCCACGATATTGAGACCGCATTCGGCGCCGAAAATTCACTGTTGCGGACCGTATTCGTGGGCAAAAAAACGCCCGCCACCGTTGCCGGGGCGGGCGCTATTCCTGCGCGCAGGAGCGTCGTCGATCAGGACTCCTTCTCGACGCGCCCCCCGATGTTGGAAAAATTCAGCCCGCCGCTACCGTCGTCGACGATGATCAGGTCTTCCTCGACATCGCTGACATCGATGCTGCCGGAGCCGTCATCGACCGTCACGCTGCCGGCAACGTCGCGCACCTTGATGCTGCCGGAGCCGTCGTTGATCGAGACGTCGCCACCGGCGCCGGTCACCGTTATGGAGCCCGAGCCGTCCTCGATCTCGATTTGGCCGCCGACGTTGCGCATCGACAGCGACCCGGAGCCGTCGTCCATGACGATGTCGCCGCGGACATTCTCGATTTCGATCGAGCCCGAGCCGTCATCGATATTCAGGTGCATGCCTTCCGGCACCTGCACTTCGAGGGCTATCGTCGGACCGTCGCCGCGCAGCCAGTTCCAGCCGCCGTCTTCGAACCAGGCGTTCAATTTCGCTGTATCGCTGTGTTTTTCGAGGACCAGCACCATTCGATCCTCGATGATCTCGCGCGCCCGCTGCTCGTCGCTGGTATCCAGGTGGATGGTCGCAACGACGGTAATCTCGCTGACAGTGTCCGAGCCGACGACATCCATGCTGCCGGCGCCCGCGTCGATCTCGAGCATATCGATGCCGCGGGTATCGAGCGACAATTCCCGGACCTCCTCGTAGTCAGCGAAGGCCGCGCCCGAAATCGCCAGCGTGACAGCCGCCAGAGTGAGTTTCCCGTGCATGCTTTACCCCTTTTCCTGGTTGAGACGCCCGCAAGCCGCGGACGCAGTTACAGCGGACCGGACTTTTGACCGGTTTGTTATTAGATACCGCTCGCGCGGAAACGGTTGCAATTTACGGGCTAGCGCTCGAAGCGGGTCAGTAAGGCGTCGAGTTCGCCCCTGTCCAGCCAGCGCCCGCGCAGCATGACGCCGTGTATCCGCCGCGACTCCGAAATATCGGTCAGCGGGTTCGCATCGAGCAGCACGAGGTCGGCTTCGAGTCCTTCGCGTACCGCGCCGAAGCGGTCCTCGGCGCCCAAGTAACGGGCGGCGTTGAGCGTACCTGTCTGCAGCGCTGCGTAAGGGCTGAGGCCGGCAGCGACGATCAGACCGAGTTCGCGGTGCAACGCGAAGCCGGGCACATTGAAGATCTGCGGCGAGTCCGAGCCGAGAAGCAGTCCCGCGCCGGCTTCGTGCAGGGCCAGGATCAGCTGCTGGCGTATCTGGATCGCGTGGGCGGCCGTCGCCGGCACGTAATTCGAGTCGGCAAGCAAGTCACGCTTGGCCTGCTGCCACTGGGCGACCGTCGCNNCGCCAAGCGACTCGGGCGACACATCGGGCGCGGTCACGTGCTCGAACAGGGTTTCGGTCGGCACGTTCCAGACACCGGCGTCGGCGGTCGCGCGGGCTATGGCGCCGATCCTTGATTCGTCCACCATATCGGCCAGAAAGACGCCGAAAAATCCGCTCAAGCCGCCGGAGATATCTTCGTTGGGCCGCAGCAGCGTCTGCATGTAGCCGTCGAGGTGATCGATCGTCGCAATCCCTGCGGCCAGCGCCCGCTCCACGCCGACGTCCTCCGGCACATGGCCCGCAAACGGGATACCCAGCTCGTTGGCGGTCGCCGCTATGGCGTCGAACTGTTCGCGGGTCAGCCCCGGGTGGATCTTCAGGAAATCGTATCCTGCGGCGTGCTGCTCGCGGACCATCGCCGCGCCGGCTTCGGGACTGGCAACGCTGTTGCCGTTCAGTGACGGTCCGGAAGTGATCAGTCTCGGGCCGAGCAGCTCCCCGGCTTCGATTTGCTGACGCATTTGCAGGTGCGACGGCTGCCCGAGCATGCCGCGCACGGTCGTAACGCCGTTGGCGACATACAGCGCCAGGATTCGCTCGAGATTTGCGGACGACCCGCCGGGAACATGGCCATGCATTTCGGCGAGACCGGGCATCAGGTAGCGGTCCGTGCCGTCGACGACGGTTGCCGCTTCCGGCACCGCGATGACCTGCACGTCGCCAATCGTGGTAATGATCCCGTCGCTCACGATGACGGTTCGCGCCTCCTCGACGACCTCTGTCGTCATCGGGATGACATTGACGTTGACGAATGCCGTCGTCTCGGCGACGGCGGCGCCGCAATACAGGATCAGCGCAGCTGCGATGCATNNACCGCCGACAGTTCCGGATCAGGATCCCGGTAACCGGCCCTAGATGACCTTCCTGAGCGTTTCCCGGCTGATATTGCCACCGCAGACGACGATCACGACATTCTTTCCGACATAGTCCGGCGCCACTTTCAGGAATCCGGCAATCGCCACGCCGGCGGCGCCCTCCGGCAGCTGGTGGTGCGAATCGATGAACTGACGCATCGCCTCGGCGATCTCGTCTTCGCTGACCAGGACGTACCGGTCGACCAGGTCGCGGCACAGCTCGAAGGTAATCGCATCTTCCTCGATGCCGCCGGCGGTGCCGTCCGACAGCGTCGGCTCGCTCGGCAGGTCGAGCAGCTTTCCGGCCGCCACGGAATCGCTCATGACTTTCGACGCTTCCGGCTGGCAGGAGACGACTTCGATGGCCGGATTGACCGACTTCATGAAACCGCCGATGCCGCTGATCAAGCCGCCGCCGCCGACCGCAACGAAAATGGCGTCGACCTGCGCCAGCTGCCTGGCGATCTCCACGCCGCAGGTACCCTGCCCGGCGATCACATGTTCATCGTTATACGGCGACAGGTAGGTCATGCCATTGTCGATAGCGAATTGGCGCGCATGCTGCTCGGTATCGAGGCCGTCGGAGCCGAAGAAGCGGACATCGCCACCAAATCGCCGGATGGCGTCCACCTTGGCAGAGGACGTCTGTTCCGGCACGAAGATCACGCCCGTGACACCGAGTTTTTTCATCGCGTAGGCGATCGCTGCGCCGTGATTGCCGCTGGACGCGGCGACGCAGCCCGAGCGGCGTTCCTCCGGCGTCAATAACAACAGCTTGTTGAACGCGCCGCGGAGCTTGAACGAGCCGGTGTGCTGGAGATTCTCTAGCTTCAGCCAGACCTGGCAGCCGGTCTCGTCGCTGAAGAAAGGCGAATAGTCGAGCGGCGTCTCGCGCACGTGCGGAGCGATCCGGTTGGCGGCCAGAACGATGTCGGCAGGCAAGCGCGCCGTGTCCATGGAGGTTCTCCGGGTGAAAGATCAGGACGGCGAGCTTAGCGGGGAACGGCTGAGCCAACAAGGCGGCGGCCCGGCCCCCGCCGGCGCGCTGTTTATGTCAAGGCACGGCACCCGGTCCTGCGTCAGCCCGTTCGCCACAAATTCGAAAAATATCCTGTGGCCACAGTGTGTTGCCAGATACTTCAGCGACCCGCCGCGGACCGCCGGCAGGGCAAATTGACACCCGGAAATAGCCTGTGCAACGATCGTTTCACGTTTGAAAAAGGCACACCTTCCGAAAGGAGGGGCCGCAAAGCCACCGGTCTAAGGGGAAACCTACGACAGCGGGGCTGCCAAAGAGCGGTTGCCTGGATTCAAGCATCGAAATTCGTCCCTTTCGATCTGGAGCCAGCAATGTCAGGAAGCGCCATGCGTCTGCGGCGATCAGGCAGGTACCGTACGCCGGTCATGCCGGGTCCCGTGGTCCTCAAGCCCGTCCATGCGGCGGAACTCAAAAGAGCCCTTGGGCCCGAATCACGGCATCGTCCTCCATTTCGACCCGTCGGTGCGAACAGCGCGGCGACCGACTGCACGTCATCGCCCGTGGGCACCGTCGTCGACCTGTCGGCGCTGGACAGGATTCTCAACGTCGATCCGAATACGGCGACTGCGACCGTCCAGCCGGGCGTGCGCATCGGCGATCTCGTCGCCGAGCTCGCCGAATACGGCTACGAGCTGACCGGCGGACACGACCTTGTGAGCCGCACTGTCGGCGGTGCGGTCGCCGGCGGCTGTATCGGCCCCGCATTCGGCGCTGACGGCGCACTGCTCTCGTCGCAGGTGGTCAGCGTCAAGCTGGTCACGCCGCTCGGCAAGCCCGTCGAAATCCGCGCCGAGCAAAGGAATCTGCTGCACGCTTTTCGCCTGAGCTTCGGCATGCTCGGCATCATTTACGAGATCAAGCTCAAGATTCGTCCGATCCGCACCTTCCAGGTGACGCACAGGAGCTGCTCTTTCGAGCGGTTCGGCGATGTCGCCGAGGAACTCGCCGGCGTCGATGTCGGGCTCAAGTTCTTCCTCATGCCGTTTCGCGACCGCGTCTACCTCGATGTGCGCCGGCACACGCCGGAGGACACGGCCACGCACCGCATCGCCTGGAAGGTGAAGGACTGGGGCGAGAGCACCGTATTACCCAATGTCGTCAAATCGCTCAACCGGATCGTGCCGGTGGCCGGGGTTCGCTATCGGCTGATCGACCAGTTCGGCGCGATGACCCAGGGTATCGTCAACAACCGGCTGGTCTCCTCGGGCAGCAATTCGACCGCACAACCGGGCCACACGCGCGGCATAGGCGCGCCATTGAATTACTCGACCTGGTTTTTCCCGGCCGCGGACTTCGCGATTGTCGTCCAGGCCTACCGCGACTTTTGCCGGCGCGTCCAGGCGTCATCCGGGTTCCGGTGTGACATGCCGACGGTCGGCTTTCGCATCGGTCGTGACAACTCGGCGCTGTTGAGCCCGAGCTTTGACGAGCCGATGTTCGCGCTGCGCGCCATCTCTGCCAACTCACGCGGCTGGGATGATTTCGCGATCGACTTCGCCGACTTTGCGAGGCACTGGGGCGGGGTGCCGCTTTTCAATCAGACGCGGGAGGTGCCGGCGGACTATCCGACGCAGGTATTCGGCGCCCGGCTAGGATTCTTCAGGAAGATTCGTCGGCAATTCGACCCTGAAAATCGTATGATGAATCCGTTCCTGTCGCAGTACTTTCTGTAGCAAATAATTCAAGGCGCAATGGAAACCGTCCGGGATCACTACGACCAGTTTCTCGGTTCGCTCTACTCCTGGATCCTCGGGGATTTCGATGCTGCGCGGCAAAGGAACGCCGGCCTGTTCGCTGCGCTCGACCTGACGCCGGCCGGCAATGCGCTCGCCGTCGACCTCGGCTGCGGACCCGGCTGCCAGTCATTGCCGCTTGCAGACCGGGGCTTCGACGTACTCGCGATCGACTTCTGCCAGCCACTGATCGACGAACTCGAACAACGCAAAGGATCTGCAAAGGTCAGGACCGTTTGCGACGACCTGCTGAATTTTAGCGGGCATCTTTCGGCAGCCGCCGAACTGATCGTCTGCATGGGCGACACGCTCGTGCACCTGCCGGACGTCGACAGCGTCGACAGGGTCCTCGATGACGTCGCCGAATCGCTGGCCCCGGGCGGCCGTTTCATCTATGCGATCCGCGACTACATCAGCTATGTGCCCGAA
>JABAHS010034152.1_pt2 | contig 11120 bp, 12 predicted proteins | sample 7062111 | NCBI WGS metagenome assembly JABAHS01 (sample SAMN14534600, study PRJNA622989) | marine sediment metagenome | biome: marine biome [ENVO:00000428]; feature: marine pelagic biome [ENVO:01000023]; material: deep marine sediment [ENVO:00002113]; isolation source: pool of 4 deep marine... | reverse complement strand
GGAGCCATCGTAAGAACCAGTGCCGATGAACATGATGAACATGGATATACCACTGACGATCCTGAGTTAACTACCAAAATGGTTGACAAACGGTTCAGGAAGCTGGATGTTCTCATCAAAGAACTAGAAAACTATGAAACAACCAAGCTTTACGGCCCCGAAGAAGCAGACGCAACCATTTTAGGATGGGGGTCCACAAAGGGGCCAATAAGAGAGGCCACGAAACTTCTTAGTGAGGAAGAATTAAAGATTAACTATCTTCAAATTATTTATCTGAGTCCTTTTCCAGTTGCTAATGTTCAACGGATTTTGAAAACAGCTAAAAAAACGGTTGTGGTGGAAAACAACAAGACCTCTCAGTTGTCCAGTCTCATAAGGGAACATCTTCTCATGACCGTTGATCACAAGATTTTGCAGTATAACGGGAGACCCTTTAATCCAGGAGAGCTTTCGCAAAGGATAAAGGAGGTGCTCTGAAATGGTAACTCTTGAAGATTTGAAGACGCCGGCAAAGAATACTTGGTGTCCTGGATGCGGAAACTTCGGAATATTAATGGGTTTTAAAAGGGCTTTGATACAGTTGGGCTTCGAGAGAGATCAAGTTGTTATTGTGTCGGGCATAGGTTGTCATGGAAAGATTGTTAACTACGTCAACGTAAATGGATTTCACGGCATCCACGGCAGGGTATTGCCTTTGGCGACTGGCATAAAATTGGTGAATTCCAACTTAACTGTGGTGGGTTTTGCTGGAGATGCTGATTGCTACGATGAGGGATGGGGGCACTTCAGCCATGCCATTAGAAGAAATGTTGACATAACGTTAATTGTTCACAACAACATGGTTCTCGGCTTGACTACAGGTCAAACAACAGCTACTAGTCAGAAAGGGTTTAAAACAAAATCTACTCCTTTCGGTTCAATACCTCCCATGTTAAATCCAATCGCTCATGCACTGGTTAGTAATGGCACCTTTGTGGCTAGGGGATTCGCTGGAGATATGATGCATCTAAATGGTTTGATCGTGGAAGCTATTAGGCACAGAGGCTTTGCTTTTATTGATGTCTTCCAGCCCTGTGTCACTTTCAACTACTTGAATACTTACGACTGGTTTAAGGAGAGAGTTTACAAATTGGAAGAGGAAGGGCATGATTACACTGATAGACGGCGTGCTTTAGAGAAGAGTTTCGAGTGGGGCGACCGTATACCCATTGGAATCTTCTACAAAGAAGAAAAACCCACTTACAGCGACAGTCTTTCACATGTAAAAGGTATGGCTCTCACGAAATTACCCGTAGAAAATGTAGACATTACTCCTCTTCTCGAGAGTATGATGTAACCTTCAGAAACGTCTAGAATCAGAAGTTTCCTAAAACGAAAATATAGAATGGCTTTTCTCTAGAATAGTGATCGTGTAGATGAGAAGGGGAAGGTAAGGAGACACGGCTACAATCCGCCAAAGAGAGGGTAGATCTCTTAGCGAAAGGAGAAAAAGGTATTTCTCCGCGCTCTCTTACCATCCAACAAAACCTCTGAAAAGATAACTAGCCATATAAACTTTTTTCTGTGTAAGCATATTCACAGAAACTATTTGCGCGTACCAATCAGTGATTTCGAACTTTTTTGGTTCTTTAATGTTTTTCGAAAAAACTTATTTTTCTGAACAAAATAGAATATGAAATTGTAGAGTGTGGTTAGATGACTTGTTACACCAGACACTTGAAAGAAGTTTTCGATAAGGCTGGAATTGAATTCACTAAAGAAAATAAAAGGCAGGTGGACAAACATTTCAAACAGTGGCTTGGCAAGACCAATTGTTCGGAAACTTGGAAAGAACTTAAAACCCTGTTAGAGGACTCTGCAAAAAAGGAAGAAGTAATCAGAAACTTGCGGGCAGCCTTTTCTTAGTCTCCTAATGAACAAGATGGGTTCTATCCGCCTGGTGCACCGTGGAATGGAACTCCTTGCCACAAGAAATTCCACCAGTCGTCTTCAGTGATAGTTTCTCCTCTCACCACGATGTCCATTATTTTGTGTAGGAGTTCATGGTGTCTTTTCTCGTCTGAAGCTATGGATTCTAGTAGGAACTTTATTTTTTCATTTCTTGTTTTTTTTATGCCGTAATTTAGGTATTTCATCGCTTTTTCTTCGTCTTCAATGTGTTTTTTAACGGCTTTTTTCAGTCGATTGAGTTCTTCTTCTGTAAGTGCTGGTGGAAAAGAAACAACTTCTATAGCTGCTTTGTATATTTCAGCGTGCTTCAACGAATCCAAAGAAATTCCTTTTAACACTCCTTTAGCTACAGGATTCGTTATTGTCTTCAAAATTTGATTAATCGATCGGACTATTTTTTCCTCCAACTTTATTTGCTCTCGGAAAAAACTTATCATTTCCTCTTTAATGAAACTCAAGAAAGTCACCAGAATCGCACCTAGTTTAAAGTCTTTATTAAACCTTATGCCCACTGTTAACTTTGTATCAAGAAATGCTCAGCAATGTAGATATGATTAAATCAATCTTTTTTAACATTAAAAATGCTTTCATAAGATATAAGAGCACTAAGAACTTGTTTATGCTTCATTCACACCTTACTGTTCTCGCAAAATGAAAATCCAGATGAACAAATATTGCAGTGCTGAATGTCAAGTGATGGATCAGAACGTTTGCATAATTCACACATTAACCCGTTTTGTCTGATGATTGTGCATGCTACGCAAACCTTTTTCACAAGTTCAAATCTGGATATGTTTCCATTAGCTAAGGACGCTGCAGTTTCTATGACTAGCGGTTGAACTTCTTTTACATTTTCAATTTTGAGAACTCTGCCTCGAACATGTCGGGTGTATTTGCTCACTGCTGTTTGGGTGACCCCTAACAGGCTTGCTACGTCTTTTTGTTTTAAGCTATATGTTTGTATCAGTTGTTTTGCTATTGCGCATCGGATGGCAGGGACTACTGATTTCACTGCAACTTCGCATGGTATTAACATGGTGGGTTTCACTGAACAAACTATTGTGGAGGAAAAGTATTTAAGTATGACGTACGTCATTTATAATATGACATACGTCATAAAGAGCGATGAGAGGGATGCCCCTAACAATATTTTTTCCTTCTCTCCTTCAGCAGGGCCAGCGATGACCTCGAGCTCCCTTATGACATGCGTCACTAGGTGATTCAATCAATGGTGTTTGAAGTCAACTCACATCAACAGTTGTCCCAAATAGTTGATAACAGCGAAAATTTAGCCGAGGTTCTTAGACAAGCTGAAAATTACTGTCAAAGCTGCAAAGTCATCTCACCCATGATTTGCATTCAGAAATGTGAAATATGGAAAGCCAAGAACGAATTGTCAAAAATAAACAAGATTCTACGAGAAAGTAATCATCCACGTGAATTGTTTAACGCTGTTAAAAACAAAAGGCGACTAAAAATTATGGATGCTCTTTCTGAACGAACTTACAGCATAAGGGAATTACAAGAGTACTTGAAGAAAAATGGATATTATCATAGTCAACGCACTATAACCAATGAATATCTAAAACCTTTGTTGAAAGTTGGGCTTGTTAAAAAATATGGCAGCCGATATAGTTCAACGTTGTACGGCCGAAAATTTCATGATATCTTAAGCAAATTTAATGATGAAATAATGTTGCCAACTCATTCTCAATGCTACGAAGAATCTATATTAATGCATTTAACAGACGAACCGAAATCTTATGATGAGTTAGCTGAGTTAGTAACTCACAAAAGCTTGTCAAGAACTTTGAAGAGACTTCGAGAAGTGGGATTGATAACCAAGAACCGGTCGTCCAATTACGTTTTTTATTTCAAAATCAAAAAAGAACCAAATGTAACGTTTTCACCAACTGAGAAAAGAGTTTACGAAGCAATTCCAGAGACAGGTATATCTGCTCGCGCTCTCTCCAAGGAGGCAGGTATAAGCATTAGAAGAACCTACAAATATTTACGCCGATTAACGAAGAAAAGATTAGTTTTCACCAGAAAACGACCTAGAACTTATGAACTCACCTCATCTGGAAGAGAAATCGCTACTTGCTTGGAAGAGATGGCAAAGCTAGTTTCAACTGTTTCACAATATAGAGTCAATTAGTCGTAGCAATCCATAGGCCCAAAGTCCCTTTTAATCGAAACGAAGATTGTTTTGCAAAGCTTCTTCAAGTCTTGCTTGTGTCTTTTGATGCTTCTTTTATTTTAATCCTTCAAAAAGTAGAGGTATTTTTTATCTCTCGANNTTTTCACCATACCTTTTGCTTAGACCTACGGGTTCAAGTTTTTCAGCAAGCGCCAAAGCTGCTTCCAACCTTTGATTTGTCCCCGAATATATAGTCAATAACGGATCGCCTTTTTTCACTTGATCCCCCAGCTTTGCTCTTAATAAAACACCTGCACCCTTTTCTTTAGGCGCCCCTGCTTCCCTCGCTATCTGAGCAACTGTTACGTTGTTTATCCATACCACTCGGCTGTCGATATTTGAGACAAAATGTGTTGTTTTATCTCCAAGCTCTATGTCGTCAGGTGTAACTTCCGGGTTTCCTCCTTGTGCAGCAATTATCTCTCGAAACTTTTTCTCGGCTTTGCCAGATTTAAGAAGAGTTCGTGCAGCGTCTTTTCCATCCTTAACGTTCATCATGTCAAGTAGAATGCCAGCTAATTCTGTTGCTTTATTCACCAAATCGAAAGGTCCGTTACCTTTTAGTGCCAAAAAGGCTTCTCTAGCTTCTAGAGCAGGTCCTACTGCGAAGCCCACTGGTTGGTCACCAAAGGTTACTGCGCATTGTATATGCATCTTAAGACGTTTACCTAACTCTATAAAGTCTCTAGCTGAAGAATGAGCCTTTCCAACAGTCTTTATTTTAGCGCCTCTTCCAGTTGGTATATCAATCACAACGTATTCTGCACCTATTGCTTTCTTTTTGCTAATAATTGACGGAAAAAGAAGTGGGTCTATTGACAAGGGATATTCCACTTGGATGAAAAGATCGTCTGCAGGAGCAAGATCTAATGCGCCTCCCCACGCTAAACACGCGTTAGTTTTGTTGACCACGCGTTCTATTTCCTCTATAGCCAGATTGACAGGACATAAAACTTCCACTCGATCCGCTGTTCCTGCTGGTGAAGTTATTGCTCTCGACGACGTTTTAGGTATGACGAAACCTGCTGCCGCAATTATTGGAACAACGAGAAGCGTAGTTTTGTCGCCTGGGACTCCTCCGATACTGTGTTTGTCCAGAACTGGACCTTTGTTCCAGTGAAGCGTTTTTCCAGTCGTTATCATAGCGTTTGACAAGGCTTCAGCTTCATCTATACTTATGCCCCATATGTGTAGGGCTGTAACGAAAGCCGCAAGTTCAACGTCGCTTAGATGGCGTTCCACGACATCTTTTACAATCTCCATTATTTCTCGCTTCCGAAGTCGATTTCCCAAAATTTTGTCCCGTATGTATCCTAGTGATTCAGGTCTCTCCGCAGGTTGAACTTCAACTGTTTCTCCAGAACGAATGTCTAATACGCTACTGACTTCATCGTATATGCCCAGTGTTTTTCTGGGAAAGGTTGCCGCGACATTGACGATTGCGATTGCGCTTTTTTTCTTATATTTAATTATTATTCTGTCAGAAGGGTGGAGTCCTAATCGACTTGCATGTTCATCGTCCATGACTACAGTAGGTTTTCCAGATTCAATGCCCAAAAGTTTGACTTTCAGCTCCATTTGTTTTCTCACCGTTTACGATAGAATTGAAAACTATTAAATTGCTCCGCAGTGAAAAAAGTTTGGGATGAAATGATTTGAAATATGAAGATTTTGTTGATCTAACGTATAAACCAAGTGAAGACGATGTTGTGTGCGATTTCTCCGTTGAAACATTTGATGAGGATATCATAAAAATGGCGGGCGGGGTGGCTGCGGAGAGTTCTATCGGAACTTGGACAGAGCTTGCAACAATGAAAGGTTACGTGAAAAAGTTGCATGCTGTTGCCTTTGACATCAATTGGAACTCTGTGCGTGTTGCATATCCAATTGAGCTGTTTGAGCTTGGCAACATGCCGAACATACTGAGCAGCGTTGCTGGAAATGTTTTTGGCCTGAAAGATCTGAAAAACTTGCGGCTTAACGATGTGCATATGCCTAGAGAGATTATAACAAGTTTCAAAGGGCCAAAATATGGTGTAGTTGGCATTCGCAAATTAGTTGGTGTTTATAATCGACCTTTAGTTGGGACGATAATAAAGCCAAAACTGGGTTTAAACACTCCAGATCATGCTGAGGTGGCTTTTAACGCTTGGGTTGGAGGCTGCGACATAGTTAAGGACGATGAGAACCTTAGCAGTCAAAAATTTAATCAGTTTGATGATCGTGTTGTAAAGACTTTGGAATATCGGGATAGAGCTGAAGAGCAAACGGGTGAGAAAAAGATTTACATGCCTAACGTGACTTCGGAAACGAATGAAATGGTGAAACGGACACAGTTTGTATTGGATCATGGTGGAGAATATGTTATGATTGATATTTTGACTTGTGGGTTTTCAGCGTTGCAGACTTTAAGAGATCAAGATTTAGATTTGGTTTTTCATGCTCACCGGGCGGGTCACGCGGCTTTTACAAAAAATCCGAAGCACGGCATTGCTATGCGAGTAATTGCGAAACTTTCTAGAATTGTCGGAGTTGATCAGTTGCATGTTGGTACTGCTGTGGGTAAGATGGCGGAGACAAAGGAAGAAGTGTTAACTAACTGTGCGGCTTTAAAAGAGGAAATGAGTGGTTTGAAAAGAGTTATGCCAGTTTCGTCTGGTGGTCTTCACCCTGCCCTAGTTCCTTCATTAGTTGACATTTTTGGAGTTGATTTTGTTATTCAAGCTGGGGGAGGAATACATGGACATAAAGATGGAACAGTGGCAGGTGCAAAGGCTATGAGGCAAGCAGTGGATGCTACGATGGAACATATAAAACTCAAAGAATACGCTGCAACTCACCGCGAACTGCAGAGCGCACTGGAAACTTGGAAAAACATGTCATAAAAATATCCATGGGTATATTTTTCTCACTATTCCCAGCACAGAGTGAGGTGATATTACTCCTTCTTCACATATTATTCCATGAATGAAGTTTCGTCTTGTTATGTCAAACGCTGGGTTCTTGATTTCCAGTTTCGATGGAGCTTCAGTCCATATTTCATTTGGGTTTCGCTCCTCAATTTTTTCATAGTCACCTTGCACTGTTGAAGGGTCAAATTTCAGCAGTTCTGAGACCACGTAGAATGGTGTTCTCGCTTCGTTGGCTGCTAGGGCTATTAAGCTTGTTCCTATCTTGTTGATTACGTTGCCTTCTGAAGTTATTGCGTCAGCGCCAACCATTACGAGGTCCACCTTGTTAATGAAAAATCTAACAGCTGAATCTACAATCATGGTTGTTTTGATGTCCAAGTCAATTAACTCTTGCGCTGTAATTCTTCCTTGAAAACGAGGTCTCGTCTCAGTACATATTATTTCAAACTGTTTTCCTTCTTTTTTAGCTCTTTCAAATATGTGAGTAACTGTAGATGAGTGACAGTGAGTTAGAATCCGTGAGGAAGATTTAATTCTTTTAGAACCTATCTCAGCGATTCTCTTCTTTGAAGTTTCCAAGTTTTGCAGGAACTGATTTGCAGTTCGGTGAACAAGAGTGGCTAGTTCTTTTGGCTCTTTCTCTTTGCTTCTTTCCACCTCATGTATGATTTGCCTAACAGCATTCCGCATCAGCGGCTCAGTTTCTCGTGAACTAAAAAGTACTTTTCCAGCATCAAATAACTCGTTCATTAATTGGGTTTTATTTTTTGCTTTCGATTTTACGGTTAATTCTTCAATTGCTTTTATGGCGGTTATTGCAACGTTTCGGGCGCCTTGAACCTCTAGTGTTTTTATGCGTTTAGCAGCCCGCTCAACCGCTTCAGACATTACATTTTAAACTCCTATTTACGAGTCGTTTCTAACTTTTAACCAAAAAATACGCTTGCTATTTCATAAAGCTTTAAATCAACAGTTTTTCGTTTACCCGCAACATCCTTCAACGGAACAGAAACCATCTTGTTTCCTTGAATAGCAACCATACGTCCAAACTTGCGTTCATGAACAAAATCGATAGCAGCTATTCCATACCTTGTAGCTAAAATACGGTCAAAAGCCGTTGGAGAACCGCCCCGTTGAAGATGACCCAAAACCACAACTCTCGTTTCAATGCCCGTTTTCTTTTCAATTTCTTTTCCAAGATGATAACCTATGCCGCCAAACCTTACATGTCCAAACTCATCTTTACCATCGCTGTAAAGAATTTCTCCACATTCTTTGGGTTTCGCTCCTTCAGCCGCAATGACCATGCTAAAGTTTATGCCGCGCTTTTGTCTTCGTTGGATGAATTCACAAACTTCATCAATTTCAAACGGTTTTTCTGGGATTAAAATTACATCTGCTCCTCCAGCTAGCCCAGCCTCCAACGCAATCCAACCTGTATATCTACCCATCACTTCAAGAATCATCACTCTATGATGAGCCTCTGCAGTAGTATGAAGCCTGTCAAGCGTTTCCGTGGCAATAGAAACCGCAGTGTTAAAACCAAAAGTATAATCAGTGCCAACCAAATCATTGTCAATAGTTTTAGGCACTCCAACACTTGAAAGCCCAATTTCATAAAGCTTGTAAGCTACACCTAAAGTGTCTTCGCCTCCAATTACAACTAGAGCATCAACGCCCTTTTCCTTAGCATTACCAAGAATTTTCTGTACGCCACCTTCATGCTTAAAAGGATTAGTCCTTGAAGTCCCAAGGATGGAACCTCCACGAGGAAGTATCCCACGAATTTCATCTAAACCCAGCGGAATGAAATCGCCTTCAATTAGTCCGCGCCAACCATTCTTAACACCCACGGTCTCATAACCATAGTTTTTGATTGCTTTTCTCACAACAGCCCTGATTACAGCATTGATTCCAGGGGCGTCTCCGCCTCCACTCAATATTCCAACTTTCATTTATCGTTTCCTTCTTACTCTTAGGAAGCTTTACCTGAACTCCCAAATAAACGCATTTTACCCTTAACAACCTCTTTCATAGCTTCTTTCGCTGGACCTAAAATCTTTCTCGGGTCAAAATTTTTCGGTGAAGTCGTTAGGACTTCGCGGATTGTACCTGTAAAAGCTAACCGCAAATCTGTGTCAATGTTTATTTTTGATATTCCCAAAGAAATAGCTTTCACAATATGCTCATCTGGGATTCCTTTAGCGCCGCCTAGTTCAGCTCCATACTTTATTGCCTTCTCAATTATCCATGATGGAACGCTGGATGCTCCATGCAAAACTAGTGGAATAGTAACTTTTTGTCTAATAGCCTTCAACCGTTCAGAATCCAGTTTTGGCTTTGCCTTAAATTTGTAAGCACCATGAGAAGTGCCAATTGCAACCGCAAGCGCATCCACACCAGTTCGTTCAACAAATTCCTTGGCTGCATTGGGATCAGTTAATATTGTATCTTTCTCTTCAACAGTTGACTCCTCTATGCCCACAAGTCTTCCAAGCTCTCCCTCAACAGACACGCTTTTAGAATGCGCTAAGTCTACAACACGTTTTGTTAAGGACACGTTTTCTTCAAAATTCAGACTTGATCCATCAATCATCACAGAAGTAAAACCCGAATCAATACATTTTGAAACAGTTTCTACAGTTTGTCCATGATCCAAATGCAAAGACATCGGTACTGAAACTGATTCTGCTGCAGTTTTCACCANNTACTGAAACTGATTCTGCTGCAGTTTTCACCATTCCAACCAAATATTCCAAGCCAGCATACTTGATAGAGCTAGGAGTCACTGCAACAATTACAGGCGACTGTTCTTCAGCAGAAGCTTCAACGACAGCTAACAAAGACTCCAAGTTGCTAATGTTAAAAGCGCCAACAGCGTAGCCTTCAGCCGTAGCCGGGAATAAAATTTCCTTATTTGTAACAAGCATGTTTTTCATCCAGAATAAACTTTAATCAACTAATTATAAATGATTTTCATGTTATGCGCGCGCAAGAAGAAATAGTCTAAAGATACGCTCTCGAAACGCTGAAAGTTGAAAAATAAGTGACCGATAGATTTTGGGCTCCACACACGTATCCAATGCAAAAGCGAGAGAGAACAAACCAGAGAAAAGCTTAAACTATAGATTGTTGTTTTTTGGAACGATCAGACATGAATAGGATAATGATAAATCTTGGAGAACTTTTCAGTGAAATCTTTGGTCTCAACCAGTTAACCAGTGAAATCATCGCTTCGTTGATCATTTTTGCCTTTGCTATTATTGTGGGATGGATAGTCTACTACAGTTTTCGGAGATATTTCTCTAGATGGGCGAAAAGAACAAAATCAAATCTGGACGATGAGATACTGCGCAATATTAGGGCACCCATCTTTCTTTTGGCAATCATCGTTGGCGCATATTACGGTTTAGGAGCGCTTACTTTTCTTAAGCCATACTCAGTGCTGATGACAACGGCTTTTCTGGTCGCTGAGATTCTATTAATCACACTAGTGATAATCAGAGTCACAAATGTTCTTGTAAGCTGGTATGCCGAGAAAAGCGCAAAATCCAGACGAAGAATGAATGATCACATTCTTTTCCTTCTCAAGAAGATTATTCAAGTGACTGTGTATTTCTTCGCATTTTTAGCTATCTTAGTTGCATTTAACATCGATCTTTCCGGGTTGGTCGTTGGTCTCGGCGTGGGTGGCATAGCCATTGCCTTAGCTTTACAGAACGTCCTTGGAGACGCTTTCAGTGCGTTCTCTATCTTTTTTGACAGACCTTTCGAGATTGGTGACTTCATTGTTGTCGGCGACTACAGTGGAACTGTCAAGAAAATTGGGATAAAATCCACTAGGCTTCAGCTGCTACAAGGGGAGGAATTAATCATATCAAACAGGGAGCTCACAGCGACTAGCGTCAGGAACTTTAGGAAGCTGAAAAAGAGGAGAGTAACTTTTACTATCAGCGTAAGTTGTGATACACCTTTGAGCAAATTGAAGAAAATACCCAAAATGATTTCAAACATAATAAAAAATATGGAGTTAGTTGATTTTGATAGGGTGCATTTCA
>JABAHS010125087.1_pt1 | contig 11125 bp, 7 predicted proteins | sample 7062111 | NCBI WGS metagenome assembly JABAHS01 (sample SAMN14534600, study PRJNA622989) | marine sediment metagenome | biome: marine biome [ENVO:00000428]; feature: marine pelagic biome [ENVO:01000023]; material: deep marine sediment [ENVO:00002113]; isolation source: pool of 4 deep marine... | reverse complement strand
ATGTGCCCCATCGTCCCCACGTTCAGGTGCGGTTTACTTCGATCGAATACTTGCTTTGCCATATAACTATACTCCTTGATACCTTCTCAAATCGTCTCGATCAATCAAATTCGGATAATTACCTTTTAGCAAGTTCCCTTTCCGGAACCTGCGAATAATGGTCAAACTCCATTGTAAAAACGCCTCGACCCTGGGTGGCAGAGCGTAGTTCGGTTGCATAACCGAACATCTCTGATAGAGGGACCATCGCCCGCACCGCCTGTGCATTTCCAGGGCGCATATCCATGCCCTGAACTTCACCGCGGCGAGAGTTTACCTGTCCCACGATATCACCCAGATATTCTTCTGGCATTACAACTTCAACTTTCATAATCGGTTCAATAAGTGTTGATTTTCCAGCCTGCAAACCTTCTTTGAAAGCGAAGGTCCCTGCCATCTTGAAGGCCATTTCGCTGGAATCTACCTCGTGGTAAGAACCATCTTTGAGAGCAACATGGATATCCACAACAGGATATCCGGCGACCACTCCGCCTTCTGCGGCTTCTCGCACACCCTTTTCTACAGCTGGGATATACTCGCGAGGAATAGAACCGCCTCTAATCTCACTAGAGAATGTAATACCACTTCCTGGTTCCCCTGGTTCCAGGCTGATGACAACATGGCCATATTGTCCCCGGCCGCCAGTCTGCTTAACATAGCGGTAATTAATTTCCTCAACTGGTTTCGTAATCGTTTCCCGATAAGCCACGCGCGGCTTACCAATATTGGCCTGGACTTTGAATTCCCGCAGCATGCGGTCCACCAAAATTTCCAGGTGAAGTTCGCCCATTCCAGCAATTACGGTCTGACCAGTTTCCTCGTCCACCCGTACCTGGAATGTAGGATCTTCTTCCGCCAACCTGCGGAGGGCTTCTGCCATCTTGTCCTGATCAGCAGTCGTTTTGGGTTCAATCGCAATTGAAATCACCGGATCAGGGAACGTAATGCTTTCCAGGACAATCTGCTGTCCTTCGTTGCATAGGGTATCCCCGGTAAAAGTGTTCTTAAGGCCCAAAACCGCGCCAATATCACCAGCTGAAATTTCTGTCACTTCCTCGCGCCGGTCAGCATACATGCGGATCAAACGGCCAATGCGCTCGCGGCTACGTTTATTGGAATTAAACACAGCCGAGTTCGAAGTGATCTTTCCAGAATAAACCCTGAAGTAAGATAAACGGCCTACATAGGGATCTGTCACAATTTTAAAGACCAGTGCGCTCATCGGTTCTTCACTTTCCGCATGACGCTCAACAACTTCCTCAGTCTTGGGATGAATACCTTTCACCGGTGGAATATCCAGCGGGGAGGGCAAGAAAGTTACTACTGCATCAATTACAGGCTGAACGCCCTTATTCTTTAATGAAGACCCACAATAGACTGCTGTGGCATTATTATCAATAATGGCCTGGCGCAGAACTGTGCGCATCTCATCAGAGGTAATCTCTTCACCTTCAAGGTACTTCACGGTCAGGTCATCATCGAGCTCTGCAATCGCTTCGATCATCTTCTCACGCGCCTGCTCGACGGAAGGCACCATATCTGCCGGGACCTCGGTAACCTCAGGTTCAGCCCCCATACTATCTGTCCAGATAATCGCTTCCTGTGTAAAGAGATCAATTACACCCTGAAAATCTGCCTCGCTCCCAATTGGAAGCTGCACTGCGATAGGATTAGCACCCAGGCGTTCACGGATCGAGTCGATCGACCGTTCATAGGAGGCCCCAACACGATCCATCTTATNNACCCTGAACTGCGTCAAAAACCACAATCCCGCCGTCAAGAACGCGCAAAGATCGCTGTACTTCAGCAGTGAAATCAATGTGACCGGGGGTATCAATAATATTAATGCGGTGATTCTTCCATTCAGCAGTAACCGCTGCCGAAACAATGGTAATCCCGCGTTCGCGCTCTTGTTCCATCCAATCCGTCACCGTGGTCCCATCATCAACAGAACCAATTCGGTGAGTCTTACCGGTATAGAACAATATTCGCTCGGTAGTGGTCGTCTTCCCGGCGTCAATATGGGCAATAATGCCGATATTTCGGGTATTCTCTAGTGTAAATTCCTTCGGTTTTGCCATCATAGAAGACCTGCTACCTGTAATTTATCTGCCTTTTACCTAGTTAGACCCTGTAATGAGAGAAAGCGCGGTTGGCTTCTGCCATACGGTGAGCTTCTTCACGCTTGCGGACAGCAGAACCCTGCCCATTGGCAGCATCCATTAATTCTGAGGCAAGCTTTTCAGAGAATGATTTACCGCCGCGGTTATGCGTAGCAGCCAGAATCCAGCGCACCGCCAAAGCAAATTGACGATGAGCATCTACTTCCATAGGGACCTGATAAGTAGCACCACCAACACGGCGCGGACGTACTTCCATAATCGGAGAGACTTCCTTCAATGCAGCTTTAAACACTTCCAAGCCAGGCTTGCCAGCCCTTTCTTCAATCAGGTCCAATGCATCATAAACGATTCTGGTTGCAGTAGATTTCTTACCACTTTTCATCACACGGTTGATGAAGGACTGAACCTGGCGGTCATTATATTTCGGATCGGGATCCGCAACTCGTTTTTCTGGTCGATATCTTCGAGGCATAATACTTGCTCCAATTCCTCTAATTCTTCGGGCGCTTGGTCCCGTACTTAGAACGGCCTTGCTTTCGATCATTTACACCTGTGCTGTCCAGGGTACCACGCACGATGTGATAGCGGACACCAGGAAGATCTTTCACACGGCCACCGCGCACCAGTACAACCGAGTGCTCTTGCAGCGTGTGTCCCTCACCGGGAATGTAAGCCGTAACTTCCATACCGTTAGACAGTCGTACACGGGCAATTTTACGAAGGGCAGAGTTCGGCTTTTTTGGTGTCATCGTACGAACCACAGTGCAGACGCCGCGCTTTTGCGGTGCGCCCTTAGGCTGCAAGATTCGCTTCTGCTTGTAGGTGTTGAACACATACTGCAAAGCAGGGGCTTTACTCTTTTTCTTCTTTACTTTACGGCCCTTACGGACCAATTGGTTTATAGTTGGCACATTCGCCTCCGATAAAACTCTTTATAATGAATGGATGTCTTCTGTCTGTTTCCAAACATCAAGGCCATCGCTCGTGCATGATGGCCTCGATTCGATCTTAATGCAAAAAATATTTACAGGGCTAAACGCCCTTGGTTGATATTAAATCATAGCCACGAATGAGGATTTTAACATTTTTAGCCTGATGCGTCAAGGAATTATACTGCCAATTTTAAGCATTTTTTGCCTAATAATATCCCAAAAACTGGATAAGTTGACCATATATCCATTGGGTATAAAGATTCTATATCCCAGCGGCCACACAGACCATTAAATTTCTCCTTTTGCTCAAGAAAAGAGGTGGTGAAATTTCACCACCTCACAACTTTTCATTCCGACAGACGGATAAACGATTATCCTCTTCCGAGGCCCAGCAAGCCAGTTTCCAATTGAGGAACGCGGCTGCGGTCTTCTTCCTTACCAAATTTAATCATTCCGTCGTCAGTTACAGCTTCTACAGCAAGGCCCAAACTTTGGAGTTCTTTCACCAGGACCTTGAACGAAGCTGGAATACCTGGCTCCTCGATCGGCTCACCTTTTACGATCGATTCATATGTCTTCACACGTCCAATGACATCATCAGATTTGACTGTCAGCATTTCCTGAAGTGTGTACGCAGCGCCATAAGCTTCAAGCGCCCAAACTTCCATCTCACCAAAGCGCTGACCTCCGAATTGGGCTTTACCACCCAGAGGCTGTTGGGTAACCAAGCTGTAAGGCCCGGTTGAACGTGCGTGCACTTTATCTTCTACCAGGTGATGCAATTTGAGCACTGTCATCACGCCCACGGTAACCGGGCTATCATACGGTTTGCCGGTTTTTCCATCTCTAAGGATTTGCTTCCCAAAGAGCGGCAGGGGTTTGCCTGTTTCAAAAGATTTACCAAAAGCAAAATCAAACAAGTCTTTGCCTGTGCGTTTTTCAGGATCGATACCGTGATTTTCCAGGTAGATTAAAAGACAGGCATCACTTGCTCTTTGCCCTTGGGCAGCGCGGTCTTCAACCGGAACAGTGAACTCATCATAATCCAAAATTTCCTCGGGTTTGAATCCGCGCTCTTTCAGCCATTCCTTCAATACTGAATGACGGGCATAATTATCGTTAGACACCAAGCTGTATACGTCATACCCCAGTTCACCAAGCCATGCTTCCATATATAAGGCGCGCACTTCATGGTCATCCTGGAACATTTCTGGGTCGTACTCAGGATCATTTTCTGCCAACCAGTCCCATGCTTTCTCAGTGGTTTCTTTCCAGGCCTGATCAATCATCCAAGCACGAGCCAGTTCAGCTTCAATCTCACTCTCAGAGGCACCATCAAACACCGGTACAACCGCCCTGAAGCCCATGCTCCGCGCGGCCCAACCGAGGTGTACTTCAAGCACCTGACCAATATTCATACGGCTTGAAACTCCCAGCGGGTTGAGGATGATATCGACGGGCGTTCCATCTTCCAGGAAAGGCATATCCTCAACAGGAACCACAGATGAGATCACACCCTTGTTCCCATGCCGCCCGGCCATCTTATCGCCGGTCGTCACCTTGCGCCGCTGTGCTACAGAAACACGCACCATTTTCTCCACGCCTGCTGAAAGTTCAATATCATCATCGCGGGAGAACACCTGCACATCGACCACTTTACCGCGTTCACCATGCGGCATGCGGAGCGAAGTGTCTTTCACATCACGAGACTTCTCACCANNGAGACTTCTCACCAAAGATGGCGCGCAGAAGTCGTTCCTCAGGCGTGAGTTCTTTCTCACCTTTCGGCGTAATCTTGCCAACCAAAATATCGGAAGGACCTACCTCAGCGCCAATCCGGATAATGCCATTCTCATCCAGGTCCTTGATCGAGTCCTCGCCAACATTTGGAATGTCTCGAGTAATTTCTTCGGGCCCGAGTTTGGTATCGCGCGCCTCAACCTCATGCTTTTCAATATGGACGGATGTAAAGCGGTCATCCTGAACCATGCTTTCAGAGATCAAGATGGCATCCTCAAAATTGCCGCCTTCCCAGGAAACAAACGCGATCACCGCATTTTGTCCTAGCGCCAAGTTCCCATCGTGCGTTGAAGAGGAATCTGCTATCACATCACCCTTCTTAACCCGCTGGCCTTTGACAACTGCAGGACGTTGGTCGATGCATGTGTTCTGGTTTGAGCGCTGGTACTTGCGGAGGAAGTAAGTTTTTATCTCTTTGGTTTCAGCGTTCAGTACGTCAATCTGGCTGCCGGTAACAGAAACCACCTCACCATCCGCCTCAGCCAAAATAACCTGACCCGAATCTTGGGCCGCGAACGATTCTACGCCAGTAGAGACCATCGGAATCTCTGGGCGGATCAATGGAACAGCTTGCGACATCATGTTCGAACCCATCAGGGCACGGTTTGCATCGTCATGCTCCAGGAATGGGATGAGGGCCGCACTAATCCCCACCAGCTGGTGAGGAGCGACATCCACAAAATCGATCTCAGTTGTATCAGAAAACTGGAAGTTAGACTTATGCCGGCTGGACATCCGCGAGCGAACAAATTCGCGATGCTCGTTGAGAGGCGTACTGGCCTGAACGATGAAATACTTGTCCTCGTAGTTAGCAGAGAGATACTTCATTTCATCGGACACAAACGGCACAATCAAAACTTCACCGATATCCAGCTTGGCAATTTTCTTTGCCAAATCTTTATCAACGCGCTCCCCTTCCTTCGCAATCACCTTCCCGTTCTTGGGATCATTTACATCTTCACGGAGCTTGCGCCCAACCAAACGTTTATCTTTAGGAGGAAGCGACTTAATCACATCTCTGTAAGGAGTCTCAATAAACCCATACTCATTCACCTTGGCAAAGGAAGCCAAACGTCCGATCAACCCGATGTTTGGACCTTCCGGAGTCTCGATCGGGCAAATTCTACCGTAGTGAGAGTGGTGTACGTCGCGCACATCAAATCCGGCGCGCTCCCTTCGCAGGCCACCCGGTCCCAGAGCGGAAACCGTCCGCTTGTGCTTCAATTCTGAAAGCGGGTTGGTTTGCTCCATAAACTGGGAGAGCTGACTGGATCCAAAAAATTCTCTCAAGGCTGCCACAACTGGACGGATATTGATGAGCGTGATTGGCGCGAGCTGTTCTTGATCGCGGATCGACATTCTTTCCTTGATCACTCTTTCCATCCGGCGCAGGCCAATGCGGAGCTTATTCTGAATGAGTTCACCTACCGTCTTAATCCGGCGGTTGCCCAAATGGTCGATATCATCAGGCTTGATGACTTCATTGTTAATCAAGATCATCCGGCGTACGAGTTGGATGAAATCCCATTTGGTAATCGTGCGGCGGGACAAAGGAATTTTGTCTTCAAGTTCGAGACGCTGGTTGAGTTTATAGCGCCCGACCCTTTCAAGGTCATAATGCCGCTGGTCAAAAAGCTGAGTTTCGAGAAACTCTCGGGCATTATCCAATGTAGCAGGATCGCCAGGCCGCATCCGTTTGAAGAATTCAATTAATGCCTGTTCAGCGATCGTGAATTTTCCATCTACTTCCCAATCTGGCTCTTGCCGAATGGATGATGGGATGTACATCCGCTCCGGGTTGTTATCAATATCCTCAAAGAGAGCGATAAGTTCCTCATCAGTGCCTTCATTAATTGGAGACTCCTCATCCATTCCGTCCGAGATGACTGCCAGTGCCCGCAGGAAAATGGTAACCGGCATCGTTCGCTTTCGATTGAACTTCAGGGTCAGATAATCCGCTTTGCGGGTTTCATATTCCATCCACGCACCGCGATCCGGAATCAGCTTGGCTGTTGCCTGCACCCGTCCTGTTGAGCGGTCACGGGGGGCTTCAAAATAAGCGCCGGGAGAACGAATAAGCTGGGACACCACAACTCTTTCGGTCCCGTTAATAATGAAAGTGCCTTTAGGAGTCATTTCTGGAAAATCACCCAGAAAGATTTCCTGTTTGATCGGTTCGGCAATTTCTGGTCCAGCAAGAAGCACAGAAACATAGAGCGGTTTAGAATATGTCAGGTCTCGCTCGATGCATTCTTCCATCGTGTACTTTGCTTCGTCAAACCAGTAGGTTAAGTTCCACTGCTCGGCCTCTGGACTGTTACTCGGGAAATACAAACGCATTCCCCCATTGTAGGATTCAATTGGGGAAATTTCATGGAAAAGGTCCTGAAGATTTTCCTTTTTTAATCTTTCAAATGATTCAAGTTGTACTTCAATTAAGTTTGGAAGCGGCAGCTGGACATTGATCCGGGAATAAGATTTGACTGGCAGCATATCCATCATTTAGCTAATCTCCTGGGAAACTACTTATAAGAATTTGAATGTCCTTTTTACTCTTCGCCAAATCATATCCGATTGGCGCGTTAAATGCATAAAGGCTAAAAAGCCAAGTTTGCATTATAGCAGATTTGGCTGTAGAAATCAAGCATGTATTTTGGAATTAATGGTTATTTTTCGAACCTGCCCATTAAGTATTTTTCTTATTTTAATATACTTTTCAATTTCTCGAAAGGTGCAACTTCAATCTGCTGCCCATCCCAGACAATTCCTTGGCCATCCACCTGAGTTGTATCCGGTACCCCACCATGAACGACAAGTTTGATCTTGTCTGGCAAGGGATAATCACCCTCTTTAATCCATTCTAAGGCAAGGTGCTTTTCATTGCAGCGCACAACGAAAGTATCTAGGCGGTAGTCACCAAATCCATCCCCGGCATCCTGGTAATGATAGGAATGGACGGTATCGCTCTGATGAGAAAAATAGATATGCAGCGATAACATATCCTCTTCCTGAATTGGAATAACACTGCCCTCGCTGATGAAGAATGGTATCCGTTCTAAAGGTGCAGAAACATAAACTTCCCGCGCGTCAGGGTAATAGGTATATGTATCATCCCAGTAATGGTACCAACCACCAGCTGGGAACAGCACTCTTCGTTTTCTGCTGCCAGCCTCAACCACAGGAGCAACCAAAATTTTATCTCCTAGTAAATATTCATCATCAACTGCCCACAGAATTTGGTTTTCTGGATCAAGCCAGGAAAGCGGCCGCGCAAAAGGAGCTCCTTCCTGGTGGGCTTCCCAGGCCAGGGTATAAAGATAAGGAAGCAGACGCTTCCTCAAGAGGATCATCTTTCGGCATATTTGAGTGGTTTCTTCGCCATACACCCACGGTTCCCTTCTTTCCGTTGTAATTGATGCATGGTTGCGGAAAAAAGCCATCATTGCACTCATCTGGAACCAGCGTGTGTACAATTCTGAACTTGGATTTCCCGAAAAACCCCCGATATCTGACCCTGAATAGGGAATTCCTGAAACGCCTAACCCCAACACCATACCGATGGTCATTTTTAATGCATCCCATGTACTTTCAACATCGCCGGTCCACTTCCACGCATAGCGCTGCACACCAGACCAGCCAGAACGGGTCAGCATCCAGGGACGTTGATCTGGACGATGGTTCCGGATGGCTTCATAACCCGCCATGTCCATTAGCAACCCGTAGAGGTTGTGTGATTCCTCATGGTTCCCATTACGTCCTTCCATATAATGCGTGGTAACGCGCGGCAGTGTACTTTCCCCATAGGCAGAGAAAGCCGCCGGCTCGTTCATATCATGCCAGAATCCAGCCACTCCATCTTCTAAAAACCTTTGGTAATACTCACCCCACCATTCACGCGTCACAGGATTTGAAAAATCAGGGAAATTGACCCAGCCAGGCCAAACCAATCCTCGAACCGGATTCCCATCGGGCAATTTGCAGAACACATCCTTTTCCAAACCCGTCGTATAAGGACCAAAATTATGATCAATTTTGACACCGGGATCCAGGATCACGACCGGCTTGATTCCCTCTTCGCTCATCTCCCCACATATGATATCGAAGTCAGGATAATTCACCGGGTCGACGGAAAAAACCCGGTACTCATCCATATAATCGATATCGAAATGAAAAGCGTCCAACGGGAGTTGGTGGACTCTGAAGCCTTCCAGCACTTTTTTCACCTCTGCAGACGATTTGTATCCCCACCGGCAGTGGTGAAAACCCAAAGCCCATCGCGGGGGCATTGGAGCGCGGCCTGTGAGTCGTGAATACTCCAGTAATGTTTGCGGCAGGTGTCCTGAAAACACATATAAACGGATTGCGCCACTAACAAACCGGACACTCGCCTGATGGTCGAACCAGGCTTCACCATCATGGCTGTTTTCATAAAATGCCAGGTACCCTCCAGATTGCTGCTGGCAGTAATAGAGCGGGATCGTCAGGTAAAGGGGATCAGCATCCCTTCCATAACTGCCGCCGGGGTCTGTGTTCCAGAACCGGTAAGTTCCCGGGCGCAGGTTGAATCGTGTGCGTTCTCCCAAACCATGAATGACCGCCTCATCGTCCAACTCTGCAGAATGAGTCCAATACGGATCTTCGAAAATTGGCGGGATGTCACGCCGGATGATCTTTCCATTTGACAGGTATTCAACCACCGCATTGCCACTGACCCTGACAATTAACTCTCCAGCGGTCAGTTCCCAAACATCCCCAACCTGGGTAGAGTCGACCTTTAGGGCAATGGTTTCATTTCCGCTGACCGCGTAATTGGGTGCCAGCTGCCCCGGACCCCATGTAATTCGGGCCGTATTGGTCGAGAGGAAAGAAACTTCTAATTTAAGTCCCTGGTTATATGAGAAATAGGCACCGTTATGGAAAGTTTTAACATTTTCCAATTTCTGAGGTGTCCGAGCCTCAGCAGACGGATTTCGGGATGGGACACCAAATTGATCTTCGACCTGATTGCGATACCGGGAATAACTAGTTGTTTTTAAAGTCGTGTCGATCCCGATAGATTTAATAGCAAAGAAGATTTTTTTCAGGATATTCATAGGACAATTATACGCATCTTTCTTTTTTAATCTGGTATAATCCCCAGCCAATTCCCGGTAGTAGCCACCCGGGTAAACAAAACTACGGCGGTGTCAGCACCCGCCTGATCAAAACTGAGGAGTAATACATGCAGAAAAATACTAAAACAGTGGGGGAAACAATCCCACGAATGGCGGTGATTGTCGTTGCCGCCTATATCGCCGCCCAGATGCTCTCTGACATTGCCAGCCTGAAAATAGGATTGGTCCTCGACCGCTCAGTTGACATGGGAACTTTCATTTATCCGATTACTTTTACTTTACGAGATGTCGTTCACAAGGTACTGGGTAAAAAGAACACCAGAGTCCTCATCATCTCAGCCGGAGTCATCAACCTGTTGATGTCTGCTTACCTGATGTGGACCGCCAGGGTTCCGGGAGCTCCGGACTGGGGGCTGAATGATGAATTTGCCGCAGTTCTGGCTCCGGTCTGGCGGATCGTGATCGCATCCATCGCGGCAGAATTAATCAGCGAACTGCTCGATACAGAAGTCTACCATTGGTTTGTCAGCCGGATTACTAGAAGGTACCAGTGGGCGCGCGTCCTGGTATCCAATAGTGTCAGCGTCCCGGTAGATAATATCATCTTCGCTGTTGGCGCATTTGGATTTGCGCTGCCTTGGCCAGTGGTCTGGGAAATTTTCGTTTTCAACTTAGTCGTTAAATATGGGATCACGCTATTGAGCTTACCCCTGATTTATGTGACTCCTGGCAACCAGCTGGACATCCAAGAGTAGTCACCCCTTTCCAACCTAAACTCATTCACCCTGACAAAAGTTAAACAGGCACCTGGCTTCATCTTATACCAGGTGCCTATTTACTTTTATAATGTTAAAATTTACTATTCAAAACGGATGCTTTCACCGAGTTCATCTGTGCGAGCAATGTAAGACCGCCCTTGAGCAGATAGTTCAACTTGCCAGCCCTCCACAATCACTTGCAGACAGCTCTCAGCGATGCCCCCTAACCCAAGGCATGAATCAGACCACTCAGCCTGCTCATATGCCAGGATCTCGACGTCCGCGATCCCAATCCCCAGTTCTGCGGCCAGGGTTTCTCGGGCTCTGACCACTGCCACGGGGGGAAGCTCATCACTTTC
>JABAHS010111667.1_pt2 | contig 11125 bp, 8 predicted proteins | sample 7062111 | NCBI WGS metagenome assembly JABAHS01 (sample SAMN14534600, study PRJNA622989) | marine sediment metagenome | biome: marine biome [ENVO:00000428]; feature: marine pelagic biome [ENVO:01000023]; material: deep marine sediment [ENVO:00002113]; isolation source: pool of 4 deep marine... | reverse complement strand
CTTGCAAAAGAAGAGATACTCGCAAAAACAGAACTTAGGGTTGATCAGCTGAGAAAGGCTCATACTGATGCTAAGAAACTGCTTATACTGGTGCATGATCACCCCGACCCCGATTCTATTGCAAGTGCTCTCGCACTGAGAGTTCTGCTAAAAAGAAACCGTCAAACGGCAATAATCGGCCACTTTGGTGAAAAAATATCCAGACCAGAAAATGTCGCAATGATAGACTTTTTGGAGATTGAGCTTGAAAATCTTACGCCGGAAGACTTGACTGATTTTGATTCCATAGCGCTTGTAGACGTACAACCCCCGTTTTTTGGCGGCGCTCTATCAGATATAAAAGTTGACTCAGTGATCGATCATCACCCGCAGGTTTCAAACTATGAGGTAAATTTCTCAGAGATTAAAACAGAAGAAGGAGCAACATCCACTATACTTACAAAATATCTGAGAGCCGCTCAGGTAGATATATCTGAAAGGCTTGCAACCGCTCTTCTTTATGGAATAAAAACAGACACGGTCTCCCTAAACCGTGATGCAAACCCCGATGATGTAGAGGCTTTTACCTACCTATATCCAAATGCGAATCTTGGTCTTTTGAGAAGAATAGAAAGGGCAGAAATTCCCCCGGCTGAGGTTAAGTGTTTTGGGCAGGCGCTTGCTGATCACTGGATATCTAACGGGGTATTTTTTGTAAATCTTGGCAGGGTTAAAAGAGAGTATCTAATACCAAAGATGGCTGACCTCGGCATTCAGGTAAAAGGAGTTGAATGGTCTGTGGCTTTTGGAATATTGGGCAACTCTCATCTTGTAATATCAGTTAGAAACGTAGGATATATCAAGAGTGCAGGGAGGCTTGTAAGAGAGATGTTCGCTGAAATTGGAAGCGCCGGCGGGCACAGGTCTGCAGCAAAAGCGGTTATACCGCTTTCTAAAATGAGAAAAATCCTTGGCAGAGCCTCTCAAATTCACATCAAAAAATGGCTCACAAAACAGTTCTCTGACGCTTTAAAAGAACCTCCTGAGCAGGAAAAAAGATAAGTAGCATCTTACATTTTACATCAACTGGCTATTGCAACCTACTGTAATTGCGACACTTATTACTTAATCTAGCACTTAAAGTTTGTTATTTTAATCATTTAGTTATAATAACAGACATATAATGCGTTAAATCAGATTAGTCATGCCGGACACTAAACCAACAAAAGATAAGATTTCTGAACTCTTATTGTTCCTGCAGTATAACAATAAGAAAGTATTCTCAACCATGCTCAGGGCATTCATCATTGCTGCACTCATACTCTCGGTTATTACCTCTATATCTTTATGGAATAAAGTAAAGAGAATGGAGTCAGACAATATCAAGGCCAAAGCTATAATTAATGGCCAGAAGGAACAGATATCTTCGCTGGAAAATCAGATTTATAAAGGCCAGCAGCTTATAAGCAATCTGGATGAAATTATCCTTGAGCAGCAGGACATTCTGGAGTTTTTACAAACCACTACTCTATCTACTATAAGCCTAAAAAACTATCAGAATAAATTTGTGGTGCAGGGAAAGATTTTTTTTGATAAACCAAATAAAAAAGCAGTTCTTATAGCAAAAGGGTTAGATGTATTGCCTCAAGGTTATGTATATCAGCTATGGGCCGTATTTAAGATTAACCCAACTAGCATAGGAACCTTTAATTCAGACGGCAGCGGCGATGCCCTTATGAAAATAGAGTACATACCTAATCCAAATAAAATTAAGCGCTTTATAATCACAAAAGAGCTTGGAACAGGAAGTGCAGAGCCTACGGGGGATGTTTATTTGCTGGGCAGTCTGTAGTTATTTCTTCCCAATCTCTTTAGCCAGATAAAGTTTTGTCTCCTCAACTACTACTCTTGATAACAATATAAGGCCTACAAGGTTTGGAAATGCCATAAGTCCGTTCATAATGTCTGCAAAAGTCCATACTATATCGAGCTTTATAATGGCGCCTACCAAAACAAACACCGTAAAAATGATCCTGTAAGGGACAACGACTCTTTCTTTAAAAATAAACTCTATGCACTTTTCTCCATAATAGCTCCAGCCAAGAAGCGTGGAATATGCAAAAAAAGCCAGGCATACAGACACCATATCGGCGCCTAAATCATTTGGAACTCCTTTTTCAAAAGCAAGAGCGGAGAGCGCCGCACCCGTCTGGCCGCTTGTCCAAAGCCCCGATGAAATGATTACAAGCCCTGTGAAAGTGCAGACCACTATGGTATCTATAAAAGTTTGACTCATGGATACAAGAGCCTGCCGTACAGGATTAGTTGTTTTTGCTGCCGCTGCTGCAATTGGAGAACTTCCAAGCCCCGATTCATTCGAGAATATCCCTCTGGCTACTCCCATTCTCAGGGTTTGCTGTATTACGGCTCCCGCAAATCCACCCGAAGCTGCTGTGGGGTTAAATGCATGATGAAATATCAGATAAAAAGCGTGAGGTATTTGTTCTAGGTTAATAATTAGTGAAATAAAAGCGCCTATCAAATATAGAATTATCATAAATGGAACGATTGCGCTTGTTACTTTTGCTATGCTCTTTATGCCGCCCACTATTACAAATCCCGTAGCAACGCAAAGCACTACGCCGGTTATCCAGTGAGTTATTCCAAAAGCGGATTCAAGCGCATGCGCAACCGAGTTTGACTGAACCATGTTGCCTATACCAAAAGCGGCTATCGCTCCAAAAATTGCAAATAAAGATCCAAGCCACTTCATACCCAGCCCCTTGGATATGTAATACATGGGGCCGCCGCTCATGGTACCAAGCTTGTCCTGCTCTCTGTACTTTACAGCCAGCACGGCTTCAGAATACTTGGTTGCCATACCAACTAGGCCCGTAATCCACATCCAGAACAGCGCCCCTGGGCCTCCAAAAGCAATTGCAGTGGCTACGCCTGCAATATTACCGACACCCACAGTTGCAGAAAGTGCTGTCATGAGGGCTTGAAAATGCGAGATGTCCCCCTCGGATTTTTCATCCCGCTTCCCTTTTGTAAACGCCAGCAACAAAGACGGAATAAGTGCTCTGAACTGAATGCCTCTTAATATAATCGTAAGATAAATACCGGTTCCCAATAACATTATGATTAAAACCGGTCCCCATACATAGCCGCTGATTTGATTTAATAAGCCTAAAATTTGCTCCTGCATACAGTAGTCCTTTTGATGAATAAATTGGATTGATTATAACAATTAATGAAAGGAAGTTTCAACTAATATTTATTGATATATGTGAATTTCAGCAGTATCTAAAGAATAATACGGATACTGCAGCTTTATATTATAAGCTGGCCGGGGATATTTTCAGCTATCTGGATCTAAACCTGTATACGCTGATTAATTCTTCGTTAGAGCTTGTAAATTTAATGCCAATCAACTTGTTTACTCCGGGAGGGTTTGATGACCAAATGACTTTGCCTTCAAGGTCAATCGAATCTCCTGACGATCTGAGAATTCTCACTTTTATGCTGGAGTTAGCGGGCAGGCCGTACTCCGATACTATTGACATTCCATCGGGGGAGAGATTACGTGAATAGCCATCATGAATAGGGCTGTCCTCTCCAAACTTTAGTTTCTCTTTAATATCAATTCTTTGGTACGCCCTCTTCTCTTTTGTTGCCATAGCAGGTGTACTATAATTAATTATGTGTTAAAGGCAATAAATTCAGTTATTTTATTCGCTACAGTACTGCTATGCGTAATTTGATATTAATTAAAATTTTATTTTTGTTTCTATTACCGGCGTGTGACTCATTTGGGCAGATTTGCAAAGAATGGGGTGAGGCACAGGTTGTTGGCAAGCTGGATCATAATACAATAGATGAAGCAAGCGGTATTGCCGTATCCGGAAAAAACAGCAATGTTTTGTACCATGTTAACGATTCAGGAAATGGTCCTTATTTCTATACAACTAGAATAGACGGTTCTGAAACTAAAAAGTTATTAATAAAAGGCCCCCACTCTATAAGATCCGACTTTGAAGATATGACTATCGGCCCCTGCTATACGAAAACCTGTCTTTTTATAGCAGACATTGGGGATAATCTTAAATCAAGAAACACAATCAAAATAATAGTTATAGAAGAAAATGATAAATATAGATCAGAAGTAACTCCGCTGAAAATAGTAAATTTATCCTATCCCGACAGACCTCATAATGCTGAGTCTCTTGCTATACATACTAACGGAGATTTATTTATAATCACCAAAGAAGAAAACTACAAAAGACAAAAATCCTTTCCCTCTAAAATTTATAGAATTAAAAAAAATAAATGGGAAACCGCAGGTGCCAAGCCGCTTGCACTGGAATATATAGGAACACTAGACATAGAACTTATTAATTCAGACTCAAGGGGATTCTTGGATAATATTATCACTTCTTTTGATATTTCACACGACGGAAAGAAATTTTTAGTGTTGACATATCAAGATGCTTATGAATTCAACATAGACCTATCAAAGGCTAACGCTAACGGCTTTTCTGGTCTCATAGCCGGCAAGCATTATAATACGATCAAATTAATAAGGCTGCCGCAGCAGGAAAGCATAACCTACCTGCCCGGGTCTAAAAGCTTTATATACAATACGGAATATAAAGCGATAACACCCAAGCTTATAAGAGTAGATTGCTTAAAGTAAGACCGCTTATAATACTGACTCTGTCCTGAACCTTAATCCAAGCAAAAAATATAAACCCGATAATAGCGCTGAAGATATTATTTTTGAATTCTATATTTTTAAAAAACTAATCAGATGTTTTTTATCTGATTACAATTACTGCCGTCTCGGTTACCCTTTACTATTTCAATAATACCGAAATTAGTGACCGAAACCTGACCGCATCTTTTGTAATTAGCAAAATCTGTAGGCTTACCGACACCTACATTCCTTCCGGCAGCCGCCGCTTTTTCAGCATCGCTCTGTCCGGCCAAAAGCCCATCGGCTCCAGGCAGCGTTGCAAGAGCGGGCCTGCACAGGCCTCATAAATGCCATCTACTAACCAAAATTGCAGACGACCATGCTTAATATCTGAGCTGACCTACTGATATTATTAATTATTCTGCGATTAATCAGCCGATATCCTGTTATAAAATACTTGTGAAAATAACACCTTTACTAGCAAAATACTCAATGTGTACAAGCAGTAGTTAGAAAATGGGTAGAAATAAAATCATTTTAGAATAAACAACATATAGATTGATATGAAAATAAAGATTTAATATAATGAAACATATGTAAATTTAACCCTGATTAATATAAAGTGGATCGAAATAAAGTCGATTTAAGAAAAAAATATATGACAGGATCCAGAATAAATATCTGGAAACAAGATCCTACCGTAAAAGAGCTTGGAGTTAGAACTACATTCGTTCACAATAAAGTGGATGCAGGACCGGGGGATTCTCAAATTGTAATTAAAGGTGTTCCCATTATATATCCAGATTCAAATGGAGATTTTTTGTTTCCAACGCCAGTTCAATATGTTGTGGAGGACATTAATAAACCTCCCAAGGTAACTTTTGAAGAGAAAAATTTTGATGCTGCTCACACATATGCGGTTGTACGCAAGGTATTAATTATGTTTGAAAGAGTATTGGGAAAGAAAATAAAATGGGCATGGAATTCCAAGACTAACGATGACCCTCTGCAGGTATATCCACACGCTAATTTAGGAAGATCGGCATATTATGAAAGAGATCTTAAATCAATTAGATTTCAATACTATTATATACCGGATCACATACCTATTTTTACATGCCGGTCGCTAGATGTCGTATCCCATGAGATGGGTCATGCAGTGTTTGATGCACTTAAACCTGGGTGGAGCACCTCAGAGCCCAGGAGGGGTATATCTTTAGAGATCGGTGCAATACTGGAATCACTAGCAGACCTTACTTCCATATTCCTAATCTTATCTCAGTTAGATCTTGTTGAATATATAATTTCAGAGACAAAAGCCGATCTGAAATATGAGAAGAACATCTTGGCTGTATGGTGGGAACAGCTCGAAGAAATAGGTTTTATGGGACCTAGAAGCGCAATCAATGATTTCAGGTTAAGTGAGGCAGGCACTCAGGTACACAGAATTTCAGAGGTATTTACAGCTGCAGTTTATGACACCCTGGCAGATATATTCGCTTCTTCCAGAGAGCCCGATTTCAGAAGCGACGCAGAGACACTGTATATGATTGGTCAGTACATGTTATCACTTATAGTGAAAGCGGTACTTAAGTCGCCGGACACTAAAGTATCTTTTACAGACATTGTAGGTGAAATGATGAAAATCACAAAAGAGACAAGCCGCTTCGATCATGCCGAGATAATCCGTAAAAACTTCATGAAGAGAGAAATATTAAAAGACGATGGACAAATCAAACATAAGATAGACCTGTCAACGCTTATACCCGACTACAAGGGCTGCTGCGCTACTTTAAGCAGCGAGCACCCATCTAAAACTACAATACATGACGGTTAACATTATAATTTCTTAGGCTTATTCAAACCTTTAAATCTCAGGAGAATCAAAATCTTCAGCAGCTCCCTGATCTGTCTTCAATTTAATCAGCCGCCTCCAACCTCAGCCATAGACTCAAAACTCAGCAGCACCTTTGCGCCCTTTTCATTTTCAATCTCTAACACCTCTTCTCTGCCGGCATCATCAAATTTAACTGCGACTTGAGTTACGTTTGAGATAGAATGTGTCATATGTTTTTGTTCGGGCTTCTCTCTTCCCAGAATAATCTCAACGATGGGAGAGTCTTGCCCTTTTGTTTGCAGATCGAGCCCGCTTAGTGAAAGACCGTGCTCTATTGTTTGCGCGCCCAATTCATCAAATGCACTTAGACGAGTGGCCCGCGAGGAATTGATTTTATTGAATTTATTAAAAAAATCTTCCCATTCATCTTGGTTTATAACTTTGTCCATAATAATTAACCTCCTGATTTTGATTTAATTTTCTCTTCAATGCTCTTATGAAATGTTTGTTGCATACTAAATCATTTAGTTGGACAAATAACAATTCTTGCATTAGTCAGATTGAGATTATCGGTACCGCCGCATGAAAATGTAGTTTCTTCACAGAAGTTTCCAGGGACAGGAGTATTGCCCAGCATTATCTCATCAATTTCGTTTGTAAGCGTCATTGTAAACAACCTGTTTTTTAAACATATGTTAAAATTTGTTTCAAGACGCTTGGAAACAGAAAGATCGATGTTATCTATATCCAGCTTGCTATCATCAACAGGCACATCTATTTTAATAGGCTCTGACTCTACTACCTGTTTTTCTTTTACCGGTTCAACATCGTTCTGTCCAACCCTGTGATGGCAGGATAGAACAGTAAAAACAAATACTAACATAACCAAATACTTATAATTCATTACTTACCTCCTATATTGACAATATTGATCTTCTCTTAATGATTTCTCTAAAAAGCAATTTGATATTCTTATCCGGATCAAGATTGCTGCTCGTATTAGTTTTAAAATAAATATCCTTTAAGCTTTCACCGGGGCTTTCGAATTTTTGCTTGAAGCTTTTAAGCAGGTCAATTCTTGCATCTGATATGGAAGCATTTTTCTCTCTATCAAGCAGTCTTTGCTTTATTGATTTATCTGAGGCTTTAGTTTCAATGAAAAATATTTTTGAATTCCACCTCTCGGATTTATTTATTATTGCATTTCGGAATCTTTTATCAGAAAAACTCGCATCCAATATAACAATATTGTTTGTTGCAAGCTCATCTTCTGCCTGCCTAAACATTTCATTATATGTTTTATCTGTCATCTCTTTGGAATACAGCCCCGCATATAAACTGTCCCCGCCTCTTTGCCCTAGCGGAACACCGGCAAGCTGTTTTCTTGTGATATCCGACGAGATTACGCTGCATCCAAGCTCAGAGGATATTCTGCCAGAAATAGTAGACTTGCCCGATGCAATCAAGCCAAATACTACTATTACTGCAGGTTCACTTCCAACCAGTGCATATCTCAACGAAAGCTGAAAATATTTTTTTGCATTCTGGCTGGATTTTAGCTTTTGGTCTCTTGGTATATTTTTGTCTTCTGCCCTTATGCTTCCTACCTTTCCCCGTACATACGCCCTGTAGGATTTATAAAAATCTACCAACTTGCCCGCCTTATTATCCTGCATTTTTTTAAGCATAGAACTTGCAAAGTGCCCGGAAAGATCGAAGCGCCCATGATAATCAAGGTCCATCGATAAAAAAGCAATATCACACACGTAGTCTATAAACCGGAATTTGTCATTAAATTCGATACAGTCAAAAATCTCAATCTCATCTGGTCTTATGATGATATGTTCAAGATGCAAATCTCCGTGACAATCTTTTATATAGCCTTTTTTTACCCTTTGCTCCAACCATTTCTTGTTAGCTGTTATAAAAGAATTATTAAAATATTTGATAGTTTCAAAAGCAGTCTTAGTTACAGTTTTGCCAACAAACTTTTCTCCCAACTCTCTGTTTTGTTTTAGAGTATTTCTTATATCTTTGGGTCTTCCATATTTAAGCAGTTTGTCAGATGGCGCTTGTAGGCTATAAAACTCACAAAGCTTTTTAATAATTCTATTAATTTCTGTTTTAGTAATTTTATTTTTACCAAGCAAATTTTTCATAAAGTACTTCTCTGGGATCCTCTTCATCTTTACAAGGTAGTCTGCTACATCTCCGTTTCGTTGAAAACTATAATGTCCCCCCCTAGCAGATGTTACGGGGACAACACCGATATAAGAATTACTAAGCCTCGAATTTAAAGACACCTCCTGCTCGCAGTAATATTTTCTTTTACCGAGTGTAGAGAAATCCAAAAATCCAAAGTCCACGGGTTTTTTCAANNTTTTCAGACCATATGTAGCCGGATCAGAAAGAAATTTTATTAGCCCTTTTGCATTTCTCATTTAGTTATCATGACTAAATAAAACAGATATCGTATACATATAATTGCAACTTCGGTGCCAAGGTTTTTATTATAGAGATGGTTCTAATCTATACGGGAAGAAATGATTGAACAATCATACTATTACGCTAATAAAGAGGGATGTTTTAGGCAATTATAAGACACTAGACATATATCACTGTAATATACATAAACAGTACTTAACAGATAAACTCGGTCTATAACAATGTTCTTATATGTCTGAATTTAAGACACTTTGCATCTTTACAGGGTTTAAATCCAATAATTTTAACTGCTTAGACATGGTATATGGCTTGCACTAAAAACTGTTAGTACAACTTTATTCTTATAACAGCATGTAACAAGTTATGTATACTATTACTTATTAAAAACATTCCTTTATATAAATAAAATGACCTCTCAAAAAAATAATAAAAAATCAGATATTAAGAAGCCTCCCCAAAATTTATTAATAATCTATTTACTGCTTCTAATGGCTTTTCTAATTTGGAATGGAATTAATTTAGCGAAGAAACAGCAAGATGGAATAAAAATACCATACACGGAATTTATAAGTCAGCTGAAAGCCGATAATGTTAGCAGAGTAGTAATAGAAGAGGACAAAATTAAGGGTTCATTTGTAAAGGCAATGATGTTTTCAGACCTTGAAATTTCTAAACAAGATATAGAAACCAGATCTAAATACGAAAAAGAGTACAAAGACTCTGGAAAAACTTTTAGCAGATTTGAGACAATTTTTCCTAAGGATATTGGAGATTCAAACCTTCTGGCTTTGCTGGAAGAACACAAGGTAGTAGTAGACGTAATATCTTCTACGAGAAACAAGTTAATAACTACACTACTATCCTGGCTGCCTTTTTTATTATTAATATTATTTTTCCTCTGGATGGGAAATCAGGCTGTGGGCAGAAGAGGGAATGTTTTTGGGTTTGGCAAGAGTAAAGCCAGGCTCTACAAGGGAGATAAAAAGGTAGTTACTTTTGAAGACGTTGCCGGAGCGGATGAGGCAAAGGCACAGCTTCAGCAGGAGGTTGATTTTCTCAGAAGTCCCAAAAAGTATCATGATATTGGCGCAAAAATACCAAGGGGAATTCTACTTATCGGCCCCCCCGGCACGGGAAAAACACTCCTTGCAAGAGCAGTAGCGGGTGAAGCCGGCGTTCCGTTTTTCAGCATCAGCGCCTCTGAGTTTGTAGAAATGTTTGTAGGGGTTGGAGCAAGCAGAGTAAGAGACCTGTTTGCGCAGGGAAAACAGGCAGCACCCTCCATAATATTTATTGACGAGCTTGATGCGGTTGCAAGGAGAAGAGGTGCAGGCATGGGCACTGTGAATGACGAGAGGGAGCAGACACTCAACCAATTGCTTGTGGAAATGGACGGGTTTGATGAAAGACTGGAAGTCATTATTTTAGCGGCTACCAACAGACCCGATGTACTCGATCCGGCGCTGCTGAGGCCCGGACGATTTGACAGACAAGTAGCACTTGGGCTGCCTGACAAAGAAGGCCGTGAGGGTATATTAAGAATTCATACCCGCAGACTGAAACTCGACCCCGATGTGGATTTTGCGGTACTTGCTCGTTCCAGCACCGGAATGAGCGGTGCAGACCTTGCAAACCTCTGCAATGAAGCGGCGCTTGTCGCAGCAAGAAAAAATAACAAAAAAGTTGGCATGGCCGATTTTGAGCAGGCATTTGACAAGGTACTGCTTGGTGAAAAGCGCAAGTTGTATATGGATCCAAAAGAGAGGGAAGTAATTGCATATCATGAAGCAGGACACGCTGTAGCGGCCTGGTTTATCCCCGAAGCAGACCAGGTACATAAAGTAACGATCATACCCCACGGCCAGGCGCTTGGAGTAACGCAGCAGCTTCCCACAGAAGACCACTACAACTTAAGCAAAGCATACTTGATGGCCAGGCTTGCGGTGCTCCTTGCAGGAAGAACAGCTGAAGAAATAGCAATAGGAGAGATTACCACCGGGGCGGAAAACGACCTTATAGAAGCTACTAAGCTTGCTCGCAGAATGGTCACCCGCTGGGGTATGGGAAAACTGGGGCTAAGAGCTTTTAGAGCGGACGAGGAACACCCGTTTTTGGGGTATGAACTCTCAAGGGGAAAAGATTACAGCGAGGCCACTGCCGCAATAGTA
>JABAHS010060551.1_pt3 | contig 11126 bp, 7 predicted proteins | sample 7062111 | NCBI WGS metagenome assembly JABAHS01 (sample SAMN14534600, study PRJNA622989) | marine sediment metagenome | biome: marine biome [ENVO:00000428]; feature: marine pelagic biome [ENVO:01000023]; material: deep marine sediment [ENVO:00002113]; isolation source: pool of 4 deep marine... | reverse complement strand
ACATCGTAGAAGCGGTGGTCGTCGTTCTGAATGTACGCGCCCGCGTTGAAGAGAATCCGGCGATCCAATACCTCAAACGATCCGTCCCGTGCGTTGACCGTCGCCGCCACCATGTTGCCCAGGGCATCGCGGTAGAACAGTTGGCGACCGGACCGTCCCCACGCCGGCTCTGTCCCTCCATCGGTCGATACCAGCCATTTACCATCGGCGGTGTTGGGGAAGGGCCGCACGTAGATCTCCTTNNCGAAACCAGCCATTTCCCGTCGGCGGTGTTGGGGAATGGCCGCACGTAGATCTCCTTGCGGCCAGACTCATCGGAGGCGTACGCCAGCCATTCGCTGTCCCACGAAACCGCGGGTCCGGTCTCTTCCGCCGGCGTCGCCACGAGCGGTACGTCCGTCGTGTCACCATCGGTTCGGACGGCGAGGATATCGCCACGCCCCTCTCCCCCCTCGTCGTCGTCGGTGCGGTAGACGAGCCAACGGCCATCCTGGGTCCACTCGGCCTCGAAGATCTGGCGTTCGCGATCGACGAGCAACGTCGCCGTGCCACCCCCGTCGGCACGCTTCATCCAGACGTCGTCACCCTCGCCCCCACGGTCCGAGATGAAGACGAGCCGCGTGCCGTCGGGTGACCACGACGGCCGTCGATTCGACGGTCCCTCGAAGGTGATCCGCGCCGCGGGACCGGATGGGAGCCGTTTGACGTACACGTCGCCGGCCAGGCCACTGCCGCCCTCGCGGGGAAGGGTCAGTGCCACCCGGTCACCGGTGGGCGACAGGCGAAGTCCGCCATTCAACGGGACCGCGGCAAACGAAAAGCCGGGATCGATCTCCGCCGTCTTCCCGTCCCGGTCCACCCAAACGAGCCGACCGGACGAGGCGGTGCTCGAGCCCCGGACGTAAAGCAGCGTCCCGCCCCTCCCGAGCGTGGCTTCGGCCAGGCCGAAAATCGTCCAGACGCCATCCCCCAGCGGTATGGCTTGCCCCACCGACAGATCATCTAGATCCAACGGTGCGACCCAGAGTCCGCCGTTCCGCAGGGCATACACGAGATGCCCGCTCGGCAAGTAAGCGCCCCACCCGGCACCGGAGACCAGCATCTTCAGCTCGCCGGTCTCGAGATCGAGGGCCATCAGGTCGCTCGATTCGAACGAAGCCGGCAAGGTGGTAACGATCACGCCTCTCGCGCCCGGAAGCGGGCTGAGGTTGAGAAAGACGCGACCGCCACCTTGCCTCACTAGGCGCTGCGCCGGCCCGCCATCGCTGCTCACCCGGAACAGGCTCTGGGGGGACGGGCCAGCGAAAACGATGGTGCCGTCGTCGAGCCAGGCCGGCCGAGCAGCGCCGGCGGAATCCGAGAGCGTCAAGGGGGCGCCGCCGGCCCGCGAGATTTTCCTGAGTTGCGTGCCGGCCACGTACGCGATCCACGCGCCGTCGGGCGCGAAGGTGACACCGAATGTGACACCGACGCCTCCTGGGATCGGAGCCGGCTCGCGCTGGTCGCGCTCCTTGATCCACAGCTGGGGGCCGCTCGCCGACGAGTCGACGTAGACGATCGCCGAGCCGTCGGGCGCGACGGCCGTGTTGCTGAGCACGCTGAACGGCGCCGAGCCCACCGGACCCAACACGATCGCCTGACGCATGACGGGAGACGGCTCCGAGGTCGGCCGAAGCCAGCCGAACAGGGCCAGCGCCACGGCGACCGCCGTCACCGCCGGCCAGGCGAAGCGGGCCACGGTCCGATGTGGGCCGGCCGCCGCCGGGGCCGCCGCAGCGGTCGGTGCGGTGAAGGCCGGGTTCGTGAGCGCCGCCGCGAACTCGCTGGCCGTCCCGAACCGATCGGCGGCGATCTTCTCCAGCGACTTGGCCACGGCCGCGGCGACGTTGGGTGGCACCGATCTTCGCAGCTCGGTCACCGGTCGCGCTTCTTCGGTCACGATCTTCATCACGATCGCCTGGGCCGAGGCGGCGGTGTGCGGCGGATCGCCGGCCAGCATCTCGTAGAGCACCGCGCCCAGCGAGTAGATGTCCGACCGGTTCGTCAGGTCCTTCTCGGCCGTCGCCTGCTCGGGACTCATGTAGTGCGGCGTGCCCAGCGACAGGCCGGTCTCGGTCATGCGGCCGCCCGCCGCGGCGCTCACCGCCAGCGCGATCCCGAAGTCCGCCACCATCGGCCGGCCGTCGTGCAACAGGATATTTTCCGGCTTGATGTCCCGGTGGATCACGCCCTGGCGGTGGGCATAGTCGAGGGCGTCCGCGACTTCGGTCGTGATCCGGACGGCCTCCTCGATCCCCAGCTGCGTCTCGCGATCCAGCCTGTCGCGCAGCGTCTCGCCCTCGACGTAGGGCATGACGTAGTAGAGGAAGCCGTCGGCCTCGCCCGAATCGAACAGCGGCAGGATGTGCGGGTGCTGGAGGCCCGCGGTGGTCTCGATCTCCTGGACGAAGCGCTCGGCGCCCAGCACGGCGGCCAGCTCGGGCTTCAGCACCTTGACCGCGACCTTGCGCTTGTGCTTGAGGTCTTCGGCGAGGTAGACGGTGGCCATGCCGCCCTCACCGAGCTCCCGCTCGATGGCGTAGCGGTCGGCGAGGGCGGCGGAGAGGCGTGAGGTATTCTCGCTCATCGGCCTCCCGGTCTCCCGGCGCTCAACTCGCTCAGCCAGTTCTGCACCAGCACGGCCGTCAGGGTCTGTGGGCCAGTTTCCGCGGTTCCGACGCGCCGCTTGAAGACGAACCGGCGGTCGTCGGGGGTGATGTCGTATTCCGTGTTCGACGAGCTGGACAAGTAATTGCTCACGGAGAACAGGGCGCTAGGCTCTCCCGCTCTGAAGCCCGTGCCCGGCTGCACGGCCACGGCCATGAGATCGCCGTTGGCGCCGCGATAGAACAACTCCTGCCCGCTGTGCGCCCAGAGCGGCTCGTTGCCACCATCGCGCGAGACCTGCCACCGTCCCGCATCCACCTCGGGGAACGGCCGCACGTACACTTCGTAGCGGCCCGACTCGTTGGACGCGTAGGCGAGCCAGCGGCCGTCCGGCGATAAAGCAATTGAAGCCTCCTCGTAACCGTCGTTAGCAACCAGGGGCGTGATGGCGCTGTCCCCTGGCGTGACGCCCGGCTCGAACAGGTAGATGTCGCGCGTTGGCGGCACGCCCAGGCGCACGACCATGCGAGAGGTGTCAGGGCCGAGACCGACCTGCCACATCGCGCGGGTGGCGTCCAGCACGGTCTCGGGAGTCGAGGTTCCGTCCGCCCGGCGACGGCGCAAGTCCTGGTTGCCTCGTTCGACTTGCGAAATATAGTGAACGAAACGTCCATCGGCGGACCAGACGGGACGGACGTTGGTCCCCTCGAAGGTGAGCCGCGTAAAGGGCCCGTTATCCAACTCCTTGATCCAGATGTCCTCGCTGCTGGAAGCCAGGACGGCGAGGGCCAGGCGCCGACCGTCCGGGGAGAGGGCTATGCCGCCGTTCCCGGCGGGCAGGAACGCCCAACCCGAATCGACCGGGGTCGCGCGCCCGTCGCGGGTGACCCATACGGCTTCCACCGGCGCCGTGCCGCCTACCGCCTCGCCGGGGACGAACAGCAGGGTGCCGTTGGGGGCGAGTGCCATGTCTACAATCGCCAGGGATGAGCGCACCCCGTCCAGCACGGGGACGGGCGCCGACTCGAACTCGAAGCTCCCAAGGTCAAACGGGACGGCGAAAATCCCTCCGTCGGCACGGCCGAAGACGACACGGCGGTCCGATACATGCCACGCCTTGATGACATCCTCGCTTAGCTGGTGCCAAACGTCGTTCTCCAGATCCAGCGCCAATAGAGCGGAGCTGGGACATCCAAAGGCGCAGACCGCAACCAGTGCTCCGCGGCCGCCCGGCAGGCCGTTCACCGCCACCACCCCCATGCCCAGGGTGTCCACCCAACTCCAGTGTCGCTGAGGTCCCCCATCCTCACTCACGACCCGCAAGCCGAACCCCGGGTCGCTGAACGCGACCGTCCCGTTTTCCAGCCAGGCGACGGCGGGGAGATCCGAATTGGCCGAGTCGGCAATCGTGACGGCGGATCCGCCGCCGCGCGGCACCTTTCTCACCCGTCCGTCCGCTACGAAGGCGATCCACTCGCCGTCGGGAGAAAACGCGGGCGACTGCGCGTCGGCCGTTCCGCTAAGCGGCTCGGCGACGGCACGATCGGGCGTTTTGATCCACAGTTGCCGCTCGCCATCGACCGTATCGGAAAACACGATCGTTCGGCCGTCCGGAGAGATCGCCAGGTCGCGGCCAACGAGACCGACCGGGATGGGACGATCGGTGAGCGCGATGCGGAAGCGAATCGGTGGCGGCGGTTCGGACGTGCGGAACCATCCCAACGCCGCGACGACCAGGGCGACGGCGGCCACGGCGGCGAAGGGGAGCGCCCAGCGCCGTCTCCAATCGCCGGTGTTGGCTGGACCAGCCGCTGCCGTGGGTGTGGTCAGCCTGAACGAAGTTTCGGTCAACGCCTCGGCGAACGCCGCCGCGCTGTCGAACCGATCGGCCGGCAGTTTCTCCAGCGCCTTTGACAACGCCGCCGCCACGTTCGGCGGCACCGACTTCCGCAGCTTCGTCACCGCCGTCGCCTCCTCGGTGACGATCTTCATGATGATCTGCTGCGCCGTGCTCCCCGTGTGTGGCGGATCGCCCGCCAGCATCTCGTAGGTCATACAGGCCAGCGAGTAGATGTCCGACCGGTTGGTGATCTCCTTCTCCGCCGTGGCCTGCTCCGGCGACATGTAGTGCGGGGTGCCGAGGCTCAGGCCCGTCTCCGTCATCCGGCCGCCCGCCGCCGCGCTCACCGCCAGGGCGATCCCGAAGTCCGCCACCATCGGCCGGCCGTCGTGCAGCAGGATGTTCTCCGGCTTGATGTCCCGGTGGATCACGCCCTGGCGGTGGGCGTAGTCGAGGGCGTCGGCCACCTCGGTGGTGATCCGGACCGCCTCATCGATGCCCAGCTGCGTCTCGCGGTTCAGCTTGTCGCGCAGCGTCTCGCCCTCGATGTACGGCATGACGTAGTAGAGGAAGCCGTCGGCCTCACCCGAGTCGAACAGCGGCAGGATGTGCGGGTGCTGCAGGCTGGCCGTGGTCTTGATCTCCTGGACGAAGCGGTCGGCGCCGAGCACCGCGGCGAGCTCGGGCTTCAGCACCTTGAGGGCGACCTTGCGCTCGTGCTTCAGATCCTCGGCCAGGTAGACGGTGGCCATGCCGCCTTCGCCCAACCGCTCCTCGATCCGATAGCGCTCGGCCAGGGCCGACTTCAATCCTTCGGTAACGCTCGCCATCTAGTCTCCCACCTCAGCGTCCGCCGGTTTGATCGTTCTTCCGATAATCAGCGTAATGTTGTCGGTGCCGCCGTCGCCTAGCGCGTCTTGCAGCAGTTCCTCACACGTCAGCTTGCAGCTGGTGAGCGAGCCCAACCGCTCGGCGATGCGCTCGTCCGAGACGTGCTTGGTGAGCCCGTCGCTGCAGAGCAGCACGATCGTCCCCCACTGGCGAACGATCTTGCTGACCACGGGCTGCGCCTCGCTGCCGCCGATGGCGCTGGAGAGGACGTGCGCCCACTTGGATTCCTTCGCCATCTGCTGGGTCAGCACGCCCGAGTCGATCAGGTCCTGGGCCATCGTCTGATCGCGGGAGATCTGCGTCAGGTCTCCGTCGCGGAAGACGTAGCAGCGGCTGTCGCCGACGTGGAGCACGTAGGCATGGGGCCAGAGTCCGAGGAAGAGCGTGAGGGTGGTAGCGAAGCCCCGGGCGCCCTGCTCTTCGTCCTGGCGGGCCTGAAGATGCTCGTGGCAGGCCAGCGCCGCGCCCTCGAGCAGGCGCGGGAAGGCCTGGGGATCGGTGTTCTCGGCCATGTAGGCATCGTGGAAGCCCGATGACACGTGCTGTACCAGGGCTTGAACGGCGGAGCGGCTCGCCTCTTCGCCGCCGCCGCTCTGGCCGACGCCGTCGGCGACCATGGCGAACGAGGCGAGGCGCTCGGGCTCGACCACGGCGGCGGGGTCGGAGGAGATGCTGGTGGCGTCGACGACGACGCCCCTGGAGAGGGAGCCGAGGAAGAAGTGGTCCTCGTTCTCGTCGCGGACGAGCCCGGGGTGGGTCACCCCCCAGGCGTCGATGTCGGAATGGCGGGGCTTGTCGACTCCCGTGCGGGTGCCGCCCGCCTCGATCGCGCCCATCAGAGCACGGCCCCCATGACGCGATCGCGGCCGGCGATGACCGCCGTCCGGCGTTGAATTATGTTAGACAATACGGCACACTCCCGGTGCGGGTGCGGCCTCGGGTAGGAACCGTGGCCGGGGCTGTGTGATCGCACCGGGAAAAATGGCGCACGGGGCCGGGGTTTTCAAGCGGGCGCCGCGCCGCGCACCCGGACGGGCCGAGGGTCCCGGGCGTCAGTCGACCGGACCCTCTCGACCAGAATTGCCATCGGAGGGCGACGGCCGATATTAGAGATGGAATTTCAACCAGGAGGGCACCATGCGATCGAAACTCGTGCTCACGGCGCTGGCGCTGGTCGTAGCCGCCGGCGCGATCTCTCTGAGCGGCGCCGCACCGCTCGCCGTCGACGATCCAGCCGACTCGCCCAGCATCGTCGGGACCTACAAGCTCGTGTCGCGTGACTTGCCGGATGGCACCACGGTCACGCCGCCCGACATCGCCGGGATGGTCACCTTCACCGACGAATACCGCAACTTCAACGTGTACTGGCGCGCAGGCGAGGGGCACGCTTCGATCTCCTACGTCGCCCGTTACTCGCTCAGCGATGAGGAGTACAGCGAGACGGCGATTTACTTCATGGCCAACGACCCGATGAGCGGATCCCGCCCCACCTACGACCTGTCAGGTCCGAGCGGCAACTCGCCGGTGCAGATGACCGACGACGGGATGAAGATCGACCTCCCGCTTTGGAACGAGCCGGTGGTCGTCTTCTCGGGCGACAAGATGACCGCGACCCGCGAAGGCGAGTTCGTCGATCACTGGGAGAAGGTCAAATAGCCGAGCCCGCAGGGTCGTTTCAGACCTCTCAGGGTCCGTCCAAACAAGAACGGTGCGCCGCCTGTCGGCCTTGCAGCCTCGACGGGCGGCGCACCGTCTTGCCTTTCGTGATTCAGCGAGCACGATGATTACCGCGTTCTGTAATTGATGATCGTTTCGCCGATCTGGGGATCGCGCACCCGAACGGAAACGACATCGCCGGAGGCAATCGATCCGGCCAGCGAGGCGAAGTCCGACTCGTCTCGTACCGGCTGGCCGTCGATCCTCAGCAGCAGCTGGCCGGGACGGATCCCGGCACGCGCCGCCGGCCCGTAGCGCTCGACCTGCGAGATCACGAGCCCGCTGTCTATATCATAGCCGAACCGGTCCGCGATCCGCGGTGTGACCGGCTGCACGGTGAAGCCGAGCAGCTCCTCACTGCTGGTTGCCGCCGCGACCCGCGTCTCGGGCTCGCCCTCGCTGGGGAACTCGCCCAACTCGGCGATCAGGACGCGGTGCTCGCCGTCGCGGACGACGGTGAGCTCCACCTCGTCGCCGGGCTGCCGCTGTGCCAGCGAGGTGGTGAGCTCGGTGGCATTGGCGATGGGTCGGCCGTCGAGCGCGACGATCACATCACCGACTTCGAGTCCCGCCTCCTCGGCCGGGGTGTCCTCGCCCACCGAGTTGACCTCGGCGCCGGCGACACGCTCGAGACCGTAGGCCTCGGCGTCGACGGCGGTGACATCGCTGATGCGCACTCCAAGACGCGGCCGGCGCACGTGGCCGTACTCGAGCAGGTCGGAGATCACGCGCTGCGCCAGGTCGGACGGCACGGCGAAGCCGTAGCCGACGAAGCGCGGGCCACCCGAGATGGCGGCGTTGATGCCAACCACCCGGCCCTGCAGATCGATGAGCGGGCCGCCGGAGTTGCCCGGGTTGATGGCCGCGTCGGTCTGGATGTACGCCTCGAGGGCGGTCTCGCGACCGGTGAGCTGGCGACCTTTGGCGCTGACGATGCCCGCGGTCACTGTGAACTCGAGGCCCAGAGGGTTGCCGAGGGCGAGGACCCAATCGCCGACCTGGAGCGAGCGGGACTCGCGGAAGCGCGCGGAAGGCAGGTTCTCCACGTCCCCCTTCAGCTGCAAGACCGCCACGTCGGTGGTGGGGTCGCTGCCGACGATCTCGGCCTGGTACTCGCGCCCGTCGTGTAGCCGCACGGTTACGTTGGTCGCCTCAGCCACGACGTGATGGTTGGTGACCACTCGACCGTTCGGGTCGATGATGAAGCCGGAACCGTTGCCGCGATCGGGCGGCAGCTGCCCGCGCTCCGGAGAATCGAAGAAATAGCGGAAAGGCTCCGGGAGCGGCAGCGCCCGCGAGCTCGCCGCGGCTTCCCGCTCCACCGTGACGAACACCACCGCCGGCAACACCCGGTCGGCCGCATCGCGGAACGCCGCCGACAGGGCGGTGGCCGCCACGGTATCAGCGTTCGTCAGTGACGCTTCGGTCGCCCCGTACTCCTGTTGTGTCGTCGCCGTCGCCGACGGACGGCTCACCTCGGCCGACACCTCCTGGCCGCCCGCCGCGTTGCCGATGTCGCACCCGGCAACCGACAGGGTCAGGGCCAGAACGCCGGCCAACCCCGAAATGATCTTAGCTCTATTTCCCATCACTTACCTCCGAGCTCCTCGCTCTATTCGTTCCTGGCGCGCGCCTGTTTCCGAAGGTTCAGGTCGACGCCGCCTATCGTCGGTTCGTATTCCAGTGCAATGCTACGTTACATAGCTGCAACAGGTATGCCGGGAAGATCGTGCCATCGCGGCATGCGGCGAAAACACCGACTTGCGAGCTGTCGGGATGCAAAAGCGCCCGGCCGCGCGGCCGGGCGCCTGCCACCGCTTTTGGACCCGCCGACTCAGCTGTCGACGGAGCGACCGGAACCGATCCGGGCCTGGTTCTCCGTGCCGCTGATCTGGATCCGGCGCGGCTTGGCCGCTTCGTGTTTGGGAAGCACGATCGTCAGCACGCCGTTCACGTACTCGGCCTGCATCTCCTCCGCGGACACGGCGTCCGGAAGCGTGAAGCGCCGCTCGAATCGGCCGTAGCGCCGCTCGCGGCAGTAGTACGTGTGCTCCCGATAATCGCCGTGATCGAACGAGCGCTGCCCGGTGACGCTCAGCACCTTGTTCTGCAGCGTCACGTTAATGTCGTCCGGCGACATACCGGGCAGATCCACGCTGATCCGGTAGTCATCGGCCGATTCGACCACAATCCACCGATGGAGTCCAGTCGGCCAGAGTCTGACCGCCCCATCGGGATCCCGAGAGCCAGGAGCCCGGGAAATCGGCGAACCGCGGCTCGAACCTGCGATCGAACTCTCTCCCCAGCCCGAACAGACCATCCGTCAGCAGCGGGGAGGTCGTACGCCATACCGTCGGGAATAGCATAGGCTAACCCTCCTTCTGTGAGTGAATGACCTGAACCACCGAAAAGAGACCTGCAGAGCCGGCTCGGTTTCGACCGATTTCGACGCGCTCGACGCGTCTGGAGCCGGCCTGCATGAAACGAAAAGGGCAGAAAACGTGCCAATTTTCGGGCCGCCGAAGTTGCCATTTTGACAAATCGGGTAGCGGTGGCGTTTGTCGAAATGACAGCCTTGACAGGGCGGGCGCGGTGTTTTAGGTATACCTAAATAGCTAATTAGAAACGCCTAAAAAGGAGCCCTCTCGTGCGCGCCCCCCTCCTCCTCTCCGTCATCGCCAGTGCCCTCGCGGCCACCGTCGCCTGGGGTCAGACCGCTGCAGGCGAAGCGTCCCAGCCGCTGGTGACGGACCGGCCCGATTTCACCGAGAGCGCCGTCACGGTGCGAGCGGGGCGGGTGCAGCTGGAGGCGGGTTACACCTTCGCCCGCAGCGGCGAGCGGCACGACCACACGATTGGGGAGCTGCTGGCCCGGGTGGGGGTGCACGGGCGGGCGGAGCTACGGATGGGACTCAACTCGTACCAGGTGATCGAGGGCCCGGGCGACGACGCCCGGGGCTTTCAGGATCTGTCGCTGGGATTGAAGCTGAACCTGGCGGAAGGCGCGGCGCGGTTCGAGCCGTTCCGTCCGGCGGCCGCGGTTCTGGTGGGAGGGGTCCTGCCGACGGGAGACGAGGAGCTGGGCGCCGGGGAGGGCGCGATCGAGGGTGCGCTGGCGTTCGCCTGGCCCCTGGGTCCACGGCTGTCGCTGGGATCGAACGTGGGCGCCTCCTGGGTCGGATTGGAGGAGGACAGCTTCGCTCAGTTCTCCGGCAGCCTCTCCCTCGGCGTGTCGATCGACGAGGGGATCGGGGCGTTCGTCGAGACATTCGGCTTCAGCTCACCCGACGCGGAGGGGACTGACGCTGGGTTTCTGAACGGCGGCCTGACGCTGGCGCTCGGACCCGACCTGCAGTTGGACGGTCGGATCGGCATCGGCTTCGACGATCCCCGGCCCAACTACTTCGCCGGGCTGGGTCTCGCCTTCCGCTGGTGACCCGGAGCATGCAAGACACTTCGACGGAGAAAGACGAGCAATGACCGGGCTGGACGATAGGGTATCGGTGATTACCGGTGCCGCCGGCAACCTGGGCCAGGCGACGGCGGCGGCCTTCATCGAAGGCGGGGCGTGCACGGTTCTCGTCGATCGCGGCCGCGGTCGACTCCAGAAGCTGTACGCTCAGCTCGCCGAATCCGCGAACGGCATGTTGGCCGAAGGCGTGGATGTGGCCGAGCCCGAAGCGATGGGCGAGCTGGTGAACCGAGTGGTGGAGCGCTTCGGCCGGATCGACGTCCTGGTCAACACGGTGGGCACCTATCGGGGAGGCACAGCAGTCCACGAGGAAGAGCTGGAGACCTGGGACCTGCTGATGCGCGCCAACCTGCGGACGGCGCTGGTGGCCTGCCGTGCGGTCATCCCGGTCATGCTGAAGGGCCGCGGCGGCCGCATCGTGAACGTGGCGGCGCGCAGCGCCCTTTCCGCCGGCGCCAACTCGGTCCCATACGCCGCCAGCAAAAGCGCCGTCGTGCGATTGACCGAGGGCCTCGCGGCGGAGCACCGGGCATCGAACATCCGGGCCAACTGCGTGCTGCC
>JABAHS010007457.1_pt1 | contig 11126 bp, 8 predicted proteins | sample 7062111 | NCBI WGS metagenome assembly JABAHS01 (sample SAMN14534600, study PRJNA622989) | marine sediment metagenome | biome: marine biome [ENVO:00000428]; feature: marine pelagic biome [ENVO:01000023]; material: deep marine sediment [ENVO:00002113]; isolation source: pool of 4 deep marine... | reverse complement strand
GCGGGAACTGGTCAGTAACAACCCCTTGCCCTCCATCCATGGCCGTGTCTGTTATCACCCCTGCGAAGACGTATGCAACCGCGCGTTCACGGACAGCGCTGTCAGCATCCATGCCGTCGAGCGCTATCTCGGCGACCTCGCTCTCGAGAAAGGCTGGCAGTTCGAGAAACCCGGAAAGACCAGCGGCAAGAAGATCCTCGTCATCGGCGCCGGCCCCAGCGGCCTGTCGGCCGCCTACCATCTCGTAAGACTCGGCCACGAGGTCGAGATCCGCGAAGCAGGCCCCGTCGCTGGCGGCATGATCCATTTCGGCATCCCGGCTTACCGCATGCCGCGCAAGGAATTGCAGGCCGAGATCGAGCGCATCGAGAACATGGGCGTCAGGATCACGCTCAATCACCGCGTCGAAGACGTGCTCGCGGAAAAGGAAGACGGCGGCTTCGATGCCGTGTTCGTCGCCGTCGGCGCGCACATCAGCAAGAAGATCGACATCCCGAGCCGCGAAGCCGGCAAGATCCTCGATGCCGTCAGCTTCCTTTCCAGCACCAAGCAGGGCGAAGCGCCGAAGCTCGGCCGCCGCGTCGCCATCTACGGCGGCGGCAACACGGCGATGGATGCGGCGCGCACGGCCAAGCGCCTCGGCGTCGAAGAGGCCATGATCATCTACCGCCGCGACCGCAGCAGCATGCCGGCGCACGACTTCGAGGCGGACGAGGCCCTCGAGGAAGGCGTCGTCATCAACTGGCTGCGCACCATCAAGGAGATCGACCGTTCGACGTTCAAGGTCGAGATCATGGAGCTTGACGAAACGGGACGGCCGCAGCCGACCGGCAAGTTCGAAACGCTGGAAGCAGACTCATTGATCCTCGCACTGGGCCAGGACACTGACACGGGCTTCCTCGAGAAGGTCCCCGGTATCGCGTTCGAGTGGGATCATACGGTCATCGTCGACGACAACATGATGACCGGGCATGACGGTATTTTCGCCGGTGGCGACATGGTGCCGAGCGAACGCTCCGTGACGATCGCGGTCGGCCACGGCAAACACGCGGCCAGGCACATCGACGCGTATCTCCGCGGCGCGAAGTACCGGCGCGGACCGCGCAACCCGGTCATCGGCCACGAGCGGCTGCATCTCTGGTACCGCACCCACGCCCCCAAGGTCGAACAGGAACGCTTGCCCGTCGCGAACCGGCAGACCAATTTCGACGAGATCATGCAGAACCTGTCGGAGACCGACGCCCTGTTCGAATCCCAGCGCTGCCTGTCCTGCGGCAACTGCTTCGAGTGCGACGGCTGCTACGGCGCCTGCCCCGAGGGCGCGGTGATCAAGCTCGGGCCCGGCAGACGCTACCGCTTCGATTACGCGCTGTGCACGGGTTGCGCCGTGTGTTACGAGCAGTGCCCGTGCCATGCAATCGAGATGATCGACGAGCAGCAGGTCGGCGGGGTATCGGCGATATGACCGAGTTGCGCGCACTCGACGGCAACGAGGCGGTCGCCCGCGTCGCCTACGCCGTCAGCGAGATCTGCTCCATCTACCCGATCACGCCATCGTCGCCGATGGCCGAGATGGCCGACGTGTGGTCCGCGAGCGGCAAGCCCAACATCTGGGGCCAGGTACCGGATATCATCGAAATGCAAAGCGAGGGCGGAGCCGCGGGCACCGCGCACGGCGCGCTGCAGACCGGCGCCCTGACGACGACGTTCACGGCGTCGCAGGGCCTGCTGCTCATGCTCCCCAACATGTACAAGATCGCGGGCGAACTGACGCCGGCCGTGTTCCACGTCGCCTCGCGGTCGCTGGCCGCGCAGGCCCTGTCCATCTTCGGCGACCACCAGGACGTCATGGCGGCACGCACCACCGGTTTCGGTCTGCTGGCCGCGTCGTCGGTGCAAGCCGCACAGGATCTTGCACTCATCAGTCACGCGGCAACGCTCGAAGCGCGCATCCCGTTCCTCCACTTCTTCGACGGCTTCCGCACCTCGCACGAGGTCAACAAGATCGAGTTGCTGTCCGAGGAGCAGATGCACGCGATGATGGACGACGGCCTCATCTACGAGCATCGCAACCGCGCGCTCAATCCGGACAACCCGTTCATCCGCGGCACCGCGCAGAACCCGGACGTGTACTTCCAGGGCCGCGAGACGGTCAATCGCTACTACGACGCGACCCCCGCCATCGTCGAGCGCGCCATGCAGCGCTTCGGCGAGATTACCGGCCGGCGCTACAAGCTGTTCGACTACCACGGCGACCCCGATGCCGAGAGGGTCATCGTGCTGATGGGTTCAGGCGCCGACACCGTCACACACACAATCGACGCCCTGCATCCCGAAGGCGTCGGCGTGGTGAACGTGCGGCTGTACCGGCCGTTCTCCGCGGAGCACCTGCTCGCGGCGTTGCCCGACACCGTGAAGATGGTTGCCGTGCTCGATCGCACCAAGGAGTCCGGTGCGAGCGGCGAGCCGCTCTACCAGGATGTCGTCACCGCGCTCGCGGAGGCGATCGGAAACGGCGCGCGCACCTCGATGCCGCGCGTCATCGGCGGCCGCTACGGCCTGTCGTCGAAGGAATTCACGCCGGCGATGGTGATGGCCGTTATCGCCGAGATGGGGAAGGCCCGGCCGAAGCAGCATTTCACGGTGGGTATCCACGACGACGTCACCCACACGAGCCTCGACTACGACACCGGCATGCACATCGAGGACGAAAGCGCCACGCGCGCGATCTTCTACGGCATGGGTTCGGACGGCACCGTCGGCGCCAACAAGAACAGTATCAAGATCATCGGTGAGAACACCGACCTCTAGGCCCAGGGCTACTTCGTCTACGACTCGAAGAAATCCGGATCGCGAACCGTTTCGCACCTGCGCTTCGGCCCGGATCCGATCCATGCGCCTTACCTGGTGCAAAGCGCGAACTTCATCGCGTGCCACAAGTTCGATCTCGTGAACAAGATCGAGGTGCTAGCCAATGCCTGCGAAGGCGCCGTCTTCCTGCTCAACAGTCCCTATCCGCCCGACGATGTCTGGGACAGGCTGCCACGCCCGGTGCAGCAGGCGATCGTCGGCCGCGGCATCCACCTGCATGTGATCGACGCCTCGCGCGTGGCGCGCAACGCCGGCATGGGCAAGCGCATCAATACCGTCATGCAGGCGTGCTTCTTCGCCCTGTCGGGCGTGCTGCCGCGCGATGAGGCGATACAGCAGATCAAGGGCGCCATCGAGAAGACCTACAAGTCGAAAGGCCAGTCCGTCGTCGAGAAGAACTTCGCGGCGGTCGACGCCGCGCTCGATCACCTGCACGAGGTCGAGATCCCGACAGACCGACGCAGCGAGCGCGACCTGGACGCCGTGGTGCCGGATTTTGCACCCGATTTCGTGCGCGAGGTCACCGCGCAGATGATGCGCGGCCACGGCGACGAACTGCCGGTCAGCATGCTGCCCGCCGACGGCACGTACCCGAGCGGCACGACGCGCTGGGAGAAGTCGAACGTCTCCGACGAAGTGCCGCTGTGGCGCGAGGACCTCTGCATCCAGTGCGGCAACTGCAGCTTCGTGTGCCCGCACAGCGTCATCCGCGCCAAGTTCTTCCACGCGAGCGCGCTCAAGGACGCGCCCGAGAATTTCCCGTCGGCGCCGATCAGCGCGCGCGGCTTCCCCGAGACGCGCTACACCCTGCAGGTCTACCTCGAGGACTGCACGGGCTGCAGGCTCTGCGTCGAGGCCTGCCCGGTGAGGAGCCCGGACGAACCCGGCGTGCGCGCGATCAACATGACGGAGAAGGCGCCGATCCTCGAGGAGGGGCGCGCCAACATCGAGTTCTTCGAGTCCCTGCCTTTCACCGACCGCGCCAAGGTGGACTTCTCCTCCGTGCGCGGCTCGCAGTTCCTCGAGCCGCTGTTCGAGTTCGCGGGCGCCTGCGCCGGCTGCGGCGAAACGCCTTACGTGAGGCTGCTGTCGCAGCTGTTCGGGCCGCGCCTCATGGTCGCCAACGCGACCGGCTGCTCCTCCATCTACGGCGGCAACCTGCCGACGACGCCGTGGGCGAAGAACGAGGAAGGCAGCGGCCCGGCCTGGTCGAATTCCCTGTTCGAGGACAACGCGGAATTCGGGCTCGGCATGCGCATCGCCGCCGACCACCACATGGCCATCGCGAAAGGCCTCGTCACCGAACTCGCGTCCAAGATCGGCGAAGAACTCGCCGACAGGCTGGTCAATTCCCGACAGCGTGTCGGCAGCGAGATCCGAGCGCAGCGGCAGCGCGTGTCCGTACTGAAAGAGAAGTTGCGGCAGCTGCGCGACGACGAAGGCGACGAGAAAGCCGCCGCGCTGCTGTCGATCGTCGATCACCTGATCCGGCGCAGCATCTGGCTCGTCGGCGGCGACGGCTGGGCCTACGACATCGGTTCCGGCGGCCTCGACCACGTGCTCGCAAGCGGCCGCAACGTCAACGTGCTGGTGCTGGATACGGAGGTGTATTCGAACACCGGCGGGCAGATGTCCAAGGCAACCCCGCTCGGCGCATCGGCGCGCTTCGCATCCGCCGGCAAGCGCATCGGCAAGAAAGACCTGGCCCTGCAGGCCGTTTCCTACGGCAACGTGTACGTGGCGCAGGTCGCGATGGGCGCCAACCCGCAGCAGACGCTGCTGGCNNAGACCCTGCTCGCGATGCGCGAAGCCGAGGAGTACAACGGCCCTGCACTTATCCTTGCGTACAGCCACTGCATCGCGCACGGCTTCGACATGTCCGACGGGCTGAAGCAGCAGAAGCTCGCGACTCAGAGCGGCTACTGGCCCCTGATCCGCTTCAACCCGGCGCTGCGCGACGTCGGCAAGAAGCCGTTCGTGCTCGACTCACCGCGGCCGAGCATCCCGCTCGAGGAATACGCCTACAACGAGATGCGCTACCGGACGCTGTTGAAGACGCATCCGGAAGCCGCCGAGAAGCTCATGAAGAGCGCGCAGGAACTCGTGGACATGCGCTGGGCGACCTACGAGCACATGGCGAACCAGAAACCGGCGAAATTCCAGCTGCAGGTCCGCGCCGACCCGCGCCGTGGCTGACCGGGGTTCGCTACGCCAGGACGGCGTCCGCCAGTTCGGCGAGACTCGTTACCGTTATCGTCGGCTCGAAACCCCAAGGATCGAAGACGGCATCCGCTGAGCGCTGCACCCACGCGGCCCGCATGCCGGCCGAGATTGCACCGATGACGTCGAACGGGTTGCCCGAGATCAGCCACGCCTCGCTGCCCGTCGCCTGCGCTTTCCTGAGGAAGTGGGCGTAGACCGCCGGGTTCGGCTTGAAGGAACGCACGTCGTCGCAGCTCACGACGCCGAGGAACCGATCCTGGATCCCCGCGGCCGACAACAATGTCTCGACGGCCTCTTTGCTGCCGTTCGAGAATGCGAACAGGCGGCAGCCTCGTGCAGAGAGCTCCGACAGCGCATCCTGTACGTCGTCGAAGGCGGGCAGCTCGCGGTAGATGTCGAGGAGCGCCTGCTTCTGCCCGGGCGTGAATTCGACGGCGAAGCTTGCACAGGTGTAGTCGAGAGCATCCCGGGTGCAGACCGCAAAATTCTCGTAGTTCTGCATCAGCCCGCGGCGGAACGAATACTCAAGCTGCTTGTCGCGCCAACAGGAGGAAAAGTCCCTCGCGCGATCGCCGACGAGCTTCCCGAGCCCAGCGACGACACCGTGTGTGTCGATCAGCGTCCCGTAGACATCGAATGCAAGCGTAACCGCCATTCCGCGTTCTCTACTCAACCAGCCGTCGCGCGAGCGACGGCGATCTTGGCAACTCTACCAGATAAGCCCGTGACGACCGTGATTGGGCTCCGGTGATCGGGGTGGATTCGGGTTTGCCGGTCCGCTACCGTGTGCAATGACGGTGGTGGAATCGAGGAAGAATGTCATGTCAGGCACCGTATTCGACAGCGGCCAGGCCGCCGCGTATTACGATGACGGGGCCGTGTCCCGCTTTTACGAGGCCTGCTGGGGTGGCGCGGACATACATATCGGCCGCTACGTGACGGGCCGGGAGACCGTGGCGGAAGCCTCCACGGCCGTGACGCAGGATCTTTTGGAACGCGCTGCTCTGAGCGCCGGTGACCGGGTGCTGGATATCGCTTGCGGCTTCGGCGGCACCTTGCGAACCCTGGCGCGGATGGGCTGCAGAGCGAGCGGCATCGACATCTCGCGGAATTGTGTCGAGCGAGCTCGTGCCGCCGCCGATGAAGCCGGGCTCGGCGATCGCATCGACGTAGCGGTCGGTGACTTCCACGATATCGACAGTCCGGCAGACAGCTGGGACGCAGTCATTTGCCAGGAAGCCATCATCCATTCGGCAGACCGCCCGAAGGTCTTTGCAGAGGTCTTCAGGGTCCTTCGGCCGGGCGGAACGTTTGCCTTCTCCGACATCCTCACCGGCGAAAATGCGGACTTGTCGATGGTGGCCGCCGCATTCGCGCGCCTCGGCGCGAGCGTGGGTGCAACCGTTAGCCATTACGAGGGGATGGCGCGCGCAGCGGGCTTCGACCTGTCATCCGTCGAGGAACGACAGGGAGACATCACGACGCACTACGACAAGCTGGCCGAGGCGCTCCGCCGGCCGATCGACGGACTCGATGACGATGCGAAAACGTCGATCTCGCAGAGCATCGCCCGTTGGCAGGCCGCTCTCGCCGGCGGACACATTACCTGGGCGTGTTTCGTGGCACACAAGCCCGGATAGGATCGGGCAAAAAAACGGACGGCTAGCCAGGGTGACTAACCGCCCGCCTGTTCTTGCGGTGTTACGCGGTGTCAATCAGTCGCGGAACTTCAGAACCTGCAGCAGCGAATCGCTCATCACGGTGCGGTACTCCGCCCGGTTGCCGCTTTCGCTCTGCATCTTCTCGATGCTCTTCTCCTGCCACTCCAGGTATTCTTTCTGGCGCTTCTCGCCTTCCGCCGCCGACACGATGCTCTCTCTCACCCGTATCAGGTACAGATCGGGCTCGTCGCTGCGCGCATGAACGTTGGCGATGATCATGTAGTCCTTGATCCAGCCCTTGGACTTGGCGAACTCGAGGTCCTTGCGCCACTCCGTTGCGAGCCAATTGGCGTACTTGTAGCCACCGCCGTCATGGATATCGATCCCCGTTACCTCCCAGTAATCGCCTCCCTTCAGCGGCCATTCCTCGGCAAGCACGCTGCCAGACATCATTATCGACGATGCGCCGAATGTCAGGACGGCCATCATCTTTATTGCTGCTTTTCTCATGTATCTCTCCCGAATGCGTGGACAGGGATTGTCCACGAGGCCGGTAAACTACCACAGACGGGAGAACCCGCACACGCAATTCGCTGCGGCGAGCGCTTCCGGAAACGTGCACGCATCGCGGGCCGAGGCCCGCTCCTGCAGGTGGAACAGCCCTTTGTAGGTGCGCTTCTGGAAGCGCGACTGCGCATCGAAGCAATGCGAGGCAGTACGTCAGGTTTCCGGCTCGTCTGACTCGCGCTGCAACAGCACGATTGCAATCCCACCTAACGTAGCGACGGACGACACCACCAGGCGAAGGGTCGCCGGCTCCGCGAGCAACACGACGCCGCCCAGGGCCGCGATGACCGGTACCGAGAGCTGCGCCGTTGCGGCGCGCGTGGCGGCCATGCCTGCCAGAACGGCATACCGGAGAGCGTAGCCGAGACTCGAGGCGAGAAATGTTCGCCGGACTTCAGTGCAACCGCGAACATCGTGAGCAGCACGGCGACGACTCGGATGCTGGTAAAGCTCGCTGCGTCAATATGCCCGGCGCCGAGCGCCATCCGGCACAAGAGCGGGTTCGCGGCCAAGGCAAGCATCGCGACAGCGGTGAGCGCGAGGGTCCTCGACTCCGAGGCCGGCCGTTTGATGGCTTGGTCATCGTCCACCCGAACAGTGCAATGCAAGCGTGAACCGCCGTCAAGACTTCTGTCGTGATGCGATAGCCGATCTGCGCAATGGGCTGCGGCTATCCGATGATCGTGTCATTTCTCTCCCTCATGGCTCGGCTCGCTACGCTCGCCTGCGCTTTACTTCGGTCGAAAANNGTTCTTTGAGAAACGCCCCCAACATCAACGGGTCGATTGGTGGGGTTGCGCAGGCCGACCGGGGTGTTCCTCTACGGAAGTAAAGCGGACCGAAGGAAGCCATGACGGCGAGGAATACCCCGGCGGCCCGTTGGGGTTCCTACATTGACCCGGTGATGTTGAGGAACACGCCCTGGTGGTCGAAGCTGAGGTCGGTCAGGTCGTCGGAGAAGTCCGTGAAGTTGTAGCCGAGCCCGACCTTGAGGTGGTCGCCGAGGTAGCGTGACACCGTGGCGAGTGCACCCACGCGTTTTTCGTCGAGGTCGGGCATCGAGAGCATGCGGCCCTCCAGCAAGAACTCCCAGTGCTCGCGGAAGCGGTAGTCGCCCCTGAGCACGTAGAGATGTGCGTTATTGTCATAGAACTCGGGGCTCTCCCGATCGAGGCTCACCTGGCCGAGGCGGTAGGCGTATTTGCCGCCGATAGACAAACTGTGCGTCAGGTCATAGGTGACGTCGACCGCCGCGACATGGCTCTTCTGGATGAACTCCGCAGCGATGTTACTGAGCGAGACCTGGTCCGTGGTCGGCACGTTATAGAAGTAGGTGTACTTCACGAGCGCGTTGAGGCGATCGTGGTGGATCGGCCGGTAGGCATAACCCAGCACTGCCTCGGTGAAACCGCCGTCGTAGAAGGTACCCAGGGAGCTCTCGCTCGTGGAGTGATTGAACTTACCGAGGAGGCGCGCACCCGGGTTCAGCTGGTACTTGAAGCTGTTCCTGAAGAGCCAGGTGGTGCGCTCGGTGCGACTGAGATCAGGCTGTTCTGCGTCATCGAGGCGATACTCGACTCCCGAGGAGAGCTGCAGGGCACTGGCGCCGAAGCCGACCTGCACCGCACCGGCGAGGCGCTCGGTCTCGGCGCCCGTCTGCTGGTCCTGCAGGGTGCCGATGTCGGTGTTGATGCCGAGGTTCCACTTCTCGGTGGGCGCGAAGGTGATGCCGGTGGCATGCGTGAGGCCGGTCATGGTCGTGCCGTGCTGGTAGCGCTCCTCGAGGAACACGCTGGTGGAATCCGCGATGCGCGACTTCACGCCCGCGACAAGGTTGCCCTCTGCACCTCGGCCACTGCGGAGACCATTGTCCGTACGTTCGTTCTCGAGCGCATAGTTGAGATACAGACTGGTGCGATCCGAGTGCAGGTAGTTACTGCCGAGTCGAGCACCGCGACCCAGATCACCGTCGGAAACCTCGGCATCGAGACGCAGCTTCTCGGTCACGCGGTAGGAGCCGCCTAGACCGGCACGGCCGTTTTCCGGGCGGTCGCCGGAGACGGACATCGTGTCCTGGAAGAAGCCGTAGGCGGTCCAGGTGGTCTGCGAGTCGAAGCCGACCTGCAGGACGGCATCGGTGCGCTCGCCCTGCTCCTGGGTGAGGCCAACCACCGGTGAGTTATCGATGCGGTTGTCCACCCGGTAGCCGGCACTGACTTCCCAGCGGTCCGTGACCTGGTAACCCATGTTGACCTCGTGCACGTCGGTCTCGAGACCCTGATCCTGCACGAGACTGTCGACCTTGGCGCCGACCGAGAACCTGTCCCCCACCGGCATCGTGAAGGTGCCGCCCCAGTGCTCGGTGTCGGTGAGCGCGGTGAGCCCCGGTGCCGAGTAGCCGGCTTCCACTTCCTGCATATACAGGGTCAGCTGGCCCTTGCCGAAGCCGACAATGTCTTCCGGTGCGAAGCTCACGTCGGCGCGCTGCGCGTCGGCTTTGGCGTTCACGAACGACAGGGGGTCGTAGCTCTGGAAGCCGAAGCCGCCGTCCTGCGAGACCTGCGGCAGCGAGATCAGGCCTTCGCTGGTCGCCTGCTGCACCTTGAGCCAGGAGTGGGCACTCAATCTCAGGGTCAGGTCGGCGGCGTTCAGGCTGCTCTCATCCCCGTCCTGCTCGTTGGTATTGGTAGTGAGACCGAACTTCACGTAGTCGCCGAACCAGACATGGCCCTGACCGCCGACGGAGAGCGCATCGATCGCTTCGAAGCCCGGGGTGTACTCGTAGCGCACCACGAGGTAGGCCTCGTCACCCGAAAGTGCATTACTTCTGACCAGCAGGTTGTCGTCCGCGGTCGAGGCCAGCGGCTCCGTGAGCACGATCCGCCCCTGCAGGTAGTCGATGTCGTAGTCGAGCACCGGCGTAAGATTCAATACCCCCGTGACAATGCCGGAGGCTTTATCTCTGAGCTCGATGCGCACGCGCTCCGAGCCCGCGAGCACGTCCTGGCGCTGCAGGAAGTACAGCGAACCGCCGGTGCCGCGGAACTCCTCGCGGCTCGCGACCGTGCCCGGCTCGGCGGCAAAGCCGTCGACCGCAAAACGCTGATCGCCGAAGGCGGTGGTGGCCTCGGACTGGTAATGCAGGTTTGCGCCATAGAGCCCGCGGTCCACCTGCGCGAGTTCGTTGTTCATGTAGCCGATCTTCACGTTGCCCCACTGCGCATGGTTGTCGCGGTTCGCGACGCGCACGTAGAACTTGCCCATGGTGGGCGCCATCTCTGCGACCGTGCTGTCGTCGCCGAAGGTCGGGTAGTAGTAATCGGGGTCGATGCGCCTGAACAGCGACTCCGGTGACTTGTCCATGAAGTTACTGAAGAGCTCGTCGATCGGGCCTTCCCGGGTATCGGCGCTCGCGGTCAGCTTCCAGTGTTCGCCGAACTTGCCGTTCACGAAGAACGCCAGGCGGCCGTCGACGTTCGAGTCGAGATCGGTGGGCCTGTTGTCACCCTGCAGCAGTTCCATCGCCGGGCTCGCCTCACCCTCGGACAAAGTCACGTCCGCCATGCCCACGTAGAACCAGTCGTTCTGCTTGAACTCGAGATCACGGAGATAGAGCTCACCCGCACCTTCCTCATCGACCACCGCGACTTCAACGGTGTGTGCGCCCTCGGGCAGGATGTGCTCGGTGACGAAGCTGCCCTTCTCGTCCACCGGCACCGGGCGTCCCGCGACATACACCTCGTGGTCCGCGGGGATGCCGTCGCCGCGGACGCTCACCGTGCCGCTCGAGAGTGCGATGTTGTG
>JABAHS010004639.1_pt1 | contig 11127 bp, 7 predicted proteins | sample 7062111 | NCBI WGS metagenome assembly JABAHS01 (sample SAMN14534600, study PRJNA622989) | marine sediment metagenome | biome: marine biome [ENVO:00000428]; feature: marine pelagic biome [ENVO:01000023]; material: deep marine sediment [ENVO:00002113]; isolation source: pool of 4 deep marine... | reverse complement strand
GGATTTCTCGGGGTCATCCTCGGCAAGCCTACGGACCTCGTTGCCCAGTATGCTGATTGCCTCATCGAGCTTAGCTTGATCAGGCTTCGGCTTCATGGCCTCAGTATACATGAACGTGATCATCTGGTCCCCGGCTCCAGGCCGGAGGTTCTGCGCGATCACGCTCTCGTTATCCTTCTCTGATCTGCCGTGCGCCTCGCACACCTTGCAGATCGTCCCCCAGCCTCGTACTCCCGTTCGCTTCGGGGTGAATGTTTTCTCAGAGACCTCCTTGGTCTCGTCACAGGCTTTACACGTGCGGGCCTGCCCAAGCTCCGCACGGGCTTCAGCGCTCAGTTTGCGCTTAGTCTTCGGTGGTCTCATTAGTCCTTCCGGCAGGCTTCGAGTTGTTCGTTGAGCCGCTCGACGAGGTCAATCCACTGATAAAGGTCTTCATTGCCCTCAAAAGGGATTTCCAGAAGCTCCTCTCCGACCTCCTCCCACGGGTGTACGGGGGGAGGACATCCCGTGGATTCACCGCTAGTGCTTCCGCTTACGCTTGAGCATCCGAGCAATAAGCTCATCGCGATGAAGGGGAGGACGGTTCGCAATCTTAAGCTGCTCATCTTTAACCTCTACTGCCCTTTCCAGGCTTTCCTGTTGTGCCTTACGCTTGCCCAAGCGGTACGCAAAGAAGATGCTTGCCCACTTGAGTGCGGCGTCAAGCATCCCCGTAAAGAACTTGAAGATGCTCGACGCTATACCGAGTATGGCACTCATTACTCTTTGGGCTCTTCCTTGCCCTTGAAGTACTCTTCGATGGCGGCATAGACCTTGTCGTCGTACGGGTTAGCAGTCTTCGCCACGAAGTTCTTAAGCATGAGCAATAGAACCGGCACCATCACGACGGCTGCGCCGATCAGCATGTCAACCCAATTGACTTCTTCCATAACGATCTCCTAGTGTTTGAAGAATAATCCCATCGCGCCACTCACGAGCAACGCGATAGCCCCACCGACTGAGTGGAGCTTGACGTGCAGACCGACTTGCTTCTTCTCTACGTCAGTCAGACGTTCATCTAGTTTCTCCTGGGTCGCCTTCGTCTCCACCATAGACGAGAGCACAGCCGTATTGTGTGCGTCCAGCTTGGCTTCGAGGCGAGCGATGTCCACCAGGATCTGCCGTACTACCTGTTCATCCATTCTTACCTCCACGATCCCAGATGCCCCGCATCCGCAACCACTCGACCGGGACGTTCTTGAGAGCGTGAAGCAACTCACCTACGTACCCTTTGTAGCCAGAGTTCCGCTCACCGCCGTCCGTAAAGTCGGGGTGGTCGGGTGTCCACTCTCCCTTGAGAGCAGACCATAGTCTGCACCAGTGCCTCATCATGTTACGGTCCTCCCGCGTGGGTCCATCCAGCCAATCGTGTTTACGAACGTAGAACCGGATGAAGTACCTGTGTACGAGACTTTGATCTGGTTGGAGCCGTCAACCCACACCTTGTCCTTGCCACCGCCATACGCGCGCGCGGCAGCGGTGTTCGAGACGTTCGAGGAGTTGTATGACGAGAAGCCCGCGCTCGTGCTAGGCACGTCGTCCGCACGGCTGGTCTCGTAAATCCAAATGTACGCGGTCGCTGTCTCAGTCACCGAGTCATGCATGGCAACTGCGAACTCGCCTTTGCAGTTGACTGGCACCGAGACGGTGATCGTCGCAGTCGCGCCCGCCGCCATCGACACGCCGTTGCGGTCATTGATAGGCAACTCCAAGATGAAGTCATCGCCCCGCTGGTGGTACGCAAGGATGTTCGAGGTGGCGTCAGTCAGCACCCAGCCGATCCGGCGGTAATACTGATCGTAACCAGCGGCACTAACCGCCGCGTCAGCCAGTAGGTTCGTCGCCGTAGCGGAAGTGTCGAAGCCGAACTCCAGGTCACCGGAGGAATTAAACAAGGCGTGCAGCGCGTACCACGTATCAGCCGTCAAGGAGACACCGCTAGCTAGACCACCAGCGTCGTCGCCTGACGCCCAGGTGGCGTCGATCTGCTTGGCGATTGCGGCGTCGTTGGTGCCGATGATAGTGTTACTGCTATCGGTCGCCTCGCCCACGCCGAACAGGATGTCGTGGTCTGCGTCAACGTCGTTACTCGTGATCAGGCCGTCGATGTACGCACGAGCACCCACCACCTGAGAGGCAGGGTTGCTCCACTGCGGGGCTGTCCCGCTCGACGTGATCAGTTGGCCGGAAGATCCAACAGCCAGCCGCGTCCAGGCAGAGCCGTTGTAATACAGGACGTCGCCCGCCGTCTGGCCGGTTATCGTCAGGTCCGTCGAGGCATCGAACGCAGCCCAATCGAAGGTTCCCCCATTGGCTACCAGGACGTAGTTGTCGTCGCCTGGATTATCTGGGGTCGGGACGTTCCCTGCCGCAATCGAGGCCGCATCCACATAGCCTTTGGTGGCTGCGTCAGTCGAGGCTGTCGGCGTAGCAACATTGGTGATCCGCAGCGACGTGGCGTCGAACTGGTCATCCGATCCCAGACCCATCGCAGTGCCAGCCTGATCGATAGCTTCCTGAGCCATGTAGAATGCTTGAAGGCTGTCATCGTCCAGGTCTTCTTCTGTAAGGGTGCTTCCGCTGGCGTAATCGACCAGACGTGCGTTCTGGCTCGTCGTGCGGACGATGACGACCGCATCGTCCACCGTCAACCCAGCGCCAATTCTGGCGGTTGTAGAGGATATGATCTGGAAGCTGCCGGTATCCGCATCGCTATCCTGATCGAGCGCGGTGCCATTAACATAGACGTTCACGTCCGCAGCCGCCAGATAGGGGAACGAAATCGTGAAGTCGGTCTGTCCACCGGTTGCTGTGTAGGAGTCGCGTGCGAATGCCATTATGCTAGTATCTCCGTAGCCTTGATGTAGCAGTGAGGCCCAGCCGTGCTGAACAGATTAGCGCCTGACGCCCCACCGTTGATGTAGCACGTCCCCGAAGACGGCCCCACGCGCAGCTTGTAGGTATGCGCAGAGGTATCCCCAGGAGCGTGTGAAGTCGCGCCCGCGAAGGCATGAACCGCAGCGGAACTATCGGTCTCTTCGGTAATCGCGCCAATAGCGTTTGCCTCGGAGTCCACGAAGACCGCGAAGGTCGAGTAAGTGCCGTTGGCTGATTGCGAGGCTACGCCCCCGAACTCGATCAGGATCGTGCTGTCAGAGGCGCTAGGCGTGATCGACACGGTGACTACCTCGGCTCCCTCGGTGCTCTGCGGGATCGAGTTGTCCAAGGGGATCGTGGTCGTAGTCGAGGACTGTGTAGTGGTCGAGGCAAACTGGATTTGCTGGACACCACCGCCAGACGGGATAGCCTCAACCGTCGCCCACTGAGGATTGGCTCCGGCTCCCTGCGTCTGGAGGTACTGACCGTTGGTTCCCGCACCCAGGCGAGCCCAGTCGGTTCCGTCGTAGTACATCACGTCGCCCTGGGCATCCGAGCCCAACGCGATCTTCGTACCGTCGATGGTGTTCGCGGCGATCTTCCCGCCCGTGATACTGAGGTCGGTGATCGCGGCTGCGCCGAACTGCGCCCACGACCAGGAGCCCGCAGAGGCTACCAGTACTTTGCCGTCATCGCTAGGATTCCCAGGCCCAGGTACGTTCCCAAGAGCAGTGACCACCGAATCCACGTACGCCTTCGTTGCCGCATCTTGAGCGTTGTCGGGGTCAGAGACGTTGATGATCTTCTTGGACGTAGCGTCCCAAAGCTCGTTCGAGTCAAGGCCCAGAGCAGTTGCGGCAGCGTCAATGGCTTCCTGAACCATGTAGAAGGCTTGTAGACTATCATTGTCCAGATCCTCTTCGGTCAGGGTGGAGGCGGAAGCGTAGTCAACCAGCCGCGTAGAGCGGCTTGTGCTACGCAATACCACCACCGTGTCGCCCTCGTCCAGGCCCGCCCCTGTCCGAGCCGTGGTGCCAGAGATGACTTGAAATGACCCCGTATCGGCGTCAGAGTCCTGATCTAGTTGCGTGCCGTTGACGTACACTTCGACATGCGTAGTTGAGATGTACGGGAACGTAATCGTGAAGTCGGTCTGTGCCGCCGTAGCGGTATACACATCTCTCGCGAATGCCATTAGAATTGCACCTTATCCATGATGTAGAGCCGAAGTAGCTGGGGTGCCAGCGTGTTGATAATCGGGATACGAGCCGCAGCCTTTTCACCCGCACTCTCAACGTCTCCCTCAGCGAACTGAACGATACCCGAGCGAGCGGTCTCCAGGTTGCCTGCGAATGGCCCAGCCATACCGATCAGACCCTGTTGCTGGTGGAACTTGGTCGCCGACTCCTTGAGCGGGCGAGCGTCTGTGAAGCTCTCGATCAAGTTGTTGGCAGCCCCACCGAACTGCGTGCTAAGCGCCTCATGCATGACGCCTGAGCCCGAGACCGCGAACGGTCCACGAATGAAGGCTTCCTGCATGTTCTGCGCGATCCCCTCGGGGTACGTCCACCGATCCCGGTAGGCTTCACCCTCGCCCCGCATAGCCGCACGTACCCAGCTATTCAGCGAAGCCATAGTGAATGCCATCATCACGGCACCGTACGACCGCATCTCCGTAGGATGGATCGCCATCTCCTGCACGAGCGGAGCCACGAACCGGTCAGCCGCAGTGAACACGAACGACTGGAACTGGATGACCATGCGCCCTAACGGGCTCGCGCGCAGGAAGGGCCGGTCGGCAATCGAGGGGTCTAACATAGCCTCGTCACCGGCAGCCTTGACCGCACGCTTGTATACGTTCAGCAAGCCCTGGTCCCACTTACTCGTATCAGGAACCGTCACACGCCCGCCGTACTCTTTCTTGCCCTTGTTAGCGAACTCGTTAGCCATCCGGTCGAACTCGTTCTTGCCTACGCCCAGGCGCGAGTAGAACGTCTTGAGCGAGGGCTTGAGCCCGTCCCAGCCCGTCTGCGTGACGTGCTTGTGGATCTGGTTGGCGAAGTCGATGCCGAACGCCCCACGAATGTGAGTGTTCCAGGGGTGCATGAAGTTGGCATAGCCCTCGGCGGTGGCGATGTCGTCAGCTAGCCTGCGGGCCTTGTGCAGCCACGAGCCGCCCACGTCCACCTCGACGCGGTCCATGTCGGCGTACTGCCGGAACCGCCTGCCGTTGACCGTGCTGAGCCCCTGGAGGATCACAGCCAGGAGATCGTCGTCCTGCTCCATCTCGCGGAACACATGCTGGTTCCGGCGGAAGAAGGACTTGAAGCCCGTCTCGAAGGCACCGCCTGCGAACGCCTGGATCGCAAGGTCAGTCAACTGCGAGAGCATGACCTTACCCAGGGAGAGCGCAGCCGTAGCCGTCAGAGCGAGACCAGCCAACTGGTCGGCTGCCTTGTTCCGTAGCTCGTAGTCACCAAGGATGTCCTTGAGGACGTACTCAGCCATCTCTTTGGCTTCTTTGCGGCGAGCCTGGATCTGCCTCGTGGCTTTCGCATTGCCCGCGAACTTCCGAAGGTCGTCGTCGTAGCCTGCCAGTATCTTGTTGAGTACGTCGCCCTTCTTGAACTCCTTGCCGAACACTCCGAACTGGGAGCGCACAGCAAGCTGACCGCCGACTCCACGAGCGTATGCTTCTCTAAGCGAAGCCATGTCCCGCTGTAGGAACGCATCAGCTTCCTCGTCGAACTCATGGGTACCCAGTCTGATTGCACGCCGCTTGAAGCGGCTGGAGTTGAGCTTGAAGCCGTCAGGCACCACACCGAAGTGGCTCTCCTGATCGAGGATCTTGTCGGTGATCTCCTTGACCCGCTCGCTCACGTACTTCGAGGCGAGCTTGCGGTCGGTCTTCGCCTTGGCGCGCTTCAACTTAGAGCCTAACTTCTTGCTCTTCCGCGCGTCCGCTTTCCGGCCCGCCCTACCGATAAACTTGCGGGCTTCCTCGACCGCAAGGTTCAGACGCTTGGCCTCGGCAAACCGGGACTCCCGGTCCACCAGCCGCTTCTCGGCTTTGCCGATCCGCTCTGCGATCTTCTCCTTGTCGGCCTTGAGACCCTTGAAGTTCTCTAGCTCGTCCTCTAGCTTAGCGATGAGCTTGTAGTCGTTGGCGTTAGCTTTCGCAAGCCGCGTCCCAATCTCGCTCATGCTCTTGGCGTTGTGCCGAGCGAACTCTGCTTCCGCAGCGTCCTCTAGCTTCCGAAGCTCCAAGACCTCGGCAGCCATGATCTCGTCTTCCCAGGTCTCCTGTATCTCGCGCGCGAGCGCAGGCTCCCGAGTAGCGAACTCCTCGAAGGTCTCACCCTCGCGCAGGCCAGGGATAATCTCGTCGGCCTGCCCTTCTTCCCCTTTGATGATCTGCTCAGGGAACTGCGAGCGAGCCCACTCGTCGTCAGCTTCTTGGTGGAAGACGCGGGTCAGCCACCGCTCGAACCGGTCGCGGTTCTGCTCGATAGCTTCCCGGTTCCAGATCTGCGGGGTGTAGCCGTTCTCGATGACCTCCTCGGGATCGAGGATACCCATCCGCTTCTCGATCTCCCCGAACTCTTTGTAGTACCGGTCGATCTCCGCACCCGCCTCGTCGAGCTTCTGGAACAGGAAGTTCCACTGCCTCTCGGGAATTTGATCTAAGACCTGTTGCGGTACGATTTGAGCGGGTCCGATAAAAGTAGCCTCTTCCCCTTTCGCCGCTGCGCGTGCCTCAAGCGCACGCCGCTTGCGTAGCTTGTCGGCCCACCTCTCGAATGCAGGCTCGTCCATTCCCTTGTGTAGGAGCGAGCCGATGGTGGTCTTGCCAGCCTTCTCTCTGAGCTTCGCGAGTCCCGCCTGGACCCCCGAGCCATATAGCTCATCGAGGAACTCCTTGTGCTTGCGGGAGACAGCGTTCGTTACGGCAGCCGCTTTGGCCTCGAACTGGTCGCGCAAGTCCTGAGCGCTCTCACCCCGCACCTTGCCGGTCTTGCCGCCAACCTCGTCCGCATAGGCAACCGAGAACCGCGTCAGCCGGTTCATCCCGTCGAACATGACGAGATCGCCACTGTAGCCCTCGGCCTCTAGCTTAGCGCCGCGATGCGCCCAGTCGCGCATGACAGCCTTGGGAGAGCGGAGCGCCCACTTGGAGAGCCCCTTGAGGCCAGGGGTCTTGCTCATCCAGCTAGATAGGACGTTACTGGCGTTGCCGCCTTTGCCCAGCCGAGCCTCAGAGGCAGCGGAGGTTCTGCCCACTGCGGGGTCCGTCACCGCCGCAGCACCGCCCGACTCCGCTTCCCTCTCGGGAACTCGGCGGACGATGTCCTCCACCTCTGCGTCGTCAGCCACTCTGGTCAGAGCGTTGTCGGCGAGACGCGGGAATGCCGCGCCCAGGCCCGCACCGATCAGGAGACCAGCGGCGGCACCAATAGCGATGTCGGTCTTGTCCCGTGTGGGGTCAGCGCCGTACTGGACGCTGGCTTCGGTGAAGCCCTCGGCTAAACCAACGCCACCCAGGCGCACGGCTGCCTGCCCGCGCGAGAGCGCGGTCGCGCCCACGAGAGCACCACGCAGCCCGTGGTAGATAGCACCGACACCCATCGTCGCGATGATGTCTGGAGCGATACCCGCGAGAGTCCCAAGGACTTCCCCTGAGAAACCGTTGGCTTCCGCGCGCCGCTTAATCTCCTGGGCGTTCTCGTAGACGTCCAGGCGGAAGAGAGCCTGTCCTGCGTTGCGGCTCCCCACGAGGCTGTCGATCAGCCGGGAGTGGGTCACCGTATCCTGTAGGTAGGGCTGGAGCCGCTTGTTAAACTCCTCGTCGGACTCAGCGTAGTCCGCAATGTCGAAGTTGGGATCGATGTCGTCGGTGACGCCCGCAGCGATCTCAGCTTGCTTGATCCGGCTCTGTTGCATCAGGCCGGTCAGGATACCGGTACGCATACCGGCAGCGTTGACGCTCTCCCCGAACGACACATCGTCGTCGAAGAGAGCTTCGTCAACATCGTTAAAGTCGGTGAAGTTAGGTCGTTTGGCATAGAGAGCCTGATTGTAGGTCTCGATGCTCGCTTCTCTGAGGCGAGCTTTCGTGAACACATCGACCATGTTAACTCCTTGGGTCTAACTTCCCGTATCCTAAGAACAGACCAGCTTGGCTATTCCGTCGCGCCTGCAAGCCTTTGGAACCGCTAGCGTTCGACCGATGCTTGATCTCATCAGCGACAGCCTGACGCCAATGAGTAGCCTGGAACGAACGCTTCAGCCCAGGCCCGAACATCGCCGGTCCACCGTTATAGTGGAGATCGATCAGGGCTTGGATCTGGTGGTTGTCGAGTTCTGAGACCTCGCGCCCCCAAGAAGACAGCTTCTTGCGCACGTAGTTGAGCGACCGTTGGATGTCCTGCTCCATCAGGAACCGAGCATCCTCCTCGGTCATCAACTCCGTACCACGCTTGAGATCGTTGTAGCTGTAGCCCAGGGCCTCGACACGCTCCTTAGCGTCCTTGTTCCCGAGCCAGAACCCGTAACCGACTGAGCGAGAAGAGCCGTCGTCATACGCTTGCGCGCGGAACTCTTCCCAGTTCGCAACGTGATTGGTGACGCCTGAGATTAGCCCAGGACGATCCCCCAACTCATTGATCACTTCTGACCTCGCCTTCTGAACGATCTGCGCCGACTTCTCTGCCGACACGATCTCTTCCTCAGAGAGTGCTGCTCGCGCACGCTTAGCGCCCATAGGCCCGATAGCACCGCTAGCAACACCACCAGATACAGCATCATACGATTGCTTTCTGACAATTCGCTCAGCCGCCTCAGCCTGCGTCTTACGCGCGGGCGAGAGGACAGGAGCATCCGTGCCTTCGCCGATCATGGCATACATACCATCGACGTCCGCAGCCTGTTCCTCAGCGAGCATACGCTGCTGGCGGCGGTACTCAAGATCTTCTGTGCTAATCGAGTTATCCTCGGGAGCCGGGGGAAGGTCCCGACCACGCAACTCCCAGGCTCCCCGCTCTTCGCTGTAGTGGTAGTAGGCACCGCCCACCACAGGGATGTCCTCGCCAGGGCCTCTCACTTTCGCTTTAACCACCCCAGGGGTGGACGTGTCGATGACTTCGACAATCGCGAGAGCCGGATCGTCTCCTTCAGGGAGATACACGACCTGACCGCTGGGAGCAACAGAGGGGGCTCCATCGCGGCTAATGAGGTAAGAACCGTCCACCGAGCTTTGCCGGTCGTAGATGGGCTTCCCATAGGTTGCGCCTTCCGCGTCATTCTCTGTTAGGGCCTGGACAGTCTGCTCGAAGCGCACCTGAGCCTCTGGGGTAGCGTTCGGCAAACCACGGGGCAACTTACGGTCAGTGACGGTCAACCCGTCCTGCCCCACAACCACCTTAATCTCGTCGGCTAGCTGGACGGCTAGCTCTTGGATGTCCTGCTCGTTATCCCCTTGGTTCCTTAGCGCGAAGGCCGCGTAGTTGATCTTCGTCTGGAACGCAGTCTTGACGCTCGCAGGGGTGTCGGACCAACTAATTCCCAGGTCCAGGTCTTCCCAAGCTTCACGAGCAAGCTCGAAGGAACCGCGCCTTCCCTTCTGTGTACCTCGCTTAAACCGCGAGCCGCCCGCGCTCTCACTTTCCGTTCTGAGTTGCCGGTCGTAGTAGGTCGCGGGATCACCCGCTTCTTTGCGCCCATCGAACACGGTCTCCAAAGCTACGGCTGGGTCCGCTCCATTCTCAAGGAGGTCGTCCAGCACACGGTAAGAAGCCCCAAGCTCGTCGCCGTAGAACTTCTCAGCCGGGATGTTCCGAGCTTCGAGGATTGGTTTAATCGCGAGGTAGCTGTTGTACGCCTGCTCGCCGCCCGCGAGGAAGTTCCTCTGGGCCTTGTCCTGCATGTCCTTAGAGGGACCGTAGGTCGCCATATAGGCGTAGTAGTTCTCTTTCTGCTCAGGCGTCATGCTGTCGAGCATAGCCTGTGCGCCGTCCATCAGCTTGTTGTGCTCAGTGTTCCCGAGCGCACCGATGTCCTCGCCATTGAGCATGAGGCCGATCTGTCCGTTCAGCACAGCGTTGCTGCCGAACATCTTGACGTAGCTGTCCCGTAGTGCGCGGTACTCGGACTTGTCCTTGCCGAACTCGTTGCCCCACTCGTCTATCTCAGCAAAGATCCCATCCATCGTAGCGCCTTCGCCAGCCAGCCCCGCAATCCCGAAGCTGTCGAGCTTGTCTTGGATTTGGCGGGCGCTAGAGATTGCTGCTCTGGAGCGGACAGAGGTTTCGATCCGCTCTGCTTCGGCGATGATGGCTTCGATTTGCCCTGGGTTCCGGTCAACCCAGGAGGTGCTATTCCGCTCTTCGTCCTTAACCTCCAGGTGCTTGATGAGGCGAGGGTTCTGAACAGCGGCTTGACCGAGCTGAGAATCAATGATCTCGCCAGCGACGATGTTAGCTTCTGCCTCGATAAGCCCCCCGGCGACAAGTCTGCCGGTGACTTCATTCTGCACATCCTTGATGTGCCGATACTCTGTAACCGCCGTACTATCCATGAGACGGCTCAGCGCGTACGTCATACTGTCTTCACGCGCGACGATCTTCTCCGCGGCTTTAATACCCCTGCGACGATCAGCATCAGCCTTCCTGGCCTGCTCCACGATAATGTTGGAGTACTCCGCATCGAAGAGAGGGTCAGCCCCCTCAAGGTTGGCTTCCATGAACTCTTCGATCTGCGGGAACGGGTCTTCCCCGGCAGGGGTAGCCATCACCATCTCACGCACTTGGTCGCCGTGACGGTAGGCTTGTTCCCGAGCAGTCATAACCTTGAGGTTATCTAATACGACTTTCCGGTCGAGGAATGGTTTACCCACCAGTCCCTCGTAGTTGCCGGTGGACACAGCTTCTCTGTACGCAGCGAAGTTCGTGTTGATCTCCGCACGCATCTTCATCACTTCGACGCCGTTCTGGATGCGGTACTCTTCCGCAGCCTTCACGGCCTCTCGGTCAGCTTCTGCTTCGTTAATGCGGATCTGTGATCCGAAGAATTTGTTGAGGCCCGTTTCCAGTCCTTGTAAACGTGAGACACCAGACGTATCGGTCGATACCTCACGAGTCGTCCGCTTCGAGCGAACCGAAGGCGAGCCGACATCAATCTTGCCGCCGCCCGACCGGGAGCCCCTGGCGGGTCTGG